>Ga0307416_100000303_pt1 | contig 25382 bp, 23 predicted proteins | sample DK1Cmetagenome_2_FD_203821 | JGI IMG/M metagenome (GOLD analysis project Ga0307416, IMG submission 203821) | Maize rhizosphere microbial communities from greenhouse at UC Davis, California, United States - DK15-C-3 | ecosystem: Host-associated > Plants > Roots > Rhizosphere > Soil | place...
TGGCGGCACTCATGCGCACGACAGTAGGCAGGCGGGGCCGGTGAGATCGTCCGCATCGCGAGCTAATCTCCGCGTACGCCGGTGGTCGCACGACCCAGGGGCGCGGTACGCCTTTCCGCTGACGCCTTCGTCGCCGATCGCGGCGTGGGGAGCATCTCTTTGCGCTGATCATGGCCCAGGTCCATGATCGCCGCGGCGGCGGTTGGCGTCAGCCGGCGTTGCCCATCTCGTCGGCGCGGCTGTCCATCTTGAGCTGCCACACGCGTTGGCGGGCGGCGCTCAGCGCTTCCATCCGTGCCTCGCCGGCCGCCTCCATGGCCGCCGTCAGCTCGCGGTTCACCGCCGTCGAGCCGGCCGCCGAGGCGAGATCGGCGTCGCTGTAATCGCGCATGACGCGGCGGATCGTGTCGATCAGCTGCTCGGCGGTCTCGATGTACGCGGCCATGTTGGCCGTCGACATCGCGAGCGTCTCCTTGTAGCGCTGGCGGGCCACCTCGATGTCGCCGCGCCTGATCCGGTCGCCGAACCCGACGCCGCGGCGATGGTCGGCCGCGATGGTGTCCGAACAGGGCCGAAGGTTGGCGTCGATCTCGCGCGAGACGAAGCCGCGGAAGTCATTGAGGCCGGCGAGGTCCACCTCGAGCGGGACGAGCGGCAGGTCCGCGGGCGAGGGCACCACCGGTTCGGTATCGAGCGCCAACCCGACTCCCCCTTCGCGCGTGGTAGTCGGACAGTGCGTGAGAGTATCGGAATCCCGGCCGCCGGGCCACCCCCGCGCGGGACCTGTGGATAACGGTCACGCGGCGCGCGAGGCCGGTAGCCTGGTCCACCGCCCACGACAGCACCGTGAAGGGGTCGTGCGTTGACGGTTCCACAGTGGTCCGGCCGCGAGATCCGGGCGTTGCGCGAGGCCAGGAGGATGAGCCTGCGCGATTTCGCCGACCATCTGGGTGTCAGCCGGCGCACCGTGGCCAAGTGGGAGGCGGGCGGCCGGACGCTGTATCCCGGTCAGGCCAACCAGGAGGCCCTGGACGCCTCGCTCACGCTGGCCGGACCGGAGGTGCGGGCCCGGTTCGCCGCCAGCGTCGCGTCGCCGGCCGTGGGCTCGTCGCCGGGTGGCCAGCTGACCCATCCCGTCGACCGCAAGGTCATGGTGCTGGTGGAGGCCGGCTCATTCCTCTGTGGACTCGATGGGCGGGAGTCCTGGCTGCCCACGTACTTCATCGACATGTTTCCGACCACCAATGGCGACTACCGCCGCTTCGTGGAGGCCACCGGTCACCGCCCGCCGCCGCACTGGCCGGCCGGGGCCTGCCCCGAGTCACTGCTGGACCATCCGGTCGTCAGCGTCACCTGGCACGACGCGGCGGCGTACGCCGGCTGGGCCGACAAGGCGCTGCCGGAGGACCAGGAGTGGGAGAAGGCGGCCCGCGGTCCGCGCGGAGCGGCGTACCCGTGGGGCGAGCGCACCGTGGACCTGGACACGGCGGGCAACGTCCGCGAGGTGGGCATCGGCACCACCACGCCCGTCGGTCGCTATCCCGACGGGGTCAGCCCGTACGGGGCCCACGACATGGTCGGCAACGTCTGGGAGTGGTGTGCCACCCGCGCCGGGCCGGGTCGCCGGCGGTTGATCGGTGGGGCCTATTCGGGTTCCCTGGCCGACGCCGCGCCCGCTGCCGGCCGCGACGCGCCGGCGGGCACGTTGTCGCCGGATGTGGGCTTCCGTTGCGTCGCGGCGGCGAGACCGACGTTTGATCTGCTCTCGATTTAGCCCGCCCGATCGGTGAACCGGATGGCACCTTGTGCCGGCGACCCCTTCCTCCGCGACGAGGCCGCGTCCACTATGGGCACCCGTTGGCCATGGGTCGGGGAGGCGATGGCGTGGACGACGGGCGCGGGTCGCGAGCGCGGGCGGTGTTCGCGGTGTGGCGGCGCTGGCCGAACGGAGTCCACGACCTCCTCGGCCCGTGCGCCACGCCCCGGGCGGCGCAGCGCCGTCTGGAGGCCGATCGCCGGTACTGGCGACGGGGCCCGTGGCGGCCGGTCGAGTACCGTGTGGTGGCGGTGAGCCGGCACGACCTCGCCCTGCACCGCCGGCGGCGCGACTGCCGCTCGCCCGACTGCGTCTGAGCCGTCCCGCCCCATTTACGGCGACGCACGGTCGGGCCATGAGGTCCGGGCGAGGATCGCTTCGGTGATCTCCTCGACCGTGCGGCCATCCGTGTCGACACGCAGGTCGCCGATCCCCGCTCGCTCGAGCGCGTCGGCCCGCGCGGCGGCCAGGTCGGCGACGTGGCTGAGGTGGGCGGCCGGTCGTCCCCGGAGTGGGTCGCCGGGCTGCGCCCAGCCCTCGCCGCGGCCACGCAGCCGGATCCGGCGCGCCAGCTCATCGCGCCGCGCGTGGAGCCGGCACACGGACAGCGCCGCGGACGTCAACGCCTCGCGGTACACGCCGATGGCCGCCGCATCCTCGACCGGTCCCACCATGGTCAGGCACGTGGCTCCGCCCGCGCGAAACGTCCGCCACAGCGCCGCCAGCATCCGTGCCCTCATCCGGTGCCGGGCCAGACCGTCGGCCGGCGCGGGGCTGACGAAGCCGAGCTGGTCCAGGTCGACGTAGGCGCCCGGGATCCGACGACCGAAGACGGTCCGACTGAAGATCTGAAACCCGACCGTTGACGTGCCAACGCCCGTGGCGCCGCAGAGCCACAGGATTGTCCCGCCGGCGGGACACGACTCGGGTTGGCTGGAACCGGTGAGCCCAGGGTCGGCGGGTTGGCCGGACGGGGTGGGCGGGGCGGGGGATCGTCCGGACGGGGTGGGCGCGGCGGGGGATTGGCCGCTCGCCGTCCATCCGGGCGCGTGCCGGCGTACCTCCCGGACCACATCGGCCACCGTTCGACCGGTGGTGTCGACGCGGCCCGACGCGAAGTCGGTCCCATCGAGTACCTCGGCCTCGGCCACAGCTTCGGCCACGAAAACGGCGTCACAGCGTCGTTCGACGAGCCGACGCCTCAGGACCTCGGCATCGGCGCGCAGGCGGAGCATCGTCAGGCCGACGTGCGGCATGCGGTCGACCCGCGGGCCGCGGGTCGGATCGACCACACCGGACACGATGATCCGCTCGGCACCGACCTCCCGCATGACACCGACCGCGGCGTCCAGGTTCTCGGCCTGCATCGTGTACCGGCCCGGATCCGACGCCGGCTCGGGATAGCAGATGCCCAACTGGTCGACGTCGACGTAGCCGACCGGGCAGCCGCTGCCCGCCAGGTCGGCGTAGATCTCCCAGGCGACCGTGGTCTTGCCGGCGCCCGGGGGACCGCACAGCCACAACACCGGAACCCTGTCGCTCACCTGCGCACCGTAACGTGGGCTGAGAACTCGATTCCCCGGGCCCATCCATAGATCGATGGCCGGCACGCGGCGGTCGGCCCCACGCCGCGGGTCTAGAGTGTCACGTCGATGGCACTGTCATGGTTGCGCTCGCGGCGCAGGAAATGGATAGCGATCACTCTCGCGGTGCTGTGGTTGCTGGAGATGGGGCTGCTCGTCTGGTACCTGCTGCCCGACGATGCCGGGGCGCCGCCGCCAACGACCACCCGGGATGGTGGCATCGCGGCGGGTGCCGAGCTGCCCGCGGTGGCACCGACCTCGACCTCGACCGCGACCGCGAGCCCGACGCCGCCGTCCACCCGCGGGCCGACCGCGCGGGCGACGACGCTCGCCCAGTCGTACCCCACCACCGTCGACGCCTACGCCCGGGCGGCCCTCAACGCCTGGCTCGCCGGCGGCGGCGCGAGGCTCGCCGACCTCGCCACGGCGGAGGCGGTCAAGGCCGTGGGCCGGGCGCCGGCGGGTCTCGCCGGTGGCTGGCAGTTCTACTCGTGCCGGGTCGAGCCGATCAAGCCGTGCCGCCAGCTTCGCAACGACGACGGCGACGTCTTCAGCGTGTCGGTCGACCGCGCGAGGCTCGGCCAGGCCCGGGCGGTCACGGCGGCCTATCGAGACCTCACCCGGTACGAGGGGTCGGCTCTGGGCTACCTGTACCGGGGCATCGACGCGTGGAACGCCGCGAATACGGAACGGGCGTCCGCCCTGACCGACGGCCAGGGCGGTTGGATCTTCACGACCATCGCGGCCCGCGGCGACCACGCCGCGTTCCACGATTACGTGGAGTTCGCCAGCACCAACGACCCGGGCAACCGTACCTGTATCCAGGCCTGGGACTCCACGGGTACCAGTTGGTTGTGGGCGGTGGACAAACGTCGGCTCGGCCAGCCGCGCGCGATCGTGTGGGCCGGCGCCGAGCAGGTGTGCTGACGCCCATCATCCGCCACCGGCCGGACCTGGCCGGACCGGCCCGTTGGTTCGTCCTCAATGGACAGACGAACCCGTCACGGTACTCCGCCAGGGCCCGCGGCGTGATGACGAGCCGACCGGTCCGGTTCGACAGTGATCGCGGTTCAAGTTCGTAGACGATCTTCACTATCGGCGCCCCGTTCCCTCACCGTGAGCGGCCCTGGCGTCCGGGGGATAGACTTCGAGACGTGTCAACGACTGTTGACCTCGAAGCACTCGCCTCGGCCGCCTCGCGTGGCGACGCGGCCGCGCTGGACGCCCTGCTCGCCGCCGTGCGCCCCGAAGTGCTGAGGTTGTGCGGGCGTTTTCTTCCCCATCGCGAGGACGCCGAGGAGGCCTGCCAGGACGCCCTGTTCGCGGTGGCGACGGGAATCGGCGCGTTCGAGCACCGGGCGTCGTTCCGCACCTGGCTGCATGGAATCACCGCCAATCGCGCCCGGTCGACCTATCGGGTGCTGCGCCGGCGCTTCATCCAGGAAGCCTCGGGCGCTTCGATTCCGGATCACCCAGATCCGCAACGCACCAGCGTGGTCGCGGGTACCCGCCTGGATCTGCTGGAGGGCTTGGAATCGCTCGGCCCGGACCTGGCCGAGCCCGTCGCGCTACGCGACATCCTCGGCCTTCCCTACGCCGAGATCGCGACGCTCCTCGGGCAACCCGAGGGAACCGTGAAATCCCGGATTCACGACGGGCGGCGGCGGTTGCGCGAGCTGCTCCGGGACCACGACTGACGCCGACACCAGGTCACGCGGGTGGCGCGGCTACCGGACAAGGAGCGCATCGTGCGGCTATCCACACTGCGCCAAACCGCCGCCTACACCGTTGTGGCGCTCGGTGTGGCCGCGTCGATGGTGGCGTGCGCCGAGGAGCCGGTGTCGCCGCTGGGTGTCGACCCGCCCCGCACCTCGACATCCTCACCGGTGCCGTCGCCGACGGTCTCACCCAGCCGACGCGCCCCAACGCCGCGCCGCACGGCGCGAACAACCACGCCCACCGCCACCGCATCAACCGCCTGCCTCGGACCGGTGATCGTCACGGTGCCGGCCGACGACGAGCTCGAACAGACCAGGTTCATCTGCCTGTCGGTGGGCGGCGCTCTATTTATCGAGGTCAGGGCCTCCGACAGCGTGTCCGTCGATCACCCCGAACTTGTCGTCCAGGGCGGCGGGACGGGCGTTGTGGAGATTCGTTTCACAAGCCCGGGAAGGGTCAACGTCTCGATAGTTCGGGGCACGCAGACGTATGTCAAACCCATCCTCGTGCAGTAGGTGGCGCGTGCGGGCTATCGGACCCGTACGATCACGCCTCCGAGGAGGGTATCGACAAACGCCGGGCCGGTGCCGGCCGACGTGGATATCTGCACGAAGACCACCCCGGCACCGCCGGGTCCGACCGTCGCCGCTTCGATGACCACGGGCTTGCCGTCGAGGCAACCGGTGAACTCGGCCACGACCCACTCGCCGTTGGCCTGTCGGGTGGTCCGGACCGGCGATGCCACACAGTTCCAGTGTTGGCGCTGCGAGACGAACAGGGCCGGTGTCAGTGCCGTCGGGTCCGCGGAAAGCCCCACGTACGCGCCGGGCATCGCCGGGTCGGACTTCCAGCGCCCCGGGTCGGGGGCCATCACCAACGCCGGCTCCCGGCCGCCGTCGACCGCGGGCGAGCCGGAGCCCCTGATGTGCCATCCGTCCGGCAGTGTCACGGTGATGCGTCCCGTCGCGTCGCTACCGGTCGCGCGCTCGCCGGGCGACCTGGTCGCCGGGGACCCGGCGGCGGCCAGCGTCACGGCGATGCACAGGCTGCCGGCGGCGGCACTGGCCAGTGCCCGGCGCCGACCACCCGTCGTGCGATACCGGGACCAGACACGTCCGGGCGCCCACGACCGAGTGGCCCGATCGAGCGCGACGCCGAACGCCGCGGCGTCCTGATAGCGGTCGGCCGCCTGATATTCCGTCGCGCGACGCAGCACCGCCGCGACCTTCGGTGGTACGCCGGCCCGCAGCGGTGCCGGGGTGCCCGGTCGACCGGACGTCGAAACCCGGAGCAGCAGGTCGCCGAGGCGACCGAGACCATAGACGTCGGTCCTGGCGTCCACCACGGCCAGCGGGTCGTCCTGCTCCGGTGCCATGAATCCGGGCGTGCCCGCCCGGGCGGTCAGACCCGACGCCGCGGCGATGGCCTTGGCCAGGCCGAGATCGGCGACCAGCACCTCGCCGACGTCCAGCGCTTCGCGGGCCGGATCCCCCGGCGGATGCCGGAACAGGACGTTGCCCGGACTCAGATCGCGATGCACGATCCGGTGGCCGTGCAGGACCGCCACCCCCGCGGCTATCTCGCGAAGCACGACCACGCTCGTCCGGACGGGCAGTCGCCCCGTTGCCAGGCAGTCGCGGAGGCTGCCGCCCTGGGCCCACCCCATCACCAGGTACGGTCGCCCGTCGGGCAACTCGCCCAGCGCGTGCACTCGGACCACACGGGCGTCGTCCAGCCGCCACAGCAGTCGCGCCTCGTCGAGGAAGCGTTCGCGAACCCGGAGGTCATGGTTCCAGTTCTCGGCCAGCACCTTGATCGCGACGCGGGCGCCGAGGTCCGGATCAAATCCCAGCCAGACGGTGGCGAACGACCCGATGCCCAGCAGGCGCTCGATCCGGTACGACGCGATCGCCGCCGGCCGGGTCACGGCATTCGCCCGATGAGGGTCGGCGGAGGTGGTTGCATCGGACGGGCCTCAACAGGTTTTGCCGTGGGACGACTGTCGTGCCTGTCCAGTGTCGCACGACTCAGGCCCGGCAGCGCATCGTCGTGGATGGCTATAAGCGAAGGCCGGCCGCCTCGGCGAGAGAGGCGGCCGGCCACATTGTGGCTCAGTGCCAGATGCGGAACTGAACGTCCTGACCGAGGTAGTCGATGTCGTAGAGCACGATGTAGTGGGCGTTGTCGGGCACGTTCCGGGCCAGCACCGTCCGGTTGTCGCCACAGGCGGTCACCGGCTGCGTGGAAGTGAGGGAACCGTCGACGAGCGGCCAGAACGCGACCAGGAAGGTCTGGCAGACGTCGGTCGGATTGGTGGGATCCCCAACGTTGGAGACGCTGATCGTGGTGCAGCGGGACGTCGGCGTTTCCAGTTCCGCGCTGGCGACCCGCCCGCCCTCGTAGAAGCCGTCCCCGGGCGCAACCGACACGCACCGGTCGGCGTTCCCGACGGTGGGCGGGCTCGTCGAGGAATGCGTAGCCTTCCGCGTCGGGGTGGTCGGGGCAGCCTTGCTCGGTGTGGTCGTGGTCGGTACGGGTGCGGCGGGCACGACACCGGCGTCCGGCTGGGGCAGCGCCCGCGGCGACGCGGAGCCGCACGCCGCGACCGCCGCCACGAAGGCCACGGCCATGGTGACGGTGATGAGGTGACGTAGTGGACTGTGACGCATGACGGATCTCCTCAGAGCGAAATGAACCTTCGCCCTGTTAGTTCGCCGCCCGGTGGCAATAGTTCGCTCGGCGGAGCACCGCCGGGTGTCGGGTCCTTGTCATGGCCCGGCGAGCGGCAACCGGTTGTCGTGGTGGTCTACGGCGCGACGACGGCGATCAGCTTGGCGGCGATGGTGTCCACGTCGGTGATCTGCATGTTGCTCAGGACCGTGATGGACAGCTGTTGATCTGCATTGAATCCGTTGAATGACACGAATCCGTCAATGCCGCCATTGTGGTTACACCACCCCTCGAGAGGTCCGGGGACGAACACCAATCCGTAGCCATAGGTGCCCGACTCGAGGGGGTGTCTCGGGTCCATCACGACTCGGCCGGTCAGCATCTGGCCCAGGGTGCCGGCGCTGACGATCGGCAGCGTCCGAGCGATCAGGTAGCGGTTCCAGCGGTAGAGGTCGGAGGCGCTGGAGTACATGGCTCCGGCCGCATAGGGCACCGACATGTCAATGTGATCAGCGGTTCTGTCGTCCCAGCCCCAGTAGCCGGTCGCGTGCGCGCGTGGGCTGGCCCGGTCGACGTCGTAACTGGTCTCGGACAGGCCGAGTGGCACTAGGATCTCCCGGCGGAGGAAGTCGGCGTACGTGCCACCGGTGACCCGTTCGATGATGTAGCCGAGCAGCGCGTAGCCGGAGTTGCTGTACTCAAACCGGGTACCCGCCGCGAACACGGTGGTCTTGTCGCGGAACAGACCGATCAGTTGTTCCGGCGACATGGTGGTCGCCTTCAAGCCTTGGAAGTTGCCGAATGAGGTGTAGTTGCGGATGCCCGACGTGTGGGTCAGGAGGTGCTCAATGGTGATCGACTCCCAGGCGGCCGGGCACGGTGCGACATGGCGGCACACCCGATCGGTCACCGCCAGCCGGCCGAGTTCCTGCAGCTTGAGGATCGCCATGGCGGTGAACTGTTTTGATACCGAACCGATCCGGAAGCGCGTGTGGGGTGTGTTGAGCGCGCCGGTCGACTCGTCGGCGACGCCGTAGCCCTTGCTGAAAAGGACATCGTCCCCGCGTGCGACCAGGACCGCGCCGCGGAATTGGTGCCGGCGCACGAGGTCCGACACGTAGTCGTCGGCGGCCTGGGCGACAACCGCGGCGCTGGGCGCGTTGCCCGTCGCCCGGGTCGGCCCAGCCACCACGGACGTCGATCCATCCGGGCTGAGCCTCGCCGGCGCCGGCACGCTGCCGGCCGCCAGCACGGCCACCGCCAGCGTAACCGCGACGGCCGTGACGGTTCGTAGCTTGGGATGGGCCATGACGCCTCCTCCGGCGTGCCGCGCGTCGCCAGATCGGCGGCCGGCGGACCACAACATGGCCTCACGCCAGATATACCACATTGCCGCTTCGTATCGAAGCTCTTAACAGCCTACGCCACCACCGCAACCACGGACGTGTACCGAATACGTCAACGTGCCAATAACGTTGTGACTTCGACTGCCGCGCAGAAAGGTTCTTGACGCAAACAGGCTGTCGATGTCTCGGAGCTCCTGGACATCCGTCGAACCGTACGCACCCGGTGACAAGAGATCGGCGGGCTGGTGGTTGTTTCGCTCAGGTGCCCGGCACGGCGGTGCGCTGGGCCAATTCCCTGGGGGTGATGTCTTCGATGTGAGTGGCGATATTCCAGCGGTGCCCGAACGGGTCCACGAACCTTCCGGCTCGGTCGCCATAGAATTGATCCTTGACCGGGGACAGCGCGGTGGCGCCGGCGCCGATCGCCCGGGTGAAGACGTCGTCGACATCGGCGACGTAGAGGCTCATGGTGACCGGTGTACCGCCGATGGCCGTCGGGGCGAGAACGTCCAGGTCCGGAAACTCGTCCGAGAGCATGATCATGCCTGTGCCGATCTCGAGCTCGGCGTGGCCGAGCCTGCCGTCGGGCTCGGGCATCCGCATCCGCTCGGTGGCGCCGAACACATGGCGGTAGAACTCGATCGCGGCGCTCGCTCCGTCGACGCACAGGTAGGGCACGATCTGGGGATAGTTGTCGGGGATGGGCTTCACGGTGGTGTCGTCGACGACGGTGGTATGTGTGCCTCTGCTGGTCACGGCGGTGCTCTCCATCTCGTGAAAGCGGTGCATCGGAACGGGTTGGATACGGCCGCGGTGGATGGTCGAACCCACCGTGTGCGCCGTGCGCCATGGATGTGGGGCGAACGAACGGCGGTGGCATGGGCCGTCGGCCGGTAGGGCCGGTACGCCTGAGTAGGCCGGGTCCGGGGCGACCCGCCGCGCGCCGAGATGCGCGAACCTGCCCGACCACCAGATTCGTTGCGGTGGTTGCCCAGCCGGAGCGACATCCCCACCCTACGCCTGTCCACGGGCCCGCAAGTCCCGGGCCCGACCGGTGGACACGAGGCAAGGAATGTCGCGTAGGATCATCGGTGTCACCCAGGACCCCGGTGGCGGAAATCCACGAGTGCTATGGATCGCCGGCCGCATGAGGGGTCGATTTGCCGAGGATCGTGTCGCACACGGGTGCACCTGTCGACTGCCACGACGTCAAGATTGACGATGGCCGTGGGCTTGACCGTGAGCCCATCGTGGCCGTCCGTCCCCTGTGGCCGTTGGATTACCACGTCCGCGGTTCCGCTGCCGCAAGCCCCTTCGTGGTAGGTCTTGGCGTGGGTCAACCTGCACACCGCTCCGGGGGATGGGGAGGGCCCCGGGCGGATTCCGCCCGGGGCCCGGGCAACGCCAGGCCGAGGGCCGCGTCCACATCAGACATTCATGGCACGGTCCCGTCGCGCGTACGCGGTCGCTGTCGTGTCGGCGAGCGGGAGGCTGTGCGCGTCGAGACGTTGCCGCCTGGGCCAGCGCACATCGGATACCCAGCCGGCCTTCTCCAGCAGCCAGATGAGCCGGGCCGACGGATCGAGCTGACCGCGTAGGACGCCGTGGCGGGCGCAGGTCGGGTCGGCGTGATGGGAGTTGTGCCAGCTTTCGCCGAACGAGATGATCGCCAGCGGCCAGAAGTTCGCGGCTCGGTCGCCCGTGCGGGTGGCGAACGGGCGTTGCCCGTAGACGTGGCAGATCGAGTTGATCGACCAGGTGACGTGGTGCAGCAGGGCGATGCGGACCAGGCTGGCCCAGAAGAACGCGGTCAGCGCACCCTGCCACGACCAGGTGAGCAGCCCGCCCAACACCGGCGGGGCGAACAACGAGACCAGCGGCAGGTAGAGCCGGTCGATCCGCATGATGTCGCGGTCGGCCAGCAGGTCCGGGGCGAACCGGGCCCGGTTGGATACCTGGCGGGCGAACAGCCAGCCACAGTGGGCGAAGAACAGGCCCTTGGCCAACCCGGCCACGGTGGTGCCGTAGCGCCACGGGGAGTGCGGGTCGCCCGCGCGGTCCGCGTAGGCGTGGTGGCGGCGATGGTCGGCGACCCACTGCACCACCGCGCCCTCCAGGGCCAGCGACCCGGCCACGGCGAGAGTGACCCGCAGCCATCGCGCCGCCTTGAACGAGCCGTGGGTGAAATGGCGGTGAAAGCCCACCGTCACGCCGAATCCGGCCACCAGATAGAACGCGAGGCCGATTCCCAGGTCCAGCCATGACAGGCCCCACCCCCAGGCGACCGGTACGGCCGCCAGCAGCGCCAGGAACGGCACCACCACCATCACTGCCAGCACGCCCACTACCCAGCGTGGCGGCGATTCTCCCAACATCGGTTTGCTCACGCTGGACGATGCCCGACCGGACACTTCGACGACGACCATCTCCCGACCCTCCCGTACGCGCCGTGGTACGCGGACGACCGCCGGGGTCTTGGGCGGGCAGACGGCACGGGCGGACACGCCGCGCCAGTTCCCACGATAGAAGGCCCGGGCGGAGCCTGCACCTTCGTCCGGGGGAAGGGTCTTGCACAACGGGGGGCCGAGTGCTAAACCTTAGTTAGCACTCGCCCTTCGCGAGTGCCAACCGAATGGGATGGAACCCAGGTGTCACGCCGGGGTGCAGCGGTCATCGCAGGTCGGTCCGAGACGTGCCGTGATATCGGCACGATAGGCAGAGGACGACGCAGATGGCCAAGTTGATAGTTTTTGGTGAAGAGGCCCGCCGTGGCCTGGAGCGGGGCATGAACGTGCTCGCCGACACGGTGAAGGTGACGCTGGGCCCGAAGGGCCGCAACGTTGTGCTGGGCGTGAGCTGGGGCGTGCCGACGATCACCAACGACGGTGTCAGCATCGCCAAGGAGATCGAGCTCGACGACCCGTACGAGAAGCTCGGAGCCGAGCTGGTCAAGGAAGTGGCCAAGAAGACCGACGACGTGGCCGGAGACGGCACCACAACCGCGACGGTCCTGGCTCAGGCGCTGGTCCATGAGGGCCTGCGCAACGTTGCCGCCGGCGCGAACCCGATCGCCCTCAAGCGGGGCATCGAGGCAGCGGTCGCCGCCGTCGTGGACGACCTCGCCAAGATGGCCAAGGATGTCGAGACCAGAGAGCAGATCGCCGCCACCGCGTCGATCTCCGCCGGTGACGGCGCGATCGGCGACGTCATCGCCGAGGCGATGGACAAGGTCGGCAAGGAAGGCGTCATCACGGTCGAGGAGAGCAACACGTTCGGCCTCGAGCTCGAGCTCACCGAGGGAATGCGCTTTGACAAGGGTTACATCTCGCCGTACTTCGTCACCGATGCCGAACGGATGGAAGCCGTCCTCGACGATCCGTACCTTCTGGTTGTCGAGAGCAGGATCTCGAACCTGAACGACGTGCTGCCGATTCTCGAAAAGGTCATGCAGGCAAGCCGGCCGCTGGTCATCGTCGCCGAGGACGTCGAGGGCGAGGCGCTGGCGACCCTGGTCGTCAACAGGATTCGTGGCACGTTCCCGTCGGTCGCCGTCAAGGCGCCCGGTTTCGGTGACCGCCGTACCGCCATGCTGGCCGACCTCGCCATCCTGACCGGGGCTCAGGTCATCAGTGAGACGGTGGGTCTCACCCTGGACGGCACCGGGCTCGAGATGCTGGGCCGGGCCCGCAGGGTCGTCGTCACCAAGGAAGACACCACCATCATCGACGGTTCCGGCGACCCCGAGCAGATCGCCGGCCGGGTCGCCCAACTCCGCGCGGAGATCGACAGCAGCGACTCAGACTACGACCGGGAGAAGCTCCAGGAGCGGTTGGCCAGGCTGGCCGGCGGTGTCGCCGTCATCAAGGTCGGCGCCGTCACCGAGGTCGAACTCAAGGAGCGTAAGCACCGCATCGAGGACGCCGTCCGCAACGCGAAGGCCGCCGTCGAGGAAGGGTTGCTTCCCGGTGGCGGGGTGGCCCTTTCCAACGCCGCGGCCACCGCGTTCGACAAGCTCGACCTGACCGACGACGAGGCCACGGGCGCGAACATCGTGCGGGTCGCACTCACGGCACCGCTCCGGCGGATCGCCATCAACGCCGGGCTGGAAGGCGGTGTGGTGGCCGAGAAGGTCAACGCAATGCCCGCGGGCCATGGCCTGGACGTCACCACGGGCGAGTACGTGGACATGATCGCGGCCGGCATCGTCGAACCGGCCAAGGTTACCCGTTCGGCGCTGCAGAACGCCGCGTCGATCGCCGCCCTGTTCCTGACCACCGAGGTACTCGTGGCCGACAAGCCGTAGGCCGTGCGGTCGGATCCGCGGGCCCTCCAAACGCCGACGGCGTCGATCGGGTCAACCGTCCAGAGTGGATCGCCAACCGGCGTGAACACCTCGGTTGGCGTCTAGCCGGCCGGCCCGTCCATTGTTGACGGGAGCTGCTCGGTGCCGTCGACGATGGCCCGGGCGAGTTCGGACAGGCGCCGGTTGCGGCTACGCGCACCACGTCGCAGCAGTGTGAAGGCGTCGTCCAGGTCCAGGCGGTGGCGTTCGGCCAGGACGCCCTTGGCCTGTTCGATCAGGATCCGACTGTTCAACGCGGTCTGCAGCTGTTCGGTGAGGATGTTGCGGCGATGGATTGCCCGCTGCTGCAGGAGCCCGATGGTGGCCACGTCGGCCAACGCCTGGCCCACTCGCAATGTGTCCTCCGGCACCGGACCCGGGTCGATGTGGAACAGGTTCAACGCTCCGATGATCTCGTCACGCAGCCGCATCGGCAGGGCGTATACGGCGGCGAAGCCCACATCCGCGGCCGCTCCGGTGAACTGAGGCCAGCGTCCGGCCGACGGCAGGTCGGTGACCGACACGGGTTGGCCGGTGCGGAAGCAGTCCAGGCACGGGCCCTCGTCGGTCTGCAGCTGGAACAGCTCCAGCAGCCGGGTCCGTTCCGATGACGCGGCCACTACCTGCAGCGCGCCCTTCTGGTCGGTCAGGAGCAGCCCGGCGGCCGAAACGCCCAGCAGCTCGACGCAGCGACCAGCCAACACGTGCAGAAATTCGATGACATCGAAGTCGTCGACGAGGGTGTCAGCCATCTCCACAAACACGTCGGCCAACCGCGCCTGGGCTATCTCGCTCACGTCCTTCACAGTAGTCCCGGTGGGGGCGGTGGCCGAATCGGCCGGACGTCGGCGAGAATCGGCCCGATCCTGCACTCAACCGCCGGAGCCGTCGCCGGTCGGTTCCGGGCCGAACCGCAGGCGTCGGGCCACCACATCGGCGGCGACTTCGCGCAACCGCCGATCGTGCACATAGGCGTGGGCGCGTAACCGGGTGAGGGCCACCGCGGCCGTGACCCCCAACTGTACGATGATCATCCCGGTGGCCTGATGGACCACGGCGGGCTGCGAGCCGGCGTGTTCGGGCCACGGTGTCGCCGGATGCGCCCGGCTACGTTCCGCCTCGTCCAGCAACAGTGCACCGACCGTGTCCGCCAGCGCCAGGGTGTCGGCCAGTTGGTCGGGGTCCAGACCGCCGGGCTCGGCCCGGTAGAGATCCAACACGCCCAGCCGGATCGCGCCGATACGCAGCGGCAGCGCGAACATGGCCCGGGCACCAGCCTGCGCCGCCGCTGGCGCGAACACCGGCCAGCGGGTTACATGTTCGGCGGCCGTCAGGTCGGCCACCAGGGCCGGGCCGTCGGCGAGGGCATCCACACCTGGTCCCTCGCCCAGCGTCAACGTCAGTTCCTCCAACTCCGAAGCGACCCGATCGCTGGCGTAGACCGTCTCGCGGGGAGATGCGCTGAGCACGACCGCGACCGCCGACGCGTCCACGCCGGCCACCGACATCGCCGCCGCGCAGACATGTTCGACCGCCACAGGACCACTGTCGGCGCGCGCGACGACCTGCGTCCACAGCCGCATCATGCGCTCGGACTTCACGCCGCTGCCCGACCCGAACGAAGCGGCGCTGACAACGACGCCATCATGAGGACCGCCTCCGATACCCGTGCGGCCGCGGCGGGCAGGTGACGCATGACAGGGACCGGGTCGAACGAGACCGGTGGCTCCCGTGGCGGCTTGTCGTCCGCCAGCCTACCCTGGACGACCGATCTGGGATCCCAGGAAGCCGCCTTCGTGCGCAGCGCGCCCGTTCCCGACCTGGACCGGCCGTACTGGCCCACGATGTGGCGGCGCACCTGGATGCGTCCACTGTGTCATCTGCCCTGGGTGCGGCTTGCGGCAAGCCGGCGGGACGATGGGCGATTGATCGGTAGCGCCCATCGCGGTGGGTTGGCCGCCGGCCGCCCCCGCCGCCGTTCGCGACGCGTCGCCGGCCCGTTGTCGCAGCGTACGGGCGCCCTCCGCGTGAGCGACCAGCACACGGACGGGTGGTGCCGATCGGTGAGCCTGATGGCACCTTTTGCCGGCGAGCCCTTCCGTCGTGTCCAAGCCGCGGGCCAGCATGGTCACCCGTTGGCGGCTGTGTCGAAGCCTTGCGGGAGGACTCGTGACGGCACCGGTCGGCCTCGCCCGGCGGACGCTGGGCGGCGGCGCTCTGTTCTTCTTCGCCGTCGGGGCGTCGGCCCCGATGACCGTCCTCGCCGGCGGGGTGGTGGCCACCTACGCCGGCACCGGCGTGGTCGGGGTGCCGGCCGCCTTCCCGCTGGTGACCGCGGCCCTCGTGCTGTTCACCGTTTCCTACGTCGCGATGTCGCGCCACGTCCCGCACCCCGGGCCGCTGTACGCCCATGTCGCCCGCGGGCTGGGTCCGGGCCCGGGGCTCGCGGTCGCGCCGCTGGCGCTGCTGGCGTACAACGCCATCCAGATCAGCCTGTTCGGCCTGCTCGGCGTGGTCGTCTCCGGCCTGTTGGGCGGCGCCTGGTGGCTGTGGGCGGTGGCCGGCTGGGCCGCCATCGCCGCGCTCGGCGTGCTGCACATCGCGATCAACGCCCGGGTGCTGGCGCTGCTGCTGGTCTGCGAACTCGGTGTGGTGGCCGCGTTCGACCTGGCCGCGTTCACCCACCCGGCCGACGGGTCCATCAGCCTGGCGCCGCTGCTGCCGGGCAACCTGTTCTCCGACGGCGTGGGCGGCGTGTTCGCGCTCAGCGTGGCCGCGTTCATCGGGTACGAATCGGCGCTGGCCTACGGCGAGGAGGCCCGCCGCCACGGCGCGCTGGCCCGGGCCACGTTCGGCTCGCTGCTGTTCATCGGCGTGCTGTACGCGGTGTCGAGCTGGGGCCTGGCCCTGGCCGTCGGGCCGTCCCGGGTCGTCGACGCGACCCGGGACCCCGCGTCCGGCCTGCCGATGTCGGTGTTGGCCGAGCGGTACGGCCCGCTGATGGCCCTGGCGGCCACCCTCCTGCTCGTCACCAGCGTCTTCGCGGCGATGCTGAGCTTCCACAACACGGCGGCCCGGTACGTCTTCGTCCTCGGCCGCGAGCGGCTGCTGCCGGCGCCGTTCGTCCGGATTGGACGCGGCTCCCGGGCCGGTGCGCCGGTCGGGGGATCGCTGCTCCAGTCCGGCGTGGCGCTGGCCGTGGTGGTCGGCTGCGCGGTGACCGGCGCCGATCCCATCGGCGTGCTGTTCACCCAACTGTCCACCGTGGCCGCCATCGGCATCATGACGCTCATGGTCATCACCTCCCTGGCGGCGGTGCGCTTCTACCGGCGCGGCGGCGGGACCAACGAGGGCGCGTGGACGCGGGTCGTGGCGCCGCTGGGCGGGGCCGTCGCCGTCGGCCTGGTCCTGTTCACCACCGTCGCCAACCTCGACTCCCTGCTGGGCACGGGGCCCGGCTCGCCGGCCACGCTCGTGCTGCCGGGGCTGGTCGCCCTGGCCCTGGTGACCGGGCTCCTGTGGGGCGCCCGGGTGCGTCGCCGGCCCGAGGTGTACCGGGGAGTCGGGCGCGGTGAGCCCGAGCCGCTGGCCGAGCTGGAGCAGCATCTGTCCGACGTGGACGTGTAGGCCATGTCGGCCGAACCGCTGCCGCCGCCGCACGACTCCGAGTCGGCCCGCATCCGCAACCTGGTCGTGGATCGGTTGCTGCGGATGAACGCCCGGCACGCGACCCACGCCTGGCTCAACCGGCGGGCCCACCCGATCGGACCGCACGGCCTCGCGTTCTTCTACTGCGCCGGGTACCCGGCGGCGGACCCGCGCGAGCCGGTCCGCCATTCGCTGTTCGCGGCCACGAGGCTCGTCGACGATGCCGACGACGTGCGCGACCTGAGCCGTCTGCTGTACCGGCTGACCACGCTGGCCCAGGAGCGGTACCTGCACCCGGCCGGCGAGTTCGACCCGCGCCGGCATATGACCAACCGGCAGGACCCGATGCCGGCCCACGCCTCGTACATCGGTGTGGGAGTGTCCTCTCTGGACACGGCCGAGACGACGTGGGAGCAGACGCGGCAGCGGGCCGCCGGCCCGCTGGACGTGCCCGGGCGCTGCCTCGGCCTGCTCCGCGACGGCACCATGCTCCTGCTCGACCGCGGCGCCCGGGACGTCTTCGGCGAGGTGCGGGTTCACAGCACCCACGACCTGAACGTGGAGCTGGGCCTGCCCACCCGGCGCTGGTCCTGGCACCCGGACCTGTGCACGTTGGCGGCCACCGGCGAGATCTGGCGGCGCCTGTACGACCTCCACGCCGTGACGACCCAGGGCCGCGCGGGCCCGGTCCGAAGGAGGAACGATGCCACCTGACACGCCGCCTCCGCCGCTTCGCGGGTCCGGGGGTGCCATGCACTTCCTGGCCCGCCAACCTCGGCGGCGCCGGGCCGACGACGCGCTCGGAGCGCCGCTGTACCTGTTGCGCGCCGGTCTGGCCGTCGTGCCGGTGGCCCGCCGCGGCAACACCTGGGAGTGTGTGGTCATCCTGGCCGGGCGGTCCGTCCACGTCGAGCGCGTCGTGGCGTCCGACATCGAGATCGAGACCGCTCTGGCCGTCGTGATCCTGCCCACGTACGACGTGGACGATCCGGTCGACCACCTGACGCTGTGGCTGACGCGGGTCTGGCAGCGCTGGCCCGGCGGGAACAACCCGCGCGTCGCGCAGGCCCTGGCCGACGTGGCCGATCCGCTGAGCCTGACCGTGGACCTGTCCGACGAGGCGGTGCGCCGGGTCGCCGACCAGGCCCACGTCCGCCCGGCCGGTCTGCGCCGGATCCTGGCTCAACTGGAGGCGGCCGGCCTGCTCGCGCGGCTGGACGAACGCACCGCCGGCGATCGGATGAGCGGGCCGTGGGGCCGGTACGCGCTCGTCATCCCGGCCTGACCCCATGCAGGAGGCGAATGTGACCATCCCACCGGTGGAGGGCGAACTCGAGGCGTTGCGCCGCCGACTGGAGCTGGCCCGTCCGTTCAACATCGGCTTCCCGGGTTCGACCGACTTCGACTACGCGGTGCTGTCGGAGTTCTTCGCCGTACACCTGTTGAACAACGTCGGTGATCCCTATGTGGACGGCGCCGCGGTCAACCACGCCAAGCCGTTCGAGCGGGAGGTCGTCGGGTTCTGCGCCGACCTGTTCCGCGCCCCGCGCGACGACCGTTGGGGGTACGTCACGACCGGTGGATCGGAGGGGAACCTCTACGCGTCGTGGCTGGCCCGTTCGCTGTACCCGGACGCGATGGCCTACGTCAGCGACGCCGCCCACTACTCGGTGCGCAAGGCGCTGGAGCTGCTGGCCGTGCCGTACGTGGTGGTGGGCGTGGACGGGACCGGCGAGATCGACCACGCCGACCTGGCCGACCAGCTCGCCCGCCACCGGCACCAGCCGGCGATCGTCGTGGCCACGGCCGGCACCACGATGAGCGAGGCGGTCGACGACGTGCGCCAGATCGCGCGGATCCTTGACGCGCTGGCCATCCGGCGCCGGTTCGTCCACGTCGACGCCGCCCTGTCCGGCATTCCGCTGGCCCTGCTCGACCCGGACCAGCGGCCGGGCTTCGACTTCGCCGACGGCGCCGACTCGATCACGGTGTCCGGCCACAAGTTCCTGGGCGCCCCGTTCCCGTGCGGCGTCGTAGTGGTCCGGGCCCGCGACCGCGACCGGGTGGCCCGATCGGTCGGCTACACCGGTACCCCCGACTCCACCCTCACCGGCTCCCGGTCCGGCCACGCCGCACTGCTGCTCTGGTACGCCATCCGGCGGCACGGGCGGGACGGTCTACGGTCGCGGGCGGAGGCGGCCCGCGCGCTCGCGGCCCACGCCCACGCGCGCCTGGTCGAGCTGGGCTGGGAGGCCTACCGGCACCCGCACGCGTTCACGGTCGTCCTCCGTACCCCGCCCGAGGCGGTCGCCCGCCGCTGGGTGCTCGCCTCGGCCGGGGGCTGGAGCCACATCGTCACCATGCCCGGCGTCACGACCGAGTCGGTCGAGGAGTTCCTCGCCGACATGAAGGCGGCCGCCGCCGCTTGACCGGAGATCAGTAGATGCCGGCCTTCCGGTCCAGGTGCTGCAGGAGGTCGTGCGCGGCGAGCTCGATCTGCTTGTGCCGCCACTCGGCGGCCCGATACACGCACGCGATCAGGCCGGTGCGGTGCACGCGCCGGAAGTCGCCGTACACGAACGCGTACCGCGCCTTGGTCTCGTCCGTCGCGCCGTCGGTCAGCCCGAGGTGCCAGAGCGCGTACTCGTCCCACGAGTGGTTGCGCAGGAACGCGTTCTTCGCGTCGGCCTTCGGCTGCACCGCGCCCCAGTTGCTGTTCAGCACGTACTGCTTCCGGTCGATGAGCAGCCGGCAGTGCTCCACCGCCGCCTTGTCGAGCGAATAGGTGGCCATGGGGTCTGGTTACCCCGACGGCGACCGGTTAGTCGTCGTTGACGATCGTGCCGATGGCGATCGGGTCGGCGAGTTGGACATACGGCGCGGCCAGCACGAGCAGGGCGAACTGCTCGTTCGGCTCGCGGCGAAGATCACCCCGTACCTGCACGGTGAACGTCACCGAGGTGGCACCGGCCGCCAGCGTCCTGCACGCGACGAGGCCGGTGTAGTCGGAGCCGTCGGAGGCGGTGATGCCCAGGGTCGCCCCGCACACGAGCACCGGCTGCGACAGCGGACGCGACGCCCGTACCGTGAAGGTGGCCGGAGTCGTGCCGGCGTTGCCCTCGGTGACGGAGACGTCGGCCACGGTCAGCGCCGTCCGGGAACGGAAGCGCGCGATCTGCGGATCGTGGTCGCTCACGCCGCGCGGGCCGTCGCCGTCGAAGTCGGCCGGCCACCCGGCGTTCACGTGGGCCGCCCGCATGCGTACCAGATCGCCGTGCAGCGCCTCGTTGACGAAGATGTGGTCCAGCGTCTGGGTCTGGCCCTGGAACACGTACGAGTAGGCGGCCGACGGCGCGTCGGCCAGCAGGTCGTCCCACAGGTTGCGCATGCCAACGTCGTAGAGCGGGCCGAGCTGATCCGAGGGTGTGTCCGAATCGGACTTGGCGATCGGGTCGTCCGGGCGCGGGTACACGTTCAGGTCGCCGCCGTACGCGATCCGGGCCGACGTGTCGCCCGACTCGATCGCGGCGATGATGGCCGCGCCGTACCCGGCCTGCTCCCGCCGCTGACCCACCCGGCCGTCCGGCCCGGACGAGAAGTGGTTGCCGATGACCCACAGGGTCAACGCCTCGGCCGACCCGGGCGCCGAGGCGACCAGGAACTTGCCGACCAGCGGGGCCCGGGTGTACACATTGGATCCGTCGACGCCGGTCGAGGTGTCCACATCGTCCGGCAGTTCGGCGTTGAGTGACTTCGGGTTCTGCACGTCGGAGTTGTAGGCCAGGCCGGGCGCCCGGTACTCCACGCCGGGCGTGGCCGAGAGCACGCCGTCGCCGGCCGGAGCCAGCGAGACGCGGTCGGTGCGGAACATCAGCGCCACCACGATGCCGCGCGCGTCGGCGCCGTTGCGGTCGTACGCCGTGTCGTAGGTCGGGCCGCCGGCCGCGGCGATGGTCAGGGCGAGCTCCTGGACCGTGTCGGGCTTACCGTCGGCGTTGTCGGTGGTACCGCAGACCAGCGCGCCACCGGCCACGGCGCAGATGTCCTGGTCCTCGGCCTCCTCGATGGTCAGGATGTCCGGAGACTTCATGGGGCCGATGACGACCTGCGCCTCGGCGGCCAGCCGGGTCTGGTAGGCCTCCGGCGTGGCCGGCACGTAGTCGAACGGCGGGCTCACACCCGGGCAGCCGGTGTTGCCGGCGAAGTCGCACCCGTCGAACGGGTCGTCGCGGTAGTCGTACAGGTTCTCCACATTGAACGTGGCGACCGCGTACTCCTCGTTGCGGTTGAACGCGGATGGCGCGGCGTTGGCCGACGGGTCGACGCCGGCGGCGAACGCGGCCGCCTCGACCTGCACGCCGTACTTCTCGAACGAGAAGTACAGCCCGCCCACCGCGTCGGCGGTCAGCGTCTCGAACGTGCGGGCCGGCGGCAGCATCACCGTGTTGTCACCGGCGGCCGCCTTCACGCCCAGACTGCCGAGCATGATGCGCTGTCCGTTGCCGTCGTCGAAGAGGGGCGTCGGGTTGTTGTCCAACGGGTGGGCGTCGCGGAACACGCGGCGGGCGTACGGGTCGGCCCGGTCGAGCAGCGGATCGTCCACATCGACCAGCCAGATCTCGGCGTCCGCTGTGGACGGGAAGACGTCCCGACCGCCGACCGTCGCGCTGCCGGCCCGTACCCGCATGCGCGAGCCCTCGTGGCGCTCCCAGAACCGGTCGGCGTCGGCCAGTGACGCCGGCGGGATCGCGTTGGTGACCTCGACGTCGGTGTTCGCGTTCAGGCCGCTGGCCAGCGTGGTCACCAGCGCCGCGCTCGACAGCTGGGTCAGGTTGAAGAACTCCGACACCCGGGCCCGGAGGACCACCTCGTCGCCGATGGTCGGCCGGTAGCCGCCGATCAGCGTGTCGAAGGCGCCCATGAACACGAAGATGCCGTCGGACGTCAGCGGGTCGCCGTCGGTGGCGCCGAGGCGGCTCTGCAGGAAGAAGCCGTTCTGGGTGCCGCCGGACGAGGTGCGGGCCAGGGTCTTCTGTGTGATGACGCCGCGCACGAGATAGTCGGTGCCGTTGTTGCCGGTGCCGGTGGCCGGGGCCAGCGGCGAGCGGTCGGTCTTGCCGACCTCGTCGTCCCTCGTCTGGCCCTGCACCTCGCCGACCGTCAGTACGGCCGCCACGTTGACGGTCAGCAGGCAGCTGGCCTGGGCGCCGTCGGCGTCGGTGGAGGTGACCGTCACCGCGTACGAGCCGGCCGGCACGGCGGCGGTCACCGTGATCTCCGCGCTGGCCGTGCCGCCGGCTTCGGTGGCCGGGGTCAGAGCGGTACGGGTGATGGAGCCGGCGGCCGGGGTCGGGTTGACGAACGTCGTGTCGAGGTTGACCACGATGTCGTCGGCGTCGGTCGCGGTGACGGTGCGGACGGCCGTGGTGCCGGCCGGGGTCGTCAGCGTCGGGCCGCAGGTGAGTACGGTCGGGTTGGGGTCGGTGCTGTGGGCGCCGAGCCCGTCGAACGTGTCGTTGGCGAAGCCGTCCCACTCGACGGCCGGGTCGAACGCGCCGGTCGGGTCCGTGTCGCCCGCCTCGATGGTGGTCTTGCGGCGCAGCGTGTTGTCCTGCGTGCTCGTCAGGCCGGTGCCCCACTCCGTACCCGGGTCGGTGCCGACCTGTCCGAACGAGTCGACGATCGGACCTCCGGCCCCGCCCTTGCGCAGGACGATCGCGTCGTCGCCGTTGAACCAACCCGAGCCGTTGGTCTGGTCGGCCTGGGCGAGGATCGTCGCGTTGGCCGCCGACTGCGCGACCACCCAGACGTCGCCGTCGGCCACGGTGCCGGTGAGCCCGATCGTGAGGCCGGCCGCCGCGCTGCCGTTGAAGTACATCTCGATCTGGTAGCCCGCCGTGGCCAGGTTGACCGGGGCGCCCGTCCCGTTGTAGATCTCGATCGCCTTGTTGTTGGACGAGCCCTCGATGTACTCCGACAGCAGCAGGTCGGCCGGCGCGGCCGACGCCGGTAGCTGGGTCAGCGTCAGAGTGGCGAGCGTGGTCAGGGCAACGGTGGTGACGACAATGAGGCGGCGCGGGCGCATCGTCGGGCCTCCACTGAGGTGGGTTGGGTGCCCTCACGATAGATGCCCATTCGCATGTGGGCCCATGCGCATACGCCGTTATTTGCCGTCCGTTACGGTGCTGTCACCGGCGCCGCCACGATTGCGACAACTTGTCGAGAGTTGTCGCCTCTACGTATTGGGTTCAGCGCCGGCCTTCAGGGCCGGCGCGCTCGGCGCCGGTTGTTCAGCGGCGGCGTTCAGTGCCGGCGCTCAGCGGCCGGCCAGGAGCCGGATCAGCGCGCCGTCAACATCCAGGTGATCGGTTTCTCGTCCCCGAGGAACAACGACATAGGTACGGCGGAGGAAGCGCACGAGCACGCTACGCGGCACCTCGAACAGCGCGTTGCCGTCAGGGGAGGAGAGAGCCAGCGCGACGAAATCCCCACGCGGTGTCGCCCACGGCCAGACCCGCACGTCACCGATGCCGGCCGGCTCGTCGAGTCCGGTGACGAGCAGTTCGCGGGCGAAGGACCAGCTCACCGTCTCGCCACTGGCCGTCTCGGCGTGGAACAGTACGTGTACCGCGTAGGGATCTGCCGGGTCGTACCGCAGGCTCGCGCGCACCGCCAGCGCCGTCGCGTCTGGCGCGACGAGCCGCAGCGATGTCTCGACCTCCACGGTCTGCGGACGAATGGCACTCATAGCTGACTCCCCCCGGCCCTGCTGCGAGGCGCCCCCGCGGCCCCGCACTCCCATACTCAGGCGATCCTTCTCGCTACGCTGTGCCATCAGCCGATCTCACCCGGTAGTGGTAGAAGGCGTAGAAAACCGGTCCTCATTGTGGTCTGGTGTGGACTGCCGTCCTGTTTGTCGCTTGGGACTGCCCCGCCCTTGCCTGGTCGTCGTACGCTGTCCCACTCCGGTAACGGACGCCGAGCGGCTGGAGTGACGCATGAGGCGCAGAGAGCAGCTACAGACCATCCGAGAACGCATCCGAACGACCCGGACCGGACGGCTGACTCTGCAGATCGTCGTGGCGCTCGTAGGACTGCTGGTCGTCCTCATAGGTATCGTGCTGATCCCGTTCCCCGGCCCGGGCTGGCTCATCGTGATCGCCGGCCTGGCCATCTGGGCGATCGAGTTCGTCTGGGCCCAGCGCCTGCTGACCTTCACCAAGGACAAGCTCGAGCAGTGGTGGAAATGGCTGCGCCGCCAGCACTGGTCCATCCGGGTGCTCGCCGGAGTGATCGGCGTCGTGTTCGTCGGCTCGGTCCTGTGGATATCCCTCCGGTACAGCTTCGGGATCCGCAGCCTCGACGACCTGTGGGCCTACATCACCTCCCACTGACCGCCGTCCGGCCCGCCCCTGCCCGCTCGCGCCCTGTGCCCGCCAAGATCGACCTCTCTTGGATCTTGGATGTTTTGTCGGGTCCTGGCCCTACGAACCATCCAAGATCCAGTAGGCACCCTCGCTCCGTCGGCGGATGGGTTCGCTAACCTCATGATCACCGGGATCTTGAAGGCCCGCTCGGCGCATCGGACGTCGCTGGAATCCGGCCGCCGGTCCCGACGACCCGCCGTCACCGTGATCGTGGTCTTCCGCTCCGGTCATGGCCACCCACACCCGTTGGACACCGGCTCCTCGGGGCCCCGCCTCGCTCCGTGATCTTGGCGGCGCGCCGGGCGTACTCGGATGCACCTTCCGCCACCAGTCAGGTACAGTCGGGGCCGTCCCGGGCGATTAGCTCAGCGGGAGAGCGCTTCGTTCACACCGAAGAGGCCACTGGTTCGATCCCAGTATCGCCCACCAGGTCAGGGGCCCTTTCCCATCGATGGAGATGGCTTTCTTCATGCCCGTACAGCACGCAAGTACAGCTACGAGTGACCATCGAGCCGCTCGCCAAGACGCTTGAGCGCTTCGCGGGTCGCCGTGGAGGAGACCTGGGTGTAGATCTCCATGGTGATCGCGAACTTGGCGTGCCGGAGGATCTGCATGGCGACCCTCGGATGAACGTCAAGATCGGCCAGCATGGTGGCGCAGGTACGGCGAGCGTCGTGCACGGTGATCTTCCGGACGCCGGCCTTGCCGATCCGGGTGTCATAGGAGCGGTTGAGGTTGCGCGGTTCGATCGGGCCGCCGTAGCGCGTGGTGAAGATCAGCTTGGAGCCCCGCCAGGTGGCCCCGGCCTTCGCCTGGTCCTCATCCTGTTGT
>Ga0307416_100000304_pt1 | contig 25302 bp, 21 predicted proteins | sample DK1Cmetagenome_2_FD_203821 | JGI IMG/M metagenome (GOLD analysis project Ga0307416, IMG submission 203821) | Maize rhizosphere microbial communities from greenhouse at UC Davis, California, United States - DK15-C-3 | ecosystem: Host-associated > Plants > Roots > Rhizosphere > Soil | place...
CGCACATTTGGCGAGCGCTACGCCGTGTACCGACAACGAACCAAGATGATCATCCCATACCTTCTCTAAACCCATCCCACCTTCGGAATCGAACCGGCGAATAGCGGTCTTGCAGACCTCGACTCCTGAGAGCGCTTAGGGGTTGCCCCGGCCATCAGCGCCGGTTTCGGCGGTCTGAGCGGGCCGTCACGGGTCATCGCCGGTCGTGCGTTGTCATTCGCGTTTGTCATTCGGGCGTGGTCGCGGGGTGGCCTCCAGAGTACCGGGCCTCGCGTGCAGGAGACACACCCCTCGGCTAGATTGCCGATGTGCGCCGCTCCCCGCTCGTTCGCTTCGTCGCCTTGCTCGTTCAGTTCGTCGTGGGCCTGTCGGCCCCGGCGGCCGCGCTGGCGCACGGGGAGGCGCACCATCGTGAGGCCCACGAGCGCAGCCATCGCCAGGCGGCCGGACAGCACGGGTGGGGCGAAGATGCAACCGCGGCAGACCACCACGCCGCGTCCAGGACCACGGCTTGGGCGCCCACGGCCACCGTCGCCGGTGCGGACCACGCCGGGGAGCACGCCCACCCATCCGTCGACGTGGGATTGAAAGCTCGAGCCGACTTCGCGGCCACTGTGCTCGCCGCTCCGGCTGAGCTGCGGCCGCTACTCGTCGTCGAGCGCGATGTGAGTCCCGTGCCGATGTTCGCCGCGCGGCTCCGGGCCTCCCCGCCCACCGGCCCCCCGCCGAAGCTCCGAGCTCCGCCCATCGCCTGACCTGCCCGCCGACGCCCTCGTGTCGTTCCCGAGGAGCGACGGCCGTTCGTCGCGTCTGCTGCCACAGTCGGCCTGGGCCTGCTCGGCCCCTCCGCACACTTGGCTGCCGGCACTCCATCTACGAACCGTGTCCCACTCCCACAGCCGCATCGCAGGCCGGGGCCGTGTCGGGCACACCGCAGGAACAGGCAATGTCCAAAACACCGTACCGGCTGTCGGTCGGTCGGACTCGAATGGCCGCGGTCCTCGGCTTGGTCGTCTCGGCCGCTGATGTTGGCGCGGCCCGGACCGCAGTAGCGCAGGCGCCGTCAGCGCGTGGTCGCACCCCGTCCGCCCCGCTCACGCTCGAGCAGGCGCGGGCGACTGCGCGACAAGTGAGTCCGGAGCTCAGGGCCGCGCGCGCCGCCCTCGGCGCTGCCGCCGCCCGGGAGCGTCAGGCCGGTGCCGTCCCGAACCCGATCCTCGCCTACGGCCACGAGCGCACTTCCCGCGGCGGCCAGACGAACGCACAGCACATCGCCCAGCTCGAGCAACCGCTGGAGGTGGGCGGCCAGCGCGCTGCTCGGCGCGACGCCGCACGAGCTCGCCGCGCCGCCGCCGAGGCGCGGCTCGCGGCGGCGGAGGCCCAGCTCGACTACGACGTGACGCGCGCCTACGCGCTCGCCGTCTCGGCCGACCGCCGGCTGTCACTCGCCCAGCAGGCGGCCGAGGCGTTCACCACCGCCGAGCGCGTGAGTGAGCGCCGGTTCGCCGCAGGCGACGTGTCCGGCTACGCGAACCGCCGGCTCCGGCTCGAGGCGGCGCGCTACGCGTCGGTCCGCGCCCGGGCGGCGCTCGAGCGGCGCTCGGCGCGGATCGCGCTCGCGGCGCTGCTGGCCGATTCGAGCATCGCCCCGGGTCCACTTGCCGACGCGCTCATTCTCACTGACACAACGCTGGCGCTCCCGCCTCTGGCGGAGCCGACGGCGCCCACCAGCGGACCGCGCCTGCCTACGGACGACTCGCTGCTCGCCACCGCGCTGACACACCGGGCCGACCTCCGTGCGGCGGCGCTCGACGCGGCCGCGGCTGCTGCGGAGGCGCGCCTCGCGGCGCGCGAGCGAGTCCCCGTGCCAGTGATCTCCGGGGGCTACAAGACCGAGCAGGCCGCCGGCGCCGGCGCCGGCTTCCGCGGACTCGTGGCCGGTGTGTCGGTGCCCCTACCTGTGTGGGACCGGCGCGCCGGCGCCGTGCAGGCGGCCGAGGCGGAGGCGCGCCGCGCGGATGCCGGCGTCGCCGCGCACCGCCGCCAGGTGGCGCGCGAGGTCGCCGAGGCGGCGGCCGCACTTCGGGCGGCCGAGGAGGAGCGAACGCTGCTCGCCGCCCAGGTCGGCCCCGCGACCGACGCCGCCATGCGCGCCGTGCGCGTCGCCTACGGCGAGGGCGAGATCACGCTCGTCGAGTGGCTCGACGCAGTGCGCGCGTACCAAGAGGCCGAGGCGACCTACGTGACGCTGCAGGCCGAAGCCGCGATCCGACGCGCCGCGCTCGAGCGCGCGGTCGGCGCCCCGCTGTTCACATCCACCACGTCACAGACTGGGAGCGCCGCGTCAATGGCGAGCCCGAGATGATTGGAGCACCCATGCAGCCCCCCGCCATACTTGCTCGCACGCGAGTGGCCACCTTGAGCACTCTGACGTGGGTCGCCCTCGGCGTGCTCCCGCTCGTGAGCGCCTGCGGCAAGGACAGTGCGGCCGAAGCCAAGGCCGCGGCTGTCGAGCCGGCTGGCGGCGCCATCACGCTCTGGACTGACTCGACGGAGCTCTTCATGGAGCACCCGGCGCTCATCGTAGGCGCGCCGGACAAGTTCGCCGTCCACCTCACTGACCTGACCGACTTCGCGCCACTCCGCTCGGGGAAGATCACCCTGCGCTTCCAGCCTCGCGGTGGCGGATCGCCAGTCGTCGTGACGCAGGACGTACCGCGCTCGCCCGGCATCTACGGTCCGTCGCCGGAGTTCAAGACGGTCGGCACGTACGACCTCACGATCCTGGTCGACAGCCCGCAGGCGAAGGACAGCATCGCGGTGCCTGGGCTCCGCGTGTACGCGAGTGCGGACGACGCACCCAAAGAGGACGGGGGCGGGGACGCCGGCATCGCGTTCCTCAAGGAGCAGCAGTGGAAGACGCCGGGCTTCCGCACCGCGTTCGTGGAATCGGGGAGCGTGGCGGCGTCGTTCGACGCGTCGGGCGAGATCGAGCCGGCCGCCGGCCGCTACGCGGAAATCACCGCCCCGATCGGCGGGCTCGTGGACGTCGGCGGGGTGGCCGCATCCCCAGCGCCCGGCCAGCGGGTCGGCCGCGGGCAGGTGCTCGCGTACCTCACGCCCACCTTGGGCGAGGGGGGCAGCGCGTACGCCGAGGCGCGGGCCGCGCTGCGGGAGGCGGAGGACGAGTACGCGCGCGCCCAGCGGCTCGTCGATGCTGAGGCCGCGCCACGGCGCCGGCTGCACGAAGCCGAGATCCGCCTGCAGGCCGCGCGCGAAGCACTCGCCGGCTTCGGGGGTGGCGCACTCACGGCGGGGGGGAAGATCGCCGTCCGCTCGCCGATCGCCGGCGTGATCGCGCGGCGAAGCATCGCGCCCGGGAGCCGCGTTGACGCGGGCGCGCCGCTATTCACGATCGTCGACCCGTCCGTCGTGTGGCTCGCCGTCAACGTGCCCGCCGCGCACGCCGCCGACGTGGGGCGATCGTCCGGCGCCGAGTTCACGCTCGAAGGCAGCGACCGGCGCTACGAGGCGCGGCGCACGGTGTCGGTGGGCAGCGTCATCGACTCGCTGTCGCGCACTGTGCCCGTGCTGTACGAGGTGCCGAACCCCGACGGCTCGATCAAGGTCGGGGCGACGGCGCGCGTGTCGGTGCGGACTGGCGAGAGGGCCGAGGGGGTGGTCATCCCGACCAGTGCCGTGCTCGACGAGGACGGTCGCCCCGTCGCCTACGTGCAGCCCGAGGGCGAGCGGTTCGAGAAGCGCGAGCTCACCGTTGCGGGCACCGAGGGCGACCGCACGGTCGTGACGGCCGGCATCAATCCGGGCGAACGCGTCGTGACCGGGGCCGCCTACCAGGTCCGCCTCGCCTCGCTCTCGACGGCCGTGCCCGCGCACGGCCACGAGCACTAGGGGGCCGACGATGCTGAACAGGCTCATTGCGTGGTCGCTCCGGAACCGCGTCATCGTGCTCGCCGCCGCGGCGCTGATGCTCGTCGCCGGCGCGTGGACCGCGTATCGGATGCCGGTCGACGTCTTCCCCGACCTGACGACGCCCACGGTCACCGTGCTCACCGAGGCGCACGGGATGGCGCCCGAGGAGGTCGAGGCCCTGGTCTCCTTCCCGATCGAGACGGCCGTGAACGGTGCGACCGGCGTGCGGCGCGTGCGCTCGTCGACCGCGCAGGGCATTTCCGTCGTGTGGGTGGAGTTCGACTGGGGCACGGACATCTTCCGCGCCCGCCAGATCGTCGCCGAGAAGCTGCAGACCGTGGCCGCTGCCCTCCCGGCCGGCGTGCCCGCCCCGGTGCTCGCGCCTGTGTCGAGCGTGATGGGCGAGATCATGATGATCGGCCTCACGGGTCCGCAGCCGGCGACGGAGCTCCGCACCGTGGCGGACTGGACGATCCGCCGCCGGCTGCTCGCCGTGCCTGGCGTCGCACAGGTCATCCCGATCGGGGGCGAGGTCAAGCAGTACCAGGTCGTCGCCGACCCTGCCCGCATGCTCGCCACCGGCGTCACGCTCGAGGAGGTGGTGCGCGCCGCCCGCGGCTCGAACGCGAACGCGTCGGGGGGCGTGTACATGGACAAGGGCCAGGAGTACGTCATCCGCGGCATCGGCCGCGTGCAGAGCGCGGACGACATCGCGAAGACCGTCGTGGCCGTGCGGGGTGGCATCCCCGTGCTCCTGTCCCAGGTGGCCGACGTGCGCGTCGGCGCGGCGCCCAAGTACGGCGACGGCTCGGTGAACGCCAAGCCGGGCGTCGTGCTCGCCGTGCAGAAGCAGCCGGGCGCCAACACCCTCGAGCTCACGCGGCGCATCGAGCGCGAGCTCGCCCAGATGCAGCAGACGCTCCCCAAGGGGATGAAGATCGAGGCGGAGCTCTTCCGGCAGGCGAGCTTCATCTCGGTCGCCGTGGACAACGTCATCGAAGCGCTGCGCGACGGCGCGGTGCTCGTGGTGATCGTGCTCTTCCTCTTCCTCTGGAGCGTCCGGACGACGGGGATCTCGCTCCTCGCCATCCCGCTGTCCCTCGTCGTCGCGATCTTCGCGATGAAGCTCCTCGGCATCACGATCAACACGATGACCCTGGGCGGCATGGCGATCGCCATCGGCGCGCTCGTGGACGACGCGGTAATTGACGTCGAGAACGTGTTCCGCCGGCTCAAGGAGAACCACCACCTGCCCGAGGGGGAGCGCAGGCCCGCAGTCCAGGTGGTCTACGACGCGTCGCGCGAAATCCGGGCGTCGATCGTGAACGCGACGATGATCATCATCGTCGTCTTTCTCCCCCTCTTCTTCCTCGCCGGCGTCGAGGGACGGCTGCTGCGCCCCCTCGGCTTCGCCTACGTCGTCTCGATCCTCGCCTCGCTCGTCGTCGCGGTGACGGTGACGCCGGTACTCTGCGCGTACCTGTTGCCGAACTCGAAGGCGGTGCAGACGGAGCACGAGAGCCGCCTTGTACACTGGCTCAAGGCGCACTACACCCGGCTCCTCGAGACGGTGCTCGCGCACCCGAGGCGCGTGCTCGCAGGCGCCGGGGCCGCGCTCGCCCTCACCGCGGCCGTGATCCCCACGCTCGGCTCCGCGTTCTTGCCCGAGTTCAACGAGGGCGCCCTCACCGTGAGCGTAGTGACGGTGCCGGGCACCTCGCTCGCCGAGGCGAACGCCATCGGCCGGCGCGTCGAGGAAATCCTCCTCGCCAACAAGGCCGTCGTGAACACCGACCGGCGGCAAGGTCGCGCGGAGCTCGACGAGCACGCCCAGGGCGTGAACGCCGCAGAGATCGACGTGACGCTCAGGGACGACATCGACAAGGAAACCGTGTTCGACGAGCTGCGTCGTGAGTTCTCCGCCATCCCGGGGACGAACGTCACCATCGGGCAGCCCATCGGCCACCGCATCGACCACATGCTCTCGGGCACGCGGGCCAACATCGCGGTAAAGATCTTTGGCCCCGACCTCTACGAGCTGCGGCAGGTGGGCGCGCAGGTCCGCGACGCCGTGCAGGGGGTGCCCGGCGTGGCCGACCTGCAGCTCGAGCAGCAGATGGACGTGCCGCAGCTTCAGATCCGAGCCGACCGCACGGCGCTCGCGCGCTACGGCATGACCGTCGGCCAGCTCGCCGAGGCCGTCGACGTGGCGTTCAACGGCGAGGCCGTCTCGCAGGTGCTCGAAGAAGGGCGGAGCTACGACCTGGTGGTGCGCTTCCCGGAGGAGCTGCGCGCGAACGCGGACGCGATCTCCACCGTGCCGTTCGACACGCCCACCGGGCAGCGGGTACCGCTGTCGCAGCTCGCCACGGTGACTGTGACGCGCGGCCCGAACACGATCTCGCGCGAGGACGTGCAGCGAAAGATCGTCGTGCAGGCGAACATCGCCGGGCGCGACTTGGGAAGCACGGTCGCCGACATCCAGCGCGCGGTGGCCGAGCGGGTGACGCTCCCGCCCGGATACCACGTGACGTACGGCGGGCAGTTCGAGGCGCAGGAGGAGTCGACGCGCACGCTGGCACTCCTGTCGCTGATCTCCATCGCCGCGATCTTCCTCATCCTCTACGCCGAGTTCCGGTCGACCAAGGCGGCGGCGCTCGTGATGGCCAACCTGCCGCTCGCTCTGATCGGCGGCGTCATCGCAGTACTGCTCACCGGGCGCGTCGTGAGCATCGCCTCGCTCGTCGGCTTCGTCACGCTGTTCGGCATCGCGACGCGGAACGGCATCCTGCTCGTCTCGCACTACCGGCAGCTGCTTGCTGAAGGGGCCCCCTTCCGCGAGGCCGTGCTGCGCGGGTCGCTCGAGCGGCTGTCGCCCATCCTCATGACTGCCCTCACGGCGGGGCTGGCCCTCATCCCGCTCGCCCTAGGTGGCGGGGAGCCCGGCAACGAGCTGCAGACGCCGATGGCCATCGTGATCCTGGGCGGGCTGCTCTCGGCGACCGCGCTCAACATGGTCGTGCTGCCTGCCCTCTACTGGATGTTCGGGGAGCGGGAGGTCGCCGCACAGCCGGCGAGCGACGTCCTGCCCCCTCCCACTCACGTTCCCGAGCGGGAGCTCGCCGGCCAGCCGGCGTGAGCCGGCTCGACTCCGTCAGGTCGCTGACCACGCACCGGACTTACCGGACATACCAAACACACCGGAGACGACGAATGCCCAGGTCCGCTAACCCAACGGCCGCCGGCGCGCGACGCACGCGCCGGATCGCGACGATCACGACCGCGCTGCTGCTGGCCGGCGCGGCGGTCGCGAGCGCGCACGACATGTTCGCGAAGCCCGCCCGGTTCTTCGTCGACGAGAACGCGGAGCTCCTCGTCCGAGTCCTGAACGGGACGTTCTCCAAGAGCGAGAACTCGATCGCCCGCGCGCGCGTGCGCGACATCAGCGTCGTCGCCCCCGACGGGCGCCGGCAGCTCGACACGGCCCAATGGCGCGCCGAGGGCGACACGAGCGCCTTCCGGGTCACCGTGGGCGCCGCCGGGACGTACGTGCTCGGCGCGTCCACCACCGCCAACGTGATCGCGCTCGAGGCGAAGGACTTCAACCTCTACCTCCGGGAGGACGGCGTCCCCGACGTGCTCGAGGCGCGTCGGAAAGCAGGGGAGCTGGACCGCCCGGCGCGCGAGCGCTACGCGAAGCACGTGAAGGCGCTCGTCCAGGTGGGCCAGGCGCGGAGCGACCACTTCGCGACGGAGCTCGGCTACCCGGCGGAGCTCGTGCCGCTCGACAACCCGTACGCCCTGCCGGCCGGGCGCGTCCTCCGGGTCCGGACGCTCGTCGACGGCACGCCCGCCGCCAACCAGTTCGTGCTCTACGGCGGCCGCACCCCCGGCGGCGACCGGATCGCCCAGCGGAGCGTGCGCTCGGACACCGCGGGCGTCGCCCGCGTCCCGCTTCGCGGGCCGGGGACGTGGTACGTGAAGTTCATCAACATGCGCCGTGTCCAGGGGGACACCGTAGACTACGAGTCGAAGTGGGCGACGCTCACCTTCCAGGTGCGATAGCCGGCGCCCTCGCGCCAGAATTCGGGCCCGGATGAGCGCCGCCCGACAGGGCAAGGGCAACACTCGGCGAGGGGCGAACCGCGGGGTGGGCCTGGCCATGCTGGCCGCGGTGCTGTTCGGCCTGAGCGCGCCGTTCGCCAAGCTCCTGCTGCGCGACGCCGCGCCGCAGCTCCTCGCCGGGCTGCTCTACCTGGGCTCCGGGGCGGGGCTGTCACTCGTGTGGCTCGTGCGCCGGGGTGCCCCGCGGGAGGCACCGCTCTCCCGCCGCGACGGCCCGTAGCTCGCCGGCGCCATCGCCTTCGGCGGCGTGCTCGGACCGGTGCTCCTCATGACCGGTCTCGCCCACACGCCCGCATCGAGCGCTTCGCTCCTCTTCAACCTCGAGGGATTCTTCACGGCGCTCATCGCGTGGTCCGTCTTCCGCGAGAACTTCGACCGGCGGATCGCGCTCGGGATGCTCGTCATCGTCGCCGGCGGAGTGGTGCTCTCGTAGGCGGGTCGGCCGGAGCTGGGCGGGATGACGGGCCCCTTCATGGGCGCGGGCGCGACGCTGTGCTGGGGGCTGGACAACAACCTCACGCAGAAGGTCTCGGCCGGCGACCCGGTGCAGATCGCGATGCTCAAGGGCCTCGCCGCCGGGAGCGTCAACACGGCGATCGCCCTGGCCCTCGGCACGGATTGGCCGACGCTCCCGCGTGTGGGCGCCGCCCTCGTGCTGGGCTTCCTGAGCTACGGGGTGAGCCTCGTCTTCTTCGTGTTGGCGCTCCGCCACCTCGACGCCGCGCGCACCGGCGCGTACTTCGCGGCAGCGCCATTCGTCGGCGCGGCTGTGTCACTCGCCGTCCTCGGCGAGTGGCCGAGTGTCGCCTTCGCCGCCGGGGCCGCGCTCATGGCGGTGGGCGTGTGGCTCCACGTCACGGAACGCCACGAGCACGAGCACCGCCACGAGGCGATGGAGCACGAGCACCTGTACCTCCACGACGAGCACCACCGGCATACCCACGCCCGACGACCCGCCGAGGGAGCCCCACTCACACCGGCACCGGCACGAGCCGATGGTGCACACGCACCCGCACTACCCCGACATCCACCACCGGCACGGGCAAGGGTAATCTCCGGGCGTGAAGGTTTTCGCGCTGGGGGAGTGACGGAACTACATCTTTGGCGGAAATGCGACCGATCAGGCCATCTATGCCTTGAGCATCGCGCTGGTGCCGGGGCGTGCTTGTCGGCGCCGACGAGGATCTGTTTGCCACCCCGAGCGGCCGACGACGGGCCAACTGACCGCCACGCCCCTGACGGCGATCGGCGTCAATCTTCACCCCACCGGGTGCGACGAGCAGACGCGAACATCCTGACGCCCAACGCGCAAACTGAGCGGCAGCCCGTCAAGCGTCTAGGATGGCGCCCGGTGGGGCGCTTGAATCCCTCACCTACGCGGGAGATGGACCATGGCGCCTTTGCTTACCTCTGAACCGACCTCCTTCACGCTGGACAACATGGGGCGGTTCCTCTGCAACACGTTGCAGGAGGCCCGCGACAGCGCCGCCCAGACCCTCGCGGGACGACGGCGCGACTTCGACGTGATCGTCATCGGCGGCGGCACCTTCGGCGCTGTCATCGCCGAACACCTCTTCGCCACCGACGTCACCCGCAGCCGCCGCATTCTCGTCCTAGAGGCCGGTCCGTTCGTCCTGCCGGAGCACATGCAGAACCTGCCGTACCAGGCCGCACCGACACAGAGCGGCGGAGCACCCGATCTGCGCGTGCCGTGGCTCAACCATCCGGCCCTCAGCTACAGCGGGCTGATCTTCGCGATCGGCGGACGTTCGCTGACCTGGGGCGGCTGGTCACCCGAACTGCTCGACGAGGAGATGGCCGCATGGCCGACGACGACACGAAACGACCTCCGCGCCCGCTACTTCGCCGAGGCGAGCCGGCAGATCAGCGTCAAGGAGACCAACGACTTCATCTACGGGAGCCTCCATACCGCACTCCGCAAGCAACTGCACGCCGGGCTCAAGGCTCCGGGCAATAAGACCGGATTCACCTTTGCACAGCTCCCCGAGCATCCCGCGGTGCGCTATCCAGACCCCGGCGAACCGCCGATCACCGCCGCGGAGTTGCGTGACTGGCTCGGGTTACCCCCGACCGATACCACACCCGAGGCCGAGCTGCGCGAGATGTTCAAGCTCGAGGCGCCGCTCGCCGTGCAGTCCACGACCCTGCCGGGCTTCTTTCCGACCAACAAGTTTAGCGCCGTACCCGGACTGATCCGCGCCGCACGCGTCGCCGCCGCCGAAGCGGACGGTGTCGGAGTGGCGGCCGACGCGCGCAGGCGGCTCATGATCGTGCCCAACTGCCACATCCAGGAGCTGATCACCGAGACCCAGTCGGACAATTGGGTGCGCGTCACCGGCGTGCGCGTATGGCAGAACGGCGCGTCCGTGGACGTCCCGCTCGCGCCGCCGCGCATCGGCCGCCAGGGCGTGGCGGTGATCGCGTTGGGCACGGTCGAAACCACACGCGTGGCGATCACCACGTTCCAACAGTCGCTCGCCGGCCGCGCCGCCCTGCGCATGGGCACAAATCTCGTCGCCCACCTGCGCTCGAACCTAACGATTCGCGTGCCGCGCGCGGCGATCGCCGCCAATCTCCCGCCGATGGTGATTCCGAGTCTGCAGTGCTCCGCGCTCCTCGTGAAGGGCAAGGCGTCCAACGACCGCACCTTCCACTTCCAGATCACCGCCAGCGGGTTGCAGAAACTCGGCGCCGACGCCGAGGCCGAGCTGTTCAAGAAGATCCCGTCGCTCGAGCACTTCCAGGACATGCTGCGGGCTACGGACGATACCGTGGTCATCACCATCCGCGGCATCGGCGACATGACACCACGCAACCCCGACAGTTTCGTCGACGTATCGACGCCCGAGCTCGACTTCGGGCGTCCCAAGGCCGTCGTCCACCTCGGCAACGCCAAGGCCACGCCGTCGGAATTCCCCGGCAGCGCCCAGACCCAGAACGACCGGGTCACCTGGAACGAGATGGACGCCGTCGCCGACAAGATCGCGCTCATCTTCGCCGGGAATGAGCCGTTCGACATCCTCGCGGGCCCTAACCGCACCATCCCGGTTCCTGCGGGTGCGGGCACTCCCGCGCAGCGCCTCGCGCAGCGCCTCGCCGCGCTCGCCGCGTTCAAGGCCCGCCGCGACGACCTCGGCACGACGCACCACGACGCCGGCACCATGCGCATGGGCGACAACATCGCCGATGCCGTGACCAACGACGTCGGCCGCATCCACGACACAACGAACTGCTACGTCGCCGGCCCCCCGCTGTTCCCGACCGTCGGCTCACCGAACCCGATGCTCACGGGGGTCGCGCTCGGCCGCCGCACCGGCGACCTGCTCAACGCCAGCGTGCTCCCCGACCCCGACCCGGTCGCCAGCCCGCAGCCGGACGCCGACTTTAGGCCGCTCTTCGACGGCACGGCCGCGACGTTCAGGCACTGGCGCCTCGCCGGCTCGGTCGGCGGCGGCATGCTCCACGTCGATGGCCAGATGGTGAGCTACGGCGACGACGGGGCGCTGCGACTGTTCTTCTACGCCACGGAGCTGTTCGGTGATTTCACGCTGCGCGCGCAGTTCCGCATCTTCGACCTGGCGAACCACAACAGCGGCGTCTTCGTCCGCTTCCCGCGTCCGTCGCTCGACCTGAGCGGTCCGCTAACGTTACGCATACCGAACGAGCCGTCCTTCGATCCCCGGATTCCGGCCTGGAAGCCGGTGCTTGCCGGCTTCGAGGTCCAGATCGACGACAACGCGCGTGGCGACTCAGGCAAGGACTTCTACGGCATCAGACCCGAGCCCGACGGGAAGTTCAAGAACCGCACGGGCGCGATCTACAAGATTCAGGCTGGCGATCGGGTGTGGCACTTGAACTTCAATGAGCCCACCGTGCAGAACTACACGCCGGGGCCACCGCTCGTGCCCGGCGTCTGGTTTGAGTACGAGATCGTGGCGCAGGGTGATGACTACACGGTCTTCCTGACTAACCTGGACACCCGGGAGCGCAAGCAGACCACGTCGTTTCATAACACCGACACCGATCGCGGCCGCGCGCCCGCGTGCATCGGGATTCAAGCGTATCCGGGCGGCACTGTGGCGTGGCGCCACATCCGCATCAAGACACCCTGACCACGGGGCCTGACCACTGGGGCGGCGGGGCGGCGGTGGAGAATGACCGGCTCGACGACCTTCGGGAGGGCGGGGAGGCCGGCGAGCCGGAGATCGTCCGCGAGCCCGACGGGTCGTGGGTCGTCGACGGAGCCGCCGCCGTGGAGGACCTCACGGCTGCGCTCGACGTCGACTTGCGGGAGGACGAGGAGCGGCGCGACTACCGCACGGTGGCCGGCCTCGTGCTGACGCGGCTCGGGCACCTACCCACGGTAGGCGAGCCGGTCGACGTCGGCGACCTCCTCCACCTGCAGGTCGCCGAGATGGAGGGGCGGCGGATCGCGCAGGTGCGCGTGAGCGCCGCCCCGGAGGATCGCGACGGGCCGTAACCGAGTGTGAACGATCCGTTTCTTGGCAACGAGCGGCCGTCCCCCGTGTGGCGTCACTCGTCGCCAAGTTCTATCTCGACCCGGTCGAGCTGCCGAAGCTCGTGCGTCGCCTGCCGGTACAATCTCACCGTCCACGCGAGCAGGCCCGCCACGGCGAGGATGGGAATCCACAGGCTGACGATCGCGATCGACGAGCCCAGCTCGGACCGGTGCACCGGGAGACCGCGAGCCCACCACCACGTCAGGAAGACCAGTTCCAGTGCGAGCACCACCCAGGCGAATCGGACGAACCGGAGCTGACGCCGGCGGAGCTGTCGCATGACGGCCACGTACTCGGACGGGACGGCCGAGGTGACGCTGGCCTCCCGGCGCCGGGCGGCGATGTGAACGATCCACGCCACGACGACCGCAGCCGCCACGGACAGGCCGAGCGCCATCTCCACGGGGTCGGCGGCGTGTCGTAGTGCCGCGCCGAGACCGGCGAGGGCCACGACCACGAGCGCGATCTCGGCCGCACCCGTCACCGCCAGCGTGCGCTGCGCCCGCCGGGCGCGCTCGACCGGGCGATCCAGGGCGGGGCCGGTGGCGCGACCCTCCTTCCATACCTCTTGCCACTGCTGCCAATCGTCGGGCACCATCATGTATCCTCCGCGCCAAGCAGCACACGCAGCGCCTGCCGCGCGCGTGTGAGCCGAACGGCAACGTTGTTCTCGGTCGTCCCCTGCAGCGCCGCGATCTCGCGCGCCGAGAATCCCTCGAGGTGGAGCATCACCGCCTGCCGCTGCGCCTCGGGCAGCCGGCGGACCGCGGCTACGAGGCGGTCGTGGCGCTGCGCCCGGTCGAGCTCGACGTCGGGGCCCGGCCGCGGGTCCGCCAGGCTCTCGCCCTCGGGGAGTGGCTCGTGCCGACGGCGCCGGGCCACGAACGAGAGCCCGCGGTTGTGTGCGACGCGAAAGACGAACGTCCGCTCCGACGCCTCGCCCCGGAAGTTCGGGAGCGCGCGCCAGAGCGCGACGAGCACGTCCTGCAACAGGTCGTCATGATCCGCCGCGTGCTCCGTGTACCCCCACGCCAGTCGGGATAGCGAGTCGCCGTACGTCCGGACGATCCGCTCGAAGTCGGCGTCGGCGTCTGGCGGGTTCGTCACGCGCGCGTAGCCGGCGCCCCGCCCGGCGGGCGAGACGTGCCGGTGAAGCAGGCACGCCGACCAAGCGGCGGCTGGCCCGTCGACCCGCGAACGGACTTACTGCTCACGAAGCACGAGGGCCGGGTCCACGCGGACCGCCCGCCAGGTCGGGATCGCGGCCGCGGCGGCGATGCCTGCGGCGAGGAGCGCCGCGGCACCCGTGAAACTCACCGGGTCGGTCGGGCTCACGAACGCGATCTGGTTCCGGAGCAGCGACGCGGCTGCGAACGCGAGCACGCTGCCCACCCCCACGCCCCACGCGGCCACCCTGGCCGCATACCTGACCATCGTCCACCCGACGGACCCAACGCTCGCGCCGAGTGCGAGGCGGATCCCCAGCTCACGCCGGCGCGCTGCGACTGCGGCCGCGAGCGCGCCGTAGACGCCGATCACCGACAGCAGGAGCGCTGCCGTCCCGAACGCGCCGAGCACCGCCGCGCCGGTCCGCTGCACGAAGGTCGACGCCGCGATGTGCTCGGCCAGGGTGCGGGGTTGGAGCGCCGGCAGGTCGACGTGAACGCGACGCAGCTCACCGCGCACCGGCTCGATCAGTGCGCGCGGGTCACCGGCAGTGCGCACGTGGACGGTCAGCCCCGGCTGGAACCATTGCGTCACCGGGAAATAGGCGACCGGCTGCGGCGCCTCCGTCAGGCTCCCGTACTTCCCGTCGCGCAGCACGCCGACCACGGTCGCCCAGCCGTGCCCAGCATCGACGCGCTGGCCGAGCGCACTCGCGTGCGGCCAGAAGCGGCGCGCGAAGGTCTCGTTCACCAGCGCGACCGGGAGGCTTGCGGCCCGGTCGCCGTCGGCGATGTCCCGTCCGGCCACCAGCGGAATGCCCATGGTGCGGGCGTAGTCGGAGCCGACGACGACACGCTCGACCGACATGCTTTCGTTCGGGCGTGACGCGTACCCGTCCACGCGCACGTCCGCCATGCGCCGGCCGCCGAATCCCAGCGGCACCATAGTAGCGACGGTGGCGGCGCGCACACCTGGGAGGGCGCGCAGTCGGCCCAGTAGCTCGCCCACCGCCTCGACGCCGTTGGAGTCGCTGACACGGGCGGCGGCGAAATCGGTGCCAACGAGCAACACACGAGGGGGGTCGGCGAACCCGATCTCCACCGCCGCCGCGGCCCGCAGCCCGCGCACGAAGAGGCCCGCCGTGACGAGGCAGAGGAGCGAGAACGCGAGCTGCCCCGCCACGAGCGTCGATCGTACGCGCGAAGCGGCCGGCGCGACGGCGCGCGACACACTCTTGAGCGACCCCGCGGGGGGAGTGCGACTCCCGGCAAGCGCGGGTCCGACGGTGCACGCGGCGGCGACGACTACCGCCGCCGAAAGAGCGAAGAGCACCACGCGCACGTTAAGCTCGATACCGAGCGTGACTGGAAACGCTGCCGTCGGGATGAGCCCAGAGAGCACACTCCGCGAGAACAGGGCGATGACCACGCCGAGCGCGCCGCCGGCCGCGGCGAGCAGCACGCTCTCAGCCGCCGCCAGGCGGGCGATGCGTGCCCGCGACGCGCCGAGCGCCACGCGCACGGCAACTTCGTGCCGCCGGCTGTCGGCGCGCACGAGGAGCAGGCTGGCCACGTTGGCACAAGCCACCAGCAAGAGAAACGCGGTTACGGCGAGCATGGCCGTGAACAGTGGGAAGACAATCCCGCCGAGGAACTGCTTCCGCGCGTCGACCACGAGCGCACCGGTCAGGGGCCGGTCCCCGGCGCCGACGCTGAGCCGGCGGGCGAGGGCGTCGAGCTCCGCCTGCGCGCGCTCGCGCGTCAGGCCCGGCGCCAGACGCGCCACCGCCTGCACCCACCGCGATCCCCGGTCTTCGAGCGCGGTGGCCGAGGCGACGCCGATGAGGCGCGGCTGGAGTGTGATCGGCACGAACAGGTCGGGCACCACGCCAACGTACGTCCCGACGAAGCGCGGCGCGGCGACGCCGACGATCGAGACTGGCTGCCCGTTGAGGAAGAGCGTTCGGCGCAGCACGTCGCGGTCGCCGGCGTAGCGGCGGGTCCAGTACGCGTGGCTCAGCACCGCGACCGGCGCCGCTTCGCGCTCGTCGGTGGGCGTCAAGATGCGCCCGAGGGCAGGCCTCACCCCGAGCACGTCGAAGTAGCCGCCCGAGACCGACGTGGCGACGAGGGGGAGCGCCCCACCCTCGTGCTCCTCGCGCCCGGCGACGCGTAGCACCGTCCAGGCAGCCACGCCGGCAAAGGAGCGTGAGCCGTCGCGCCAGCCGCGGTACGTCGGATACGACAGCGGCCACCCATCGCCGTCCGGAGCCGCGACCTCGAGTCCGACCAGCCGGTCGGGATCGGAGATGCCTGGGTAGGGGTGGAGGACCAGGTTGTCCATCCAACTGAACACGGCGGCGTTCGCACCCACACCGAGGCCGATCGAGAGGACGGCGATGGCGACGACCACTGGCGAGCGGCGCAGGGCGCGCGCGGCGTGGCGCAGGTCGAGGAGAAAGGAGCTCATTGGCGGAGCGGGTGACAGTATGTGGGCGCCTGACTGCGCCCGCTCAAGACAGTCCCCGTTCTGCCACATTCCTTACACGCCCCTTTCAGGCGCCTCCCCCGCCTCCCCACTCGGCCGCGAGCACACTGTGGCAGCCTGCCGGCTTTCCTGCTGGCGAGTGTGGCCTCGTATCAGCGCGACGCCGCCTCTCGACGACTGTTCGTCTGGTCGAGGGCGGCGCGGAGCCCTCGCGCGAGCTTCAGTGCGTCGTCGTTGCCCCAGAAGTGCATGAAGAAGAGCCGCGGCGTTTCCGTCAGCATGTGGCCGTGGAGTGCCGTCACCTCGATGCCATTCTCCTGCAACGCGCGGATCACCGGATTCACCTCGCTCGCGATCATGACGAAGTCGCCGGTGATCGCCGCCTTGCCACTGCCGGTCGGCTGGAAGTTGATCGCGGTCGCGACGCCCATCGACGGCGGCACCTCGCGGCCGCCTTCGCGGATCGTCTCGCGCCGCGGGACGCTCACCTGGTAGACGCCGCCGTTCACCTTGCCGCGCGTGCCTAGGGCGCGTGCGATAGCGGCGGTGTCGAGGTCGATTCCTCCGGGGGCATCCACGCCAGCCGCTTGTCCCCCCGCCGAGCCGGCCCCCGCGGCGTCGCCCTTGTCGCCCGCGGACGGGGCGGCGGCCGACGGCTGCTGGTCGAGCGGCGTCTTGCTCTGGCCGAGCGCGGTACGCACCGCCTGCGCGAGCTTGACCGGGTCGTCGTGCCCGGCGACGTGCATGTACATCACGCGGGGGGACTCGCCGAGCACGTGGTTGTGGAGCGCCGTCTGCTCGACGCCCGAGCGCTGGAGCGACCGCATGACGGGCGCGACCTCGTCCTCAGTGAGTACGAGATCTCCCATCATCATCGCGTGCCCGCCGGCGGCGTCCTTGAAGGCGACCCACGAGCCGAGGGCGAGCGCCGGCTTGAGCTGCACGCCCGTCGCGGTGACTTGCAGGTCGCTCCGCGGGAAGCTGTACCGCATCACGCCGCCGGGCTGCGCCGCGCCCTTCCGCCCGAGCGCCTGGTCCACGGCAGACCAGTCACCGGTCGCGCGCGCCGCGGGCGCGCGGCCGCTCACCTGTGCGGGCGCGGTGCGGGCGGTGAGCGCGAGCACGCACGCGGCCGCGAGGCCGAGCGCGGCGGCGCCGTTGAATGAGTTGAATGACATGATCGGGGGCGTCCGAGTCTGTGGCTGCTGCGTCGGTTGGTGCATCGACTCCTCCAACTGATGGGCGAGGCGCTCCGATTACTCTACCGTCGGTCAGCGCGCGTTCTATCCGGCGTGCTGCTCGTCGACGGTGAGCGCGAAGAGCGCGGTGCCGGCCAGGCCAACGGCCGCCGCGACGTGGAACGGGAGCGCGGGCGCGATCTTCCACAGCACGCCTCCGACGAACGCCGCCGGTGCGATGGCGAGGCTCCGCACGAGATAATAGAGGCCGACCGAGCGCGCCCGCAGAATCGGCCGCGCGAGGTCGACGATGAGCGCCTTCCGTGCCGGCTCGCCCAGTTCGCGGAGGCCGCCGACGACGAACGCGGCGACCAGGCCGGCGAGGCTTTGCGCGAGCACGACGGCGAACGGGAAGAGAGAGAAGGCGAGGAACGTCGCGATCACGAACGGCTTACGCCCCGTGCGGTCGGCGAGCCGGGCGGCCGGGACGTAGGAGAGGATCGACGTGACCATCTGCACGGCAACTAGGGCGCCGAACTGCGGCGCCGAGACCCCAACGACGTTGATCGCGTAGAGCACGAGGAAGACGTCGACCATCCCTTCGCAGGTCCGGATGAAGATATCAGAGAGCAGGAGCCGCCGGAGCGGTGTGGGGAGCGAGCGCCAGACGCCTCCGATGCTGACGGGCGTTTCGTCGGGCGCCACGGGGATGCGCACCCGCGACGCGGTGACCAGCGTCGCCGCCGCGAGAGCCATCGAGACGACGAGCCCGATTCTGACGCCAGTGCGCACGCCGTACGCGGCGATCGCCAGGCCGCCCAGCGTCGGAGCGACGGCGATCGGAACGCGCCGGAGGACCGACTGGACGGTGAAGCCCATCGTCCGCTTGTACTTCGGCAACGCGTCCCCGACCACGGCGAAGAGCGTCGGACTCGCCATGCTCGTCCACGCCATCGCCAAGGCGAGTCCGGCGAAGACCCACGGCCACGCCGGCGCGGCGAAGAACAGCGCGTACCCGAGGGTCGCGAGCGCAACGAACAGCAGGAGTGCGTGCCGACGGCCGAGTCGGTCCGCGAGCCAGCCGCCGGGATACTGGTACACCCCATCGAGAAGGTCCTGCGTCGAGCCGAAGAGCCCGATCGCCGTCACGGGCGCGCCGAGGGCCTCGAGGTACTTCGGGAGGAAACGGCGCCAGAGGTTCTCGCCGAGCCCCATGAGGAACATCGCGCCCGAAACGGCGACGACGTTGCGCTCGAGCCCGAGCGACTCAGCCAGGCGCCGGCGGCTCGCGGGCCACCCCGCTGCGGCCTCGACTGCGCTTCGTTCTTCGCCGGTGGGGGCCGGGGACGTCATGCGTCCACCACTCGCGTTGTTGATTCAGTTGTGATACTAACGTAAGTTCAGCAGAACGACAATGGATGCTCCCTGGCTCCTCCTCATCCACCAGATCCCCCCGAAGCCCGACTACTTCCGGGTGAAGGTCGGCCGCCGCCTCCAGCGCGTCGGGGCGGTGCCGATCAAGAACTCCGTCTACGTGCTCCCCGCGACGGAGCAGGCCGCGGAGGACTTCCAGTGGGTCCTGCGGGAAATCGCCGAGGGCGGCGGGGAGGCGTCGCTCTGCCGGGCGGAGTTCATCGACGGGCTGACGGACGGCGAGGTCGAGGAGCTCTTCCGGGAAGCGCGGTCGGAGGAGTACGAGGAGCTCACTGCGGACGCCCGCCAGCTCCTCAAGGCGCTCCCCCAGGGCCGACGCGTGCCGGCCGAGCGCCGCGCCGAGGTCGAGGACGCGCTCGCCAAGTTAAGGAAGCGCTTCGCCGCGATCACGCGGATCGACTTCTTCGAGCCGCCCGCGCGCCGCAGCACGAACGAGGCGCTCACCGAGATCGAGGAGCGGCTGCGACCGACCGCTACGGAGACCGCCGCGCGCTCGGCGTCCGACGCTGACGCCGAGCGACCCCGCGGCCGAACGTGGGTGACGCGGCAGGGGGTGTTCGTGGACCGGATCGCGAGCGCCTGGCTCATCCGCCGCTTCATCGACCCCGAGGCGCGGTTCAAGTTCGTCGCGCCCGGGGGGCAGCGCGGCTACCGCCCGCGCGCGGGCGAGCTCCGGTTCGACATGGCGGGCGCCGAGTACACCCACGAGGGCGGCCGCTGCACCTTCGAGACGCTCCTGCGGCGGTTCGCCCTGGACGGGGATGCGGCGCTCGCGCAGATCGGCGAGGTCGTCCACGACATCGACGTCAAGGACGAGAAGTTCGGCCGGGAGGATGCGGCGGGGATTGAGCGCGTGCTCGCCGGCATCGCGGCCGCCCACCCAGACGACGCGGCGCGGCTCGAGCGCGGCGGGCAGCTGTTCGACGAGCTGTACGCGTCGTTCATGTCAGGGGGTACCCGCTGATGCGGTGGGTGACGCGCCGGCAGATCCGCGTGAACCGCACGGCGACAGCGTGGCTGGTGAGGCGCTTCGTCGACCCGAGTGCCGAGTTCCTCTTCGTGGAGCCGGACGAGGTCGCGCGCGTCGAGCGCGAGACAGGCGCGGTCGGATTCGACGCGCCGGGCGCGCGCTACCCGCACAAGGACGACCGCGGACGCTGCTCGTTCGAGGCGCTCGTCGACGCACACTGCGCGGATGACGTGGCGCTCCGGCAGCTGGCGCTCATCGTCCGCAGCGCCGACTTCCCGGAGGCGCGGAGCCTCACCCCCGAGGGCGCGGGCCTGCGCGCCATCTCCCAGGGCTTCCCGCTGGTGGCGCGCGACGATCACGACACGCTCGACCGCGCGTCGTTCCTCTACGACGCGCTCTACGCGTCGCTCCAAGTGCGGGTCCGCGAGTCGGAGACGCGCCGTTGATGGGCAGCCCGCGCGCACCGGTAGTGCGGAGTCTCGCCCTGGCGTTCGGCGCCGCCTCCCCTCTTGTCGCCGCATCACTTCCGGCGCAGGCAGGTCCGGCTCCGCCCGCACCCGCTGCGGCGATTGCACCCGTTGCGTCAGTGCGCGCTACTACCGACCCACTGCGGCTGGACGGCGCGCTCGACGAGGCGGCGTGGGCGACGGCCGACAGCGTCACGGACTTCACGCAGCGTGACCCGGTCGAGGGGCAGCCCGTCTCGGAGCGGACGGTGGCGCGCTTCCTCGCCGCGCCCGAGGGCCTCTGGGTCGGCGTATGGGCGTACGACCGCGAGCCGGCCGGGATTCGCCACGCGCAGCTCCGCCGCGACGCGGAGTTCGACACCGACGACGCCGTGACGCTCATGCTCTCGCCGATGGAGGACCGCCGCACGGCGTTCCTCTTCAGCGTCAACCCGAACGGGGCGCTGCGGGACGCGGAGGTGCTCACGTTCGAGAGCGAGAGCCCTGAGTGGGACGGCGTGTGGGACGCGCGCGCCCGGATCACCACCGAGGGGTGGCAGGCCGAGATCCTCATCCCCTGGCAGACGCTCCGCTACCGCCGCGCGGCCGACACGTGGGGGATCAACCTGCGGCGGTTCATCCGCCGGAAGAACGAGGAGGCGCTCTGGCGGGCGTGGCGCCGGCCCGAGGGCATCCTGTTCCTGGAGCGAGAGGGGACGCTCACGGGATTCGGGGCCGTCGCCGCGGGGCTACCGGACGGCCTCCCGCGCCGCGCGCTGGGCGAGCTGCGCGCGTACGTCGCCTCCACGGGGCGCATCGCCGAGCGCGGCTTCCGCCCCGACGGCAGCGACAGCCTCGTCGCCGACCCGGCGGTCGTCGGCGACGCCGGGCTCGACGCCAAGCTCGCGCCGGCGCCGACGCTCACGCTGGACCTCACCGTGAACGCCGACTTCGCGCAGGCCGAGGTCGACCGTCAGGTGGTGAACCTGACGCGCTTCCCGCTCTTCTTCCCCGAGCAGCGCCCCTTCTTCACCGAGGGGGCGGGGATCTTCGAGTTCGGGCGCCGCGAGCAGACGCAGCTCTTCTACAGCCGCCGCATCGGGCTCTCCGACGCTGGCGACCCGGTCCCGCTCCTGGTCGGCGCGCGCCTCACCGGCCGGCTCGGCCGGCAGCAGCTCGGCGCCCTCGTGGCGCGCACGGGCGGTGACGCTCCGGCGACGGACGCGGTCGTGCGCGTGAAGCGCGACGTGTTGGGCCGAGGCTACGTCGGCGCGATGACGACGATGCAGGACACCTACGGCAGCACAGGCGCCCCGCTGTCCGCGGCGGGCGGGGTGGACTTCAACTTCCCCTACATCGTCGGCGGGCAGAACCTGGTCGTTCTGGGCAACGCGGCCTGGCAGCGCGACAGCGCGGGCGGGCCGACGCCGAGCTTCGCCCGCATCGTGTTCGACTACCCGAACGACAACGCCGACATCGTCGCGCGGTTCGATCGGGTGGGCGAGGGGTTCGACCCTCCGCTCGGGTTCGTCGTGCAGTCCGGGATCATGCGCTACGCGGGGCAGGCGGAGGTCATGCCCCGCCCACGCGCGCTCGGGCCACTCGCCGGCCCGCTCACCCGCCTCGGGGTGCGGAAGCTCTTATTGAACGCGCTCGGGTGGAACGTGGTCGAGCGCCTCCCGGGCTCCGGCGGAGCATCAGGAGGGCGCCTGGACAACGCGAGCCTCGAGCTGCGCCCCTTGGGCGCCCTGTTCGAGAGCGGCGACCAGTTCGAGCTGAACCTGCAGCGCTCCTACGATCGGCCTGGGGAGGGCTTCGACCTCTTTCGGGACGTCGCCGTCCCCGCGGGGCGCTACGCGTGGAATCGCGTCACGTTCGTGCTCGCCACGTCCACTGCGCGCACGGTCGCCACGGAGGTGACGGCGAGCACTGGCCAATTCTACGACGGCATGTCGCGTGACCTCGAGGCCGCCCTACGATGGCGTCACGAGCCCCACGTACTGACGAGCGTCGAGTCCGCCACGTCCGCTGTCCGCGTGGGCGGTGGGCGGTTCACGGCGCAGGCCGTGCGGCTCCGGCTCGACGTAGCGTCGAGCCCGCGGCTCACGACCTCCCTCTTCGGGCAATGGGACAACGAATCGCGGCGCGTGGCCGCGAACGCGCGCCTCCGGTGGACGCGATCGCCCGGGAGTGACGCGTACCTCGTGTGGAACAGTGCGTGGCCGTCGGGGCTCGACGGCGGCATCCCGTGGCGCCGGCCGGCGCGCGGGGTGCTCGTCGCGAAGTACGTGCAGTACTTCCGACTCTAGAGCGCGCGGCGCAGAGGGCTCCACTCGGCCAAGACAGAACGCCCCGCCCGATGGCGGGGCGATCACCTGTGCAGGCCGTATCGTGTGCTCTCGAGAGGCGCCGGCCGGAATCGAACCGGCGAATAGCGGTTTTGCAGACCTCGACTCGTCTGGGCGATCGACGGCTATCACGCACTATCAGCATGTTTTCCGGCCGCCGGGGCGTGGCCATCACGGGTCATCACCGGTCGTCAATTGTCACTCGCGGTTGTCATTCGCCGCTCCCCGCGTGACGGCTCTCGGCCTCCTCCCGCCCGACGTGGCGGCACTTCCCGCGGGACCTGACCGGAGCGGGCCTCCCCGGAGCGAGCCTCGCCGGAGCGGGCCTCCACCGTTGTACCTCCTACCTCACGAACGATCCTCATCGCCCGCACTCATACCGCATCACCCGCCACCCCGTGCCAGGCGGAGGTGAGGGCGCGCACGATGGCCTGGTGCTCGCCGTCGCCATGGCGTGTGGGTACGCCGAGCGGCGGCAGCTGACCACGCAGGCGCCGCCACTGGCGTCGCGGAGCTCCTTCACGCTCGGGTGAGCGCCCGGTACCGGGGTCGTGAAGCGCAGGCTGCGGCGCTACCTGCGCGCGCGGCCCGTCACCCCGCCTGGTAGTACGCCTCCACGAACCATGCGGCGACCTGCGCGGCGAGCGCCGAGTCCTGCCCACGCCCGCGACCGGGCGCGCCGGCCGCGAGCATGACACGCTTGACGGTGATCAGCGAGCCCTCCGCCGGCACGCCCTGCGCCTTGAGTGCGGCGACGTAGGCCGAGACGGCGGTGCGGAGGGCAATGCCCGCGGCGTCGTGGTCTGCGGTGGCGGTGGCCACGGCGAAGGCCAGGGCGGTCTCCGCTGCTCCGACGTCCCGCCGCCCGTCCAGCCCCGCCGGCGCGTCCGGGGCGGCCTGGGGTGGCGTGCGCGTGGAGGGGTCGGACGGACGCGGGGAAATCATGGCGGGCCTCACGACAGTGCGGGGCGTCGCCAGAAGCGCCGGGGAGAGGGCAGCCGCACGTCGGCCGCGGGCTGCGGGCTGGTGGCCTACGGGCAGCATGAGCAATATAGCTCAAGGTGGCGCTGGAAGCGCGGCCTGGCTATTTCGACGCATTTCGTATATAATGCACATCTCAGATGCCTTGATGTCCGGCGCGTTGTCGTCGTGGATCGCCCCTGCGCCGGGCGGAGCCAATCGCGAAACCGGCTGAGCACGGACGCCCGTACAGGGCGCCCGCCGCCCGGCCGGTTCGTCGTTGAGCGCCTCGCGGCGCCGGCGCGCGACCGGCGCCACAGTCACTGACGATGCGCGCGCTCCCGATCGAGCGTCGCGTCGCGCCACCGCTGGAACGGCTCGTCGGCCGCCCCGGCGGCCCTTCCTCCCCGAGGTCGTGGGCCAGGTGCCCAACGCGGAGCAAGCATGATGCGCACGACCCCCGGCACGCAGCACGCAACCCTCGCGATGGACGTGATACGTCCCAGGCACGCCTTCGGCCCGCTGCCCACGTCGGCCACGCACGACGCGCGGCGCTGGATGCGACAGGTGCTCCTCACGCTTGTGGGCGCGGCCACCCTCGCGGTCCTGCTCGGTGCCGCCGCGCCGGTGGACGACGCGTCGGGGCACCGACCCGGAGTAGAGGCGACGTCGTGACGGCCATCGCGCAGGCGCTCGTGCCGCCCAACTCGCCACCCTTGATCGAGGCGTAGCGCGTCCGCCGGACGACCCACCCGCATGCCCGCAGCCCGCGCACGCCACACCCCACCTCATCACGCCCGACTCACGGCAGGAGCCCCAATGGACAGACACGGGAAGAAGGCCAAGGCGACGACCGCGACACCGCACAGCGAGCGCAGCGACCTGAAGGCGAAGTCGCGCGGCCCGCTGGACCAGATCGGGTTGGGCGCGCGTGCCGGTGCCGACGCACGAGGCGCGAAGGCGCATGGCGCCCTCGCAAGGGTGGGGCCCAAGCCTCGGTGACGTTCGTGCTCGGGATCTGGCGCCGCGGTGGTCGCACGAGGCGGGTGACGGGGCGCGGCCGATACCGCGACACACTCTAGACTGCGCTCGGCGCGCCCTCGTCCAGGCGGGCCGCCAGTAGGCGGGCCAGAGAGTCGCGACGACGGACCGGCGTCACCGACGCGGAGGCACGCGAATCGGTGTGCTCGCGGCAGGGGCGGCGCCCGTGTGTGCGGTGGGGGCCGGCGACGGCTCTGGCGGCGCCCAGCCGAGCGAGACAGAATGGGCCATCTCTGTCTCGGAAGCCGCATGCGCAGGTGGTCCGCCGTTACCCTTCTCGTCCTCGCCTCCCTGACCACCGCGTCGGCCGGGCGCGCCCAGCGACCGCCGGCAGCGGCTCCTCCGTCTCGGCCCGCCGACGCGCCGGACAGCCTCGCCGACGCCGTGCGGGCGCTCGCGAGCGTGGGCGCGGCGTTTGCCCCGACGCTCTCCCCGGACGGTGAGCGCGTCGCCTTCATCACGCGCCTGAGCGGCGTGCCGCAGGTCTGGGTCGTGCCGGCGGCGGGCGGCTACCCCCGCCAGGTGACCGCGTTCGACGACCCGGTCGCCGGCGTCCTCTGGTCCCCGGACGGGGCGTGGCTCGCCGTCGGCGTCGCGCCCGGCGGGGGGTTGAACGAGCAGCTCTACCTCATGCGCCCCGACGGCACGGGCGCCCGGCGCATCACCCCGGGC
>Ga0307416_100000305_pt1 | contig 25295 bp, 24 predicted proteins | sample DK1Cmetagenome_2_FD_203821 | JGI IMG/M metagenome (GOLD analysis project Ga0307416, IMG submission 203821) | Maize rhizosphere microbial communities from greenhouse at UC Davis, California, United States - DK15-C-3 | ecosystem: Host-associated > Plants > Roots > Rhizosphere > Soil | place...
TCTTAAATGCGGGGATCAGGTTGAAGAGCAGCAGATAGAGATTGACGCTGACGAGCTGAGCCAGGAATGGCTGCCGTTCGCTGAGCTCCGTTACGCCCGCATCGCTTCCGCTCAGTCGGAGAACGGCCAGGAGAACTACCACAATGGCCAGGGTCACGGCCGGGCCGGCCAGCGCGATGAGGAGCTCCTGGCGGGGTTCATCCGGAATGCGCTCCAGCCGGGCGACGCCTCCGATTGGGAGGAGGAGGACATCGGGTGTGCGCACGCCGAAGCGGCGGGCCATCAGAATGTGACCGAATTCATGCAGGAGGATGCAGCCAAAGAGGGCGAGCAATGCCAATGCGCTGGTCAGCGCCTGACCTGGCCCGCCCTCCGAATATCCAATGAGTGCCCACCACCCCACGATCAGCAAGAACGTGACGTGCACCTTGATGTCAGTGCCCGCGATCCTGCCGATCGTGTACGACCACCTCATGCGCCCTCCCTCAGTCCACCCTGGCGAAACATAACGGGAGTGCGACCGGGAGAGGCGCTGCCTACCTATTGTCTTTCCTTACCTCTTAGACGATCACCTTGAGCCCGAACTGGTGCCGAGCGTGCAACTCGAGCCTGGCTCTGCCGCCATCGTAGGTTGGTACCCGCACTAGGGCCTGCACCTCACCCGGCAGCGGGTGAAGTTCGGCCCACTGAGACATGGCTGCCCGGAACACCACCTGCGCGTCCACCGCAGGCAGGTTGAACGTGCGGACGTAGAGCATGATTGCCTGATCTGGGCTGACCTCGCTCGCCAGTACCTCCGCGGTCTCCAGCGCCATCCGGACGTGGGTTGCGGCCACCGCCTCATCCGCGATCGACGCCGCCAGGCGGCAGTCCAGGTTGGTCTCCTCCACGTACTGAACCCGGCGCCGGAGCCCGTCGATCAGCTGGTCTGGCCGGAGAATGGTCCAGCTGGAGGCTCGTGACTCTTGCTTGGGAGGGTTCTCGATCAGACCGGCCAGAGAGATGAGTGCACGGGACCGAACCGTCTCCTCGATGGCCGTGGGCACGCCGACTTCGCGAAAGTATCGGTGCAGCGCGTCGTCCACGCTGAGCCGTGGCTTCAGCCGGCGGACAAACTCCGCGGCCTGGTGCTGATACGTATCGGCCAGAGCTTCGAGAGCCTTGGCAAACACCAACTGGAGCCGGAGTCGGGTGGAAGACGAGAATCGACGGCCAGCCATCAGACTTGGTGCGGTCATGCTTCCCCCTGGTATTTCCGGACGAGCGAAAGTATCTGCAAAAGTTGGCGGTTGAGGCACTCCTCGGAAATGCGATCTTTATGCCCGGCAACGGAGCCGGACAAGACCGTCGACCCGGCCTGGACTGGAGGCTCTAAGTAGAAACCGGCTAAATTCTTAGGGGCTCAGTTCCGCTCCCCCGTCCGGGCCCCATGAGATTTGCTGTAGCGGATCTGCCACTGTGGTTGGGGCACAGTCGCCAGCTAAGTCGTTGGGAGGCCGCTTTCATGGGCCATTCCATGCAGTTACAATTGGCCTTTCGCGCTCCCTCAGGAGATCCATCATAGCCACTACCGTCGCCCCGCCCAGCTGGACCACGAAAGACGCCGAGAAGCTCTACAACATGAGTGGCTGGGGGCTGGGTTATTTCCGGGTAAACCCTGAAGGCCACGTCACCGTGCATCCCGACGCCAATCGGAAGCGCGGATTGGATCTGTACAACCTGGCCATGGATCTCCACGCCCAGGGAGTTGGCCTGCCCCTCCTACTGCGTTTCTCCGACATCCTCCGCTCCCGAATTCAGGCGCTCGCCACCGAGTTCAGCAATGCGATCAAGGAGACCGGTTACGAGGGTCGCTACACCACGGTCTATCCGGTCAAGGTGAACCAGCAGCGCCACGTCATGCAGGAGATCGTCGAGTTCGGAGCTTCTCATGGTGTGGGGCTGGAGTGCGGCAGCAAGCCTGAGCTTCAGGCGGTACTCGGGCTGAATGAGAGCACCAACCATCTGATCGTCTGCAATGGCTACAAGGACGAGGAGTTCATGCGGCTGGCGCTGATGGGCCAGAAGCTGGGCCACACCGTGATGATCGTGCTGGAGCAGTTGAGCGAGCTCGAGGTCCTGCTCAAGGTGTCCGAGGAGATGAACGTCGTGCCCACCGCCGGGGTCCGGATCAAGCTGGCGACGGAGGGCTCGGGGCGCTGGGCAAAAAGCGGCGGCGAACGGTCCAAGTTCGGGCTCGACTCGGTCGAGCTGATGAAGCTGCTGGATCGGCTGGACCGGCTGGACCGGAAGAACGTGCTCAAGCTGGTGCATTTTCACCTCGGCAGTCAGATCACCGACATCAGATACGTCAAGGCGGGACTCGAGGAGATCGGCCGGTACTATGTCGAGCTGCGCAACATGGGGTTCGATCTGACCCATGTGGATGTCGGCGGGGGCCTCGGCGTCGACTACGAGGGGTCCCGCTCGACCCGGCCGGCTAGCATGAACTACTCCATGCGGGAGTACGCAAACGACGTGGTGTACACGCTCAGCTCCGTGTGCCGGAATGAGGAGCTGCCGATGCCGCACATCATTTCAGAGTCCGGCCGCGCCCTCACCGCGCACCACTCGCTGCTGCTGATCAATGTGATCGACGTGGAATCTCAGATCGAGCCGGTAGCGCCCCAGCTTCGGGAAGAGCCTCACCAGCTGCTGCTGGAGATGGCGGAGAACCTGGAGGGTCTGACCCACGACCGAATCGAGGAGGTCTTCCATGATATCGTGTTTGCCAAGGAGCGGGCCCAGGAATACTTCGCGAGCGGAGTCTTCTCGCTCAGGGACAAGGCCGATGCGGACCAGTTTTACCTCGTCACCCTGAATGCGCTCTCTCAGGCGATAGGCGACGAGAAGAGCGGGTTTCCCGAAATCGTGACTCACATCGAGTCGGAGCTGGTGGACCGCTACTTCTGCAACTTCTCGGTGTTCCAGTCGCTTCCGGATCACTGGGCCATCGACCAGCTGTTCCCCATCATGCCGATTCACCGGCTGAATCAGCCGCCCAGCCGGCGGGGGACTCTGCAGGACGTGACCTGCGACTCCGACGGGGTGATCGACCGGTTCACCGGCGGACGCAAGGGAAAGCCGTCCCTGGAGCTGCACCCGGTGGACGAGGGCCAGCCCTATATCCTGGGCATCTTTCTCACGGGGGCGTACCAGGAGATTCTGGGCGACCTGCACAACCTCTTCGGCGACACCAACGCGGTCCACGTCCGCCTGACCGAGCAGGGCTATGAGGTAACCGACCTGGTCCATGGTGATACCGTGACCGAGGTGCTCAACTACGTGCAGTTCAATGCCTCGGATTTGCTCGCGACGTTTCGCCGGAAGGTGGCCAACGCCAAGGATATCACCCGGCATGAGGCGAACGGCTTTATCGCGGACTATGTCGCCGGCCTGGAGGGATACACCTATTTGGAAGGGGACGTCCCGGTGGAAGAAGCGGTGAGGGTCGAGCCGTAGGATCCTCCGCTTTGCTCAGCATGAAACCTCGTCGACCTCTCACCTCTTACTGACCCGCTCCCGCTCGAACGCACGCCGGTCACCCCGTCGTTCCAGCGGCACGAAGGACCGCTCATCAGCGCCGATATAGACCTGCCTCGGCCGGGCGATCTTCTGGTCCTTGTCCAACAGCATCTCTTCCCACTGCGCCAGCCAGCCCGGCGTACGGCCGATCGCGAACAGGACGGTGAAGTAGTCCGTCGGATAGCCCATCGCCTGATAGATCAGGCCGGAATAGAAGTCCACGTTGGGGTAGAGCTTGCGCTTGATGAAGTACTCGTCTTCCAGTGCGATGCGCTCCAGCTCCAGGGCGATCTCCAGCTTGGGATTGAGCCCGGTCTGCTCGAAGACGTCGTAGGCCACCTTCTTGATCAGCTTGGCCCTGGGATCGTACGACTTGTAGACCCGGTGCCCGAAGCCCATCAGCCGTCCCGTGCCGCCCTTCACCTTGTCGATGAACGCGGGAATGTTTTTCTTGTCGCCGATCTCATCCAGCATTTGCAGTACGGCCTCGTTGGCGCCGCCGTGCAGCGGACCGTAGAGTGCGGCGATCCCGGCGCTCACCGCCGAGAACGGATCGACGTGAGATGACCCCACCGCGCGCACCGCGCTGGTCGAACAGTTCTGCTCGTGGTCGGCATGGAGGATCAGCAGGATTTCCAGCGCCCGCTGCAGCACCTTATTCGGCTGGTGCCGCCCGCCGATGCTGAACGTCATGTTGACGAAGTTCCCGATGTAGTCCAGATCGTTCCGGGGAAACTCATAGGGCAGCCCGCGCGAGTGGCGGAACGCAAAGGCCGCGATGGTGGGCAACTTGGCCAGAAGCCGCACCCGCTGTAGATAGCGGTTGGCCGGGTCGTGAATGTTCTTGGCGTCGGGATAGAAGGTCGAGAGCGCGCCCACCACGCCCAGCAACATCCCCATGGGGTGGGCGTCGTAGCGGAACCCCTCGAGAAACTTGGTGATGTTGGTGTGGACGTAGGTGTGAAACTTGATCGTCTCTTCCCACTTAGTCAGCTGCTCCCGGTTGGGCAGCTCGCCCTCGCAGAGGAGGTACGCCACCTCCAGAAACGATGCCCGCTCGGCCAGCTGCTCGATGGGGTAGCCCCGGTAGCGCAGGATTCCCTTGTCGCCGTCGATGAACGTGATCGCGCTCCGGCACGCCGCGGTGTTCATGAAGGCCGGATCGTACGTCATCATGCCGAAGTCGTCCTCCGCCACCTTGATCTGGCGCAGATCCGTCGCCTTGATCGTGCCCTCGGTGATCGGCAGCTCGTAGGTCTTGCCGGTACGATTGTCGGTGATTGTGATTGTATCCTTCGGCACCAGGCATTCCTCGAGGGTCGGCGTTGCGGCGTGGCCTTCTAACCCCAACAATAGAGGGGTTGCGGGAGCGGAGGAACCCCGAGAACCATGGCTAGGGGAAGGGCGGCCAGCGGAACCGGGCTGAGCCCCGCCAATTCAACTGTGAGGGTTTTTTGATGAAGCTGATCGCCGTTCTGCTTATGACCCTGGCCACTACGGCCGCTGCGCAGTCCCCGGTCGACACCACTGGCGCCGGCCGCCTGATTGACCAGGCGATGCATCGGTCGGAGGTCATGAAGAACCTTCAGCACCTGAGCGACGTAATCGGCCCTCGGCTCTCCGGCTCCGCCGCGATGCGCCGCGCCAACGAGTGGACCGCATCCCAGTTCAAGGCGTACGGGGTGACGACCAAACTCGAAGCTTACGAGTTCGGCGTCACCTGGGAGCGGGGGACCGCATCGCTCCGGCTCACGGCGCCGTTCCAGCGCGCCATCACCGCCCACAGCTGGGCCTGGACCGAAGGGACTGGAGGAAAGACCTTGAGCGGTCCCGTCGTCCTTACCGATATCCCGGTGCCCGAGAGCCTGGCCGTGTACCGGAACAAGGTGAAAGGCGCCTGGGTGCTGCCCCGGCCACCCTTCCCGGTCTGGAATCCCGACGGTCCCGAGAAGACTCCGGCCGACTCGCTCAAGCTGGAAGAACAGCTCAAGCTGAGACGGCAGCTCTCGGCCGACACCTCGCCACCTGCGGTTCTGGCACGGCGCCAGTTCCAGGTCGACCTCCCCTACATCCTCGAGTCCGCCGGCGCCCTTGGCACCCTGCTCGATGGGGCGAAGGAGCATGGATTGATGACCATGAGTGGCTCGCCTACCCGTGTCGCCCCGCTGCCGAGCCTGGTCATCTCGCATGAGGACTACGCCATGCTGGCTCGGCTGATAGAGACTGGGGTCACGCCGCGAATCGAAGGCCGGGTGGAGAACCGGATCGGCAAGTCACCCGCGCGGCAGTGGAATACGGTCGCGGAGATCAAGGGCAGCACTCTGCCGGGCCAGGTGGTGATCCTCGGCGCGCACCTGGACAGCTGGGACCTGGGGACCGGAGTCACCGATAACGGCACCGGCTCGATGGTGGTGCTGGAGGCGGCCCGAGCGATCGCGCAGTCGGGGCTGAGACCTAAGCGCACCATCCGGTTCATTCTGTTCAGCGGGGAAGAGCAGGGGCTGCTCGGCTCCAGGGCCTATGCCGAGGCGCATCAGCGGGAGGCAGACAGCATTCAGGCGGTGCTGGTGCTGGACAATGGAACCGGTGCGATCACTGGTCAGGCACTCCAGGGACGGAAGGATCTCGAGGGGCTTTGGAAGCAGCTGCTCGCGCCGGTTGCAAAGCTTGATGCCGACAGTGTGCGAGACGCCACCAAGAGCGGGACCGACCATCTCTCGTTTCTCCCCTATGGTGTGCCGGGCTTCAATTTCGACCAGAAGTCTCGAGGCTACGACCACACTCACCACTCCCAGAGCGACACCTACGACAAGGCGGTAGAGGGCGACCTCAAGCAGGCAGCCGCGGTGATGGCAGTGACCGCCTGGGAGCTCGCGAACTTGCCGGACCTGTTGGAGCGAGGCCCCAAGAGTCCAGTCGCTCCGCTACCGACAAAGCCGTCGCCCGGAATAGCGGTAAAGCGGTAAGTCGCGACGGTCAGACAATTTCGTCACCCTGACCGAAGCAAAGGGGCTGCGCTCTACCCGGCAGGGACTGAACGGTCCATTCACTGCCGGAGAGCCCTGCAGTAAATCGTCCGTAGCACGGCCTTCTCAAGGGCGATACCATATTGACTGCCTGGAGCGTGCCTCGCCCATTTGCTCGGGATTATTACCGACTACCAGCCAGATCCGACGAATCACGATCTCATGCGGTTTGAATTTGCGATCCTTTGCCTGGTTGCTGCCCCGGCCTATGCCGGAGCTGCATTGGCCACATTGTGGATTACCTCAGAAGAAGGAGTGTCATGTCTGACGGCCCCAAGGCTCACCCCTAGGGCTCGAGAGGGATAATGCTCAAGACTTTACTAGTGCGATCCAGCCGAATTCTGCTCCCGGCAGCCCTCGTCCCCACTCTGGCATGGAGTCAACAGGCGACCCTGGGTCCTACCCTTACTCAGATCCTCAGCAGCGGTAAGGGCGTTGCCCGTAATTGCATTCAACCGGAGTACGGAACCGGACTGGGAGCCCGTTTCTCGGTGCCGGTGCTAGGCGGAAGGACGAGCCTCCAGCTGGCCGGTCGCGGCTATTGGCTCGATCGAGGTTCGGAATGCGTCGATGGATTCCCACCTCCGGACGGTACCTATATCCAGGAGGATCGGATCAATCTTCTGTCGCGCTCGTTTATTACGACCGACGTACGCCTGGTGAGTCGGCTGGGCGAAGCCCCGTTGAATCTCGGTGTGGGTGGGGGGAATGCCTGGCATGAGGGTCACGACTTGCCGTACCTGGTGCTTGCAGCCGGCATCTCCGTTCTTGATCGGCCCGATGTTCGACTCGGCCTAGAGGGCGAGTACCAATGGCTCCGCGTCACCAGTGATCAATTTCGGCGGACTTACCAAAACTTTGAGCTCGTGGCAGAGGAGCCCCTGGGGCGGGTTCACGAGTGGAGCCATGCGTTTATCACGGGCATCACTTTAGATATTCATTTGTAGCGACCGTGCGAATTGAGCGTGAGGCCGAGGCACTTCTTCGCGCAGTGGGCGAACGTTACGCGAACCTGGCAAGCTACCGTGATCAGGGCCGCGTGCGGCGGCAGAACGAGGCGGTAGCTGCCGTCAAGTTCCGCACGCGGTTTTCGCGTGCGGCCGGTCTGCGCTTCGAGTACACTCGGGCCGGCCGTACCGAGAGCATCACAGGCCTGACCAGTGATCCCGACGGATTGATGGAGGCCTTGGCTGGCCCGACCGGCGACTCGTTAGGGGCCGCGCACACAATCCCGGCGCTGTTGCTGCCGGAGGTGAGCCGAGGGTCGTGGTCACTTCTGCAGTTGAGCGCGGTTCTGCTCATCCGGGCGCCGTCCAGCCCGGAGGCGTCTCGTCATTGGGCTTGGCTAGCCGGGAAGGGCTGGGCAGGGCAGGTAGTGCGGGTTGCGCTTGATCCCGAAACGCTGCTGATCTGGCGCCTGGAGGATGATGGCCTGGGCAAGCATCGGCCGCACCGTACCGAATACGAGCCGGACACCACCAGCTCGGTGCTGGCCGAGGAGGTCCGCACCTCATGACCAATCCCTGTCGGGCTGCGTCTGCAGCCGCTCCGCCGCGTCCACCACGTCCTGCAGCTCCACCGGGTCGCTGAAGGGATCGTCGTCGAGCTCGGTGACGCGGTTGAGAATCTTCTGCCAGCGGCGCAGCTCCTGCACCAAGGGATCGTACGGGACGCGGCGCAGGTCGCCGTTCTCCTCGCGCAGATCGCAGATGCCGTTGTGCAGCCACTCGCCGGTGTGCCAGTTGGGCATGTCCACGCAGGGGAAAAGACAGACGCCGTGCAGATCGATCCCCCGATTGACCGCGGCGAGCGACTCCTCCATCACATCCTTGAGCCACGCCGGCCGGCCGTCGCCCAACCCACTCGTTTCGCCGATGATGATCGGGCGATGGTAGCGTTGCCAGGCATCCTGCAGCATGTCGCAGAGCGGACGGATCCGCTCGTCCCGCGGTCCCATCGCGGCATGCGGGCCCTCCTCACGGTATTCCATCTGACCGAAGGAGTAGCAGTTCGCTCCAACGATATCGAGCATTTCAGGGGCACCTCCGAGCTCGGGGTGGCGCCGCCCGGCGAGGACGTCCCAGGCGAAGAAGGTGTCGTCGGTCGTCTCCTTACGGGCCTCGTCGGCGAGGTCGGGACGGTTCTTCGGGGGCACGACTTGAATGAGCGGCTCCATGTGAACCATCCGCGACTCGGGGCAGACCTCGCGGATCGCGCGCACCCCGGCGAGTGCTGCCCGACAGAGCACGTAACGGAAGCGGAGCCGCTCTTCCCGGCTCTTCCCATGCGGCGCCGCCCACCCCCACTCGCCGCCGCAGAAGCCCCAGAAGGTGATTTCATTGATGGGAGTGAAGTACCATGGGCCGTGGACCCGCTTGGTGACGTACTCCGCGGCGGCGCGGCAGTAGCGCGCGAACCGATCGGGGAAGTCGTCGGCGAAGGGATCCACGCCATCGGGATAGCCGTAATGGCACAGATCCCAGATCGGAAGAATCTGAGCACGGTTCATCGCGGCGATCATCGGGTCGATCGGAGAGAAGTCGTAGCGCTCGTCGCGCTCGACCAGCGGCCAGGGCACACCCTCTCGCGAGACGGCGATGCCGAAGCTTCGCAGGAGCTGGTAATCCTCGTCGGCGTGCTGCCGATGCCGCGTCTCCTCAACGAGGTCGCGCCGGCCCTGGTCTTTCCAGACAAAGGTCGAGCACTCGAAGCCCGAAAGGAAGAAGGTCGGGAAGATGCCGGGGCGGGTCGCCATGCCTGCATGGTGCACCGCGAACGGGAGGGGAGCAGCGACGGGGGTCACAGCACCCGGACGGGTCCACCAAGGCAGGAGAGGGTTTGATGGCACAATCCGATGATGGGATACGGCACCACGCCTCGATGCTCGCGGACGAGATCACGTCAAGCCTGCAACAGGGCCGGGCTGTCGAGTGGCTCGAGGAAGTGCTCGGCGGTGCGCTCTTGGCGGTAGCACGCGGGGAGCGCGAACGTTGCGCTGCGGTGGCGGATCGTCGGATCGAAATGTGGGAGGGGAGTTTGCGGCGCATGGAATCCGGTACGTGGCCCGGCGGCGCGGTGGCGGAGGCACGGGCCCGTCTCAAGGAGGCAAGAGCACTCGCGGACGCGCTTCGGGTGAGCCTCTCCGCACCATCGGAGAGCTAACCCTTCATTGGGCCGGCACCACCGCGGGAGCGCCCTGCTTCTTCACCAGCACCACCACGAACCGCGCTGGCTTGGTGGTGCTCGCGTTCCGGCCGACGACGTGCACATCGTCCGGGCCTTCATAGAACGTTTGTCCCGCGGTCAGGGTCACCGGCTTGCCTCCCTTCACCTGCATCACGACCGAGCCTTCCAGGACGTACACCAACGCATCGGCGTTGTGCCGGTGGACCGGGTCCAACGAGCCGGGCGGATACTCGACCATGAGCATCAGAGCCTCCTTGCCCGGCACGTCCGGCAGCGCTTTCGTCATCAGGGGTGTGACCACCGCCTGTTGCGCGGCCAGCGGGCTGCCGACCGCGCGTAGCAGGCAGGCCATCAACCCTGCTCCGAGGATTTTTGGGATTCGCATAATGCTCCTCAGGACCGTAGGGCCGGTACGGCTGGGACTGTGGACTGACTGAGCCAGTCCTCGAAACGGGTTTTGCCCAGCGTGGCTTGGGGGCCCGGCACCAGGGCGCGCTCGGTCAGCTCTGCGCCGAAGTAGGGAGCGTTCGGGTCGGCGACCACCTCTCGGGGGTCGTGCCGCGCGCTGAGTCCCAGTCTGATGAATTCGTCGAAGCGGAACTGCTCCGGCCCCGCCACTTCGAGAACGCCGTTGAGCGGCGGCTCTACCGCGACCCTGACAACAGCATCGGTGACATCCTGCGCCGCGAGTGGCTGGAACAGCACCGGAGGGATGCGGACCCGGTCACCCGCAGTCGCCTCGTCGGCTATGCGCTTGAGGAACTCGAAGAACTGCGTGGAGCGGACGATCGAGTACGGGATCGAGGAGTTCCGGATCAGCCTCTCCTGGGCGACCTTGGCGCGAAGGTAGCCGCTCTCCGGCACCCGGTCACACCCCACGATCGACAATGCGACGTGATGGCCCACGCCCGCCCGGGCTTCGGCGGCAAGCAGATTGCCGGTCGAGGTCTCGAAAAATTTCAGCACCGCCGCGTCTTCGAACGAGGGCGAGTTCGACACGTCGACCACGACTGCCGCTCCGGTGAGGAGCTGGTCCAGTCCCTCGCCGGTGAGCGTGTTGACGCCGGTGTCCGGAGACGCCGGCAACGCCTGATGGCCCTGTGCCCGAAGGCGGGTGACCAGCTTCGACCCGATGAGTCCGGTTCCGCCGATGACCACGATCCTCATGATGAGTCCTGTCAGCGATTCGTTGAGGCGCCGGCCATTACCCGGTCTCCGCGCCGTGACCCGTGACGCTCGGCCCACGACAGGGCGTAATCGGCGATCTCCTCCCAGCCGCGCTGCGCCGGGAGCAGGTGGGAGCGCCCCTCGAACACCGTTACCTCGGTGAGTGTGTCCGCTTTGTAGTGCGCCGCGTTCGAGTGCTGCACGATCGGTGGCATCAGGTGGTCCTCGCCGCCGGAGATGAACAGCAGCGGGGGCCGGTTCGCGTTGTGGTAGTCGACCCATAACTCCTGCGGCCCGGGCTCGAGATTCGCCAGCACGCTGTCCCAGAGAATGCCGCCTGACGCGGGCACGTGATAGCGCTCGTACGCGGCGCGTCCCTCCGCCTCGGGCCACGTGTTGGTGAAGGTGTAGCGCCACTGCTCGTACGTGAGACCCACCGCCCGGTGCCGGTTCGCCGGGTTCTTGAGCACCGGAAACGTCGCCCGGATTTGCGACCACGGCGCGACGAGGACCCCCTCCGTAGGCGCGGAGTTGAACGTCACTGCCGCGGCGCCTAAGCCGCGGTCGAGCAGGAGCTGCACGAACGCGCCGCCTGCCGAGTGGCCCATGAGAATCGGGGGCGCATCGAGTCCTTGGATGACGGACTCCAGGTGCGCGATGATCGCGGGGACCGTGAGCCGCTCGACCGGCGTCGGGTCGGCGTTGAGCGCCTCGACCTCGACTTCAAAGCCCGGGTATGCCGGGGCGAGGACCCGGTAACCCTTTGCCTCATAGTGGGGAATCCAGTGCTCCCAGCTTCGCGGCGTGACCCAGAAGCCGTGGACCAACACGATCGTATCGGTAGGGCGCTCTGAGGCGCCCGGTGTATTCGGGGTAGGCATGTTCGCTCCAATCTCTATGGTGAGTCCTGTCAGCGGGTGGTCGAGGCGCCGGCCATCATTCGGTCGCGGACCCGTGCCGGCGAGCTCCTGAGGAACCGGAGCAGCTCGGCGTTGATCTCATCCTGGTGCGTGGCCGTGATGCCGTGCGGCGCGCCCGGATAGTAGATCTCCTTGGCGCCCTTGATGAGCCGCGTCGACTTCACCGCCGAGTTCTTCACTGGAACGATCTGGTCATCCTCGCCGTGGAGCACCAGGGTCGGGACATCGAACTTCTTCAGGTCCTCGGTGAAATCGGTCTCGGAGAAGGCCTTGATGCTTTCGTACGCGTTCTTGAGCCCGGATTGCATGCTCCAGAGCCAGAACTGATCCAGCACCCCCTGCGAGACCTTGGCCCCGGGCCGGTTAGCACCGTAGAACATGGGGGCGAAATCCCGGTACGTTTGTGAGCGGTCATTGAAGAGACTCGTGCGTAGGCCATCGAAGATCTCGATCGGCAAGCCTTCGGGGTTGGCGGAGGTTTTCAGCATGAGCGGTGGCACCGCGGCGATCAGGACTGCCCTGGCCACTCGGTTGGTTCCATGGCGGCCAATATACCGGGCTACTTCGCCGCCGCCGGTGGAATGACCCACCAGGGTGACGTCGTTGAGATCCAGGGCTTCGATGATGGCGGCGAGATCGTCGGCATAGCCATCCATGTCATTGCCGGTCGAGGCCTGGCTGGATCGGCCATGGCCGCGGCGGTCGTGCGCTATCGTGCGGAAGCCGTTCTGCACGAGGAACAGCATCTGACCGTCCCACATGTCGGCGTTCAGGGGCCAGCCATGGGAGAACGTGACGACAGGACCCTCGCCCCAGTCCTTGTAGTAGATCTCGGTGCTGTCCTTCGTAGTGATGGTGCTCATGATCCTGCTCCTTGAAAGGTTGACCAGCTACTCCTCGAACGGAGCGTTCGTCAGGAAATCCACCGTAGACGGCCGCTGGTACCCGGGCACGAAGCGCTCCCCGAAGTCGGCCGCGAAATTGTCGTAGGTGGTCTCCGGCTTGGTTCTGACGATCCGGCAGACCGAGTCCGTGAAGCGCCGCTTCATCTCGAGGCGGGGAAATGCCGCGAGGATGCTCTGCATCTCGTTCGGCGGGATCCCGTCGTACTGGAATCCGAATTCGACGCCGATCCCGGCCGTGCAGAGCGCGACTTCCGGCTCCTTATGGAGGCCGATCGAGGGCGTGGAATTGAGAGCGACGCTGTCCCAGATCAACTGCACTTGGCGATCCTCCAAACCTTGCTCCCGCGCGAACGCCCGCGCCGCGTCCGCGCCTTCTATCTCGAACCGCTTGGGACCGTTGAAGCTGTCGGTGAGCCCGAGATCGTGGAGCAGGGTGCCGACGGCTACCACTTCCGGGTCGTGAGGCACTCCCTGCAGCTGCCCCAGCCGAACCGCGAAGAGCCAGGATCGGACAGCATGGTTGAAGAGAAACGGTTCGGAATTGATGCGGGCATAGTCCATTGCGCGAGCGATGAGGGGCGTGTCGAGCACCGTAATGCCACCCAAGACTCGGGTTTTAGCGCTCATGGTAAGGGTGCTGCTCATGGATAGCTCCTCGGAAAGCATACGGTGCGCTGAGAGACAGCACTATCGCAGCCGATGGAACTGCACGGGCCCGTGGAACACCCTAGTCGAGCTCCCGGCCGGGCGACCGCCCGCAAACAAACAACCGCCCAGCTGACTTCACGCAGCTCGGCGGTCTTGGGCTTTGCGGCACCGCCACGACGGCAGCGCAGAGGACGAGGACCCGTAGCTTTGCGACCCCGGCTTTCGCCGGGTGTGCCTATGTCGGGCGACGAATGTCGCCCACGCTAGGCTTCGGAATCGCGCCTGTCAAGATTGATCACAGACTAGTTACGAATGGGATGACGGGCCCAAGCGGCGATTTGCACATCTAGACCCTTAGCCAGCCACGGAACCCCCTGGCCGCGTAGTAAGACTCCGCACCGTTGTGATACACGAAGACATGGTCGTAGCGGCGATCACAAAAGAGGGCGCCGCCGAGCTTTCTGATTTCAAAAGGAGTTTTCACCCAGCTCGACGTCTTGGTATCGAGATCTCCAAGTTTCTGCAGTTCTCGATATTGTTCTTCCGTCAACAGCTCAATGCCCATGACCGTTGCCATATCCACAGCGCTGTCTTTTGGCTTATGCTCCTTCCTCCCCACTAGCGCTTCGCGGTCATAACACAGGCTTCTGCGGCCTTTAGGGCTTTCCGCTGAACAATCATAAAAAATGTATTCGTCCGTCTTTTTATCATGACCGGCAACATCCGGCTCACCGCCGGTCCGTTCCATTTCGTTGAGTGACCACAGTTTTTCAGGATTAGAGTCCAGCTTTGCTTGGACGTTGGCCCAGTCAAGACCCTTATGGCGGTTCATGTTTTTGTCAAAACGGGCTTTCAACACCTTGAGCAGTTCTTCCCGTTGTCCTAACGGCAACTCTTTTTCGGTGCTCTTCTTCCCAGCCACCAAGGGACCCTTGCTCCTATCAATTGTTCTCATAATCGGTCATCTACCTTTGAGCGCTGATTCATTCTTGCATGCTGCGCGCTGGGTCTGACTGTAACCTACCCCCTTGGCCTTAGCCGTGGCCCGATCCGCACCTCACGCCCTTCCTGCGACAGCAGCACTTCAGCCACCCGGCGTGCGTCCACCGGCACCGGCCGGTGCATCGCCCACCAGCGCTCCGCTCGTTCGACGGTCCACTCCGACTCTAGAGCGATGCCATCGAGCCGGGTGCTCACAGCCTCTGCGCTGGCCGGGCGGCGCGCCGGGTCCTTCTCCAGGCACTCCATGACCAGGTTCTCGAGCGGAGCCGGTATCGGCAGCTCGGACCTGGTCGAGGGCCTCGGCGCCGGGGTATGGGCGTGATGGAACATGACCTCCACGGCGCTCCTTCCCTCGAAGATCAGCTTGCCGCTCAGCATCCAGTACCCGACACAACCGAGCGCATACAGGTCCACCCGATGATCGGTGTCCGCGACACCGAGTACGGTCTCCGGCGCCATGAACGCCGGCGTACCGCTGGTGCTGCCCTCGGCCGTGAGTATAGCGGTACCGTCCTCGGCCTTTCCCGCGGTATCCAGTTTGACCAGACCGAAGTCGAGCACCTTGACGAAATCGAACGTAGTTCCTGCCCGACTGACCACGACGTTGGCCGGCTTGATGTCTCGATGCACCAGCCCGTTGACGTGGGCGTCCTGGAGCGAGGAGCAGACCTGGCGCAGGATGTGGACGACCCGCTCCGGGGGCAGCGGCCCATACCGCCTGATCAGGGTATCGAGATCCAGGCCGTCGAGCAGCTCCATCACGTAGTACAGCCTGCCGTCCTCGGTGGCGCCGAAATCGTAGAGCTGCACCGTGTGTGGGGACTTGAGCGCGGCGGTCGCGCGAGCTTCGCGCTCGAAGCGGCGCAGGAGCAGCTCGGGATCGCCGGACACCTGCGGACGGATGAGCTTGATTGCCGCCGGCCGGATCAGCAGGCGGTGGCGTGCCCGCCAGACCTCGCCCATCCCGCCGCCACCGATCTTCTCCTCTAGGATGTACTGACCCAGCTCATTGGCTTCGGCGACCTGCCGGCGCAGTCCGTAGGTGACCCGTGAAGTGATGGTGGCGAGCGTGGTCCCCAGAACGCTCCAGAGGACGGTGTTGAGCGTCATGTACTGCTTCTGATAGCCGGCGGTAAACCCGGGCAAGAGCGCCGTGGGGTGATGGCGCAGAATGCAGACAACCACCGTCGGCAGGAAAGCCAGTGTGGAGAGCAGCATGGTTCGGCCGGGCCTGGAGGGCACCAGGATCGCCCGGATCATGACCGTGACGGTGAGGGCCAGCAGCACCTGCAGGATCTGCCCCTCGTCGTTCCATGTCATGATGGAGAGGAAGCCACAGGGGACGACAATGCTGATGGCGTCGATCGTTCCCAGGCTCCGCCGAGAGAGCCGGGCGCGACTGGCCACGAGCCAGAGCAGGCCCATGGTCCAGCTGGCGGCGAGGTGGCCCACCGCAACCGGCCCCATCACCACGGCGGCGAATGGGGCGCCGCCGACCAGCACCATGCTCGCGAGGAGGAAGAGGTAGAAACCGAACGACACCAGGAAGAGCGTCTTGCCGACGAGGGCCAGGCGCTCCCCCACGAAACCCAGCCCGTTCGAGGTGTCCAGTCCGCGCTCGAGAACGGCACCAGCCGTGGGCTCGGCTGGACGAGTCGGCAATGCGGACATGCGCAGCGGGCTGTTCGTCATCGTTCGTCCTCGCTCGCAGCTCTTGCCGCCGCCAGGTGTCTTTGAGTTGATCGCCGCTTCCGTCCAGCTCTAAAGAAAATGCAGCCCAGTGCGAAACTTAAGACTCGCGGCCGAGCCCGCCGTTTGCGGCAGTCCGGGAGAGCACGGGTACGTTGGACGGGGATCATTCGGGATGAGCGAAGCAACTCTTGCGGTGACCACGAGATCCCCGCGCACCAGACCGGCTTTCCTGACGCCGAGGCTGGTGGCGCTGGTCCTGGCACTCGGCTTCGTACCGGTTTGCCGGCTTCTGGCCTCAGTCTGGTTGCCGGTCCCGACCGGCGACTTCGAGCTGCTATACGCCGCGGCGGCTCGACTGCTCGGAGGCGAGACTCCCTACCCGCTCGGAGCCCAGTGGCTCCCCTATCCGCTGCCGGCGGTGCTCCTGGTTACCCCGTTCACGGCACTTCCCCTCGAGCTGGCCCGGCCACTGTTCGACGTCCTCGTCGGGTGGGCCTTTGTCTACGGGCTGTGGAAGTACCGCGGCGGCTACGCGCTGCTCGCGCTGGCGTCCGGGTCCTACCTCTGTGCCCTGTGGTACGGCCAGACGACCCCGCTCATGGTGGCCGCAATCCTGGTCCCCGCGCTCGGCTTTCTGCTCGCCGTCAGGCCGAATACCTCGCTGGCTCTCTGGGTTGCCCGGCCGTCCTGGAAGGCGTTCTTCGCCTTGACCGGCTTCGTCGCACTCACCCTGGCGGTTCAGCCCTCCTGGTCCCGGGACTGGTGGATGGCAATGCCGGTGGACTACTCCGCGTGGATGCCGCCGATCTTCCGGCCCTTTGGTGCCCTGCTGTTGATTGCGGCGCTGCGGTGGAACCTGCCGGAAGGACGGCTGATCCTCGCCGCTGCCTTTCTTCCCCAGACCGCGCTTCCCTACGAACTGGTGGCGCTGGCCCTCATTCCCGCCAGCGGCTGGGAGATGGCGATCTACCTGGCCGGAACCTGGATCGCGGTGGCAGACGCGTCAGGTGCGCTGCAGCTGGTCGGCGGCGCAGGATGGACCATGACGGGCTGGCCGGTGACGCTCTGCGCCGTCTACTTCCCGATGTTGTACCTGGTGCTCCGCCGGCCCGGTTCCAAGGGCGGACCCTGGATCGGGAAGGAGCGGAGAAGACCGCATCGTCTTCCCGACAACCAGGTCAAGGTCGACGTGAGCGTCGACGATGCGGGGCACTTCACCGCTACAGTGACCCACCTTCCCACGCAACACTCCACGACGGAATCAGCGCCAACCCGGCGGCTTGCTGTGCGGAAGGCTCACGACAAGCTAGCGGCGCTCCTTGCCCGTTCGTCTCGGCTTGTCAGGAAGGAGACCGGTCGAGCGAAGTGAAGCTCAGAACGGGCTGATCACTGCCTCTCAGGGTACCGGCGCTTGCTGTCCGCGAGAAGCCTCACTGCGATCCCAAGTCACCCCTGGCACCGCCACACCGCCGTCTTGCGAACCCACTGTTCTGGAATGTCGTCCACCGCAGCCCGGTCCGGTCGCAGAAGGCAGGGAACGCGTTCCTCCGAAAGATTCGTGGAACACTGTGCGCCACGAGCACGTCGTGCGAAGCCAGAATACCACGGGGCGAGAGATAGGGCAGCACAGTCTGATACTCCCAGGTCATGTGCTCGAACGTGTGCAGGCTGTCATGATAAAAGCAGTCGATTGCGCCGAGTCGCTTGAGCAGTGGCGGCAGCTCCCGCCGGCTGTCGCCCAACACTAGAGCCCACCGGCGGTGTAGATGTCCGGGCACCAAAGCCTCGGGGCCTGGTTCGCGGGGGTCGTGCGGGAGATCGATGCTGTAGAGCTCGCCCTCGGCGTTCGCCTCCAGGGCGGCAAGGATGTGCGCGCTGGTGGCCCCGTACAGCACACCGGTTTCGACCACGATGCGGGGCCGTGCAGCGCGAATCAGGAGGTACAAGCTCTTCAGGGTCCACCCACCCGACGTGCCGAGACGGAGAGGCCCCACCACATCATTCAGCGATTGGCGGCGTGCCAGGTAGCTCCGTCGGAATCGGGAAGAGTGGTACTCGGCATCCAGGGCTGCCCCGTCCACCCCAAACTCACCCGACAACCAGTGCAGGAAGCGGGCATGAACGGCCTGCGGCTTCAGCCGAGCAATCCGAGCCTGCAAGATGAGTCGTAACAGCGCCCGGTCTGGATGTCGGAGCGCCTTGAGGCCTATTCTTATCCCGGCCTGTAGACGCCGGCCCCGGGCTCTTCGGGCGGAGGCCTCCAGCGACCGACCCCATAGAAGCTGCGACAAGCCCGCCAAATCGCCCAGCACAGCATATTCGTCCATGGCCTTGCTCTCAGCGGCGTTTGTAATGATCGTCCCCCCTCAGGGACCCCCAAACACGGCTGCAGAGTGGGTCCGGTGAGATTCAGTCGCTGTGTCCAGTATCACTTAACACCCTCCCCCTATGCCCGAATCGAGTCTGGGCCCCGCGGTGCGACAGCTGCGTGAGAGGCAGCAGCTTTCCCTCCGTGCCCTGGCGGAGAGGACCGGGTTTTCAGCGAGCTTCCTGTCTCAGGTGGAGAACGGTCAGGCGTCGCCGTCGATTGCCTCGATGGAACTGATCGCGAGCGCGCTCGGCGTAACTCTGGGAGAGTTCTTTCAGAGCACCCGAGGTGAACCGCCCTCCATTACACGCGCGGGCGGTCGGCCAATGCTGCACAGCGGCTGGTCACGGGCCCGGATCGAGGCACTAGGGGCACGGGTGAATGGACAGCGCCTCGAGCCGGTACTGATCACGCTGGACCCCGGTGGCAGCAGCGGAACCAGAGCCCATGCCGCCACCTGCGAGGAGTTTGCGATGGTACAGGAGGGTTCGGTCGTGCTGGTTCTGAGCGATTCCGAGCAGACACTCGGTCCAGGAGATGCCGTGGCGATTCTCCCCGGCATGCTCCGGCTTTGGCGCAATCCGGGAAAGCGGCCGGCCCGCATCCTCATTGTCGGGGCACGCTGACGCCCGTCACTCGAGCTCGTCGCGCGATTGACATCAACGTCTCACCCCGCTCGGCCAACTCTTCCATCAGTACCTTCGCGAATCGCCCACGCGCCTCGGCGAGGGGCAGCTGACCTGAGGTGAGTTCCCGCGGATCTGGCGGCCGCGGACTCCTGCCGTGACCTCCTCCTCTACGAGGTGAGCTAGTGGGCGGGCGGAGGGCATACGCGATGCCCTCTTTGTCGATACAGATTCGGCAGCGCGATGAAGGTAGCAGCCGACCCAGAATCGTCCGTACTGAAGTGGAGGGGATCCGAGTCGAGTTGGCTGGATTGGAAGGTGAGTTCCGGAGCGTTGATGACCTTAGCGCCCCTTCACTACTGAGCACTTCGTTTCGAACCCGCCCCGCACGTTATAGAGCGTGGTCACCTCGAGCCGCTGCGGCTCCAGCAACTTGAACAGATCCTCGGCCATCCGCGCCGTCGCGTGCTCCTGGAAGATGCCTACGTTCCGGTAGCTGGTCACATAGTACTTGAGGCTCTTGAGCTCGACGCAGCGGTCGGAGGGGACATACTTGATGGTGAGCGTGGCGAAGTCGGGGAGGCCGCTATAGGGGCAGACCGCGGTGAATTCCTTAGTCTCGGTGACGATCTCCTGGTCGGGACCAGCGTACTCAAAGGTCTCCAGCACGGCGGTCTCGATCGCCTCTGGGCCTGCGAATGGAATGGTCCTGCCTTCTGCGATGGCCATGCGTTGTTCCGGGTTGAGTAATGACCGAAAGATAACGGGCGGACGTCCACCCGCGTCATCCCGAACGTAGTGAGGGATCGGTTCGATTGAACGTTCGGTCGAGATCTCCGCGGAAACGTCAACCGACCCGATCCCTCGCTGCGCTCGGGATGACAGCGTGATTCGGCTGATTCCCGCTGACGCTGTTACGTCCCGCTCACGCAGTTCTTTCCGTTACTCCCGCACCATTCCCGTCTCTAGCCAGGTGTGCTCGTTCTTGAGCACCTGCTGCGCGACGGCATAGGTCGCGACGTCATCGTTGTCGAACACGGCGGCGAACTTCTCTTCTACCCGCCGCCGAGCCTGGCGGCTGAAGACGTTGGCCAGCTCGATGGGCCCGCGATTGCTGGGATCCTTCTTGTACATCGCGTACGCCCGGGAGCACGCGGCCGTGATGGCCAGGAGCTCGGCCCCGATCTCCACCAGCCGGCCCAGCACGGCCTGGCGCTTCTCCAGCCTGGGGCCGAACCGAACCATGCAGTGGAACAGAGTGCGCGCCAACCGGCGGCAGGCCCGATTCACGAAACGAATGTGGCTGGCCAGGGGGCCGAACTCCCCGTATCGGGGGAAGCGTCCCCATCCCAGCCAGAGCTTGGGATACCAGTATGCGTAGTAGGCGCCGGAGCGGAGCAGGGCCCGGATCTTCTTCGACATCGGAGCCTTGGGATCGATCAGGTCGCCCGCCAGCTTGAGGTGGGTGTCGACCGCCTCGCGGGCAATGAAGAGCCGCATGATCTCGCTGGAGCCTTCGAAGATCAGGTTGATGCGGAAGTCGCGCATCATCCGCTCGACCGGGTCCGGCCGCTCGCCTCGGCTCCGGAGACTGTCCGCGGTCTCGTATCCCCGGCCACCCTTGATCTGGAGCGTGTCGTCCACGATGCGCCAGCCGATCTCGGTGTTCCACATCTTGGCCATGGCCGCTTCCAGCCGGATGTCGGCATCGCCCCGATCCGCCATGAGTGAGGCAAGATCGGACACCGCCTCCATTGCAAAGATGTCCGCTGCCATGCGTCCGATCTTCTGGGCAATGGCATCGTGTTTCCCGATCGGCTGACCCCACTGGACCCGTTCGGCCGCCCACCGCCGTACGATCTCCAGCGCGCGCTTGGCGCCGGCCACTGCTGAGGCGGGAAGAGTCAGCCGGCCGGTGTTCAGGGTGATCAGCGCGAGCTTGAGTCCCTTGCCCTCGCCCCAGAGCACGTTTTCGACGGGGACCTTCACGTTGGTGAAGCGGATGATGCCGTTCTCCAGCGCCTTGAGGCCCATGAAGTGGAGCCGCTGCACCACCTCGACACCCGGCCAGTCAGCCTCCACGATGAACGCGCTGATCTTCTTCGGGCCGGTCCGGGCCATGACGACCATCAGCTCCGCAATGGTGCCGTTGGTGCACCAGAGCTTCTCGCCGTTGAGGATGTAGTACTTGCCGTCCGGCGATAGCGTGGCGGTGGTACTGAGGCCGGCCGGATCAGAGCCGACGTGGTTCTCGGTCAGGGCAAAGGCCGATACCGCCCCCTGGGCCAGGCGTGGCAGATACTTCTTCTTCTGCGCCGGCGTGCCGAACAGCTTGAGCGGGGTCGGAACGCCGATCGACTGCGCCGCCGAGAGGAGGGCGGTGAGATTGCCGTCCTGACTGGTGACCAGGCCGACGGCGTGGGTGTAGCTATACTGGCTCAGTCCCAGACCGCCGTACTCGGTCGGAATCTTGATGCCGAACGCCCCGATCTCGCCCAATCCCTTCACGATCTCCGGCGGGATTTTCCCGTCCCGGTCGATCTTGTCGCTGTCCACCCGCTCCCGCATGAACCGCTCGAGCTTCTCCATGAACGGCCTGGCTCGCGCCAGGTCCGCCGGATCAGGCTGGGGAAAGGGATGTACCAGGTCCAGCCGGAACGAGCCCTCGAACAGCTCGCGCACGAAGCTGGGCGCCTCCCAGTCCTTCTCTCTCGCTGCCTCGGCGACTTCCCGGGCTTCCTGCTCCGTGGCGAGCGGAGTGTGAGTCGTCCGTACCGGTTGCGTGAGGAGATCAGTCATGGGTGGGGGACTCGGTGGAGGTTGAGGTGAGAGCGGCGCCGCGGAGACCGTGCAGCACCAGGGAGATCACGTGACGCTTCCGCCGCTCCAGATCGTCGGCGTCTTCCAGTCTCACGCCGACAGCAGGGGCGACGGTGTGGCTGTGGATCAGATGGAACCAGCAGAGCGAGATGATGCTGAGCAGCAGCTGCGACGCCTCGCCCGAGGGAGAGTCGTCCAGGCCCAGCTCGGCGCTGATGGCGGCGAGCGCCTCCTGTCCGGCGGAGAGGTGACTCGCGGCATGGGGCAACCGGCTTCCGCTCAGTGCCTCGCGCTCGATCAGCCGGACGAAATGCGGTCGCGTAGCGAGGAAGTCGAAGTAATCGGACACGGCGCCGGCCAGAATGGTCTCGGGGCTCTCGTTGCTGGCCAGGGCCCGGGCCCGGCCCTCGCGGACCGCATCACGCACTTCGGCGAAGGAACGGTCCAGAACCGCCTGATACAGCTCCGCCTTTGAGCGGAAGAAGTAGCCAGGGGTGCCTCGGGAGACGCCGGCGGCGGCGCCCACCTGGGTCAGACTGGTTGCCTCGTAACCCTGCTGGGCAAACAGGCGTTCCGCCGCATCGAGGATGGCTCCCCGGCTCCGGTCCGCGTCTCGGATGCGTTCGGGCTTGGTTTGCAATCGCCGCTCATGCAAGAGGTTGCAGCTTGCTTGCTGCTTAGCAAGTTAGCCATTGGGTCTGCTCGCGTCAACGGTCAACCCCCGTGGCCAAGCGCATGCAGCTGGCGGGCGTTTCAGGACTGAGGAACGTTAGATAGTGTGTAGTTGAGAAGTCGCCGCAGCTGATGCGCGGTCCGTTAGGCAGCACATTTGAGCACGGAGGTAGCATGAGATCCCACTTGGCTGGTCTCCTCTTGTTGGCTAGCGCGGCGTGCGAAACTCCCACCGCCGAACCCCACGGACTGACGGTCGAGGACCGCAGGGATCTGACACTCCGAACGGATCGCAACCTCTACGAGGCTACGTTCTCGGGCGGAGAAGGTACCTACCGGACCTACGTCCTCACCGTGGTGGCCCGCTTCAGCAATGGGACGGATCAACCACTGTACTTGAGCCGCTGTTATCCGGCCACGAGTTACCCGATCTACGGAGTCGTGGCAACGAATGCGGATCTGGAGGCGGGCTATAACCCAGTTTGGGCATGCGTCGGGCATGACCATCCCATCGTGGTAGGAAGCGGCGAAACTCGAGTTGATTCCCTGCGGATCACTGGGCCGAACGCTTGGGACGGATACACCAACGAGCCATTTGGCCCCCTCACAGGCCGCTTCCGACTGAGTTACCCCGTTGCTACCTGTCCGGGCGTAGACGGCTGTGGTGTACTGTCTTCATCGGTGGAGTCGAACGAGTTCGAGGTGCGACTTAAGCCGTAACGGCGAGTAGCTCGTTCGCCTGTGCTCCCTAACAAGCGCATGCAGCTGGCAGGCGCTTCAATTCAAAGGAACCTCGAATTGTGATCAGGCGAGCAAGTCGCCGCAGCTGATGCGCGGTCCGTTAGACCGCAGGAAACACGTCCGGCGCGCAAGGCGAGGAGGAGGATATGGCTAAGCTCGTATTCGGAATGAATCAGTCCCTGGACGGGTATGTCGACCATCTGGCCTTCGCGCCAAGCCCAGCGCTATTTCGCCACTTCATCACGGAAGCTAGGGGGCAGGCGGGCAGTGTACGGCCGCCGAATGTATGAGGTGATGCGTTACTGGGACGACGACCATCCTGAATGGGATGCGGGGGAACTCGCCTTCGCGGCGGCTCGGCGGAACCAGCCGAAATGGGTCGTCTCGCGCTCGTTGAAGGCAGTCGGCCCCAACGCCAAGCTTGTTGAGGAAGATCTGGAGGGCGCGATCCGCGAGATAAAGGCTGAACGCGACGGGGAGATCGAAGTTGCTGGCCCGGACTTGGCGCACAGCTTAACCAAACTTGGCCTGATCGATGAGTATCGAATCTACCTGCATCCCGTCGTCGTTGGTCGCGGCAAGCCGTACTTTGCCGGCCCCCGGCCGCCACTCCGCCTTATGGCTAACGACCGGATCGACGAGGCTGTGGTCCGATTGACCTATGTTCCTACTTAATCTCGGGACTCTCAAGAAGGTCATTGCCGCTCAAATCTGGTCTTTGGCTAGGCCGAACAGCACACTGCGCTCGGAGTTAGAATGAGCCATCCAGTGCTTGTCCGCTTCTATGACAGCGTCCCACAAAGCGAAGCGGAGCGTGCAGTCGAAAGATCGCTAGTGGCGAAGTCAGCTGGCCATACAGTGGCGCACGTAGGAGCCTCGTTCACAGCCATCGTGGCAGCGGCGGCAGCCACTGAGACATACTCTCGGAGGTTCTCGCTCACCTCAAAGAGAAGGGTGTGATTACAGCTGGTGAGCGTGAGAAGATTGAAAGAAGGATGGCTGTGGCAAAGTACAACTGTCTAGCCAGCTTATTCGGAACCGGGCTTCAGACGGCACCTTAGTCGACAAAGAGGAAGCCGCTGCCGAGTGACTCATATTCCATTTGTCACCACCGGCGCCTACCCGGTGCGTCCTGGCACTCGCGTCCAGCCGCTGATCGATGGCGAGCCTGCGTTTCGCCGGGTTTGTGATGCCATTGATCAGGCCCAAGCGCGGGTGTGGGTCGCCGTCACCTTTCTCTGGACCAACTTTCAGATGCCCGATGGTCGCGGGTCGTTCTTTGACGTGCTGACACGAGCGCGTCAGCGCGGACTCGACGTCCGGGTGCTATTTTGGCGACCAGATGATGCGACCACCCATCTGCGGACTAATGCGTTTTGGGGGTCGCCTGCGCACGTCGCCTTGTTAGAGCAGCAGGCGTCGGAGATCAGCATTCGTTGGGACCGCGCGCACCCTGGATTCTGTCAACATCAAAAACTCTGGCTCATTGACGTTGGGCTGGAAACGGCCTGTGCGTTTGTCGGTGGCATCAATCTCAATCCCCGCTCGGTGGTTGCCCCCGGCCATCATGGTGCTGAACACAATCATGACATATATCTCGAGATCGGCGGTCCGGCAGTCACAGACGTTCACCACAATTTTGTGCAACGTTGGAACGAGGCCAACGAACGGGACGAAGCGGACGGTCGGTGGGGACCCGACGCCGATCGCGATCTCGCCTTTCCAGACCGGCTAGCCGCGGCATGTGGATCCACCGTCGCTCAAGTGCAGCGGACGATCCATCCTGGCCGCTACACCAACACCTACTCCACTCCTGGCGGGAATCCGTTTGCCATCGCCAACGGCGAGTTCTCCAATCGCGACCAGTACATCCATGCCATCCGCGCTGCCCGTGAGTATATCTATCTAGAGAACCAAGCCATCAGTGTGCGGCCAATCCTTGAAGAGCTAGTAATCGC
>Ga0307416_100000306_pt1 | contig 25268 bp, 25 predicted proteins | sample DK1Cmetagenome_2_FD_203821 | JGI IMG/M metagenome (GOLD analysis project Ga0307416, IMG submission 203821) | Maize rhizosphere microbial communities from greenhouse at UC Davis, California, United States - DK15-C-3 | ecosystem: Host-associated > Plants > Roots > Rhizosphere > Soil | place...
CGGCGGCCAGGCGGCGGCCGTCGAGGCGGGCCGCCTCGGCGTGGGCGAACGACTCGGCGGCGAAGTCGGCCAGGGCCGGGCCGCGCCACAGCCCCAGGGCCTGGTTGAGGTGGCCGAGGGCGAGCTCGGGGGCGCCGTCGGCCCGGGCCCGGCGGGCCTGCTCCAGCAGCCGCTCGAACTCGTCGCTGTCGAGCTGGCCGGGCTCGACCCGCAGCCGGTAGCCGGGTGGGGTGGTCAGAAGGACGTGGCCGTTCCCGCCGGCCGGCCCGGCCTCGACGACCCGGCGCAGGTGGGAGACGTAGGTGCGGATGGTCCCGGTGGCGCTGTCGGGCGGCCGGCCCTCCCAGATGCCGTCGGCCAGGGCGTCGATCGGGACGACCTCGTTGGCGTGGACCGGCAGGCAGGCCAGCACCGCCTTCTGCCGGGGGCCGCCGAGGGCCAGCGCGTCACCGCCGCGGGTCACCTCCAGCGGCCCGAGGATCCGGAACCGCAGCTCGGGGGGTGCGGGTGGTGGGTCCATGGCGGTCCGCTCCAATCCGTCTCCAACGCTTCCTCAAGGTCCGGCGCCGACCATGCGGGCATCGCCCACTGGGCGACCTGGAAGGTCCGGCGGGCGCCGCCGGACGAGGGGAGGCCGGATGGCATGCAACTGACCCCTGAGGAGACCGGGGTCCTGGTCCGCCGGGCCGCCGCGGGCGACCAGCGGGCATGGGACCAGCTCGTCCAGGGCTACGCCGGGCTGATCTGGGCGGTGGCGCGCCTGCACGGGCTGTCGGCCAGCGACGCCGCCGACGTCAGCCAGGTCACCTGGCTGCGCCTGGTCGAGCAGGTCGGCCGGCTCCGCCAGCCCGAGCGGCTGGCCGCCTGGCTGGCCACCACCGCCCGCCGGGAGAGCGCCCGGGTGGCCAAGCGGGCGGCCGGCAGGTGCCGGTCGGCGACGGCCACGACGGCGCCGACGGCCCGGACGACGCCACCGCCGACGGCCGGGTCGAGCTGGACGAGCGCGACGCCCTGCTGCGCCGGGCCTTCGCCGGGCTGACCCCGCGCTGCCGCGAGCTGCTGGGGCTGCTGCTGGCCGACGACAACCTCAGCTACGCCGAGGTGAGCCAGGTCCTGGACATGCCGGTGGGCAGCATCGGGCCGACCCGGGCCCGCTGCCTGGCCTGCCTGCGGCGGGCGGTCGGCGCCGCCGGGGTCACCGCCGACTGGCGCTAGGAGAACGGGCGCCAGCGGCCGGCGCGGACGGAGCGTGCCGCCCGGGCCGCGGGTGGGCGTGGAGGAGGCCATGGCGAAGCCGATCGTCGCTGCGGCTGTGGCGCGATGGGGCCGACCTTAGCCAACCGTCCCGAACAGGTCAGTGATCCCGGTCACCACCCCGCTGTGCCGGTCGTCACGCCCGGCGGCTGGCCGTCGGCGGGGCGCGGGCGTAGATTCCCGCCATGCCCGCCTACGTCATCGTCGAGACCGACGTCAGCGACCCCGAGCAGTACGAGCAGTACAAGACCGCCGCGTCCGCCGCCGTCACCGCCCACGGCGGCCGCTACCTGGTCCGCGGGGGCGAGCAGGACGTGCTGGAGGGCGACTGGCAGCCGCCGCGCCTGGTCGTCCTGGAGTTCGAGGACCTGGCGGCGGCCCGCCGCTGGTACGACTCCGAGCAGTACCGGCAGGCCCGGGAGCTCCGCGCCGGGGCGGCGCGCCTGAACCTGGTGGCCGTCCAGGGGGTCGACCAGCCGGCCGGGTAGCCGGCCGGCCGCTGCGAGGGGCGGGCGGCGACCAGGATGCCGTCGATCACGTCCAGGAACCGGGGCACGTCCAGCGGCTTGGTCAGGTACTCGGCCGCCGCGCAGGATCTGCTCGACGTTGTCGCGGCCTCCGCGGTGTGTCGTCAGCCGGCCTTGGCGCTGTCCAGTCGCGGGCGGGCCGCGAGGGCTGGGCGCCGGTCGTCGCGCTCGTCCAGGCAGGTCCTCCAGCGCACCCAGACCAGGGCCGCGGTCAGGAGCAGGCTGCCGGCCAGGGCCACGAGCAGGAGCCAGGCGCCGCCGGCGTAGGCGGCCACCGTGGCCATGATCCCCAGCACCAGTAATCCGGTCAGCCCCAGGAAGGCCCAGGACGGCCAGTGGGTCCGCCAGCGGCCGAGCCGCTTGGCGGGCAGGAAGAACCGGTCGACGTCGTTGCTGTCCCAGACCGACCACAGCCGGCCCAGCAGCATGGCCGAGGCCGCCACGACCACCGCGGCCAGGAGGATGGCGGCGAACGACGGCAGGTCCAGCCGCTCGACCAGGCCGCCGACCACGGGCAGCTTGGCCAGCCACTGCTGCGCCCAGCGGGCGACCTGCCCGAGCGGGCCGTACGGGGCCTCGGTGCCCACGCCGAGGTCGGCGCCCAGGCCGGCCCAGCCGCCACCGCCGCCCGGGGGGACGCTGAGCCCGACCGCGCCCAGCAGCCCGGCCGCCAGCAGCAGGTTGCGGGCGTTGCTGCGGCACGAGGTGCGCCAGCGGCGCCGGGCCCGGGCGTGCCGCAGCCGCTCCTCGGCGACCAGCGGCTCGCGCTCGCTGGACAGGCCGCTGGCGGCGGTGAGCTCGGAGGCGAGCTGAGAGACGAACTCGTCGGTGTTGTCCGGGTAATAGGAGTGGTCGGCCTGGACCGAGCGCAGGTTGTAGACGCAGCAGGCGGTCGGGTGGACGGCCGGCGGCGGCGCCGGCTGGTCCTCGCCCGTCCAGGTCTTCAGCGGCCCATTCGGGACCGGGTCGGCCGTCGAGTAGACGTCGACCCAGCGCCGCACCGCCCGGTCCGGCAGGGCCAGCCGCGGCTCCTGCCTGACCTGCTCGCGGACGTGCCTGGCGGCCCGCTTGTACAGCCAGACGCCGAGCCACATGGCCGCGGCGCTGGCGACCAGGCGCCATCCCGGCCAGCCGCCGGTGGCCAGCCCGGCGGCGAGCACGATGGCGGCGCCGAGGTGGCCGAGGGCCTGGCCGACGGGCCGCCACGGCGACTCGGTGGGCCCGGCGATCAGGCAGCCGGCCAGGATGGCCAGGCCGCCGACCCTGGCCCCCACCCCGGCCAGGCCGGGCAGACCGAGCCCGCTCAGGAGCAGGAACAGCCCCGCCACCAGGGCGACCAGCCCGGTGATGCTCTTCCAACCGAGCGAGCGCAGCTTGGCGTCGTAGTGGAGCTCCCGGAGGGTGTTCAGCCGCTGCACCCCCGAGCCCACCGTGACGAACAGGTCGACGGGGTCGTCGCGGCGCAGGGCGCCCGACCGCAGCAGGTCGTGGCAGAGGGCGGCGCCCTGCGAGTGGGCCACGATGGCCAGCTTGCGGCAGTGGCGCTCGCCGTCGTCGAGCCAGTCGAGGTTGCGGCGGATGCGCTGCAGCATCGCCGCCCGGGCGAGGCCGTCGTAGGCGAACAGGTAGGCGTCCCCGACGCCCTTCACCAGGTTGGCGGCCAGCGCGTTGACGCGCTTGCCGATGACCGGGAGCCGCTGGGCCAGGGCCAGGGCCGAGCACCCGAGCATGGCCAGCAGCGCCAGCACCGGGCTGAGCAGCCACACCGCGCCGGCCAGGGAGAGGCGCTCCAGCTGCCGCTCGAGCCAGCTCTGGGGCCGGGTGCGCACCGTCGGGGAGGGATCGACCCGCTCACCCTCGCGCCGCCGGGCCGCGGCCACGGCGTACTCGGCCGCCACCCAGGGAAGGATCGGCAGCACCCAGCGAACGAACGCCCTGAAGGTCGGCGGCGAGGCCTCGGCCGCCCACCACCCCTCGGCCAGCAGCCACCGCTGCCGCGCCGCCGCCGGCTGCCCGGGCCGCCCCACCAGCAGGGTGGCGTGCGCCGGGGTGTCGCCGTCGGCGGTGCGCCGCTGCACCGCCGTCACCTCCACCGTCGGCTCCGGGGCGATCCGGTCCGCCCCCGGCGCCCCGTCGGGGACGAGCCACCGCCCCAGCCACCGCTGGAGCGACCCTCCGAATCTGGCCAGGGTGCTGTTCTGCTGCTGGTCGCCGATCCCATGGACGAACAGGACGCCGAGGTCGTACTCCTGTGGGGCCTGGTCCTTGAGCTCTGTCTGGCTGGGCATGCGCTCGCGCCCCCCGTCCGCGTCGGTCCTCGGCAGAGCTTGCGCCCGCCGCCCTGCCGGTGGCGGTGCCGGGGGTCACAGGTCGGTCGTGACGGTGGTCACGCGGAGGCAGCGCTCCGCCGGCTTGACCCCGTAACTCTAGGTATATAGACTTATCGCATGGCTTCCCTCCGGCGCCCGTCTCGGCAGACCACCGCGGTGGTCCTCGCCCTGGCGGAGGAACCGTCCGCCTGGCGGTACGGCTACGAGCTGTGCCAGCGGCTCGACCTCGAGGCCGGCAGCCTGTACCCGGTGCTGATGCGGCTGGCCGACCGGGGGCTGCTGGAGACCGCCTGGGACACCGACGCGCCGGCGGACCGCCTGCCACGCCACCTCTACCGCCTCACCGGTCCCGGCCGAGCCCTGGCCGGCCGGCTGGCGGCCGCGCCGCCGGGGCGACCCATGCCGGCCCGGTCTGCCGGCCGGATCGGGCGGCGACCACGGCTGGAGGGCACATGAACCGCGGCAAGCGCATCGGCCGTCTCGGCGGGCTGGCCGCCGTCGCGGTCGCGGCCACGCCCTTCGCCTGCCTGTGGGTCGTCCAGGTGGCCAACGCTCCTGACCCGCTGACGGCCAGGGCCGTGCTGGACATCGCCATCTGGACGGCGGTGCTCGGCACGCCCACGATGCTGGCGGCCTGGCTGCTGTGGCGGGCCTGGTGGCGGCACGCCGGCCCCGGCCTGTCCGGGATGGACGGCCCGGCATGGGTGCTGTCGGCCACGGGGGCGATGCTGCCCGCCGACCGCCGCGAGTGGGGGGCGGCCATGGCGGCCGAGCTGGCCCAGGTGGCGGGGGGCGCGGCGCGGTGGCGGTTCGGGGCCGGCTGCGCCCGCGCCGCGGTCTTCCCGGGCGGCAACCGGGCGGCGGTGCTGGTCGCCGGGGCGCTGGCCGTCGCCGCGGTCGCCACGGCCGCGCTGGTGACGGCGGCTGCCCTGCCCGCGGGACGGGTGTTCGCCCTGACGTTCGCGGGGCTGCTGGGTGGGCTGGCGGTCCTGGCGGCGGCCCGGTGGCGCCGGCTCGGCTGGACCGCGCCGGGCCCGGCCCTCACCGGGCTGGCCCTGGCCGGCGTGACCGTGTGCCTCGGGCTCACCATCTACTACCTGGCCGAGCATCCCTCCTACGACCGGGTGGACCGCACGGTCGCGGTGAGCCTGCCGCCGGTGACGGCGGTGATCCTGGCGGTGACGCTGGCCGGCTGCCTGGCGCTGGCGCTGCGCCCGCCGCGCTGGCTGCTCCCCGACCGGAAGGCTCGCTGGTTCGGCATCGCCATGGCCGTCGCCCTGGTGGGCGGCTTCCTGCTGGACGCGCGGCTGGTCCAGCCCGGCCTCGATCGGGGCAGCCAGGGGATGATGGGCTACCTGTTCAACGGGCCCCTGCTGGTGATCCTGCCCGGATCGGCGCTGGCCGCCGTGGCGGGCCGGTCGCTCCGCTCGGGCCTGTGGGCCTGCGCCTGGGCCGTGGCGCTGGCCGCGCCCCTGCTCGTCACCGCCTGGCTGGCCGAGGCGCCGCACTGGGACCGGGTCGGTCGGGGGGCGGTCCTGGACGGGGCCGGGCCCATGGGGGTGGGCGCCAACCTGGGCGACGCGGTCTGGTGGCCCCTGATCTTCCTGACGCTATGGGCCCTCCCCCTGGGGGTCCTCGGCGCCGCCGCCGGCAGCTGGCGAGCCCGCCGCCGACGGGCCCGCCAGCCTGCCGAGCTCGCCCCCTCAGCCTGAACGGGCCAGGAGGTCGCCGACGATCGGCGTGGCCGCGGCCGCCGTGCCCTTGCTCTGGGTGCCACGAAGCCACGAGCATGAGGACGCTGTTGGGTACGTTGGGTACCCCGGGCGCCGGTTCGGATGGGGCGGGAGATGGCGCAGATCCCCTCGGTGGCGGACGGGCTGCTGCAGGGAGGCGCGGCCGGTTCGGTGGCCGGGCTGGCCGTGGGCTCGCCGGCCTGGTTCGCCTGGCTGCTCGACGACGCCGCCCGGTCCTTCTTGTACCGGTCAGCGGCGGGGGCCTACACCGCCCGTAAGGAGCGCCGGCAGCGCGGCGGCGCCTACTGGGTCGCCTACCGCACGGCCGCGGGCCGCCAGCACAAGGCGTACCTGGGCAAGGCCGAGGACCTCACGCCCGAGCGCCTGGACGAGGTGGCCGCCGCCCTGGCCGGGCGCGTGGCCAGCGCCGCCGGTCTGCCCCTGCTGGCGACCAAGCTGTTCGTGCCCCGGCCCCGCCCCGACCTGGTCCCGCGGCCCCGGTTGCTCGCCCGCCTCGACGCCGGCCTCGACGGGGCCCGGTGCTCGCTGCTGTCGGCCCCGGCCGGCGCGGGCAAGACCAGCCTGCTGGCCGCCTGGGTCGCCGGCCTGGACCGTCCGGTCGCCTGGCTCACCCTCGACGAGCGCGACCAGGACCTCGACCAGGTGCTCCGCTACCTCGTCGCCGCCCTCCAGACGATCGCCCCGGCCGCAGGCCGGGGGGCGCTGGCCTGGCTCGACACCCCGCGGCCGCCGCCGCCCGAGGTCGTGGTCACCGTCCTCGTCAACGACCTGGCCGCCCTGCCAGCCCCCGGTCTGCTGGTCCTCGACGACTACCACCTCGCACGCGCCCCGGCCGTCCACGCCGCGGTCGCGTTCCTGCTCGACCACCTGCCACCGACCATGCACCTGGTGATCGCCAGCCGCGAGGACCCGCCGCTCCCCCTGCCACGTCTCCGCGCCCGCCACCAGCTCGTCGAGGTGCGGGCGGCCGACCTGGCCTTCGGCGTCGAGGAGGCGGCCGCCTTCCTGGGCGCGGGCATGGGCCTGCGCCTGGACGAGGCGCAGGTCACGGCCCTGGTCGAGCGCACCGAGGGCTGGCCGGCGGGGCTGCAGCTGGCGGGGCTGGCCCTGCGCGACCGGACCGACCCGGCCGCGTTCGTGGCCGCCTTCGCCGGCGGGCACCGGCTGGTGGCCGACTACCTGATGGCCGAGGTGCTGGATCGCCAGCCGGCCTCGACGCGACGCTTTCTGCTGGCCACCGGCGTGCTCGACCGGCTCTGCGCCCCCCTGTGCGACGCCCTGCTGACCCCGGACGCCGGCGACAGCCAACAGGTCCTGGAGGGGGCTGGAGCGGGCCAACCTGTTCCTGGTGCCGCTGGACGAGGAGCGGGTGTGGTACCGCTATCACCACCTGTTCGCCGCCGCGCTGCGCGCCCGGTTGGATCGGGAGGCCGGCCCGGGGGCGGCGGCCTCGCTGCACCGGCGGGCCAGCGCCTGGTTCGGCCGCCAGGGGCTGCTGCCCGAGGCGATCCACCACGCGCTGGCCGGCGACGCCGTCGACGACGCCGCGACCTGGCTCGAGGCGCTGACGCCCTCGATGTTCACGACCATGAGCATCCACCAGACGCTGGCGGCCTGGCTGGCGGCCCTGCCCGAGCCGGTCGCGCGCGACCGGCCGCTGCTCTGCCTGGCGCAGGCCTGGCTGCTGATCCACCGTGTCGAGCTGGAGGCGGCCGCGGCATGGATCGACGCGGCCGACCGCGCGCTCCCCGCGGCCGACGACGACGCCCGCTCCGCGGGTGGCGCGGTCGCCGCCACGCGCGCCTACCTGGCCACCGTCGTGCCGGACGCGGCGCCGGATCAGGCCATCGCGTGGGCGGAGCGGGCGCTGGCCGACCTGGCCCCGGACGACGTGGCCTTCCGCGGCATCGCCGGCATCAGCCTGGGGCAGGCCGCGCTCGCGTCGGGCCAGCTCGACCGGGCCGAACGGGCCTTCGCGGAGGTCGCGGCGGCCGCGCGGGCGGCCGGCCTGGTCCAGGGCTGCCTGACGGCGACCACCCAGCAGGTCAACGTCCAGCGACTCCGCGGCGCCCGCCGGCAGGCGCTGGCCACCGGCCGGGCCGCCCTGGCCTGGGCCAGCGACCACGTCGTGCCCTCGACCGTCGGGCGGCTGCGGACGGTGCTGGCCGAGCTGCTGCTCGACGAGGACGACCTGACGGCGGCCCTGCCGCTGGCGACCGAAGGGCTGGCCGCCCCGCGCGAGTTCGGGAACGCGCCGCCGCTGGTGCTGCTGGCCGGCCTCCCCGTGATCCGGCTGCGCCTGGCCCAGGGTGAGGTGGCCGCGGCGGACGCCGTGCTGGCCGAGGTCCGGCCGCTCGTCCAGCACGGGCCGTTCGCGACGGTGGCGCAGCTGCTGGAGGCGGCCGAGGCGCGGGTGCGCCTCGCCCGGGGTGACGCAGCCGCCGCGGTCGCCTGGGCCACCACCGTCGCCTGGGCCGCCCCGGTCGAGCCGACGAGGCTGCCGGACCTCAGGTTCGGCGCCCCCGCCGTCGAGGCCGCGGGTGTCACACCGGCGCGGATCCTGGTCGCCCAGGGGAGGGCCGCCGGCGACGCCGCCCTGCTGCAGCAGGCGGAGCGGCACCTGGAGGCCGCCTGGCAGCTGGCGGAGGGGCAGGGGTTGGGCTGGCTGCGGCTCAGGGTGCTGATCCTGCGGGCGCTGCTCGCCGACGCCCAGGGCGACCGCAAGGCGGCGCTCGGGTGGCTGGCGGCGGCGGTCGCCCAGGCCGAGCCGGAGGGCGTCATCCGGCCCTTCCTCGACGAGGGCGGGCCCATGGCCGCGCTCCTGGCCGACCTGCGCGTGGCGGCGCGGGACGGGCCCAAGCCGGCGGGCGGCGCGTCACCGGCCTTCCTGGGCACCCTGCTCGCCGCCTTCCCGGGCCAGGAGCCAGGGCCGCGCCGGACCGGGTTGGTCGAGCCGTTGACCGAGCGGGAGCAGGAGGTGCTGCGGCTGCTGGCGGCCGGGCGCTCCAACGCCGAGATGGCGGCCGAGCTGTTCGTCGAGCAGAGCACGGTCAAGACCCACCTGATCCACCTTTACCGCAAGCTGGACGCCCACAGCCGCACCCAGGCGGTGGCCCGCGCCCGCGCGCTCGGGCTGCTGGACTGACCGGCCGCGGATCCACCCCTGTGCTCCACCCTCCGGTGGACGCGCCCGACCCGCCGCGCCGCCAAGCTGACGACGAGACGGTCACCAGACCAAGGAGGGATCCGATGTCGGTCATGCTTCCGACCTTCACGCCGCTGGAGGACAGCCTGTTCCTGACGCTGTACGCCAGGGCCCTCGACAACCGCCGGTCCCATCCCATCCTCGGCGACGCCACGGCCGACGAGATCGTCCGCACCACCGACTACGACTACGGCCAGCTCCGCGTCGACACCAACCTCGTCCTCAGCGCCGCCCTCCGGGCCAAGAAGCTGGACCAGGTGGCCTCGGACTTCATTGCCCGCCACCCGGACGCGGTCGGGCTCGACCTGGGCGCCGGGCTCGACACCCGATTCGAGCGCCTGGCTCCCCCGGCCACCGTGAACTGGTACGACGTCGACTTCCCGGCGGTCGCCGCCGCTCGCCGGCGCCTGATCCCCGAGCACCCCAACGCCCATGTCATCGGCGCGGACGTGCGGGACCCGGACTGGCTCGACACCGTCCCCAGCGATCGGCCGGCCATCATCGTGGCTGACGAGCTGATGGGGTTCCTCACCCACGACGAGCTGGTGTCGCTGTGGAACCGGCTCGTCAGCCACTTCCCCAGCGGCGAGATCGTCCTCAACAGCTACACCCGCTTCGCCATCTGGATCGCCCACCATGCCCGCGGCACCAAGTCCGTCACCGACCTCGTCAAGTTCCCGGGCATGGACGACGCCCGTGAACCCGAAGGCTGGAATCCCAAGCTGCGGCTGGTCAGGGAGATCATGCTCAGCCGGGAACCCGAGGTCGCCGAGTTCCCACCTGGCTGGCGCCGGTTCCACCGGCTGGTGGCGCACAGCACCACCTTGTCCCGGATGGGAACCATCGTCCTGCACTACCGCTTCTGACGAGCTTCCCCGGCGACGGAGCGGCCGCTTCCCCACCTCGCAAGCCGGCCCAGGTGACCACGCCATGAGCACACCAGCGCAACCGCCGGCCCGCTACCGCATCCGCATCCGCGGCCACCTCGACCCGGTCTGGTCGGCCTGGTTCGACAGCCTCACCGTCGTCCACGTCGATGACGGCACGACCGAGCTGGCCGGCCCGCTGGTCGACCAGGCGGCGCTCTTCGGCCTCCTGGCCCGGCTCCGCGATCTGGGCGCGACCCTGCTGCTGGTCGAGCACCTGACATCCGACCAGGGGGGCACCCCGTGAGCTTAGCGGGCCAGAGGAGCTGGTCATGCCGGCACTGTTGCGGTCGGCACCGGCGCCGCCGGGACTAGACGTCGATCCCCGACACGGGGTGGGGCACGTAGGGCTCCTCGAGCCGCGCCATCTCCTCGCCGCTCAGCGAGAGCTGCTCGGCCGCCAGCGCGTCCTCCAGGTGCTCGAGCCGAGTCGCGCCCACGATCGGCGCGGTCACGCCCGGCTTGTGCAGCAGCCAGGCGAGCGCGACCTGGGCGGTGGGGACCCCGCGCTCGGCCGCGACCTCGGCGGCGCGGTCGATCACCCCGACGTCCAGGTCGGGCCGGTACAGCGAGTCGAGGTAGGGGTCGGTGCGGGCCCGGGTGGTCTGCCGGTCGCCGGGCCCCGCGAGCAGCCCCCGCGCCAGGGGGCTCCAGGGCAGGATGCCGACCCCCTGGTCGAGGCATTGCGGGATCATCTCCCGCTCCTCCTCCCGGTAGATCAGGTTGTAGTGGTTCTGCATGGAGACGAAGGGGGTCGCCGCCAGGTGCTGCGCCTTGGCGAACTGCCAGGCGTACATGCTGCTGGCCCCGACATAGCGCGCCCTGCCGCTGCGCACCACGTCGTGGAGGACCTCCATTGTCTCCTCGATCGGCGTCAGGGAGTCCCAGCGGTGGATCTGGTAGAGGTCGACGTAGTCCAGCCCCAGCCGCTCCAGCGAGGCGTCGATCGAGGCCAGCACGTGCTTGCGCGACAGCCCACGGCCGTTCTCGCCGGGCATGGTCCGGCCGTGCACCTTGGTCGCGACCACGTACTCCTCGCGCGAGCCGAACAGCTTGCCGAGCAGCCGCCCGGTGACGACCTCGCTCTGCCCGCCGTTGTAGACGTCGGCGGTGTCGAAGAAGCTGACCCCGTCCTCGACCGCCCGCCTGACGATCGGCTCGGCCGCGGCCTCGTCGAGCGCCCACTGGCGGGACTCGTGCCTGCCGAAGCTCATCATCCCCAGGCACACCCGCGAGACCCGCAGGCCGGTGCCACCGAGGTTCACATACCGCATCGCAGCCTCCTCCGGAGATCGCCGCCTACGGTAACGCCACGGCGCTCGCTACCGCCGGTGCGCGATGATGACTATGATCCGTGATCGCGCGCGTCGGCGGCTGGCGGTGGTCGTGGTCCCGGCGCACCAGCGATGGCGGCGAGGCCCGCTCGCGCGACCTGATCCAGTACGACCGACCGCCCTCGACCATCGGACTCGCCCGGGCTAGACTTGCTCCTCCTGCGACCGGGGGGTGCGACGCGCGGTCGTTCCCGAACGGCGCCGCCGAGATGATGACGATCGCCGACGCCAACCCGGAGGCGGGGGCATGAACCTGGACGGCATGCTGCTCGGGTCCGAGGACCCTCAGCGCCTGACCGAGAGCTACGCCTGGATCGCCACGCTCTCGGATCCCGACGACTGCTTCCAGCTCACCAGCCGGATCCCGAGCTGATGGACGAGCGCAGCGTCAAGGTCAGCGAATTGCTGCATGAGGCGGCCGAGACCCACCACCGCGTCTTCCGCATCACCGACGGGGCCGATGACGACTGGGCGTCGTGGTACGCGCAGTGGCTGGTCACCCTGTCCGAGCTGCCGGAGCTGCTCGGCGGCACGGTGGTCCGCAGCGAGCTGACCTGGCTGCTGGTGGGGCTGGACAAGCAGTACACCGAGCGACGCCCGGACCAGCGCTGGGAGGACTACTACGCCAAAGAGCTGCTGCGCCACTTCAGCCGCGGCTGAATCGCCGACCTGATTCGCCGGTCTGGGAGGCCGGCTGCCGCTTCGACTTCGAGAACCCCGAACAGCGCTGAGCGAGTGCCGAGGCTCAGCTCCGCTTCGGCGAGGCCGCTTTCCAGTCGCACCAGGCGCGGATGGCGGCCTCCAGGTCGCCGCGTCCGGCCTCGAGTTGGTCGAGGTCGGCGAAGCGCATGGTGCGCACCAGCTGCCGTCGCCTTCGAGGCGAGGATGGTCGCCCGGGATCTCGGCTCCGCGGTGGAACATGATGCTGAGCAGACGCTTGGACGGATTGAAGCTGGCGATGTTGCCGCGGTAGGCGAAGGTGGGCGTCTTCCACTTGATGGACTCGGTGACGCGGCCGCCGCCCCGGCTGCCTTCGTCGCTCACGGCGCCTCCTTGGTAACATATGCATAGAATCTAATATGCATTCAGCCTAAAGTGTCAGAGTGCAGGAGGCAATCGACGCCATCGCCCATCCCGGCCGCCGGGCCCTGCTCCGGCTGGTGCTCGACCGGGAGCTGCCCGTCAGCGAGCTCGCCCAGCGGATCGGGGTGAGCCAGCCGGCCGCCAGCCAGCACCTCAAGGTCCTCCGTGACGCCGGACTGGTCCGGGGACGGGTGGACGGGCGCCGGCGGCTGTACCGGGTGGACCTCGAGGGTCTGGAGCGGTTGCGCCGGGAGCTCGACGCCTACTGGGGACCGGCGCTTCGAGCGCTCAAGGATGCCGCCGAGACCGGCGACCGGTCATGAGGCTGGCGTCCTACGAGGATGGGCCTACTTCCTCGACATCCTGCACGACACCCTGTCGGGCAGGCTACCGTGGTCCGGGTAGCGCGAGGAGGTCACGATGCGCCGTGTGCAGGTGTTCGATGTCAACGAGACGCTGCTCGACCTGGCCGCGATGGACCCGCACTTCCAGCGGATGTTCGGGGACGCCGGCATCCGCCTGGCCTGGTTCAACCAGATGATCCAGTCGGCCCTGGTGGCCACGGTCACCGGCGCCTACAGCCAGTTCGGCGCCCTTGGCATGGCCGCCCTGGAGATGACCGCCGAGCGGGCCGGGGTCGAGCTGGCCGACGGCGACCGGGAGGCGGTCGCCGCCCAGATGCGGCAGTTGCCGGCCCATCCCGAGGTGGCCGGGGCGCTCGGGCGGCTGCGCGCCGCCGGGCTGCGGCTGGCCGCCCTGACCAACTCGACCGAGCAGGTCGCCCGGGCGCAGCTGGAGCATGCCGGCCTCCTCGACGCCTTCGAGCTGGTCCTGTCGGCCGACACGGTCGGCCGGCTCAAGCCGGCGCCGGAGCCGTACCTGATGGCGGCCGAGCGGCTCGGGGTGGCCGTCGACCAGGTGCGGCTGGTCGCGGCCCACGCCTGGGACGTGGCCGGCGCGGCCCGGGCGGGCTGCGCCACCGCCTTCGTCGCCCGCCCCGGCAAGGTCCTGGACCCGCTGGTCGAGCGGCCCGAGATCGTCGGCGCCGACCTCACCGAGGTCGCCGAGGGCATTCTCGCCGTCGACGGCGACGGTGACGGGCGGCCCTGACCGTCACCGGCCGGAGGGCCGCAGCCGCCCCTCCAGGGCCCGCTTGAGATTGCGCAGGTCACGGGCAATGGAACGGCGCACGGCCACGCCCAGGAGCGGGGCCAGCAGCGCGTAGTGGCGGCCGGCGTCGCCCTCGACCCGCACCGAGACCTCGGTGGCGCCGTCCCCGGCCTGCCGGTGCCCGTAGGTCACCCGCATGGGGAACGGCGAGCGCACCGACCGCATCACCAGCCGGTCGGCGGTCAGCTCGACGATCTCGTTGACGTACTCGACCCGGCGACCGAGGAAGCTGGCCACCCGCTCGACCTGGCTGCCCACGGCCACCGGCGCCGGCGTCAGCAGCCGGGCGCTGCGCAGGCCGCCGATCCAGCTGGTGTCGTTGGCCGGGTCCCGCAGGTAGGCCGCGACCTCCTCGCGCGGGCGGCCGATGGCGGCGGTGGCGGTCACGTCGACGGGCATGGCGGGCTCCTCGGGCTCAGTGACGCAGGGATGGCGGACCGTCGCCAGCCGGGTCCTCGCCCGGGTCGCGCCCGGCCACGACCGCGGCCAGGCGGGGCAGGAACCGCGACCAGCCCTCGGCGTGCAGCCGGCGCACCTCGGGGGCCAGGTCGCGGTGGACCAGGCGAACCAGCGTGCCGTCCGGGTGCTCCAGCAGATCCACCGCAACCGTCGAGGAGCCGGGTGGGACCGGGATGGCCCCGCTGTCCCATCCCCAGGTGACGACCACCCGCCGGCCGGGAACGACCTCCAGGTAGCGGCCGCTGCACCACTCACCCTCGGCGATCTCGAAGCGGAACAGCCCGCCGGGCCGCGGGTCCAGTTGGGCGTCGATGCCGATCCAGCGCACCAGCAGCTCGGGCCGCACGAACCAGCGGAACACCTCCTGTGGCGGCGCCGGCACCACGACCTCGCAGCTGACCGCGTCCTCGGCCGCCTCCTGGCCGCTCACCGCGCCCCGCCGGCGGTTCCCCGCTCCCGGCTGGCCGCGACGGCCGCCGACAGCCGGCCGAGCCGCGCCCCCCAGAAGCGCTCCAGCGCCGCCCGCACCTCGGCCAGCCGCTCGGTGTCGACCTGGTACAGCCGCTGGCTCCCGTCGGCCCGCACGCGGACCAGCCCGGCCTCCCGCAAGACCTTGAGGTGCTGGGAGGCGGCCGGCCGCGTCGCCCCTACGGCCTCGGCAATCTCCGAGGAGGTCCGTTCGGCGTCCCAGACCAGCTCCAGCATCGCCCGCCTGGTCGGGTTGGCCAGGGCACGGAGGGTGTCGTCCACAGCCATCGATTCAGCATAGCTGCAATTAAGCAATCATGCAATCGCTGGCCAGCAGTGGTGACCGAGCATGCGGCAGTGTTTGACGGGCTCGACGACTACGTCGAGGTCGCCGACCACCCTGACCACTCCATCGCCACCACCGGCGAGCTGACGGTCGTCGCCCTCATCCGCCCGGACTCGCTGGAGATGCCCGCCCAGGAGCGGACCGGCTATGTCCACCTGGATGCCGAGCGGGCGGCACCCTCGACAGCGCGATCACCGCCACCGCCGGACTGGTCGGATTCTGGCGGCTGGGCGCGTCGTCGTGAGGTCGCCGGCGACCGCGACGGCACTCCGCAGTTGCGCCGGGCTGGCGGCCGGTGCTCAGCCATCTCAGGACCCGGTGCCGCGCAGGATGAAGGTGGTGTTCGCGCCGGACAGCGTGTAGCCGACCGCCCACAGGCTGCCGGTCGGCGTCGCCGACACCCCCTGGGCCGTCGCCGACACCGTGAGCGCCGGACTCGGGTGGTCCAGCGCGAAGGTGCCGCCGTTCGCGTCGGTCCAGTGGACGAGCAGCGGCTCGTACATGCCGCTGGACGGCGAGGAGTAGTACCCGGTCGCGTACAGGCTGGCGGACGACACGGCCGCGACAGACAGGAGCTGATCGGTCGAGCCGGCCTCGCCAGGTGGCACGTTCAGCGACGACCAGGTGCCGTTGTGCAAGCGCAGCATGAGCGAGCGCGGAATGATGGCGCTGCCGGTCACCGTCTGGCCGACGCCGACCGCGAAGATGTCGCCGTTGGCGAGGGCGACGACGTCGTTGAGCGTGTTGCGGTTCGACGGACTCGGCGAGGGCTCACGCCTCCATGTGCCGGCGTGACCGTGCACGACCAGGCTGGAGACCGGCCGGCCGGGGGCGTCGTAGTTCCGGTCCCAGCCGACCGCCCAGACGTCGCCGTTCGCGGCCACGGTGACCGCTTCGAGCACCAGCAGATGCCGACCCGTGCCGGAGAGCGTGAACGGCGTGCTCCATTGCCCGTTCACGTAGTGGACGATGGCGGCGGCCGAGCCGGTGTAGCCAGCGAACCACGCCTCGTTCGTCCCAACCACGTCCATGCCGCGCAGCGAGACGCCAGACGTCGCGGGGAGCCTCGACCAACTGGTGCCGTTGTAGCGCTCGAGGAGGTTGCCGGACTGCGTGTCGTAGCCGAGCGCCCAGACGTTGTCGGCGGCCGTCGCGTCGACGCGGTTGAGCTGGCTGTAGCCGTTCGCGCTGCCGCTCGGGCTGGCGACGATGCTCCACGAGGTCCCGTTGTAACGCTGGACGAGCGTGCGGTAGGCGGCCACGCTGTTGTCGTAGGAGTAGCCGACCGCCCACGTGGTCGGCGAGCCGGGGACGGTCGTGACGTCCTGGAGGACGCTGGCGACGGTGCCGCGGTTCGGGCTCGCGACCCTTGTCCAGGTCGCCGCCGCGCTGGCGACGGCGGCGACCACGACGAGCGCGAGCGCCATGGGGACAGCGAGTTGGAGTCGATGCAGACGGGTGGATGACGGTCCGGTCCGGAGCAACATCGTGCCCCTCCTCTCCCGCCGGCCTGAGACCGGTGTGCGGCGTGCGGCGATCGAGAGGCCGCTGCATTGTTCAACCGCGCGCGCACGCGGCTGATTGCATCCACGCGAGAGCTGCCGCCGCGCAACCGGCGACGGGCAGCGCGCAGCCGACCAGCAGCACGACCGCACGCCGCAGATCACTACGAGATGTTCTTGAGGCCATGCAGCACCCTCTCCAGAAGCTGCACAGGCGGGAGGTCAGCGTCCGCGACGGTGGCCTGCGGCCGGTGCAGCAGCACCACGCCCTGGAGGGCCATGTCGCCGACGATCACGCGGGTCACGCCCAGTAGCAGGTCGAGCCGGGCGGAGATCTCCGCAACCGACACGACCTCCCGGCACAGCGCCGCGACGGAGCGCTGCTCGCGGCCCAGCCCAGCGAGCTGGTCGTCGATGCCCGTGACCGTCTGGACCAGCGTCTCCAGCTCGAGGTCGTCGTGGGCCGGGCGGGTGCGCCCACCGGTGACCGTGTAGGGGCGGCGGTAGTGGCGGGACCAGGTCCGTCCCCCCTCATCCGCTCCACCGCCGCTCATGCACAGCTACCCACGGATCGCTCATCTTCTGGGATGTAGCCAGCGGCATGCGGCTCGGCCCGGTGTTGCGCTATCACACCAAACGGGGCGTGAGGGGCAACCTGGTGTTCGCCCCCGATGGGGCGAGGCTGTTCACGTCGGTCCAGGGTGGCAAGACGATCGTGTGGGATGTCACCCATCGCCGCCCGGTCCGCACGATCCCCATGGGCGGCATGCTCGCCGTCAGCGGCGACGGCAAGACGGTGGCGCTGGGCCGACAGGACGGGTCGATCATCCTGGCCGATGCTGGGACCGGCCGGCGCCGCCGGACGCTCACCCGCCACAGCACGGCGGTCATGGGGCTCGCGTTCGGCCCTGGTGGCACCCTGGCCAGCGCGAGTGGCGACCGCACGGCGATCCTGTGGGACGTCGCCACCGGCAAGGCGCGGGAGACCCTGCGGGGCCACGCCGGCTCGGTGACCGGCGTGGCGATCAGCCCCGACGGTCGCACGCTGTACACCAGTTCGCTGGATGACAGCGTGATCGCCTGGGACCTGACCGCGACCCGCGGGCTTGCCAGGGAGCTCACCCGCAGCGCCGGCTCCTTCGTCGGGGTCGCCTTCAGCCCGCGCGACCCCAACCTGCTTGCGCTGGCGCAACACGATGGCCCGGTTACGCTCTGGGACGCTGCCAGGCGAGCCCGGGTCGGGAAACCGCTTGCGGTCGTCGGCGGGTGGGCCAACGCCGTGGCGTTCAGTCCCGACGGCAGGATCGTTGCCGCCGCCAACTACGCCGACGGGACGGTCGTGTTGTTCGACGTCGCCACTGGGGCGCGAATCGGTCGGCCGCTGCGCCCGCGGTACGGGCCGATCTATGTGCAATCTCAGAGCCGGGACATCAACGGCATCGCCTTCAGCCCGGACGGCAAGCTGCTCGCGACCGCGGGCAACGACGGCTCGATGATCCTGTGGGACCTTGCCAGGCGAGCCCCGATCGGCCCCCCGCTGCGTCCCGGGGGAGGGTTTACCGTCACGGCGGTGGCCTTCAGCCGCGACGGCCGCACGCTGGCCACGGGGTGGACGACGGCAAGGTCGTCCTGACAAGGGTCCCCGACGGCAAGCTGCTGCACGAGCTGACCGGGACCGGTGGTGTCTACCCAACCAGCGCGGTGGCGTTCGCCCCTGACGGCAAGACCCTTGCAGCCGCTGACCTCACCGGCAAAGTACGGCTACTGGACCCCCACACGGGCAAGAGCCGCGGACCCGCCTGGGTGGCAGAGGACCTAGCGGTGATCAGCACGAGCTTCAGCTCAGATGGCAGCGTACTGGCAACCTCCGGGAGGGGAGGGACCGCCGCGCTCTGGGACGTCGGCTCCGGAAAGCGAATCGGCGCGCCACTGACCGGCCCCCCAAGCCAGGGAGTGGCGGCCTTCGATTCAACCGGGCACACACTGGCCACCGCCTTCTCCGACGGCACCGTCCTGCTATGGGACGTCGACCCCGCCTCCTGGCTCAAGCGGGCCTGCGCCGTCGCCGGCCGCCCCCTCACCCAGCAGGAATGGCAGGAATTCCTCCCCGGCCGGCCCTACAAGCCCTCCTGCGGCACCCCGTGACGTCTCGGGCGGTCGGATAGACAAACCGCCTACACGTCCGCGTCGCCCGTCCGCGAACACGATCGTCCGGAAGTCCTCTCCCACGATGATGGCGCAGCCGCCGGCGCCGAGCCTTACCAGGTCAAGCCGCTTGCACCGGAGCCACCATCGAGTGGCTTGGCTTGCCTCGAACAGATGTGCCCCTGGAAGGGCAGGTCCCGCAGCCCTATGCCTTTTGAACTGGTTTGAGGGAAACTGCACAGGTAGAGGGCGGTGGGTAGGAAGCCGCCCGATCCTTCGACGGCGATCGTCCCACCTGGAGCGGTCGCCTTGGGCAAGGAGCAACGATGCGACCGCGTCTGGTCACCGCGATCCTCTTCGTCCTGGCCTTGTTGGCTACGACCGCGGTACCGAGCGTTGCGGTCGTCGGCCAGCCAAGCGGCGCCAAGGCCGGGGTGGTCAGGGGCAGGACCTGGCTGCTGCGCGATAGCCTGTCCGGCGGGCCGGCCCAGGTCAGCTTCGACTTCGGCTTGGCCGGCGACCGCAAGGTGATGGGCGACTGGAACGGCGACGGCACCCGCACCCCGGGCGTCTTCCGCGACGGCACCTGGTACCTACGCGACCGCAACGGCAGCGGCGGCCGCTACATCTTGTTCGCCTTCGGCGACCCCGGCGACCAGCCGGTAGTGGGCGACTGGAACGGCGACGGCATCGAGACCGTCGGCGTCTTCCGACCCGGCGGCTACTGGTATCTCCGCAACACCAACAGCGCCGGCCTGTCGCACATCAGGGTGCGCTATGGGATGACCGCCGGGGACCTTCCGGTGGTGGGCGACTGGAACGGCGACGGCATCGACACCATCGGCATCTTCCGCACCGGCGGGTACTGGTACCTGCGGGACAGCAATGCCGCCGGGTCCGCCGACCACACCGCCCGCTACGGCATGCAGGCCGGCGACGTGCCGGTGGTGGGCGACTGGAACACCGACGGCATCGACACCATCGGCATCTTCCGCACCGGCGCATGGCACCTGCGCAACAGCTTCAGCGGCGGCAGCCCCGACCGGCTCTTCTACTACGGCCGCCAGCCAGGCGACGTGCCGGTCGTCTGGAGGCAGGTGCAGACCACCGTGCCGACCAGCCTGCAGGGGGGCGAGTGGAACCAGTTGCCGACCACCCGGAACGTGGTGGCGCTGACCTTCGACGCCGGCGCCAACGCCGACGGCGTCCCCAGCATCATGGACACACTGCAACGCAACGCCGTCGCCGGCACGTTCTTCCTGACCGGCCAGTGGGTGGAACGCTTCCCCGAGCAAACCAGGCAGATCGGCACCTACTTCCCGATCGGAAACCACAGCTACTCGCATCCGCACCTGCCGGCGCTCACCGACGACCAGGTTCGCGAGCAGATCACCCGGACGCACGACCTGATCAGCTCCGCCACCGCCCAGGATGACCGGCCGCTGTTCCGCTTCCCGTTCGGGGACCGCGATGCGCGCACGATCGGCTTGGCCAACTCGCTCAGCTACGGCTCGATCCGCTGGACGGTGGACACCCTGGGCTGGCAGGGGACCTCGGGTGGGCAGACGGTCGAGACCGTAGTCAACCGGGTGCTGGACACGCTTCAGCCGGGCCAAATCGTGCTGATGCACGTCGGCTCCCACCCAACCGACCACTCCACCCTGGACGCCGACGCCCTACCAGTGCTTATCAGGGAGCTACGCGCGCGCGGGTACGGTTTCACCACAGTTCGGCAGTACGCCTGAGCTGACCCGGCGGCACCCACGCACGGACCCCAACACTGGGATCAGAGGAACCTACGCCCAGCCATGGGGCTTCCCAAGCTCATACCAACGGTCGCCCGCCGCCGTGGGGAAGCCGCGGGCGACGGGCCTGGACGATCCCGGCGTCACGACAGCAGCGCGGCGCCGGTAGCCTCCTGCCAGCCTGGCACCCCGATGTGCTTGCGTCGGAGCTGGACATAACCTTGCCCGGCACCGTGCCCTGGGTGCCCTGGCCGCCCAACCGGACCCGGGACCCGCCCGGGCGTCCCGGCGCGGGCGTGGACGTGCTCGCCACCCTACTGGTCGGCCTGGTCGGGGGCGTGGTTGGCGGCGCGCTGATGGTGATCAGTGTGGTCGTGACGCGTGCTGGCCGCCTGCGTGTCCGGGGGCGGCATGACCAGGGATCGCGATCGGGTCATGGCGACTCCTCCTCTCGGGTGCCGCCCGGGTTGCCCGCCCGGCGCGACAGCCTCACCGGGAGGCAGCATCGCTGGCTGCCCCGGCCACCCTTGAGCGTGCGCCAGTTCAACGGGGCCGGGCAGGGCCGAACCGCCCGCCACGCTCGAGCCCTCCGGCTCCTGACGGTGGCCCAGGTTTGGGCGAGAGTGAACAGAGAGAGGAGGCGAATGACGACGGTGCTGCTGGCCGTCGCCGCCTACCGGGCCCGGTCCCGAACCCTGAGGTGACCCGCTGCGCAGGCGCCCCACTGGAAGCAGGAGAGGAGCTGCCATGACGCTCTTGGCATGGATCGCCGTCGCGCTCATGGTCGTGGGAGCCGTCATGCTGATCGCAGGCATTGGCGCACCCGGCCCGTGGATTGCCGTGATCGCGGTCGGGATCGCATTGGTCGTCATCGACCGGGCTCAACGCCGGCACAGACTGGGTTCGTAGGACCCGGGACCTTGGAGACCGGCGCGAGGGTGTCACCTGACGTACCTCGCCTGCCGGCTCTTCTCGCGACCTGCGGACGGCATTGCCCAGCTCAGGATGTGCGTGCAACTTGAGATCCGCGGTACCACTCTGGGCGGCTACCAGGTCAGGCGAAGACTGCCGCCGCAGGCGGCACCGACCCCAATTCGAGGGCGTTGCCGACTCCTTCATGCCGTGGAGGTCAGTCGCGACCCAGGGCATAGGCAACGGCGTCATCCCGGCGCATTGCATGACCCTTGGCCCACTCCGCATCGAATGCGTCTTGGCCGAGCCGTTCTCGAGCGAGCGACAGCAGCTGCTCCTCGGGCGGGTGGAGAGCGTATGCGGGCAGGTGTACTGCGTAGCCCAGGGCCGCTGCGGCACCCCACAGGCGGGCAGCCCGGCTGGGCTGCCCCTGGGCGGCTGCTACGGCAGCCACACCCCACAGACACTGGGCGCTCAGCCACTCCTCCTCCACCTGTGGGCTGAGCCGAAGGCTTTCCTCAAAAAGGGCTGCTGCTTGCTCATAATCGGTCTCGTGCAAGGCGACGACACCACGGTCGGCCAACAAGTTCGCCACAGCCTCGAGATCGCCAAGCTTGCGGGCCAGGGCTAGGGCTTCTTCGAGCAAGGACGTCGCACGCCCGTGCTGGCCATCGCCAAGGGCCACCATTGCCAAGCCCCAGAGCGCGATCTGGATGCCTTGCGGCTCCCCAACCGATCGGTACAGGGCCAGGCTCTCCTCGTACACTGCTCGCGCCCGGGCAAGGTCATCCGCCATCAACAACGAGCCGCCAAGGTGGTCAAGGGCCGCGGCCAAGTTCCACGCATCTGCCTCATCGCGGGCCAGGGCCACGGCCTGCTCGCGGAGTGCGACGCTGCGCTCCAGGTGGCCAGCTTGGGAGGCGGCCCACCCAAGCAGAAAGATTGTGCGGACCGTCCAGGTGGTGTCTTCCAGCTCCTGGAACAGCGCGAGGCCTTCCTTCAGGAGCATGTTGGCCTGTGGATGATCAACACGGAGCTTCAGCAGAAGGAACGCCTTGGTAACCGTGGCCTTCGCCAGCGTTGGCGATGACAGCATGCCTCGGTGCTCCAGGGCCGAATCCAGCCATCGCAGCCCCTCGTTCGCATGGCTCCGAGACGCCCAAAACTGCAGGATTGACGCGGCCAGGCGCGCGGTCACTTCTGCCTCTCGGTGGGCGAGCGACCAGGCCAGCGCAGCGCGGAGATTGTCGAGGTCGGCCTCCAGCCACTCAAACCACACTCCCTGCCGTGGTCCTAGGAGTTCTGGCTCGGCGTGTTCGGCCAAGCCCAGGTAGTAATCGGCATGTCGGCGGGCGACCGCGTCGGTCTCTCGGCACTCAGTAAGCCGCTCCAGCGCATATTCACGGATAGTCTCCAGCATCAGCAGACGGGAGTCGCCCTCGGAGCCATCGCGCGGCTGCAGGAGATTGTTGTCCATCAGGGCGTCGAGACCGGCCAGCACGTCCAGGTCGCCTTCCAGGTTGCACACCGCCTCGGCAGCCTCGAGCGTGCAGCCGCCCGCGAAGATGGCCAGCCGCGCGAACAGCGTCTGCTCACCGGCTTCCAGGAGGGCATAGCTCCAGTCGATGGTGGCGCGCAGCGTTTGCTGGCGGGCCGGCAGGTCATGGGCGCCGCCCTTGAGCAGCTGCAGCCGGCGCTCCAGCCGGGCAAGCAGCGCCCGCGGGGACAGCAGTCTGCTGCGTGCGGCGGCCAACTCGATTGCCAGCGGCAGCCCGTCCAACCGCCGGCAGATCTCGGCCAGCACAAGTCCGTTGGCGTCGGTCGCCGCAAAGTTCGGGTTAACGGCCTGGGCGCGCTCGACGAACAGCCTTACGGCCTCCGACCAGACCAAGTCGCTTAGCTTTGTGTGATCCCGGTGGGGCGGCGACAGCGGTGGCACTGTATAGATCTGCTCGCCGGATACGTGCAGCGCCGCCCGGCTCGTCACCAGTACCTTCAGCTCTGGGCAGGCCGCCAGCAGATCAATAACCGAGGGAGCGGCGCCAAGCACCTGCTCGAAGTTGTCAAGCACCAGCAGCAGGGGCCGGTCACTCACCTGCTGAGTCAGACTCTCCAACAGCGACTGGCCGGCAGCTTCCCTAGACCCGAGGGCCTGCGCGATGGCCGGCATGACCAGCTCTGGGTCGGTGACCGGCGCCAGCCCGACGAACACCACCCGATCCGAGAACGCCCCCACCAACTCGGCCGCGACCTGCACGGCCAGCCGTGTCTTCCCCGTCCCACCCGAGCCAGCCAGGGTCAGCAGGCGCACCTCAGGGGACTCCAGCAGCTTGCGGACCTCAGCCAGCTCATGCTGCCGGCCGACGAAGCTGGTCAACTGCACTGGAAGCCTCACAAGGGGAACGGCAAGGGTGCGCAGGGAGGGGAAGTCGACCGGCATGCCCGGGATCACCAGCTGAAACATCCGCTGTGGGTCGGCAAGATCCTTCAGACGATGCTCGCCAAGATCCCGAAGCCCTACCCCAGAGGGCAAGTCATCGCCGAGCAGCGCACGCGTCGCCTGGGAAATCAGGACCTGCCCGCCATGGCCGGCCGAGCAGCTCCGAGCCGCCCGGTGCACATCCAGGCCGGCGTACCCCTGGGCGATCACGGTCGGCTCGCCGGTATGAACCCCCATGCGCACGCGCAGCATTGCCCCATCGGGCCAAGAGTGGCCGGCGAGCGCTCGTTGCCCGGCGACCGCCGCCGCCACCGCCTGGCTGGCCTTGGCGAAGGCCACGAAGAAGGCGTCGCCCTCAGTGCCAACCTCGCGGCCGTCGAAGCGGCCGAAGGCAGCCCGCAGCAGCCGCCGATGCTCCGCGAGCACCTCGACATAGCGGTCGCCCAGCCGCTCCACTAGCCGCGTCGAGCCCTCAATGTCGGTGAACAGCAGGGTCACCGTTCCGGTCAGCAGCACAGCCATGACAGCCCCATGACGCCGAGATCAGGCAAGCCGGTCGATGTTCCGGCTCCGTGCCAAGTTCTCGCAGGCCAGCGTCCGAGGCAACCGCGGTTCTACTGGTCAGACGCTGAGACCCGAGCCGGCAACGCCTCGTCGTTCCCCACTGCTGGTGAGCCGCCTGATCCATACACCTCGATCCAGGCGCATCCGAGCACATCCCTTGATGAGGGAGGCGAGTCGATAACCTGTGGACTCCATCAGCACTGACGCCAAGCCGATACTGGCATGAGCCCTTGGCTTGACGGATGGCCCTGTTATTGCGCTGGACGCGGCCGTCGTCCGCCGACATGATCGAGCCATGAACGTCGAGGAGATCAACATCGGTCCCTCCGAGGCGATCGCGCCGGTCCAGGCGGCCAGCGCCCTCGCCGGCAAAGGGCTCCAGGGTGACCGCCACTTCTACCAGGAGGGCGCCGCGCCCGGCGAGGCGCTCACCCTGATCGAGGCGGAAGTGCTGGAGAGCGTCGGCCTCACCGGCGCCGAGTCACGCCGGCAAGTCGTGGTGCGCGGCGTGCGGCTCAACGACCTAGTCGGCAGGCGCTTTCGGGTCGGTGACGTTGAGTGCCTGGGGGTCGAGCTGTGCGAGCCGTGCCTGCACCTGCAGCAGCTGACACGGCCGGGGATCATCAAGGAGCTGATCCACCGGGCTGGGCTCAATGCCGACATCCTCAACGACGGTCGGATCTCGGTGGGCGACGCCGTCGTAGTACACGGGCAGCCCTGAGCGGGCCGCGATCGGCACCGGAGGTAGTCCCGCGGAGTCTGCTATGGAACGGACAAATGACTAGCGCCTGCTCTCTAATGACGGGAGGTCCACTACACCAAATCGGTGCTATCGCAGACAGCCAGATCGCAATAGCCGCCACGCGGACTGCGCCCGCCGATGGTATCCCACCGATAGCGGCCCGATAGCGGCCGGCCCGGTGCACGCAGCGCCCAGTTCGCTAGTTGCCGTCCTTGCTGGTGGAGGATCGCGAGCGCGTCTCGCGCTTGGAGCCGCGCTTGGTCTCGCCCTCGCCCGAGCGGCGTGATGCAGGACGTCGACCCTGCTTAAGCGCCCTCGGCCTTGCTCGGCGTCCAACTCACCTTGCCGCTGGCCTCCACCGC
>Ga0307416_100000308_pt1 | contig 25237 bp, 26 predicted proteins | sample DK1Cmetagenome_2_FD_203821 | JGI IMG/M metagenome (GOLD analysis project Ga0307416, IMG submission 203821) | Maize rhizosphere microbial communities from greenhouse at UC Davis, California, United States - DK15-C-3 | ecosystem: Host-associated > Plants > Roots > Rhizosphere > Soil | place...
CTCCCGCATCCACACCACCCGGCTGCTGTCGCTGTCGGAAGACCTGCCGGTCGCCGTGATCATCGTCGACGCCGATGAGCGCGTCCGAGCGTTCATTCCCCAACTGGACGAGCTGGTCACCGAGGGTCTGGTCATCATCGACCCGGTCGAGGTCATTCGCTACGTCGGTCGTCGGAGCGCCTGATGCTCGTGCTACTGGTGGCGCTCGGCGCGGCCGTCGGCGCACCGTTGCGCTACCTCGTCGATCGGGCCGTGCAGGCCCACCACGACTCGTTGTTCCCATGGGGCACCTTCGCGGTCAACGCCGCCGGATCGTTTGTCCTCGGCGGGCTCGCCACCACGACTGTGCATACGCCGGCACCGGTGATGGCTGCGATCGGCACCGGGCTGTGCGGGGCGCTGACCACCTACTCCACCTTCGGCTACGAAACCGTGCGGCTGTTGCAGGAGCGGGCGCGGCTGCTGGCCGTCCTGAACGCCGTCGCGAGCATCGTCGCCGGGCTGGGCGCCGCCGCCGTCGGCGCCGCCCTCGCCCAATCGCTGACCGCCTGACCGACCCAGGACCGGCACGGTGATCGGTGTTTCGTACGGCCAACGCCGTGCCCGGATCACCCGCGGAAGGGTGATCCGGGCACAGCCCAGCTCTTGAACCGGAGGCCGCGGCTACAAGGCCAGAGGCTTGCAGCTCGGGTCCCTGGCCAACACCGAGGCGGAGGCAACGGAGACCGGATCGTAGCCAGTGGCGTGAGCCGTCACGACAACCCGCAGCGTGTGGTCGACGTCCGCGTTCTTTACCTTGTACGTGCGACCCGTCTCCTTCTTGATGTTGACGCCGTCGCGCTGCCACTGGTACGTGAAGGTCACGCCGGGAACGGACCACTGGCCGGGGTTCGCCCTGATGACGGAGCCCTTCACGGGCGAGCCCTCGATGCTCGGCGCCACGATGTTGACGATCGGGCGCGGGCCGATCAACCGACCCACACCCCAGCGGGCCGTGCTCTGGTAGCCGGTGCCTTCCTCCTCGGCCCAGTTGTGAATCGAGGTGCGAGCGCCGTTGGACGCGTCATTGACCTGGAAGTCCAAACCGTGGAACGTGCCGAGGCCGCCGTACTCGAGCAGGCTGATGGCCGCCTCGACGGTGTAGCCGGTTGTGGTCCGACTGGTCGCGCTGGTCAACCGGTTGCGCTGGAACGTCTCGTCGCCGGTGCCGAACGACACGCCGTTGTCCGCGTTGATTCGGATCTGGGTGTCGTCGAACCGGAACGGGCCGTTCTTGAAGTTGCCGCCGTCCACGTAGATCTCGACCGAGTCCTTGGTCCATGGGTCCGACCCGGTCAGGTCGACGATCGGGTCGGTGACCTCGGCGAGCACGTAGAGCGTCTGGTCCTTCCACAGGGTGCGGACGTTGGCCGTCGCCCCACCGGTACCGCTGACCTGCTTGCCCGTCGTGACCAGGCCGGCGTCGGCCCAGGTCGCGTCCACCGCCCCGTCGATGACCGGGACCCCGCGGGCCTGGTTGACCTCCAGATAGGACAGTGCCTCGACCAGCGAGAGCGTGCCCACGGCGCCGGGGTTGTTCCATGCGGTCGTGGTCTCGTTGTTCGTGACCCGTACGTCCAGGGTCGCGGTGCTGCCCTTGGTCGCATCGGTGAGCGGGAGGTGAGCCACGATGTCGTAGCCGCCCGACCGTTGCGTGGCCACGGCCGGCACGTCACCGGTGCCGTCGCGGGCCACGTTGTATGTCTGGCCGTTGAGCACGAAGGCGACCTTGTCCGTGGTCGAGGACGTGGTGTCGGCCACCGCGACGAACGCCGTCATATGATCCGGCGCCCAGCGCAGTTGGAACCTGGCCGCGTCCTCGACGGGGTGCAGGGGCAGCTTCTTCCATTCCAGGCTGGTCGTGGCGCTCGCGTTCAGAGCGACGTCCCCCGCGAACACATTCGCCGCGCGCAGGCGGGCCGGCAAGGTGCCGTCGACGGCGCCGTAGTATGCGGGCTTGGCCTGGAAGCCGTCGTTGAAGATGAGCGGCGCCCCACTGCTGGCCCGCCACGAGCGGCCGTCGATGAGGCCCCAGACGGTGACCGAGAAGACGTGGCTCGCGTGCGCCCGGAAGATACGGAACGCGTCGCGGTAGAAGTAGCCCTGCTCGATCAGGTTGGCCTGGGTCACCGGCGTGCCGGTGGTGACGTCCAGTTCGGTGACGGCCTGGACCACCGGCAAGCTGTCGAACGCGGTCAGCGCGCCGTCGAGGGTGTCGACCGCCGTGGCCAGCGACAGGTGGAACTGGTGACCCACACCGCCGACCGGCACACCCCGGCCGAGCAGGCGCTGTACCAGTGCCTTGTATCGCGTCTGCTTGCCGCCCTGCTCGGTGTTGTAGTCGTTGATGAACAAGGTGACCGGGTCCTGGCCGGCGACGGCGTACGTGTCGTTGAACGCCTCATTCGCGTACTGGAACGCCAGATCGATGAAGCTCTCGCCAAGGATCCGGTACCACTCGCTGCGACGCAGGCCGTCGGCGAACTCACCGCTGTCGCTGACGACCTCGTTGACCACGTCGAAGGCCTTGAGCGGGTTGGTGGCGGAGCCGAACGGGCCGTACCGGATGCTCAGCGACTGGGCCACGTTGACGATGTGCGTTCGCATGCGGCCTCGCAGGATCTCCTGGTCGGCGGCCGAGGTGGACAGCGGTGCGCCCGACGCGTCCTGGAAGAACCACGCCGGGGTCTGGCCGTGCCACACCAGCACGTGCCCGTACACGCGAATGTTGTTGTCCCGTGCGAAGTCCATCAGCGCGATCGCCTGGTCGTGCGGACGGAAGTTGCGGTCGGCGTCGTACCACGCCTCCGGCTTCATGTGGTTCTCGGCGGTGATCTGGTTGAAGTGCCGGGTCAATAGCGTGGCGGCGGAGCCCACCGTCTCGCGGTTGTCGATCGCGACGCCCACGGGGAACGTGGTGCTGGTCATGATCCCCGGAAGGTCCTCGACGACGGGCGGCTCGGGAATCCGGAGCACGATGTCGTCCACGAGGAAGTCGCTCGTGTTGCCGGTGGCGCCGCCCTGATACCGGGTCTCGAAGTACAGGAACGCGGTCTGGAACGGCTGCATGGTGAAGGACGCGGTGACCTTGGTGTACCCGGTGTTGGACAGGTTCGCGAACTGGGCCAGCGTGGCGAAGGAGTCGCCGCTGCCGTTGTTGCTCTGCATGCTCAGCCAGATCTCGTCGATCGGCTGGCCGTCGCCGAAGCGCACCCACGCCGTCAGTTCGTATGTCACGCCCGCGTCCAGCAGTGCGGTCACGTCGTGGCCGAGCCCGGCGCCCTGGTTCACCCGGTTGCCGATCAGCGCGGCACCGGTGCCGCCGTGCGCGACGGTGCTGATGGTCACGGTCGGGGCGCCGGGGCCGCCGTCGCGCGGTACCCAACCGTCCAGCCCGCTCTCGAAGTCGCTGTCGATGATCACTTCGCCCGCGGGCGGCGGCGTGCCGATCGGGAAGGTGAAGGACCAGCCCGCCGCGAGGCGTTCGGTGACAACGGTCTGCACCGCGGCCAGGGTGCCCGACCGGTCGCCGCCGCCGTCGTGGGCCAACACGATTTCGCCGGGCTTCATCGCCGCCCGCAGATTGTCCGTCAGGGTGGGGATGTCCTGCGTCTCCCAGTCGCTGATCGTGTTGACGACGGCGAGCGGCTGCATGCCCAGCGCGACGGCGACGTTCTGGGTGGCACCCCAACTGCCGTTCGGAGCGCGGAAGAACGGCACCTTGGCGTTCGGGTTGCCCAGCGCCGTGCGGATGATGGTGAGGTTGTCGATCATCCGCTGCTGCGCCTGCGCCGGGGTCAGCGAACCCATGTCCTCGAAGCTTGTCGAGTGGTTGCACAGCGTATGGCCCTCGGCGACGATGCGCCGCAGAATCTCGGCGCCGCCCGGCTGGTTGATCACCTGACCGATGACGCAGAACACGGCCTTGATGTCGTGCCCGGCCAGGAAGTCGAGCAGTTGCGGAGTCGTGCCCGGGTTCGGGCCGTCGTCGAAGGTCAATGCCGCGACGTTTCCCGTGCCCTGCGCGAGGTTGACCGGCGTCGGCGTCGGGTTGACCGCGCCACCGGGTACGAAGTCCGGCGGTAGGCCGGGCCCGCCACCGCCCGTCTCGGTCGTAATGAGAATGTCGTCCACGAGGTACGTGTAGGGCGCCACCGGGTCGAGGTCGCCGGTCCCGATGTACACCTGTAGTTCGCCGGTGGTGGCGTTCGTCGGGGTGGTCCAGGTGCCGGTCACCGCGGTCCAGCCGTCGGCGTTCATCGACGTCGCGCCGATCCAGGTGAAGCCCGGTTTCCCGACGAAGCGGACGCCCGCGCTGCCGGCCGTGCCGGGTGCGAGACGCGCCTTCATGGACAACGAATAGGTCTTGCCGGGCTCGAGAATGCCGGTCGGGCTCTGGATGCCGTCGAAGTCCGCGGCGCGGTTGTTCACGCTGAGCACCTGTCCGCCGTCCGGGCCCGGGCCGACCGTCAGCAGTCCGGCGCCCCCGCCGCTCTGGGTCCAGTCACCGATCGTGCCGTCCTCGAAGTCGACCGAACTCACGGTGACGATCTCGGGGCCGCCCGACGGACCGGTGATCTCGATGTCGTCGATCAGGAACGGGGCCGTGTTGTCGGCGGCCTCGACGTAGAGCACGACCGAGCTCAGACCGGCGGGCCGCGTGTAGCTGCCGGCGATCTCAACCCACGTGTTGGCATCGGTGGTGACCGGGTTGTTGACCTGTGTGAAGGTGTCACCACCGCCCGCCGTCGGGGTGGCCTGGACCGTGAACTTGACACCGGTCGATATCGCCGTGCCCGCCGGTAGCTTGACCCAGGCACTGATCGAGTAGACGACATCCTCCTCGAACAGCGCGGTCGCGCTGGTCTGTGTGCCGTTCCAGTTGGCGGTACGGTTCGTGACCGACAGGCTGTGGGCGCTGTCGTGGCCCGACTCCGTCGTGATGGCGACCGTCGTGTTGCCGCGAGGACCCCACGGCACGAACGAACCCGACTCGAAGTCGTTGGCGAGGATCACCTCGTCGGCGGCGGCCGCCGACGCCACGGCGAAGGTACCCATCACGGCCAGGCCAACCGCCACAACCATGCTCACGCGTCGTGATGGTCGAAAGTTTCGAAATTTGAGGCTCATCGCGGGATGGCTCCTTACCGGCCGGGGACGTGGTTGATCCACGCGTATGTTCCTGGGCAGCGTCACGGTGAGAAAGGCGCATGCATGCTATCGAGGTACCGACAGAAGGTCGAGTACTTTCGGAAAACTTGCGAGGCCGTTCGGGAAGGTTTGGCCATAATTGCGGGGCGGCGCGCAAGTATGCCCGGGTGCCTTGCCGCACCGGCCCACCGCCGTGGTGCGGTTCAGTAGGTGGACAGCTCGGCTGGCGTGACGAGGTCGGCGTCGGCTTCGATGGTGCTGACGGCGCTGGGGTATCGGGGGCGGCGGGCCGCGCGATGGGGGCGGCTGCCGAGTTGGCGGCTGATCTCGGCCAGGACGATGCTGGCGGCGAGGCGGTACCGGTAGGTGCCGGCAACCGCGGGCAGGTCGATTCGTGCGCGCTCGACTCCCGGACCGAAGATGCTGGAACTGGTCGTGCCGCCATCGATCGCCTGCTCGTCGGGAATGACCACGAGTGTGCCCGCCCCGCCGACCAGTTTCGTTCGATGAAGCGGCGGGCCGTCCGCGTGAACGGTGGCGACGACGATCCGGGCCGAGCCGGCGTGCTCGTCGGCGCGGACACCGTGGACGCGAAGTCCGCTTCGGTGGGAACGGGCGGCGGCGCGGGCCTCGGTGCGCTGGCTGCGCCGCGTGCCGAACCATACGTTGTTCCGGTCATCGAGCTGGACGGCGCGCCACCCGAAGGCCGCGGCCGACCGTAGCGCACTGCCGGCCTCGACGTGGTCGCTTGGGCCGAGCAGCAACACCGCCGGTCGTTGCGCCGGCCCGGCCCCACGACGCGTGCCGCCGGCCGGGGAACCGCGGAGAAGGTAGTACAGGGCCACCGCGGCAGCCGCGGCGACGTTGAGTGTGTTGATCGAGCGGCTGGGCAGCGGAATCCGTACACACGTGAGTGCCGCCCGCAACACATCCGACGCGATTCCGCGGCGTTCGTTGCCCACGACGATCGTCGGCGAGCCGGCCGGAAGTCGGCTGGTGAACACCGGCTCCGCACCGTGGACATTCTCCACCGCGACGATCGGCCGCAGCCCGAGCAGCGTCGCGGTGTCAACGGTCGGCAGCGGCGAGATGGCGCCATTCGTGTGCCGGCCGGCCGCAGCACGACCACCGCGTAGCAGGACCGGGATGCCGAACATCGAGGCGGCGTCGGCCAACGCCCGCGCGTTGCCTGGGTGGTCCAGCCCGTCACCGACAAGTCGGGCCCGGACGCTCACCAATGACCCTCGGCCTTCCAAGCTCGTCGACAGGCCGCGGCGAAAGCATCGGCACGGGCCTCGTGGTCGGCGGTTCGCATCACTCGTGCGCCACCGTCGCCGGCGTTGTTCTCGATGATGTGGTGGCCGATCTCGTGCATCAGCCCGTCGAAGAGCATGAAGTCGCGCAGCTCCTCGGCCGTCCAGGCGACGCGGGTGAGCCCACCGGCTTCGCGAACCAGGGCGCCGGCCCGTACGAGCCGTTGATGTGAGACCTCGTCGAGCCGACCGGCGAACAACCACGGCGGTCGCGGCTGCTCGTACAACACCGCTTGGCCCGGTTGGGTCAAGGCAGCGAGGAGCATTCCGGGTCGACCGTGATCGACGGCCTGGCGCATCTCGACGCCGCGCAGGCCGTAGAGCACGCGCGGGCCGAAGAAGGCCAGCAGCCGGCGGACCTGGGCGCCATCGGCCGGGTGCACGAAGCCGGGCCGGGCCGGACCCACCCGGATCCGAGGACCGGTGAAAACCAGGCCCGACGGCGTGCTGTCCGCGGCGGCCCGGGCCGCACCCCGCCGTACCCGTGGCTCTTGTCCCCGCCGCCGAAGCGGTGCCGCGACCCGCCGCGCCGCACGGATCCGGTAGGGATCCGTGCCGAGACTACGGCTCACCGGCCGACACCAACGCAACTCATCACTGACCGTGATAGCGGGTAGCCGATCGGACCACCACCCAATTTCCGGGAAGCCGTGCCGGCCGGCACCGGCAACCTGATCGCGGTCGTCCGGCAGACCGTTGAGTTCTGCTGCAGGATTTGTCGGAAGATCGCGATCCTCGTCTCCTAGCTGTCTTTCGGTGTGTACAGCTGCGATTGACGGCGCATGATCTCGCGCATCGGCGTGCCGCGGTCCACTCCGTAGACGGTGCCGGGGAAGTCGAGAGTCTTCTGCACCGCCCACAGATCGTCGTGCCGGTCCGGTGGGAACAACTCCGCTGGATCGCCGGCCGCGATCCAACCGATGGGGACGACGGTTCCCGGCGTCAGCCGAGAGTTGACGTGCAACACGCTGTTGATCCGCAGTTCGCATCCGGCGCCAGCACGGGAGCCGGGAAACAGCGACGCTCCCGTCGCGATGAAGACCTCATCCTCGACGTGGGTGCCGTTGAGATGTGTGTGGGGACCGACCAGTACCGAGTCGCCGATCACGACCGGGTGCTGCGCTCTGCCGCGCACGACGGCGTGCTCCATCACGACAACATCGCTCCCGATGACCACGGGACCGTTGACGGCGTGGATCACAGCGAGGTCGAGAACCCTTGACCCCGCGCCGACGGTGACGTCTCCGTTCACGATCGCGTGCGGGGAAACCCAGGCGTCTGAATGCAGGTTGACCATGACCACCAGTCTGCGCCTGGCGATGAGAGTCACCCGTGCCGGTGGCCGCTACCGCAGCGGGGGAAGGCGCTGCGGACGGTCGAGCACGTCACGGAACAGGTCGCCGCGTTCGGCGATCCGGTCCAGCACGGTGCGGATGGTGAAGCCGTCGGGTTTCAGCGTCGGGTCGTCCAGCTCGTCCCAGTCGATGGGGGTCGACACGGGCGCGCCGGGCGCCGGGCGCGGGCTGTAGGGCGCCACGAGGGTCTTGTTGATCGCGTTCTGGGTGTAGTCCAGCCGGGCCAGGCCCCGGCGTTCGCTGACCTGCCAGGCCCAGCTGACGAGTTCCGGGACCACGCCGCCGACCGACCGGGACAGCGTCTGCACCCACCGGCGGGTCTGGTCGAAGGTGGCGCCGGGCTCGATCGGAACCCAGATCTGGATGCCACGTCGACCCGTCACCTTCGGCCGGCCCACGACTCCGAGGTGCTCGAAGGCTGTGCGGTGCAGCCTGGCCAGCACGAGGAGGTCCTCCCAGGTGGTGGTATCGCCGGGGTCGAGGTCGATCAGCGCGTACGTGGGTTGGTGCGGCGAGTCGATGCGCGAGGTCCAGGCGTGCCATTCCAGCGCGCCGAAGTTGGCCGCCCACACCAGCGCGGCTGGTTCGTTGACGACGAGGTAGTTCTGGGTTTCGCCCGGATCGGCGTCCGGATTGCGCCACCGGGGCAGCCAGTCGGGGGCGTGGCCGGGCACCTCCTTGTGCCAGAACCCCGGCGCCTGCGCGCCGTCCGGGTACCGGTGCAGGTTCATCGCCCGCCCGGCCAGGTACGGCAGCAGCACGGGCGCGATCCCCGCCGAGTACCGCAGCAGGTCGCGTTTGGTGATAGGCGCCTCCCGGCCGCGCGGTGCGAACATGACCTTGTCGAGGTTCGTCACGCGCAGCTCGCGGCCGAAGACGGTCCAGCGTCCGGCCGACCGCAGAGCGTCCAGCTCGGCCAGCTCGTCCGGCGTCGGCGGGTCCCAGGCGGGCGGCTTCAGTGTGACCGCGGCCTGCGCGGCCGGTACGTCGGAGCGCCACAACCGATGCGGGTCGGCCTTGACCTCGTCGTTGGTACGACCGCTGAGCACCGATCGGGGATGTTGCTCGGCGTTCCAGTCCGCGACCGCGTGCTGGTCGTTCTTGTGCAGGAGCAGCCACTGCTCCTTCGAGCCGGCGGGGCCGGTGCGTACGAGTGCGAAACGGCCCCGCAGCTTGTCGCCGAACAGGTCCAGGTGCAGTTCTCCGGCGGCGAGCGCACCACCCGGGTCGGGCGGGTCGCCGGCCCGATGCGGCTGCCAGGTCCCGGCGTCCCACACGATCACGTCGCCGCCTCCGTACTGGCCGGCCGGGATGACGCCTTCGAAGTCGATGTACTCCAGCGGATGGTCCTCGACCCGGAAGGCCGCCCGCCGCACCTTCGGATCCAGCGTCGGTCCCTTGGGGACGGCCCAACTCACCAATACACCGTCGATCTCCAGCCGGAAGTCGTAATGCAGCCGCCGGGCCCGGTGCCGCTGGACGACGAAACGGCGGCGGTCCGAGACCTGGACCGGGCCGGAAGCACCGGACGGCTCCGGTGACCGCGCGAAGTCGCGCTTACGTCGGTACGGCGCGAGCCTTCTCGACGGCCCGGCCCCCGGATCGGACGTGGCCACGATGAAGGTCTACCCGCACGCGTCCGACCGACACCCCGCGGTCACGCGGCCTTCTTGACCGCCGTCGACCTCTTCCGTCCCGTCGACCTCCCGCCCGCGGTGGACTTGTTCGTGGACCTGCCGCTCTTTTTCGCCGGTGCCGCGGCCTTCTTGGCCGGTGCGGCCTTCTTGGCCGGTGCGGCCTTCTTCCGGGCCCCGCCGGTCTTCTTCGCGGCCGTGGTCTTCTTGCTCGGGCGGCCCTCTCGGGCCGCCTCGACGCTGCGGCGCAGCACCTCCATCAGGTCGGCGGCACCGGTGGGCCCGGGCGCCTCCTCGGCCACGGCCACCTCGCCGCCCCGCTTCCTGGCATCGATGAGTTCGTTGACCCGGTCGGTGTAGGTGTCGCGGTAGTCGGTGGGGTTCCACGGCCCGGTCATCGACTCGATGAGCTGCTCGGCCATCTTCAGCTCCTGGGACCGACCGCCGGCCCGGCGCGGCAGATCGTCGATCTCGTCCCGCGGGTCACGGACCTCGTCGGCGAAGTACATCGTCTCCAGCACCAGGAGCCGGTCGCGCGGTCGGATCGCGGCGAGGTACTGCTTGTTGCGCATCACCAGCGTGCCGATGGCCGCCCGGTTCGCCCGCTCCATGGCCTCGCGCAACAACGCGTATGTCCGGGCCGTCTCCTCGCTGCCGGGCGCCAGATAGTACGACCGCTGGTAGTAGATGGGGTCGATCTCGTTCCGGTCGACGAACGTGTGGATCTCCAGGGCCCGCGAGCGGCCCGGAGCGATCGCGTCCAGCTCCTCCGGGTCGAGCATCACGTACTGCCCGTCCCCGATGTCGGCGCCCTTGACGATGTCGTCGTAGTCGACCTCCTTTCCGGTGCGCTCGTTGACCCGGTGATACCGGATCCGGTCGCTGGTCCCCTTTTCAAACAGATGGAACGACACCTCGTGTTCGTGCGTGGCGGAATACAGCGCCACCGGCACCGACACGAGCCCGAAGCTGATCACGCCGGTCCAGATTGGCCGCGCCATGGCGCACCACCTCCCGCTCCGGCGGTACCCGGGCCGGAGCCCGTCGAACCGTCAGCCGCCGTCCGCGGCACGCATGGCCAGCAGGACCTGTTCCCGAAGCGTGGCCAAGGCGTTGACCGGTTCGTCGGCCGCCGGCAGCTTGGTCGGCGCGGCGTCGAAGGCCGCCGTCACGGCGAGGGCCAGCTCGCGCAGCCGGTCGGGCGGATGGCCGTGGCGCAGCCGCGGGAACTCGTAGCGCTCCTCCCGGGTGGCGTGGGCCAGGACCGATTCCTTGAGCCCTTGCAACAGGCGGGGGAAGTCGGGGTCGTTGACCTCGATCTCGAAGAGCTCGGCCAGCACCTCGTCGGCCCGCCGCTCCTCCTCGATCCGTTCCGCGACGACCTCCGGCTCGCTGTCCAGTGTGGCTTCGGGATGGACGAGTTCCTGCTCGATCGTCTCGTGCACCGTGAGCAGTCGCGCCAGCTCCGCGAACGCCGCCTTCCGCTCCGGTTTGCGGGTGGCCGAGGCGACCAGGCGGAACTGTTCCTCCAGGAGGGCGTGCTGGGTGAGCAACACGTCGACCACGTCGCCGGCCACCGTGGTGGTCATGACGCCACCTCGTCGTCCGTGCCGCGCAGGGCCTCGACCGGGTGCGGGCCCTCGGTCTCGAGCCGGTACTCGGTGCCGAACAGGGCCCGATGTTCGGCGATGACCCGCTCGCTCGGCGGCTCCTCACCGCCGTGGATCTGCTCCTGCAGCTTCTCGAACCGCTCGTGCGCCTCGCGAACGTAGCCGGCCCCGAGCGTGGTGAGATCCATCTGCGTGGCCAGCAGCTCCCGCACGTAGGCCTTGTTCGGCTCGAACCGCACCGGCTCGGGCAGTTGCGGCGCCACGATCTCCTCCGGCTCGCGGCCGTCCAGGCGCCGCAGCAGGTCACAGGCCGCCTGCAGGTGGGCCAGTTCCATCTCCAGGTGCAGCTCCCATACCGCCTTCACCTCGGGGTCGGTTTCCTGTTGCAGGAACGAGTAGTACAGGTAGCACTCGTTGTACTCGTGGTTGACCAGCTGCTCCCACCACGTCTCGCCCGGGTCGACCAGCGACTCGTAGTGGGTGACGTGCTCCTGCTCGATCAGCCCGATCTCCTGGTAGAGCTGGCGGGCGATCGGCTCCATGTACTGCGGGCCGACGTTCATGTAGTAGTTCATCGTCTGCTGTTCGGCCGCCATGATGGTCAGGGCGTGCAGGCGGGACAGCGGGTCCACGGTGTTGCGGTCGTAGTGGTCACGCACGTTGTCATGCGGGTGCCGATGGTGGGCCTTCGTGGGTCGACCCGGCATCACCTCGGTCAGGCCGTCCACGACCTTCTCCGCCTTCCGCCGCTCGATCATCTCGAACAGGTTGGCGTACCGGTAGAGGTGGTCGAAGTCCTCCAGCACGCCGAACTCGTACGCCTGTTTCAGGTACGGGTCCGGCTCCATCCGGGCGACCCACGCGGTGAGGTCGACCGCCACCTGCTCGTACGCGATCGTGGTCTCCAGCGCGCTCGGGATTCCGGGCAGTAGCCAGTTCACGACGCGCTGCTGCTGCGACTCCAGATAACGCACGTAGGCCAGATCACGGCGCAGGTCCGGGTCGGTGCAGTGGCGCGCGAGCGCGTGCCCGAACAGCACGGCCTCCACCTCGATGCCGTTGAGCGCGATGATGCGACACCGGGTGTACGGGTCGGCCGCGTCCGGATCTATCGGTGTGACGTCCAGCTCGCGCCAGTTGCGGAGCTGTCGGTCGAGCGGGATTCCCTTGTGGTCGAGCGGGTTGAACACGATGCCCCCTTGGCCGGTCGGCGTGGTCTGACGAGGGGGCACGCATACCCGTCGGGAAGCGATTTACACGGGGGTCAGGCGGAGGCTCTTCGCTGGTGGGTGAGCCACGCCTCGACCGTCAGGGCTGACGGCAGGACCGTACGGGTGAGTGTGGTGTCGAACTGGACGTTGGCCGCCCGCAACCAGCGCCACATCGTGGTCAGGTCCCGGCCGACGATACGGTCGAAGACCCAGACCGGCATGGGAAACCTTCTCGGCGGCCGGCCGAACACATCGCGCCACAGCCGCCGGCATTCGGCGTTCGAGCGGACATCGGCCGTCAGCTGTAGCTCCGTACCCACGAACCGCCCCGGATCGGCGAAGACCTCGGCCGCGATCGCGCCCAGGTCATCCAGACAGATCCACGCGATCGGCAGGTCGGCCCCGGTCAGCCTCGGCATCAGCCGCCACGTGGACACGGCCGGGTAGAACGTCTTGTCGGTCATCAGCTCCATGAACGCCGTGGGGCGGAGCACCGTCAGCGGCAGGTCCAGGGCCTTGAGGTGAGCTTCGACGCGCAGCTTGGACTCCCACGACGCGATTCCGGTGCCCGGCTGACCGACGCCGGCCGAGCCGTACACGAGGTGGCGCACGCCCACCTCCTTGGCCGCATCGCCGACGTTCCTTCCCTGCCGAACCTCCTCCTCGAAACCGCTGATCATTCCATTCTGGACGCTGTAGACGCCGTAGGCCCCGGCGAACGCGCTCACGAGCGCCGCGCGGTCGGCCATGTCCGCCCCGACCACCTCGGCCCCGAGCGCGGCGAGCCGCTGGGCCGGCCCGGCCCCCGGCTTGCGGGTGAGCGCTCTGACCCGCCACCCCTGAGACAGCAGACGTCGTGCCACCGCGCCACCCTGGCGTCCGGTCGCCCCGGTCACCGCCACCGTGCGGTCGTTGGTCGACATCCGCGTCCCTCCCGGTCCGACCCTGCCCGTCCGCCCCAGTGTCCCGCGTACCATTCTGCGAGATCATCATTCGAACGGGCGGATGCGCGGCTCGTGTCGGCCCATCAGGCCGCCACGCCCACGGTCTGCCCGATCGACTCCGGGCGGTCGAGCGCCCGCAGCATGCAGGCGGCGACGTCGGCCCGGGAGACCGTCAGACCCCGCGGCACGTTGCGGCCGTACGCGGTTCGGTACCGGCCGGTCAACGGCTTGTTCGTCAGCCGGGGCGGGCGCACCACCGTCCAGTCCAGGTCGCTGTCGCGCAGCGCATCCTCCATGCGGGCCAGGTCGGCGTAGTGTTCGCGGAACACGGCCCGCACGAGCGGCGACAGCACGTACCGCATGAACGGTCCGTCGCCCGGATCGTGCCGCGGCGGATGGGGACGGCGCGGCGTGGGCACGGTTCCGACCGGCGCCGCGCTCACCACGACGATGCGCCGGACGCCCGCGCTGCGCATCGCCGCGACCATCGCCCGCGTGCCGCGGGCGGCCACCGCCGCGTCGGCCCTCGTCCTCGGGCCGAGACCGGATAGCACCGCATCGGCCCCGGTCACGGCATCGCGCAGCGCCGACTCGTCGGGGACGCCGAGATCGGCCGTCACGACCCTGGCCGGTGCGGCCGGCAGCGCGGCCGGCCGGCGCACCACGGCGGTCACGTTGTGCCCCATGGCCAACGCCTGTGTCAGCAGGTGGCGGCCGATGCCACCGGTGGCGGCGACGATGGTGAGATTCACGGTGTTTCCTTGTCATGGTGGGTGGCGGGGGGTCGTCTTCTCTATGACGCGCACGGGTGAGGGAGTATGACGGTGGACGAGCGGGCCGGTCTCGCGGAGGAGTTCGAGGCGTACCGTCCGCGCCTGCGGGCCGTGGCCTATCGGATGCTCGGGTCGCTCAGCGAGGCCGACGACGCCGTCCAGGAGACCTGGCTGCGGCTGAGTCGCCACTCCGGGCCCGGGGAGGTCGAGAATCTCGGAGGCTGGTTGACGACGGTGGTCGCCCGGATCTGCCTGGACGCCCTGCGCCGTCGGGACTCGCGTCGGGAAGAGCCGCTCGCCACGCGCTTTCCCGACCCGGTCGTGTCAGCGTCCGAGGGGATCGACCCCGAACACGAGGCCCTGCTGGCCGACGCCGTGGGGTTGGCCCTGCTGGTCGTCCTCGACACGCTGGCGCCCGCCGAGCGGCTCGCGTTCGTGCTGCACGACACGTTCGGCGTGCCGTTCGAGGAGATCGGACGGCTGGTCGGCCGATCACCCAATGCCGCCGCCCAGCTGGCCAGCCGGGCCCGCCGACGCGTCCGGCGCGCGGCGACGACGCCGGACGTGGATCTCGCTCGCCAGCGGGCGGTCGCAGACGCCTTCCTGGCCGCCGCGCGTACCGGCGACTTCGCCGCCCTGGTCTCCGTCCTGGACCCCGACGTGGTGCTGCGGGCCGACCGCGGCGCGGCCGCCGGCGGTCCGGCCCTGCTCCGGGGCGCCGCAGCCGTGGCCCGGCAGGCGCTGAGCTACGCCAGGCTGGCGCCCTTCAGTCGGCCCGTCCTCGTCAATGGCGCGGTCGGCTTCGTGCCCGCGCTCGGCGGGCGACCCGTGGCCGTCATCGCGCTCACCGTGCGAGGCGGACGCATCACGGCCATCGACATTCTGGCCGACCCGGACCGCCTGTCCCATCTGCCCCTGCCCGGGTGGGTGGCGGCCCCGGATCTCCGGGAGTCGTAAGTGCGCGGACACCGATGACGGTCGGGCGTGGGCTGGATCAAAAGGGGTGAGCGCCGTCGACGACGGCCCCGACCAACGGGAGCATCCGATGGATCCGAAGACGATCGCCAACCTGTACTACGACGCATGGATCAACCGCGCCGGGGACATGACCGACGTGCCCCTGGCCGAGGACTTCTCCTTCCGCGGGCCGGTCGCGTCCTTCCAGGACGCGGCCGGGTACCGGCAGATGGCCAAGCAGGCCGGCGCGGCGGTGCGGAGCTTCCGGGTGCGCCACCAGTTCACCGAGGGCGACCTGGTCTGCTCGGTCGTGGACTGGGAGATGGCACCGCTGGGCGGGGTACTGACCGCGGCGGAGATCCTGGAGATCAAGGACGGACGGATCGTCCGGGGCGAGCTGATCTATGACGCGGAGGACCTGCGCAGGGCGATGAAGCGGCCCTGACCGGTGGTCCACCGGTGGTGCGGGGTCACGCGCGCCGGGCGTACTCGGAGATCTCGCCGAAGTCGAGGGCCACGCACGCCTCGTCGCCGACGGTCTCGGCGTCGTGGCCCGGCGGGACGGCCATCACGTCGCCCGAGCCGAACTCCTGGATCGATCCGTCATCCATGGTGACGCGCATGCGGCCGGACAGGACATAACCAAGATGCGAGACCTGGCATGAATTGGTCTGCGCGATCGGTTTGACGTTCGTCGACCATCGCCATCCGGGCTCGAACGTCCCGCGGCCCACGGGTTGGCCCGCGACCATGACGATGTCGACATGCCCCTTGCCCTCGAACGGGCGGGTCTCGTCGGGCGCGTCGAAGCTCCTGGACTCGATGCTCATGACATCCTCCACCATCAGCGTATGGCCGGCCGGTTCGGGCGCGAAGGCCTCGCCGCACGAAGCCGGCGGCGTACCGGAATCAACGCGACATCGCCGCTTAGGACACGGCTCACCCCGGATTCGCCCTCGTCGGCCGGTAACGGGGTCTCGTCGCGGGCCGGCCCCCCGCTGGTCGGCGCCGGTGCGTAACGCGCCGCGTGCCACCCGGCACTGACGGGCGGTACCCGGATGCGACACCTAATCTGTTGTGACACACGAAAGGATGGCCATGACCAACGCCTCGCCCGACCGCGGCTACGACGACCTGCGCGCCCTGTTCATCAACTGCACGCTGAAGCGCTCACCGGAGCTGACCCACACCGGCGGGTTGATCGACGTAAGCCGCGCGATCATGGAAAGGCATGGCGTCGCGGTTGAGGTGATCCGGGCCGTCGACCACGACATCGCCACCGGTGTCTGGCCCGACATGACCGAGCACGGCTGGGCGAGCGACGAGTGGCCGGCGATCTACCGCGACAGGGTGCTTCCGGCCGACATCCTCGTCATCGCGGGCCCGATCTGGCTGGGCGACAACTCGTCGGTCACCAAACGGATCATCGAGCGGCTCTACGGTTGCTCGCACCTGCTCAACGACGCCGGCCAGTACGCGTACTACGGCCGGGTGGCGGGATGCCTGATCACCGGCAACGAGGACGGCGTGAAGCACTGCGCGATGAACCTGCTCTACAGCCTGCAGCACCTGGGATACACCATCCCGCCCCAGGCCGACGCCGGCTGGATCGGTGAGGCCGGACCAGGACCGTCCTATCTGGATCCAGGATCGGGCGGCCCCGAGAACGACTTCACCAATCGCAACACCACATTCATGACCTGGAACCTTCTGCACGTGGCCCGCCTGCTCAAGAATGCCGGTGGCATCCCCGCCCACGGCAACCAACGCAGCGCCTGGGACGCCGGCTGCCGCTTCGACTTCGCCAACCCGGACTACCGCTGAAGCCCCTCGTGTCCTCCGGCCGCCGCCCGCAGGGGGGAGCGGGCGAACTCCCGTAGGCCCGTGGGGAACGGCATGGTCGGACGGAATCCGAGGTCGGATCGGGCCCTGTCGGGGTCGGCCATGATGTGCCGCACGTCGCCGGGTCGGAAGCGGCCGGTGACCACCGGCGCCGGACCACCCATCGCGTCGACGAGCCCCTGGGCGAGGTCCCCGACCGTGCGCGGCTCCCCCGACGCGATGTTGAACGCGGTCAGACCGTGACGGTCGCCGTCGGCCAAGGCGGCGACCGCGGCCACGTTGGCGCGCGCCACGTCGTGGACGTGGATGAAGTCGCGGAGCTGGCCGCCGTCCTCGAACACCGCCGGCGGGCGTCCCGCCTCGAGGCTGGACCGGAAGATGGCGGCGACGCCGGCGTACGGGGTGTCGCGGGGCATGCCGGGTCCGTACACGTTGTGGTAGCGCAACGCGATGGCGCCGGCGTCGAGTTCCCGGGCCCATACGTCGGCGAGGTGCTCCTGGGCCACCTTGGTGGCCGCGTAGCCGCTGCGCGGCCGCAACGGGGCGTCCTCCGTGACCCGCCGCGGCGTGAGCGGGCGGCCGCACGTCGGGCAGGTCGGGTCGTAGCGGCCGGCGACGAGGTCGGACGGGTCGCGCGGACCCGGATGTACGGGTCCGTGGTGGTCGCAGGCGTAGCCGCCCTCGCCGTAGACGACCATCGAGCTGGCCAGGACCAACCGACGGGTGCCGGCCCGGGCCATCTCGGACAGGAGCACGGCCGTGCCGAGAGCGTTGTGGGAAACGTAGTCGGGCAGGTCGTCGAGGTCGACCCCCATGCCGACCATCGCGGCGTGGTGCACCACGACATCGACGGCGTGCAGCGCCTCGGCGACCGTGCGCGGGTCGCGCACGTCGGCGATGCGTACGTCCGTCGGCGGCACGGCGTCCGGTCCGTGGGCGGCCAGGTGCAGGTTGTCGATGGTCGAGACCCGGTGACCGGCGTCGCGCAGCGCGCCGACCACGTGTGATCCGATGAAGCCGGCGCCACCGGTCACGAGTACCCGCATGGCCTGAGCCCATCAGATCCGGCGACGGCTGGCCGTGCGTGTTCGTGGTTTGTAATAACTTGTCGGCGTCTCGTAAGTTTGTCGACCACCGATCGCGCCTATGGTCCTCAGCGTGATCGATGTCGTGCTGCCCTGCCTCGATGAGGCCGAGGCGCTCCCGTGGGTGCTCTCGCGCATGCCGGACGGCTACCGCCCCATCGTGGCCGACAACGGCTCCTCGGACGCCTCGGTCGAGGTGGCCCTCGATCTTGGTGCGACCGTGGTCCCGGCAAGCCCGCGCGGATTCGGCGCGGCCGCCCACGCCGGCCTCATGGCGGCGACCTCCGAGGTCGTGTGCTTCCTGGACGCGGACGGTTCGCTGGACCCGCGCGAGCTTCCACGCGTGACCGAACCCGTCCGGCAGGGCGACGCCGAGCTCGTGCTGGGCCGTCGCCGGCCGTCGTCGCCGCGGGCGTGGCCGGCGCACGCCCGGCTCGGAAACGCGGTGGTGGCCTGGCGACTTCGCCGGACGGCCGGCGTGCCGGTCCGGGATCTGGGGCCGATGCGCGCCGGTCGCCGGGAGGACCTGCTCGGGTTGGGACTCGTGGATCGCCGATTCGGCTATCCACTGGAGATGGTCCTGCGCGCGGCGCGGGCCGGCTGGCGGGTTCGGGAGGTGGACGTCACGTACACCCCTCGCGTGGCCGGCCGATCCAAGGTGACCGGCACGCTGCGCGGAACGGTGCGCACGGTCACCGACATGTCGAGGGTGCTGGGCCGATGAGGGCCGCTCAACTCCTGGTGATCGCCAAGGCGCCGGTACCGGGGCGGGTGAAGACGCGTCTGTGCCCGCCGTGCACCGCCGATCAGGCGGCCGCGGTCGCCGAGGCGGCCCTCGCGGACACGCTGGACGCCGGTCGGGACGCGCCGGTCGTCCGACGCACCATTGTCCTGAGTGGAACAATGGCGACGCCGGCCGGCTGGCGCACGGTCCGGCAGCGCGGGGCCGAGCTGGGCGAACGCCTGGCGCACGCGTTCGCGGACACGGCCCGGCCGGGCATGGCCAGCCTGCTCATCGGCATGGACACCCCGCAGGTCAACGCGGCTCTGCTGGCCGGGATCGTCGCGGCGCTCGACCACGCCGACGCCGTACTCGCCCCGGCCGTCGACGGCGGCTGGTGGGCACTGGCGCTGCGGGATCCCGGCCGGGCGGCGGTGCTGCACGGCGTACCGATGTCGCGACCCGACACCGGAGCGCTGACCGCGGCGGCCCTGGCGCGCGCCGGCCTGGAGGTGGTGCGCGGACCGATTCTGCGCGACGTGGACACCGCCACCGATGCACGGGCCGTCGCGGACGAGGTTCCGGACGGGCGCTTCGGCCACGCGGTCCGTGCCCACGTCCCGGCCGGAGTGACGCGATGACGGCGCCGCTGGCGATGTACGGCGCGGCGCTGCGCCGCGCCGGAGCCGCGTGGACGCCGCGCCTACAGGTCCGTGGCCTCGACGGCACGCTGCTGGTGGACGTCCAGCCGGCTCATTGGACCGGCGGGCTGCGCCCCGGCGACCAAGGGCTGCTGGACCGCTGCCACGGACCGACCCTGGACGTGGGCTGCGGGCCGGGCCGGCTCGTGGCGGCGCTCACCGCCCGCGGGCGGTTCGCGGTGGGCGTGGATGTGAGCGCGGAGGCCGTCCGCCAGGCCCGGCGGCGCGGCGTCACCGCACGGTGCCGCGACGTCTTCGATCGGATGCCCGACGAGGGCACCTGGCGACACGTCCTCCTGGCCGACGGCAATATCGGCATCGGTGGCGACCCGGTTCGCCTGCTACGCCGAGCCACCAGCCTCGTGGGCGACCGCGGCACGGTGCTGGCCGAGCTGTTGCCGCTCGGCGAGCGCAGTTGGGCCACCGAGGTGGTGCTGCACGACGGTGAGCGGCAGAGTCGAGCATTCCCGTGGGCGGGTGTCGCCCTGTCCGATGTGGTCGACGTGGCCGGCGCGGCGGGCCTGCGTGTCCTGGAAACGTGGACGGAGGCGCAACGGTGGTTCGCCAACCTGACTCCGGCCTGAGCGGGTTGCTCCGCCGGCCGCTACCGGCGCCGCCCGAGGGTCTGCGCCGCGGACCGTTGCGATCCGACGCGTTCCGGTCCGTGCTGCGATCGCCGCGGTTGACCAGCCATCTCGGGCTGATGCTCGGCAGCGCCTTCGCGGTGTGCTTCCTCACCGGCCTGCTCAGTCACCTCGTCCAGCACCCGCCGGGCTGGTTCTGGTGGCCGGCCCGACCCGTGTGGTTGTACCGGGTCACCCAGGGCCTGCACGTCGCCACCGGGCTGGCCGCCATTCCCCTGCTCGCGGCGAAACTGTGGTCGGTGTATCCGAGGCTGTTCGCCTGGCCGCCGTTGCGGGACCCGGCCCATGCGCTGGAGCGGCTCTCGATCGCCCTGCTGTCCGGAGCGGCCCTGTTCCAGCTCGTCACCGGGCTGCTCAACATCGCCCTCTGGTACGCGCCGATGCCGTTCGGCTTCATCGCCGCCCACTACTGGACCGGCTGGCTGGCCATCGGCGCGATCCTGCTGCATGTCGCGGTGAAGCTGCCGGTCATCCGGTCGGCTCTCGGTCGGCGCCCGGCCGGGCAGGCGCAGCCGGCCGTCGCCGGGCCCGCTCCGGCCGTCGCCGGGCCCGACCACGGGCTGACCCGGCGGGGCCTGGTCGCGACGGCGGCCGCGACGGTCGGTCTCGTGACGGTGGCCACCGTCGGCCAGACGCTGCGCCCGCTGGCCGCGGTCTCCCTGCTCGCTCCCCGCCGACCCGACATCGGTCCACAAGGGGTACCGGTCAACCGGTCCGCCGAGGCCGCCGGGGTCGGTGCGGCCGCCGTGCGTCGGGACTACCGGCTGACGGTCGAGGCTCCCGGCCGTTCGGTGTCGCTGTCGCTGGCCGACCTGGCCGCGCTGCCGCAACAGGTGGTGTCGCTACCCATCACGTGTGTGGAGGGCTGGAGCGCCGACGCGCAGTGGTCCGGCGTGCGCGTGCGCGACCTGCTCGGTCTCGTCGGTTCGGCGACCGGTGACGCCGCCGTGATGGTGGAGTCGCTCGAACGCGACGGGCCGTACCGCACGTCCGTCCTGGCCGCGCCGCACGCCCGGGACGAGCTCACGCTGCTGGCGCTACGCCTGGCCGGTGAGCCCCTGCACATCGATCACGGGTATCCCTGCCGGCTCATCGCCCCGAACCGGCCCGGCGTGATGCAGACCAAATGGGTCGCCGCCCTGCGGGTCACGCGATGAGAGCCGCCCGTCTCGGCCTCGGACTGCTCGGCCTGGCCGCGGTCGCCTACGGCGCCGTCGGCCTGTTCACCGACTCCGGCACGCGCCCGCTCAACCACCTGCTGTTCCTGGCCGGAGTCCTCATCGGACACGACTTCCTCGTGCTGCCCGTGGCCATCGGCGTGGGAGCGCTCGCCACGCGGGGCCTGCCCGGCTGGGCCCGCGGACCGGTACAGGCCGGACTGTTCGCCAGCGCCATCACGACGTTCCTGGCCCTGCCGTTCGTTCTCGGTGCCGGCCGCCGGCCCGACGATCCGTCCGCGCTCCCCCTGAACTACGGCCGCGGCCTGACGATCGTACTCATTCTCGTGTGGACCGTCGTGGCGGTCGCCGTGGTCCGCCGCCGGCTGGCCGGCCGGCCCGTCCCGCCCGGACCCGTCGGTCCACCATGAGCGTGCGGACCGCGGTCGCCTCGGCCGTCCTCGCCGTTCTCGCGGCGGCCATCGTTCTCGTCACCCAACCGGCCAGCGGGCTGGACCCGGCCGCCACGGCCGGCGGTGTGGCGGCCGCGTGGGGACTGTTCGCGGCCGGCGCCTGGCTCGTGGCCCGGCTGCCCGCGCGTACCGCGGCCGCGCTCATCCTCGTCGGAGGCGTCGTGCTGCCCCTGGCGGCGGCCCTCGCGCCGCCAAGAACCAGCGACGACGTGTACCGCTACGTGTGGGACGGTCGCGTCCAGGCCGCCGGCATCGACCCGTACCGGTACCCGCCGGCCGCGGCCGAGCTGGTACCCCATCGCGATCCGGGACTCTGGCCGCCCCGGTCGAACTGGTGCGTGGCCCCGGGAGCGGTCGACCCGGAAACAGACCGGCCGCTGGCGCCCGGTTGCACGCTAATCAACCGGCCCGCGGTCCGTACCATCTACCCGCCGGTCGCGCAGGCGTACTTCTTCGCCGTGCATGTGGTGTGGCCATCGGTCGAGGCGATGCAGCTGGCCGCCGCCGCCTTCGCCATCGCCACGACGCTGCTCCTGCTGGCCGCACTGCCCCGGCTCGGCATCGACCGGCGCCGGGCCGTGCTCTGGGCGTGGTGTCCCCTGATCGCCCTGGAGGCGGGCAACAATGCCCACATCGACGTGCTGGCGGCGTTGCTCGCGACCGCCGCCGTGGTGGCGCTGGCCCGGTCGGCGACCGCCCGGGGCGACCTGGCCGGCGCCGCCCTGCTCGGCCTGGCCGTGGCGACCAAGCTGACCCCGGCGCTCGTGGTGCCGGCGCTGCTGCGGCGGCCGGCCATGCGCGTTGTCGCCATCCTCGGCGCGGCGGTCACGGCCGTCGTTGTCGTGTATCTGCCCCACATCCTCGCGGTCGGCCCCAGCGTCGTCGGCTACCTGCCGGGCTACCTCGGCGAGGAGGGTTACGCCAACGGCTCCCGCTTCGCGCTCCTGACCCTGCTCGTCCCCGAGTCGGTCGCGGCCTTCGCGGCGGCCGCCATTCTGGCCACGGTGGCCGCCATCGTCGCGTACCGCGCCGACTCCGGACGCCCCTGGCGGGGCGGGCTCGTCATGACGGGCGCGACGCTACTGGTCGCCGCGCCCGGCTATCCGTGGTACGCGATCCTTCTCGTCGCACTGGTTGCCCTCGACGGGCGGGCGGAGTGGCTCGCGGTCGCCGTCGGGGGCCACGTCGCGCTCTACGCGGCGGACCTGCACCTGGCGTCGTCCTCGGCGCAGCGCATCGGCTACGGCGCGGCCGCCGCCGTGATCGTCGCCGTCACGCTGGCCCGACGCCGGCGACGCCCTACGCCTCGGGCCACGGGTGTGGTCCGGCCGGACGTCAGCGGGAGGGCTCCGGCGCGTCACATTTGATCTTCGGGTTCACCCCGACGTAGTTGAGAGGCCCGGCGACGATGGTCACGAGGACCGTGCCGACCTCCGCGCAATTGTCGTTGGCGCGGCTGAAGTACCCGCGCTGGCCGGCGGCGACCGCACCGATGATGAGCCAGATGACGATGATGACCGCACCGATCGACGGACCTCTGCCCATCAGTACCTCCAAGGGGGAATGCACCGATCATCTACCCGGCGCGGCGCCGTTCTAACGTTCTCGTCTCCCGCCGACGCGGCGCGTCCAGGACGGCTACCTCCACGGGTACCGGGTCGAGCATGGAATGCCGGCCAGCGGGGTACACCCGTCGGCATGGCCGTCGCTTATCGTCCTGGGCCGGTTTTCGGGCCCGCGCTCATGATCGGCGTAGGGCTCGGCGGCTTCGCGGACGGCATCGTTCTGCACCAGATCCTCGGGTGGCACCACGTCCTCTCGTCACGTCCCCACGCCGGCCCGCGGACCAACGAGATCGCGGACGGGGCGTTCCACGCGGTGTGCTGGCTGGTGCTGCTCGGCGGCGTGGTGTGGCTCTACTCGCGCCTGCGGCAACCGCCGGTGGCGGCGGCCTGGCCCCGCCTCGACCAGGGACCGCGGTCCTGGCGCGGGCTGATCGGGCCGATGGTGATGGGCTGGGGCCTGTTCAACCTCGTCGAGGGGCTCATCGACCACCACCTGCTCGGCCTGCACCACGTGCGCCCCGGGCCCGGACAGCTCGGCTGGGATCTGGCCTTCCTGGCCTCGGGCGTCGTCCTCGCCGCCGCCGGGTACGTCATCGCCCGATCGGGCCTACCGGCGGGCCGATCCGACGAGAGCGTCCACCGCGGCTCATCCGCCGGATGATCGGCCCGCGTCGCCCGGTCCCAGCCGCGACACGACCTCGTCCAACGCGTCGCGACTGCGCCCGATGACGGCGTGGCCGTCGTCGAGAAGCAGGATCGGGCGTTGGATCAGTTCCGGATGATCGACCATGGCCCGCATCCAGCGGTCGGCGTTGGCGTCGTCGCGGGGCCACTGCTTCAGGCCCAGACGCCCGGCGACGGGTTCGTCGACACGGCAGATCTCCCACGGCCGGGCGCCCAGGAGGCGCAGGACGTCGGCGAGCTCCGACACGGTGGGCGGATCATCGAGGTAGGCCCGTAACCGGTACGGGATGCGAGCCTCGTCCAGCGTCCGGCGGGCCGCGGCGCACTTGGAGCACGACGGGTTGTCCCAGATCTCCACGGCCAGCATCATGCCAAGGCGGCGCCGCCGTCCGCCACCTTCTTGCCAGATGTTTGCAACTACTGTATCCGCACAATATGCTGGTCGGCGACGCGCCGGACCCAACGGTTGGCGCGGGACGCACACGGCCCGGGGAGGGGTCATGGATGTAGTGGCCATGCACATCGCGAACGGCATCGTGAACGCCCAGGTGTCCGGGATGTTCGCCGTGATCGCGGCGTTCGCCCTCGCGATCTGCGTGATGCGGGGCCGAGCCGACCTCAACGACCGGCTGGCGCCGATGGCCGGACTGGTCGCGGCGTTCATCTTCGCCGTACAGATGCTGAACTTCCAGGTGCTGCCGGGCGTCTCGGGCCACCTGCTCGGTGGCACCCTCGCCGCCATCCTGGTGGGGCCATGGGTCGGCGCGCTGTGCGTGTCCACCGTACTGATCATCCAGTGCCTGCTGTTCGCCGACGGCGGCCTGACCGCGCTCGGGTTGAACATCACCAACATGGCGGTGCTGGGCACCGCGGTGGGTTACCTGCTCGTGGCCGGCCTGCTGCGGGTGTTGCCGAAGACGCCCGGCGGGCTGGCCGTGACCGCGTTCGTGGCCTCGGTGATCAGCGTCGTGATCGCCTCGCAGGGATTCGTGCTGCAGTACTGGCTGGGCGGCACGACGCAACTGTCGCTGTCGACGATCGCGGGCGCGTTGGCCGGGGTCCACACGTTCATCGGTATCGGCGAGGGACTGATCGCCGCGACCACGGTGGCCACGGTGGCCCGTGTCCGCCCGGATCTGGTGTACGCGCTGCGCCGCTTCCGCGCCCCGGCGGCCTCGCCGGCGATGGCCGCGGCCGGTGTCGGGGGTACGGCATGAAGGGCCGCGCTGTTCGACTCGCGAGCTCGTCGAACCCGCGACTCGCCTGGTTCCTGGCCGGCGGCCTCCTGGTCGCCCTGCTTCTGGCCGGTGTGGTGAGCAACTTCGCCTCCGGCAGTCCGGACGGGTTGGACGCCACCGCGCTCAAGGGCTGCACCACG
>Ga0307416_100000309_pt1 | contig 25190 bp, 28 predicted proteins | sample DK1Cmetagenome_2_FD_203821 | JGI IMG/M metagenome (GOLD analysis project Ga0307416, IMG submission 203821) | Maize rhizosphere microbial communities from greenhouse at UC Davis, California, United States - DK15-C-3 | ecosystem: Host-associated > Plants > Roots > Rhizosphere > Soil | place...
ATACTCTATCGCTCTCGATTGGTTTCGGTTCGCTCGTTCCCATCCGGGATCACCGCATATCGGCACCCCGGTGGCGCCAATGACCTGATCCGCGGGAACATCCAGATCCACCAGGAATGACGCGAACTCTCCATAGAACTCACCGGCCGGGTAGAGCGGGTGTTCCTCCCAGCCGTAGCCGTCGTACACCACGACCTTGGGGTACCACTGAGCGAAATCGAAACGCCGTCCCTGCCGCCCCTGCCGGCGGGGAACGGTGGAAGGTCGAGCATCCCACTCCATCTCGACTGACATCGACTCGCCGGGCCCGAGCGGCTGCGGCAGTGCGAACCGCACGATCGTGCTGTCCGGGGCAAACGGGTAGTTCGGCTCGACTGGGCTCCCCATGATGCGCACGTTCCGCGCGTGATTGAACGCGAAGTCCGGCTCCCGGAGATCGTTGAAGCGGCGGCGGCCCTCTGCGGAATCGGCGTCAGCCCAGCGGGAGCCGGGCCGGAAAGCATTGAGGTACAGGTGAAGCGAAAACCTGGTCAGCGTATCGGGCGAGTGGTTGGTGTAACGGATGCGCTCGGTGCCGCTCAGAACCCCACTGGGCTCGTCCAGCCGGGCCGTGATCACGTAGGCGACCTCTTGTTGCCAGTAGGATTTTGGGGCAGGAGCTGGAGGGGGCTGCTGGGTAAAGAGCAGAGCTGCGAGAATCACGAAAGGCTCGAGGTCAGATGTCGGCGCACACCGGTGGCGGCTCGGCGGAAACATAGGCCTCGACCCGCGATTTAGCACCAGACTGCGCCACCTGGGTGAGCCCCATCGGCCCCCAACACTTACCGTGGACCGCCACGCAAAAAGTCTTCATCGGCTGGCCTATGGCTGACACGTACCTGTCGTTACGAGTCCACCTGGTGTGGGCAACCAAGCAACGGAGGCCCTGGCTCGATCCCGAGTGGCGCCCGAGGCTGTATGCGTGCGTTGCCGCCGTGGTTGCGCGCCGCAGTGGACAGCTCCTCTGTGCTGGAGGCACCAGGGATCATGTTCATCTCTACCTCGAACCCCCAAGCACTCTGGCGTTGTCCGAGCTGGTCACGAGCATAAAGGCAACAACCTCGAACTGGATACAGGAGAGCTTTGCGCACCGGCGGGATTTCCGCTGGCAGCATGGGTATGGTGCCTTCAGCGTCACCCCGTTCGAGGATGGCTACATACGGGATTACATCCGAAACCAGGAGGTACACCATCGGGACGAACGGTTCGCCAAGGAATACACTTCGCTTCTGAATCGGCACGGCGTGGTCTATGATCCGGCGCATGTCGTGGATTGAGGGATCACACAGCGTCCTCGGTCCGAATAGACCGCGATACGAAAGCGGGCCACCCTCATGGGTGGCCCGAACGTCGATGCCGGGGCAGGTACAGCGCGACATCGTCGCGCCGTTTACCCGGTTAGCGGGATAGCAATTGTCGCCGAAGCTTGGTCATCCGCCGCCGCAATGACCCGTCGAGCACCCGTTCGCCCACCCGCACAATGGTGCCACCGAGGATTTCCGGATCAACGCTGAATGCCGGGATTACCTGCTTGCCCAGTTGCCGGCTCAAGGCGTCCTGAATCGCGCGTTTGAGCCGCTCGTCCGGATTCCGTGCCAGGGTAACGCCGGCTCGAACCCGGTCCAGCTTGCGGTCCAGCAGGTGCAAATACTCGGTAGCAATCTCCCGCAGCAGCTGCTGGCGTCCCCGGCGGATCACCGCCTGCAGGAACAGCACGAACTCCCGCGGAACCTCCCGGAGAGCATCGCCTACGAGCCTGACCTTCTCGGACTTGGGCACCCGGGGCGACATCAACACGGCCTGAATCCGGGGCGTCTGCTCCACTGTGGCGGCTACCGCGTCCAACAGGTCGGCATAGCGGTCCGCATTGCCGCTCCGCTCAGCCAGCTGGAAGAGCGCCTCCGCATAGTTCCGGGCAACGGTTTCGCTTCTCAATGCCGGACATCCACGCCGGCAAGGTAATCCTGCACCAGTTGCCGGTCGCTCTCGGAATCGAGCCGCCTCTCGATGAGCTTCGATGCTGCGGCCAGGGACAGGTCCACCGCCTCGCGGCGAAGCTCGGCCACCGCGCGCTCCCGCTCGGCGATGATGTCGCGGCGGGCCCGCTCCAGCAGGTCCTCCTGTTCCTGACGGGTCTTCTCCATTGCCAGGGCACGCTCCCTCTCGGCCGCCGCTCTCGCTTCGGCCAGAAGCCCTTGCGCGGCAGTCCGACCTTCGGCCAGGAGCTTCTGGTGCTCCGCCAGCAGGCGAGCCGCCTCCACCCGGTTCCGTTCCGCCTCAGCCAGCTGCTCCTCCAGGGCTCGCTCTCGCGCCTCGACCGCTCCCAATAGCGCGGGCCAGGCGAACTTCCTGAGGATGGCCAGCAGCGCCACGAACACCACGACCGTCCAGATCATGAGACCGGGCTCGACCGTAAGTGGTCCGCGGGCCACGTGCTCCTGTTGTGCGAGTGCCAGAATGAGCGACAGCATCGTATGTCCTGTCTGGGTCGAGAGTCTCGGGCCTAAGGTCTAAGGACTGATCCTTCCAGACTAGACCTTAGGCACGTAGACCAGTGTTAAAACGTGATCTTGCTCTGAATCAGAAACCCGATCACCGCCACGAACAGTGCCACGCCTTCGATCAGAGCCGCCGCAATGATCATGGCCGTCTGAATCCGTGCCGTGGCATCCGGCTGCCGAGCGATACCTTCGGTGGCGGAGCCACCGATCCGGCCGATACCAACGCCGGCGCCAAGCACGGCCAAACCCGCGGCCAGACCGGCACCGATCAGACCAAGGCCGCGACCCGTCGCGCCGGTTGCCGCGGCGGTTTCCTGCAATAGAGCGAGGATGTACAGCATGTCGTACTCCGCATCAACGGGAGACCCAAGCTGCCTCTGCGCTCCCGAGCTGACAGGCCGACTCTCCCGAAACGGCCCTTCGCTGGTGACCCGCCATCGTTCCGGAACCGGAACAGCGGGCTTCGTCCGCCGCCCGGCGGACTACGCGTCGGTTGGTTAGAGCGCCTACCCGACCGAATTGTTCTTCCCAGTCTTACCTCTTGCCTCTTACCTCTCACTTCCTGCGTCCACCCCTATCACTGACTCACCTGCCCCCTCTAGTGCTCCGCCCGCATCAGTCCGATGAACACCGCGGTCAGCAGGGTGAACACGAAGGCCTGAAGAAATGCGACGAATACTTCGAGCAACATGACTCCAGTGGCCAGAATCGAGGCTCCGATCCCGACGTAATAGCTCTGGAAGAGGAACGTCAGGCCGAGAAGCGCCAGGACCAGCACGTGCCCAGAGGTCATGTTGGCGAAGAGCCGGACGGCAAGCGCAAACGGCTTGGCCAGTTTCCCGATGATCTCGATGGGCGTCATCACGACGAGCAGGAGAACCTTGAGGAGCGATCCTCCCACTCCGCCGGGCAACCCCGGGGGCAGATAGAAGATGGTCTTCATGTAGCCCTTGAAGCCGAGCGCCCGCATCCCCGTCACTTCGATGATGATGAAAGCCATGAGCGCGAGCGCCGCCGTCACGGCGATGTTGCTGGTTGCGGTGGCGCCCCAGGGGAGCAGCCCCAGCAGGTTCATGGCGAGGATGAAGAAGAACACCGTCAGCAGATAGGGCGCATACCCTTCGCCGTGGGCGCCCACATTGGGCAGCACCACTTCCTGGCGGATCCAGAGCGCCATCGCCTCCATGGCACCGGCGAACCCTTTGGGCGGGCGGCCGGCAGCCTGTTGCCGTGCGATGGCGCGGGCGCTGGGAATGAAGACCAGCGCGACCAGAACCGCAGCCAGTACCATGTAGACCAGGTGCCGCGTCGGCGAAAGATCGAGATAGCGAGGCTGGCCCTCCGCGGTGCGGCCCAGCGGGATCTTCCAGTTGGTGGGCAGATGAAGGAGACCGAAGGGAGTTTCGACTTCGCTGGCGTTGCCGATGTGGTGCGCAATATCGACTTCGTTCTCGCGCGCCTGATGCTGGCCCTCCGGGGCAACGGCTTCGGTTCCGACCTCGTGGGCCGGTTCCTGCGCCCGGGCTGAAGAGCCCGACAGGACCGCTCCGCCCGTCACCAGCAATGCAACAGCGACCGCACGCATTATTCGAATCACCGTCACTTCGACTTGGAGTGTTCCCGTACCGCCGTTACCGCTTCGACCAGCAGCAGGACCAGGAGCATTGCTACCAATGCCAGCAGGAGAGCGCCGGGGTCCCAGTGGGCGCCTGATGGAAGGACTAAGGCGGTCAACGTAACCACCGCGAGTCTGATGACCATCCCACCTACCCACACCAACTGGAACCTTTCCCTGCCGATGCTCCGTAGAGTCCACCAACCCAGCGGGGCCTGGATCAGGAGGCCCATCAGCACTCCCGCGCCGATCTCGGCGCGCAGCGCGGGCCCCGCGGCCAGTGCCGCCAGTCCTCCCAGTATTGCCGCCAGGATGAGCCCGAGCAGATAGCTCCGGCTGGGGTCATTCGGACCCGCCATCATCTTTCGTCCGGAGTGATCGGATCAGCCAGTACATGGTGCCGCCGAACCCGGCAAACGCGAAGAGAACGGTGAGCAGCCCGCCGGTAGCGAATCGGCGATCCGCCCATTGCCCGACCCACACGAACACCAGCAGGCTCACCGCCAACTGCACACCGAGCCCGGCGTACCGCATTCCTGTGCCCCGCTTCCCCGGATCCGGGGTGTTCACGGCGCAAAGCTATTCGCTTGTGAAATTTTTCGCAAGAAACCAGAAGAGGATGCTCCGGGCCTTCCCCAATGAGAACCCCGGCGCTCCGTCCACCATGTACTACCTGCGCTTACGTGGCGCCGCCACGTGGTTCTTGGGCCGGTTGGCCAACGTTGCCGTGTTGGCGTGCGAGAGGTCTCCCCAGCCCTAGAGGCAACAGGCCACTGCATGGAGTTGGTGCCATATGCGAGACACTCTGCCCCCAGTGCTGGCGCTGGTCCATCACTCCGGGTTAAATCTCAATTCATGACCCTGAGCGAGATTCCATGACCACGATTGAAGCCGCCACTCACGACGACGTTCAGCAGCTCGAGCGATTGGTCGGTGCCGTCACCCGGCTCAAGAGCCAGGTGGCCCAGCGAATCGTGGGTCAGGAGGATGTGGTCGAGGGGATCCTGACGGCCATTCTTGGGGGCGGGCACGCTCTCCTGATCGGCGTACCTGGCCTGGCCAAAACGCTCATGGTGCAGACAGTGGCGGAGGCGCTGGACCTCAGCTTCAACCGGGTTCAGTTCACTCCCGATCTCATGCCGAGCGACATCACCGGCACCGAGATCATCGAAGAAGATCTCACGACCGGCCGTCGGGCGTTTCGCTTCGTGCAGGGCCCCATCTTCGCCCACGTGGTGCTGGCCGACGAGATCAATCGGACCCCGCCGAAGACTCAGGCCGCGCTCCTCCAGGCCATGCAGGAGCACCAGGTAACTGCGGCAGGGCGGACCTACCATCTGCCCGACCCCTTCTTCGTTCTCGCGACCCAGAATCCTATCGAGCAGGAAGGCACCTATCCGCTGCCGGAGGCGCAGCTCGATCGGTTCATGCTCGAGCTCAGGGTCAGCTATCCCAGCAAAGTCGAAGAAGAGGCCATCGTCGAGCAGACCACCGGCACGGCTCGCTCCGCTCTCCATCCGGTGCTCGATGCCACGTCCGTTCTGGCGATGCAGGCGCTGGTGCGGCGCATCCCGGTCTCGCGGGGGTTGATCCGGGCCGCGGTCAGCCTGGCCCGCATGACCCGACCGAGCGACACCGAGGCGCCGCCCTTCATCAAGGAGTATGTCGAGTGGGGAGCCGGACCGCGGGCATCGCAGTATCTGGTGCTCGGCGCCAAGGCCCGGTCGGCGATCGCCGGTCGCCCCATGGCGGACCTGGAAGACGTGCGGGCCGTGGCCGCGTCGGTGCTGCGCCACCGAATGGTCACCAACTTCGCCGCTGAAGCGGCTGACCGGACCAGTGAGGATCTGGTTCGCGAGCTGGTCGGCGGCAAGGGGTGGCTGAGGTAGGCGGCTCGGCAGGCAGACGACACAACAGAGAGCTGGAGAAACAAGAAGGGGCCGAAGCTCACGACGCTTCAGCCCCTTCACTGTGTTCAGGTGACAAGCCTGATATCCGCTTATGTCTCCCGATTGGGTTGTCAGTTACCCGGCTACTCGAAGAACGCACCAACCGGCGTCAACATCTGATCGAACGACACAAACGCAGATTCCTGCAACTCGAATACTTTGCCGAGCGCCTGCTGCTCCTCGTCGCTCAGCGGTGTCCCATCGAGGCGGGTGATCGTGGTGGTGGCGCCATCAGTGGTGATGGTGGCAAATGCGTGACCATTGATCCTGATGTTGAGGGTACCGCTGGTTTCGGTAAACTGACCGCTCATGGCGACGGTGCCATTGGGGCCGCTCATCGTGAGACTGACATTGATCGGGCTGTCCGGCTGGCTCACATCGCTGACGCCGACCGAGAGGTCGATGGAGACGTCCCGCTGGGGCAGGTCGAGCGAATACGTGAGCGTCAGCCCCGCCGTAAAGGTGATGGTGGACCGCAGGGTGATGTTTGCCTGCGTCTTCCCATCGGTGACCAGTCCCACCACGGTGACCCGTCCACTGGAGGTGCCGCTGGTTGCGGTAACCGTGTAGTCGACGTAGGTCGTATTTCCCGAGACCACCAGCACCCGGGCTGCCTGGGTGGTGCCACCGCTGAGATCGATCAGGTCAACGTATCCGGTTTCAACCAGCGGCTCGACTGGAGCATAGGTCACCGGATTCACCGCATACAGAATGAAGCGAACACCGTTGGTCGGGGCGCCGGTCGCGCCAGAGGCGACATAGGCATCTGCGGTCAAGTCGTACACGAATGTCTTCCCCGCTATCTCGGCCGGAACCGCCGCGCTGGCCACCTGGCCCGACCGCAGCGACGCGCCACCGGCATTCTGCTGCAACATTGCCGCCAGTCGCTGCGCGCTTCGCGCTGCGGCGGCGCGTATCCCCGCCACATTCTTTCCGCGAACATCGAGGGCCGCCACCGATGACGAAATAATCGGCGACCCGCCCAGGGTGGCATCGAACATCAGGCTGAAGGTCGAGAAGCTGGCGAACGCCGGCGAAGCGAATGTCGAGTCCATCGCCTGGAGATCGGCCGAGGTCCCGGCCGGATTGAATGGCGCATCGGGGCTGGTTTCGCCTCCGCAGCCGGCCAGGGCGAGGGAGATGACCGCCACCGTCACGACAGATCGCTTCGCGAATTGCAGCACGCGCATGGGTTCCGCCTCCATCAGGAGTAAGCAGTTGAGGGCTACAAATGCTTTTGGGGGATATCCTTGGGGCCGCTCCGGTGGGACTGCGGCCCGGGAATGAGGCGGGGTGAGGCAACGGCTATGCCAGCGTTTGCAGTTCCTCCCTCGGTTCGACGGGGAGGCCTTCAGCCTGCCAGGCGGCCCACCCGCCTACCAGGGCGCGGGCCTTGGGCCATCCTGCCGCTCGAAGCTCTCGCGCCACCCGGGCGCTTGTGGCTTCGTCCTTTCAGGCACAGTAGAGTACCACGGTGCCGTGGTGGTCGAGTCTCAGCTGGCGGGCGCGTCGTACCGCGTCGTCTGGTGGCAGGCGAACGGCCCCCTGCGCGCGAAGGTTGTCCGCCGCATGGCTCCGGTCGGTCCGGACGTCAGCCAGGATCACCGGCGCGCCGGCTTCCTGGAGCTGCCGCAGCTCGTCCAGGGTGATCCGCTCGGGTACCTGGATCTCCAGATTTGGTTCGGTCGTCACCGGAGCGGCCGTCACCTTCTCGACATCGGGGAGTGGGCCCTCACTCTTACGGAGGAACACGGCGATACCGGTGCCGTGCAGCGCCACCGAGAGCAAGACGACAAGAGAGGTGATGGTGAACAGCCGCTCACTCCCCGGCACCCCGGCGAACACCGGCAACAAGATCAGCAGCAGCGAGCTCAAGCCGCGGGGCCCGGCCCAGGCAATGATGCGACGGGCACGGCGGTCCACCCCCACGCGAGCGAGCGCCGGCAACAGCACGAGGGTCCGGGCGACCAGCGCCACCACCGCAAAGAGGAGCGTGGCGGGGTTCGCGACCGTGAAGCCGCTCCAGATGAGGGCGGCCCCAAATGCCACGAAGGTGAACAACAGAAACATCTCGGCTGTCGCCTGCCCGTAGTCGAGGAAGCAGTCACACAGCTCGACATCCAGCCGAGCGATCACCACACCGGCAGCAAAGGCGGCCAGGAACCCGCTGCCCCCCACTGATTCCGCCGCCGCGTAGGCCGTGAACGCCACCCCGAGCGCATAGAGTGACTCATAGTCCCGCCGCACGCTGATCCGCTTACGTACCTGCTCCAGCAACATGATGGCCAAGTACCCTACCAGTGCGCCCAGCAGAGGTCCCAGGAGAAACAGGCCGACGGCATGGCGGCCCAGCTCGGATGCGAGGTGATCTCGCTGGTGCAGCGCGAGCATACTGAGCACCACGATGGGCAGCAGGACCACGTCGTTGATGCCACCCTCCAGCCGGAGCGACTCTCGCACCGGGACCGGCAAGCTGGAGCGGCGGATCAGGCTCCGGAGCATCACTGGATCAGTCGAGGCCAGCGCCGCGCCCAAGATCAGCGAGGGGAGTGTATCAAGCCCGAGAAGGAGCCACGCCGCCAGCGCGATCAGCCCTGCCGGAATCAGCGTCGCCGGGCCGAGGATCATCAACAGGAGCCGCCGGGGACGGCGGATTTGGCTGAAGTCCATCGCGATGGCGTCGGTAAACAGCACCAGCACCAGGCCCAGGGTTGCGATCCACTGGAGGGTGGGTGACGCGAGTGTGAGCTCGACCAGATTCAGTCCCCAGGGACCGAGAATGAGGCCGAGCAGGAGGAAGATCGCCACCTGCGGAATGCCGGTGCGCTCGACGATGCCGGACAGCAGCGAGGAGACCAGGATGACGATCCCGATCAGGGCAAGTGCTGGGGCGAGAGACTCGGCGGACATGGGGGAAGTATGGAACGGTCAGGCGAACAGGGCCATGGTTGAATACTCCGGACTCCACCCGTAGCCAACTGTCAGGAGCCGTTGTAACCTCGCCTATGGCTGTCAACGAACCCGAGGCCACCGCCCTTCTGCTCACCACCTGCGGCCTGCTGCTTGGGGTCAGCGTGGTATTCAGCCGGGCATCGCAGCGTACCGGCGTTCCGATCGCTCTGCTCTTCATCGTTGTCGGGATGCTGGCCGGCTCGGAGGGCATCGGCGGCATTGCGTTCGATGATTACCAGTTTGCCTTTCGGCTGGGCACCGTGGCCCTCGCCCTCATCCTGTTCGATGGCGGGCTGAACACTCCGCTCCACGCCGTGCGAAGGGTGGCTGCACCGGCCGGGCTGCTCGCTACAGTCGGAGTCGCGGGTACCGCGCTGCTGGTGGCCGCGGGGGCTCACGCGCTGGGACTGGGCTGGCCCGAGGCGCTGCTCATTGGAGCCGTCGTCTCGTCGACCGATGCCGCTGCGGTCTTCTCCGTGTTGCGAGGAAGTGGCCTCCAGCTCAAGCGCCGCGTCGGTGTCACCCTGGAGGTGGAGTCCGGCATCAATGATCCCGTCGCGGTCATTCTTACGACCGTACTCACGCAGAACCTGCTTACGCCGGGCTCGGCCGAGGGCTTCCGAATTCCGCTGGAAGTTCTGCTGCAGCTGATGGTCGGCACGGCCGTGGGAGCGGGTGTCGGCTATGGCGGGCGGCACCTTCTCTCGCGGCTGAACCTGGCGGCCGGCGGCCTCTACCCCGTCGTCACCCTGGCGCTCGGGCTCATCGCCTTCGGCGTGACCACGCTGGCTCACGGCAGCGGTTTCCTCGCGGTGTACCTCGCGGGTCTGCTGCTGGGCAACGGCCCGCTGCCGTACCGCACCGGGCTCCTCCGGGTGCACGATGCGCTCGCCTGGCTCAGTCAGGTCGGGATGTTCCTGGTGCTCGGGCTCCTGGTCTACCCCTCTCGGCTCTTCGATGTCGCTGCGGTTGGGCTCGGCCTCGCCCTCCTGCTCGTGTTTGTCGTGCGGCCTCTGGTGGTGGCACTCTGCCTGCTGCCGTTTCGCTATCCGGCCAAGGAGGTGCTCTACATCGGGTGGGTCGGACTCCGAGGGGCCGTTCCCATTGTCCTGGCCACCTATCCGGTTCTGACCGGAGCACCGGGCGCGGGCCGCCTGTTCGATCTGGTGTTCTTCATCGTGGTCGCCACGGCGTTAGTCCCCGGTGCCACGGTCGCCTGGGTGACTCGACGACTGGGACTTCAGAGCAACGAGCCACCCGCACCTCAGGCTGTGCTGGCGATCGAGTCGCGCCAGCAGCTCCAGGGCGAGTTGATGTCCTTCTTCATAGATGAAGCGTTGGTGGTGGCAGGCATGGCGGCGGAGGAGCTGCCGCTGCCTGAGGCCGCGGCGGTCACTCTCATCGTGCGGAACAATCGCCTGCTCCCGCCATCTCCCGGCACCGTGCTGGAGCCCGGCGACCACGTCCACTTGATCGCGCAGCCGGAGGATCGACCGCTCATTCAATTGATGTTCGGGAGACCGGAAGAGGATTGATTCCGGCGGAGTCGCCCGCGGCTACGTCAATCGGTTGACGCCCGTGTTGGCGAGAATGCTCAGTGCGAGCGTGTCCTGGAAGGCGTGCGCCACAATGACGGGCCAGAGGCGTCTGCTCCGGACGTAGTAGACCGTGAATACGATGGCCACCGGTAAGACCGTCACCAACGCGAGTGGACCCTGATATCCGTGGGCCAGGAGTCGCAGCCCGGCACTGATAGTGGCGGCCGTGGTGGTGCCGAACCGGCGAAGGGCGGCGAAGCCGAGCCCGAGCCAGAGCAGCTCTTCGAACACTGCGTTGACCACGGAGTAGGATAGAGAGACCCAGAAGTGAGCGCCCCCGACGATCTCGGTGTGCTTGGCCGATTCGAACAGGCCCGGCAACAGTGCGCGACAGAGCGCCGCCCACGCTCCGACGGCAAGGATGGCGCTCACCCACAGGGCCAGGGCTCGGACCAGATCGAGCTGAACGAAGGGGAGAGTCGCGGTTCGCAGCGGGCGCCATCCGCGGCGCCAGAGCCAGAACCCGAGCGTCGCCATGAAGAGCAGCTCGACTCCCAAGCCCTGAAGCAGCGTCGCGTCGGACAGCGCGATCGGCCTCGAGCCGCCGGTCGCCCGGCCGACGGCGGAAAGGAGCAGCATGAGGACGACTGGAATGAGCAGGCCGGCCGCCGCCGCCCGCTCCGACAGCTGCTCTGCCGGGAGTGTGCCCTCGCTGGTCGGGCTCAACGGTCCGACCGGTGCAGATCGAGGATCGGGCTCAGGTCCGCTCTCCGCATGGCCGCCACCGCAACCTCCCAGGCCCCCTCGCAGCAGAGGCCCCGCAAGGCTGCGTCCTCGTACGCGGTCAGGGCAGCACGCACCAGCTCCTGGCGCACCCGTTCGGCTATGCTTTGGCGGTCACTGTCCACGATTCGTGTCCTCCCAAACCCTCAATGCGAGTCCCTCAGCTCTCCTGACGTCCTGTCTCAACTCCCGCCGCAGCGGCGACAGGACAGCGGGGTGCCCAGGCGGCTGGATCGGCCGGTCTCGCTCAGCACCCAGGGGCGCACCTGCCAGGGTGGATCGTGCCGCACGTGCTGGGTGTGGCCACATTCGAGCTCAGCCACCCAGTGCCCCTCTTCGTCCTGATGGAATCCAACGATGCGCCGCTCAGGAGCCGCGACCACATGCCTCACCGATGTTCGGTGACATTGGCCGGACGGCCGGCGTCCTGGACCTCGACCATGTAGCGCCAGCAGTCGGGCTGCGAGCCATCCAGATCCCGAAATCTGTAGACCTGGGCCAACTCTCCGCTCGAGACTGAACGCCCGGTCCACCGCGCTTGTCCGGGTCCGCAGCCAGGGCGGCCACCGCCCGCCCCACAAAACGTGGGCTCTCGGAGATTGCGAAGTGCGGTTGCTTCAGGATGGCTTCGCGCCAGTTCTCTTCGGTGACCGCATAGTGCCCGAGCATCATGAGTGAAGCCAGCCAGGGGTGAGCGCCACGGCAGTGCCGCCATGTGGCGTGAGCTCTCGCGCCAGCGCCCAGGCAATGCGCTGTACCGACGTCTTCACCAGATCGTAGTACATCGAGAGCCGGTAGTTGGCGGCGTTGTAATCCGCGGTGCCCTCGGTCATCTCCACCACGAGGCCGCCGGGCTGGCCAATGAGCAGCGGGAGGGCGAAACTCACCCTGTTTGTCCTCGGTACACGTCTGTGCTCAGATACTGGAATCCGGAGTCGGCCATCAGCGTCCCACCTTGGGTGCCGGATCGAAGCGCGGATCGCCGCCTCGCCAGACCTCGATTTCCTGACGTGGCTTGAAGGTGCCTGGCGGCGTCGAGCTCACGGCTTCAGCACCGTCCACTCGATCTCGTTCAGCAAGTTCCCGACCGCTTCGGCCGAGTCGCTGGTGTAGTCAAAACAGCCGCGTCCCCCCTCAGCACGCACTCCAGTCAATCTTCCCACCGTCTCCCGCACCCAGTCATCCTCGGTAAACGAGCGACGCAGGCAGAAGTGCACCCGGTAAGGTTGGTTCAGCTCGAGCGGCCGGAGCTCGCCGGCCTTCACCCGGCGCACGGCCCGACCCGCGGCCTGTCGGAGCAGTCGGTGAACGGTGGGGGCCGGCAACACCGCGGCAGCCGAACGAGAAAAAGCAGTCTTCACCGTCACCGTCTCGATTGGGCCGAGCATCCCTCGAGTCTCCGATGTCAGGACATCATCCCCGCTGGCGAGTGCCATCGGAACACCCATTTCGCCCCCGATGAACCCCGCTATCCCGGCTTCATTGAGCGGCTTCCCGTTTACCGTGAACGAGTCGAACGCGAAATTGTGGGAGATGACTCCCGGGCTGCCGGCGTTTGCGTGCGCACCCACGATCATCATGGCGTCCACCATGGGATTCATGCCGGTCGACATCACGATGGGCTTGGGATACCCCCGTATCAGGATTGCGTCCGGGTCGAGCCGGTCCACCAGCACATTGCGGAACAGCGTGCCGCCGTGTCCCTCGTTCACCACGAATTGGGTGGCTCCAGCTGCGCGAGCGCCCGCAATCAATGCATTGACTTCGTCGGTCAGCTCCTCGCGGAAGCGCTGATGCTGCGGCGACCCGCCCCGACTCACCGGCCGCATCTCGGTCTGATTGCGCACCGCGCCGGCCAGGCCCTCCATGTCGGCGATGATATAAACGGTGAAGCCGTCACGCTGCATGTCCTGCTCCAGCTTCTGGCGCGCCAGCTGATACTCGGTCACTCCGAACACCGAGGCCGGCGGTGTCGTGTCCCGCGGGATGGTGTCGCGCGGGGTCGTGTCACGCGCTGGGCGCCCCTGCGCCACCAGCGGGAGCGGCAGCAGGAGCGCGGCCGCCCAGAGAAGCCGAGTCATCGGAGCACCGTCTCTTCAATGGCGTCGAGCAGCCAGCCTATCTGGCGCGCGCGGTCGGTGACGTAGCGAAACGCTCGGTCACCGGTCTTCTCCAGCCGGAATTCGGTCAGGCCGGCCACCGTCTGCACCACGCTGTCAGGGAAAGTTTGCCGCAGCTTGAAGTCCACCCGGTAGGGCCGTTCCATAGTGAACGGCCGAAAGTCGCCCCGGCGCTCGCGCCGCACCGCCTCGGCCGCGCCGGCCTGGAGCATTCGGCGCACCTTGGCGGGACTGTAAGTAATCGCGGCACTCCTGCCGATGGCCCGCTTGGTCACGATTGCGACGAATCCGTTGGGCACCATCTTTTTCGTCTCGTCAATCAGCACGTCATCCCCGCTCACCAGCGAGACCGAGACGCCCAGCTCACCGGCAATCAGCGCGTTGATCCCGACCTCATTGAGCGGCTTCCCGTTTACCGTGAACGAGTCGAAGGCGAAGTTGTGCGCCAGCACCCCGGGGCTGCCGGCATTGGCGTGGGCGCCGGTAAACATGAGAGTCCCAAAGCTGCTGTCGATTCCGGTGACCATCACCAGCGGCTTGGGAAAGCCGCGCACCAGAATCGCTGAGCTGTCCAACTCCCAGGGTAGCACATTGGCGAACAGGTTCCCTCCGTGCCCCTCGTTCACCACAAAACTGCGGGCGCCGCCCACGCGGGCACCCTGAATCGTGGCGTTCACCTCCTGGGTGAGCAGCAGGCGGAACCGGTCCCAGTAGTCGGGGCTGGTCAGCTCCTTGTACCGCTCGCCTTCGTTGCCCGCTATGACCTCGTGGATATCGACCGCGCTCCCCATCCCCTCCATATCGGGCACCATGAACACCCGGAACCCGGGCTCGCGCGGAATCTGCTTATCCCGAAACGGGACTGAGGACGGCGGCGGAGTCTGGGCGTGGAGCAGTGAAGCGAGACACAGCAGGGTAAGCGAGGGGAGCAGTCGCATCGCGCCTCCGGATGACTGAAGCAGTTTATCGGAAATAGGGGGGCACGTTCCCGGCGATCCGGTCAAACTCGTCCGAGGTGAGCGGGAGCCTGCGGAATGCAGCCCACTCCTCTCGGGGCCGCATGGACTCGAGCACCGCCGCATCCGAACCATACAGAATCCGCTCGACGCCGGCCCGACGAATCCGCCGCACCATGAGGGCCGCCTGGGCGGCGGTCACGCTCGAGTCCACGATTCCGGCGACGTCGAACCACAGACGATGAGTCCTGGGATCCTTCCGCTGCACCGCCTCGGCCAGGAAGGCCATAGCGCTGTCGGCCGAAGGGTCGTCGTAGCCAGGGCCGGTCCCGGCGAGATGAGCGACCTGGACCGGAACATCGGGAGCCTCGGACAGGAGCTGCTCCACAAATATTCGAGCCTGGGCGGCGCCGTAGGGGCGCTTGCGGGAGATGGACGCACGCATGTGCACTACAATCGCCATGCGGTGCTGGTTGGCCGCCCGGAACACCCGGCGCAATCGCTCGACGTGTTTGGGGTTATCCAGCTGGACGTCCGAGTTGCCAAAGTGAAGCTTGATCCCACCAGCGAGCTTCGGATCGGCTGAGCAGTGGGCCAACTCGTCCAGCGCATAATCCTTCAGCGGGTTGAAGCCGCAGAACGCGATGAGTCGGTCGGGGTACTCATGGGCCTGGGCCGCGGTCCAGTCGTTCTCCCCCCGCACCTTGGCGTACTCGTGAGCTACCGTGCGCGAGGGGCTGCCGTACATGTAGGCCACCGACAGGATCACCGCCCTCTGGATTCCACCCGAATCCAGCAGCGCGACGACGTCCCTCGCCGTGATGGCAGGCGGCCCTCCGTCGCCACTGGCGAGGAGTGCCACGATTGCCGGGCTGAAGAGATGCTGATGGGAGTCAGCCACTGGAGCTGCCTGTCCCGCCAGCGGCCCGGCCGACAGTAGACCCGTAATCATTGCCAGAGCCGGTCGTTTCACGTCGCAGAGGCCTTCATGCAATTGACAACGCGTGATGGAAGACATTCCGCGGATCCCATCGGGCCTTGACCCGCTGTAGCCGGGGGTAGTTCTCCTGATAATACAGCGTGTGCCAGGGCACACCCGACGTATTCAGCGCTGGATCCGCCAGATCGGTATCTGGATGGTTGATGAATGCGCCGTCATACGCTTCACCGGGAACCGGCACGCCTCCGGTCTCGGCAAAGAGCTCCCGATAGAAGGCCCGGACCCACGCGACATTCTTCGCTTCGTCGGCCCGATCGATCCAGCCGGTGCTGCATGCCATATCCAGGATGGCGTTGCGCTGCACCGAGGCGGTTGCGTCTCGCGAAACGGTGTTGATCCGCCCACCATAGGTGGCGAGCCCCAACATCCCGCCCATCGCATCGTGGTCGGTGCGGGTCAGGTAGTCGTAGGCTACGCCGAGCTGGTTGTCGGTGAGACGCTTCTTGAGCAGCGCGTCTTTGACCTTCACGCTTGCCCCACCTGGGGGCATTGCGAACAGGTCAGGAATGGGATTCAGGGCAAACTCGAGCCAGAACGTCCGCGCGGTCTGGCCGGCACTCGGCTCCACGACCCCATCAACCAGCTCGGCCAGATGCTCGTCCCACTGCCGATTGGCACCGGAGCCAGCGGTGCTCACCCCGCGGATGATGATCTTACCGAACTGTTTTCGATGAATCTCGAACAGGGTCCATAGGGCAGCGTTGGCCGAATCGGCGGCGCTGTTGCGCTCGCACCAGATCCCGTGGTTCCTGAGGAGTCGCAGGAATGACGTTTGGTCTATCTGGGTCCAGTCCCATGCCGCGGAGAATGTCGTGACCGACTCAGGTGCGGCGGGCAAGAGCTTGGCTGGATCCCGGCCGGGTGGGCCCTTAGCTCGAAACCACATGCGGGTAATCACACCGAGATTGCCGCCACCTGCGCCGGTATGGGCCCACCAGAGTTCGCCATGCGGGTCGTCTGACTCGCGAGTGGCCACCACGCTCCTCGTCCTGCCGCTCGCGTCCGCCGTGACTACCTCGACGGCATACAGATAATCCGCGGCCAGGCCGAGCTGCCGGCAGAGAAAGCCGAACGCGCCACCGACCACATGGCCACCCATCCCGATCTCGGGATACTCGCCCAACGGTAGCACCACTCCCCACGTATCGAACAATGCCTGGAGGGTCTCACCCACGGTGGCGCCGGCCTCGACCGCGATAGCCCCCATCGCAGCGTCGTAGTACACCTGCTTCATGGGAGAGACATCGATGATCACCTGCACCGCGGGATCGGAGACGAACCCCTCTAGACAATGCCCGCCGCTCGTCACCGCAAGACGCCTCCCTTCGCTCAGGGCCTCCTCGACGGCGGAGATCACCTCGTCAGTGGAGCCGACCAGCCGCACATAGTCCGGCTTTGGGTCGAATCGCTTATTGAACCGCTTCTCCACAACCGCAGAATACCGGGGATCGCCGGGCCGGAGTCTGCCCGGGGTGCTCGGCGCGTCAGCTCGAAGTTGTGACATTCCTATTTCCCATCCGAGACACCCTACAATAGGCAGAGACTACGCGCGGGCTACCACCAGCAGGTGTGCGCTCACCCCCAGAATGCCAGGCTCCGACTCGAGCCAGCGGGCCACCTGGAGCAGAACCTCCCGTTGGTCTGGATCGGCCAGTCGCGTGGTTACGTCCGGGAGGATCCATCCCGGGCCCTCGATCCCATATACCTGTTCGACCACGAGCCCTGCATCCTCCACCTCTGAGCGAAGCTGGTCCGGGTGATGAAAGTATGCCGTAGTGAAGTAGTCGAGTCGTTCGGTGGGGTTCCGATGTTGCCCGTTCCGGAGATCCTGCTCAACAATGGCGGCGAATCGGGGATCCTGAAAGAGGTCACGAGCAAGGCCGTCGAGCGCAGAGGCCCAACGCGAGATCGCGGCGGCGAAGAGCCGGCCGCCGGGCTTGAGCACCCGGCGTGCCTCGCGCAGTGCGCGCGCCCGTTCGGCTGCGTCGACCAGATGATACAGCGGGCCTAACAGCAGGACCATGTCGGCGCTATCGGCGGAGAAATCAAGGGCTCGTGCATCTCCGATCCGGCAGGACGCCAGCCGCACGGCACCGGCGCTGCGCCGCTCCGCCTCCGCGACCAGCCGCGGAACCGGGTCGGCCAGATGCACGGTATACCCGGCATCCGCGAGCCACAGGGCGTAGGCGCCGGCGGCCCCGCCGATGTCGAGCACCGTGGCCGGTGGACGCGGCGCGTGCCGTTCGATCAGCTCCCGGGTTCGTATCTCCTCAAGTAATGCGGGTCCGTGCGCCAGCCGGTGTTCCTCGGGAGCCCGGTGGTAGTACTCGGCGATTTTCGGGTCGATGTCAGGCGGCAAGTGCGACGGCATAGAGGAGCTTCAAGGCAAAGCAGCCGGTGGGCCTCCCGTTACAGCTGCTCGGTTACGCCGTTCTTCGACGGCGCGGGACCTCGGCGACGATCGCCGCCAGCTTGTCCTGGGCTTTCCGCACCGCCAGCTGGCGGGTGGCACCGGACTCGGCGGCAAACAGTCCGGTGGGCAGGTGCGTGACCTGAACGGTAACCCCTCCAGTATCGCTCGGCATGACCTCGATCCTCAGCTCGGCGTCAGGCAACCGGTGGGGCCTGCGTCTGTCTTTCCAGGTTCGGCCCACAGTCTGGATCTTCTCCCCACCTGACCTCATGAATCTCACATGCAGCGTGGGGCGCAGGACCAGCCACAGCATGGGAAGGTACACGGCACAGAGAGTCACCAGCCAAACGGTGTCAGGTCCATTGGAGAATGGGCCGAGCGCAATCCGGTCTGTCGCCGCCCCGACCGCAACCCAGCTGCCGGCCACAAAGATCGCCATCTGAACCAAACCCGCGGGGATGAGCGCGAGCGAGACCAGCTCGTACGGCAGCGCGCTCTGAGGGATGATGGCAAGTGCCAGGAGCAGTCGTGCTTCGGGGGTACGCCAGCGGAACGCCGCGAGCAGCAGGAGGAAACCAAGCGGACGGAGTAGCGGGGGGGCCCATGGGGTAGTGTCCACCGGCCATGCCATCCACCAGTCTCGAGGCCAGGATGGCAAAACGAGCAGGCTCAGGCCCACAAAGATGGCGACCCCGAGCAGTGCTATCCACGATGGTCGGGAAATCCACAGTGCCCCCGAAGTGTTGGGCCGAACGGCCAGCAGAAAGCCGAGCGCCGGGATGAGGCTCGCTGAAACCATGAGCGGCGTCGATTGACCATTCGCCAGGGCAAACAGGTAGGCCCCTGACCCCAGTGCGAGAAGAGCGTACGAGCCCCGGTACCGGCAGAGCCCATACCCGAATGCCGCGCCCACCAGGACATCGAAGATGGGTCGCGCGAGAGTCAGAGGAATGAAAGTGAATGGTACCGCGAGCAGCACCGCAGGCAGCGGATCAGGGAATCGCGCGCCGCCGATCGGATAGGGGTTCTCGCCCCGCAGCAGGTGGGCTGCCGCGGCGTAGAGGTTGTCGAAGTCGCTGGACCGCTCCGGCATCCATACGAAGAGCAGGACCCGGCACCCCAGCATGAATACGAGCCCCAGGCCAAGAAAAAGCGCCCAGTGGCTCGCCGCGGCGGGCTGTATGGGCGCGGGTTTGGGAGTCACCGCAACCGGGGTATCGCTCATCCAGCGGTCCTCGAGTGTCGATGCACGGGCATTTGCGGGTGGGCGGTCTGAGACCCAAAGCAGCCGTGAGCGTCGGGATCAAAGCCTCAGCAATTGCCATGCTAACGCCAAATGCAGCGACGATGGCCAGACTGTGGGGTCAACTGCTGCGGGTAGCACAAATCATGGCGAGCTGCGACGACCGTAGGGGGGTGGGACGGCTCTCACTCCACCACGTTCACGCATCCGCTCTCGTCGGCTATTACGGCCAGCCCGCCCGAGAAGCCAAAGGCGATCCGGCGCGGTACCCCACCGCAGCTGTTGATCGTGCGCTCGACGGTCCGGGTACCTGCGTCGATCACCTGGATCAGCCCGGGACCCTCGGTGGTGATGACGCCGACGTATACCCTGGCACCGTCCGGCGACATGGCCAACCCAAACGGGCCGCCGATGCTGGATCTGGCGCCGGAAGGGATGGATGTTTCGAGAGTATCGCCCACCAGGTCATAGACATTGATGGATCCTGTGTCGGACTCATCGGCGACGAAGAGCTCGGTCCCGTCGCTGGAGAGCGCTAGACCCTGGGGCTCGCCGCCCACAATGAAGAGGCGAGCCAGGGAGCGCGACGCCAGATCGATCTCCGATATCGTCCCGGTTGTGAACGAGCTGGCGTAGAGCAGGGTCCCTGCCGAATTGAGCGCGAGGTGGTTCGCGCGACTGTTTGCCACTCCCAGGTCCATCGATGCAGTGATCGTAGATGAGGCCACATCCAGCTCGAGCACCCGGCCGTCGTTGGTGCCGAGATAGACAGTCTGGCTGTCCGGCCCCGCCAGGGCGGAAAACGCCGGCACACCGAGGGGAACCTGGCCCAGGACGCGATCGGATGACACTTCGATCAGGCTGGCGTCATTACCGTCGGGCCCGGTTGGCGTCACCAGCGCAGTGCCGCCCCCGAGCAGCGCGATCGAGGTGGGGCTGCCGCCGAGCTCCCGGGTCGCAATGCCGGATACCGGATAAAAGCTCGTGGCCACCCGACCGCTGTTGCTTTGAGATATGAGAATTCGGCCTTCGCCATCCACTGCGGCTCCAAAGGGACCGTCGCCCTGTCCATCACCCGGCAGTCGCGCGGATGTCGTCATTCTGCCGAGCGGGTGTCCGGTCTGGAGCCCAGTGTACGGGATTACCGCCACCAGGTCATTACTGCTGGCCGTGATCTCCGCCTCACCGGCGCCGACATAGCTCACCAATCCCTCGGAGGTGACCGAGGCTCGGCCGGGATCACTGGAGACGAAGCTGACGATCCCGCCGGGCACCGCCGCGCCGGATTGGTCGACGACGGCAGCGGAGAGCCGACGCAACATGCCGACTCCCATGACCAGCCTTGTGGGCGTGACCACCAGTGTGTTCGCGGCTGCAGGAGGGGACGTCAGCTCATCGGAGCCGCAGCCCGCAGCGGTCAGGCCCAGGAGTGCGCTCCCCAAGAGCGCGCGTGTCAGTGCTCGAAGCTCAGTCATCCGCACCTCACCCCTCACGTCGCAACGCGATTGTAGCCCATTTGCCCCGATTCCGGGCGCCATCAGGGACATCGCACAGTTCGCTCAGAATGGTATGGAATCCGATTTCATCGATCAGTCTGGCCAGCGTGCTCGGCGGCAGACTGTCGTAGTAAAACTCGTGGCCAAACATCGTGTCGTAAAAGCCGTGGTCCCCCTCGACCGTACCACCGCTGCTGAGCATGAGGCAACCGCCGGGCTTCAGCCAGTCGCGGATGCGACGTATGATGGGGGCCCAATGCTCCCGCGGCATGTGGAAGAGGGAGTCCCAGCAGATAACCGCATCAAACATCTCCTCGAGCTGGACCCGTTCGATGAGGCCGTGAATCCAGCGGTGCTCCGGTAATCTCAGCCGAGCCAGGGCCAGCATGGCCGCCGATCCATCCACTCCTACTATATGGTGCCCCCGGGACGCGAGGTGCGTCGCAATGGGCCGTCCGGTGCCACATCCGAGGTCGAGGATTGTGCTGTGGGGCTCGAGCGAATCGAGAACCAGGTCGAGATACTCGAGCTCTTTCGGCTGCAGCGCTACGCGAGCGGCATCGAAGTGGCCGGCGATGTTGTCGTAGGGCTGTTGGCTCAGCGACATCCGGATGAAATTCCGGGCGCGCGCCGTCTCATAGAAGTCCTGCATCGGCGACCACGAAGGTGGGCATCACGTTTCGGTCTCTCGTGCTTCACGGCTGCTGAACTCATCCGGTTCGGCCGCCGCGCCACTGCTCAGTCCGGAGAGCCCAGCGCTCGTGATCCCGCCAGCGGCCCCCCAGCTTGAGGTAACGAGGTGAGTAGCCCTCGCGCTCGAAGCCGGCCCGGCGGACCAGTGCGATGGAAGCCAGGTTGTCGGGCTGGATGTTGGCTTCGACCCGATGGAGGCGCAGCGTGCGGAAGCTGTCGCGCAGCATGAGCGCGAGCGCCTCACGCATGTAGCCCTGGCCAGCGAAGGCTGCACCCAAATAGTACCCCAGATAAGCACTCTGGAACCGGCCGCGGACGATCTGGGTCAGGTTGATTGCACCCAGCAGTCTCCCATCCGCCCTACGCCAGATGAGCCGGCAATGAGCATTGGGCGCGCGGCTCAGCGCCAGGTAGGTGCGGTAGGCCTCAGGGCGAGCATCGGTGCTGGCCCGTCCGGCCAGAAACCGCCGGCTCACCCGGACCAGGGCACACCAGACGGCTGCGTCCCTTTGGCTCGGGGCCCGAAGCACCACTCGGAAGTCGCTCATGCCTCCTCCGTCTGACCGTCCACCGATGACCCCTGTCAGCCGCGGCGACTTACTGGCTGTAGTATGCCACCGTAATCCAGAACGCGCTCACCCCTGCAATCAGGCCGAGCGTTCGGAGCACATGGATCCGCTGGCGCTCGATGCCATGAAGCTGCTCGACGGGAAGTTCCACCGTGTCGCTGCCAACTCGCCCAAACAGCGTGTCCGTCCTAACGTATGGCTCGACCAGCAGCAGCGGAGGTCCGCTGTCGAGCGAAATGCGAAGTGAGGACGGTAAGTCCGCTGAGGGAACTGGAGGAAGAATGGGCTCCCAGTAGGTGCAGCCTCCCAGGAACAGGGCGATGACGCACAGGCACCGAGCTGTCGGGTCGCAGAAGGCTGCGACGACTCCGAGCGTGGCGAGTTGCCGCCGGAAACCAGGTCCTTGATTTTGCACAGTCGAGTAGCAACCTCGCTTCTTCAGCCGTGCCGTCCTCAGATTCAAGTCAGACCGAATCCGGGCGCTCGGTGGACGCGATTGCCGCGAGGCGCCATTTCCCTGCCTCCTTCTGGTACACCGACAGCCAGGCGAAGCGTGTCCGCTCTGCCTTATCTGCACTGCTCGAGTCTCTGGCGCTGAGGTGGACCCGCTTCTCCACGATGACGTAGGCCATCTGACCGTCGGGGGAGATCCGGATCCGCGGCGGCACGACGTCGTCCCACGCCTGAAACGTCACGTCATCGAGGTACTCCTGAAAGCCGGCCTGGCCCTGTGCCGGACGGCCAATCGAGACTCGACCGCGGGAGACGCTGAAGAGACTATCGGCCCACTCGGCTACCAGCCAGTCCGCGCGACGCTCCAGGTGCGCGGTGCGCTGTCGCTGATGCAGGCGGAGCAGTTCGGCCCGATCGGCTGAGCGGGCCGCCGCCGTCGTCGCTGCGTCGGAAACCGGCGTTGGAGGCTGCGACGAGGGCGCGGCACACCCGAGAAAGGCAAGCAGGGTGAATGGCTGGATGAGGCGCATGGACGACTCGAGGGGTGTACCCACACTACTGCGAGCAGAGGCCTGCTGGTTTCCAGTCCGTGGCGAGCATGGAACGGGGTTGCCGAGCGTCCTGCAAGATGAGGACGAGGGATCTCCGTTCATCGGCACCCGTGCCGGTGAGCAACATTGGCTCTCCGCCGGGGACCATCACGCCGGAATCTCCGGCCCGCTGGATGAGCTTCCCCCGGGGAGTTTCCAGACATTGCTCCCCCTTAAGGGTATACCAGGCCTCCACGCCGGGGTGGCGATGCACCGGCGATTGCATGCCTGGCTTAAACACCCCTTCCATGTAGACCGCTGCATAGGAGTCTGCTGGGACGAGCGGCAGCGGGCCAACGACACTGACGTGGTCTCCACCAGGCGACCGCCACGCTGCCTCACCGATGGTGAAGAGCCAGGTCCGTCCCAAGGATTGCACGACAGTACTCCGGGAGCTCCTGGCCGCCTCCGCCTTGGCTTTGCTCGGGAACGCATCGATGTGCCAGTACAGCCGCGAGCCCTTGGGCAATGCTCCTAGCTCCTGACGGGCAGTGATGAAGCAGCCGAGCTCTCGTCCAGCACGCTCGGAGGCGGGCTCGCAGCCCACCGTCTGTGCTGCGGCCGACCTTGCCGTCAGGGCCACAACGATAGCCAGAATTTCGGCTCGCGGAGCCACGGTCCAGTGAGCCAAGCCATCCTCCTTCGGGTAGGGCGATGAAGGTCAAAGAATATCCTCGAGCACCTGCTCCACAAATGCACCCTTGCCCTCCGTGTAGCGGCTGCGCTCGGCCTCATGGCGCCGCGCCAGGTCGCGCTTCACGGCCGCATAGGCATCCCGCAATCCGGCATCCGCCCGCAACACATCACGGAAGGTGATGGCCCGGCGCCACGCCGCGCCACCGTAGCGCACCACGTGAACCAGGTGCGTGCGAGCCTTGCCCCGACCGAAGACCAGGTGTTCCGGAACTCCGGCATGCGCGGCATAGTCGTAGCCGAGCGGTACCAGTGCCCTCACGTAGGGTGCGGGGTCGGCGGCCTCGGGACCGCCGACCAGAATATCCAGTAGCGGCTTTGCCACGAGACCCGGCACGCTGGTACTGCCATAGTGCTCGATGGCCAGGGCGAGATCACCCAGCGCCGCCCGCAGGCGCTCGGCTTCCATAGCAAAGAGCTCAGCCCACCGGGGTGTCCAGTCGGCCAGCTGCACGGTCCCATGCGGCAGACCAGGCAGCGCCGGATCGTTCACTGAGCCACTCCTGCAGCATGGTCGACCGCCCCACCGGACAGCCTTCCTGTCATGCTTCGTTCTCCCAAACAACGTTTAACCGGTTGGTTGACGATTGCCGCCGGCGCTGCCGGTTCCACGCCCAACGGCGGCGGGCACATGGCCTCGGACCATGCTCCGGGAACACTAGTGCGAGCACTCCGGCCATGCTCGCCACCGTACCCGCGGCGAAGAAGAGCGAGAGTGCGGCCAGGAACCTTTTGTTCCAGGGTGACATTCTAGCCCCTACAGTGACCGACAATCAGCGGGCCGGCATACCAGGAGGCATCGTGGGCGGAGCAGAAGCCGAGCGGCTGGCAGAAGATGCCGGTCGAAATAGGAACTGGAAACGCTGGGGCCCCTATCTGGCGGAGCGGCAGTGGGGAACGGTTCGAGAGGACTACTCCGAGAATGGCGACGTCTGGGAATACTTCCCTCACGACCATGCCCGGAGCCGAACCTACCGCTGGGGTGAAGACGGCCTCCTCGGGATCTGCGACCGGCAGGGCCGGCTCTGTTTCGCCCTGGCGCTCTGGAACGGGCGCGACCCCATACTAAAGGAAAGACTCTTCGGTCTGACGGGACCCGAGGGCAATCACGGGGAAGACGTCAAAGAGGCGTACTTCTACCTGGATTCCACGCCCACCCACTCCTATCTCAAGGCGCTCTACAAGTACCCCCAGGCTGAGTTTCCCTACGACCGTCTGGTGCGGGAGAACCAGCGGCGGGGCAAGGCCGACTTGGAGCTCGAGCTGGCCGACACCGGAGCGTTCGACGACAACCGCTACTTCGACGTGTTCGCCGAGTACGCCAAGGCCTCTCCCGACGACATCGCCATCCGGATTACGGTGGCCAACCGCGGTCCCGATGATGCGACGCTGCACCTGCTGCCCACGGTCTGGTTCCGGAACACCTGGAGCTGGGGCCGGGACGGGGAGGGCTATTCCTCGCGACCCGAGCTCCGGCGCAGGGACGGGGCGACCGTGGAGGTGAGCCACTGGACGCTGGGCCGCTACGAGCTCCAGGCAGAGGTGGCTGATCAGGATCATAGTCCCGACCTGCTCTTCACCGAAAAC
>Ga0307416_100000310_pt1 | contig 25175 bp, 25 predicted proteins | sample DK1Cmetagenome_2_FD_203821 | JGI IMG/M metagenome (GOLD analysis project Ga0307416, IMG submission 203821) | Maize rhizosphere microbial communities from greenhouse at UC Davis, California, United States - DK15-C-3 | ecosystem: Host-associated > Plants > Roots > Rhizosphere > Soil | place...
TCCTGCTGTCAACGACTGGGGGCGCTCCGCCCCCGCCCGGCGACGCTCAGCTCGCGGATGCGGCAGCCGAATCGGTCGCTCGCCGGCGCAAACCGGCGTCGGAGGCCGTCGCCGCCAGAGCGGGCAGCTCCGACAGCGCCTGGGCATTCGCGTAGTCCGAGGGCAGCACGCCCGTGAAGCGCCGGAACATTTGCGCGAAATGCGAGCCGTCGTTGAACCCGACCGAGTACGCGATTCCGGTGATGGACACGCGACCCTCGGTCAGCAGCCGGCGCGCCTCGCCGATCCGGACCCGCATGAGGTAATCGCGGAACGTCGTCTGGAACGTCTCGCGGAACCGGCGGCTGAACTCGAAGCGCGTCAGCCCGCAGGCCTTTGCGACGACGTCGGCGGACACCCTTTGGTGATAGTGCGCGGCCACGTAGCGCAGCGCCGGCTGCAGGCGCGCGATCTCCGGCCGGACCGGCTGGACCGGCAGGTCGTCGGGAATCGGCGCGTGCACCGCCGGCGCGGCGCGCGGCGGCGAGCTGCGCTGGCCAAGGTTCGCAAGCGACCGCAGGCTCTCGAGCAGTTCCGCCTGCGCGACCGGCTTGACGAAGTAGTTCCACATCCGGGAACGGAAGGCCCACACCGCAAGCGCCTCGGACGTCTGCACGGTCAACATCAACATGGGCAGTCGCGAGTAGGCCTGCTTGATGGCTTTCATGGCCTGCAGGCAGGACTGGTCCGGGTAGTCACAATCGAAGCAGACGGCCTGGAAGCGCGTGCGTGCGAGCTCCCGCGAGGCACTGGCGGTTCCCTGGACCCGTGTCACTTCGAAGAGGCTCGCCGCCCAGACGCGCGGCTCGGCGTCGGGCATGCCCGACGTGCAATCGACCCAAAGCAGTGTTGGCTTGGACATGCACTCCCCTTTGTGCGAGCCCTGCACGGCCGCTCCGGCCTGTCCCGGCCGGTTGCGCACCAAAGTTGCCTGCTCAGTCGGGCGCCGATTCCCCCACATCCTGCGTTGGTATTCGGGGCGCCCGCATCTGGGAGCCACGATAACCCCTGAAATCGAGGGTTTTCAACGCTTTCGGTGTGACACACGTCACGGTTTCTGAAGTCGGACCGGTAGGGCCCGCAACTCGGCCTCGCCAATTGGGGGGTGTCCACTCAGGCAGTTTGGGTGCGCACCGATGTCCTATTAGGCCCCCACCCCCTCGCTCCACCATGCAGGCGTCGCATCAAGCGGCGGAGTCAGGCGGACGTAAGGGGTGCTGCCATCGACTACCTGATCCGAGTCCCCTGGTACTCAATCTAGATTGACGAAAAGGGGTTAATACAAATGTTCAACAAGCTGTTTGCGTTCATTCGAGATGAGGAAGGCCTGACGACGGTCGAGTATGCGATCGCCGGCGGCCTGGTCGGCGCGGGCGTCATTGCCGCGTTCTCCGACCTCGGCACGGAAGTGGGTCGCGTGATCAACGACATCTACGCTGCGATCCAGACGATCGTCATCACCACCTGATCAATCGTTTCGCGACTCGCGGGTGGGCGGCGGCAGCCGCCGTCGCCCACCAACTTCGAGGAGACGCTCGCGTGCCTGTCGACACCGCACACTTGGCCAGCATCGCCGCACCCGCTGCCCTGATCGCGGCACTGTCGCTTGCCGTCCGGCAGGACCTGGTGACGCATCGAATCTCGAATCTGCTCACGTTCGGCCTGCTGGGCGCCGGCCTCCTGCTCGCCGCCTGGACTGAAGGATTCGCGGGGCTTGGAACTGCTTTCGCAGGCGCCGCGATCGGATTCGCGTGCCTGATGCCGCTTTACCTCGCGCGGGGCATGGGCGCAGGCGACGTCAAGCTGATGGCGGCCGCGGGCGCGATTCTTGGCCCGTTCAACGCCTTTCTCGCTGCGATGCTGACGCTCGCGGCCGGCGCCTTGCTCGGGATCGCCCTCCTCGCCTGGCGAATCATCGAGCTTCGCAGCACCTCCGGGGCGCTCGCGTCCGGTCCCGTCATTGCCCAAATGGGCAAGGAACGCTTTCCCTATGCCGCTGCCATCGCAGTCGGCGTGATCGCGACACTGTGGCTGCGGGGACTGCTGCAGCCGCTCGCCGGAGGCCTGGCATGAACACGGTGCCGACCGACTTCGTGGAAGTCGAGGTTGCGGAATCGCCGGAGATCTCGCCCGAGGTCCTGCGGCTCGCCCGCCTGGCACCGCGGCCGACGGCCGTCGTTCAGACGGGCCTGTCACTGACTTTCCTGGCCGACCTGCTCGGCAAGCATTTCCTGACGGCTGGAGTCCTCACGACAAGCCAGCTCATCGAGCGCATGGGGCTCGCCGGGCCGATCGTGAACCAGATCCTGCATTTCATGCGTACCGAGGGCCGCGTCGAGGTTCGCTCCCGCCAGGGGCTGGACGCCGAGCTGCGGTACGGGCTGACCGACAAGGGCCGGCACGAAGCGAACGATGCCATGGGGCGCAGCGGCTACGTCGGGCCCGCGCCCGTCCCGCTCGCCGATTACGTGGCCCTGGTCAACAAGCAGACTGTGCACGGCCACCGTGTGACACGCGAGGCGGTACGCGACGCCTTTTCGGGGATCGTCATCGCAGAGGACCTGCTGGACCGCCTCGGCCCGGCGATGAATTCCAAGCGTGCCATCATCCTTTACGGCCACGCGGGAACCGGCAAGACGTTCACCGCGCGCAAGCTGGCTTCGCTCCTGAGCGGCCTGGTCCTGGTGCCGCACGCCATCGCCGTGAACGAGACGGTCGTCGAAGTGTTCGACCCGCTCTGCCACGAGCAGCTCGCTTTCAGCAATCCGCCGGATCGCTCCCTGCTCGACCAGGGGTTCGACGGCCGCTATGTCGCCTGCGAGCGGCCGATCGTCATGGTCGGCGGAGAGCTCGCTGCCGAGATGCTCGAGCTGCAACACGACCGCTCGAGCGGCACGTATACCGCGCCCATTCAGCTGAAGGCCAACAACGGATTCCTGCTGATCGACGACCTCGGCCGCCAGCGCATCGAGCCAACCGTGCTGTTCAACCGCTGGATCGTGCCGATGGACTTGCGCGTGGATTCGCTGATGACGAGCCGCGGGCACCACTTCACGGTGCCTTTCGACGTGGTCCTGCTCTTCTCGACCAACCTGCGCCCGGAGGACATTGCCGACCAGGCCTTCCTGCGCCGTCTTGGCTACAAGATCGAGTTCATGCCGGTCGAGCCCGGCCAGTACAAGCAGATCTGGCAGCGCGTCTGTGCCGAGAACTCCATCGCCTACGACGGCGGGCTGGTCGATTACGTCATCGAGCAGCTGCACAGGCGCCGCCACGTGCCGCTGCTCCCCTGCCACCCCCGCGACTTGCTCGGCATGGCCGTCGATCGCGGCACGTATCTGGGGCGTTCACGGCTCGACAAGGAAACGCTTCGTTGGGCCTGGGACAACTATTTCCTTCACCAGGCCGAAGGTGAGTTCGGCAACACGGATCCGATCAGGGAGTAGATAGACATGTTCAGCCGCAGGGGACCGATCCTCATCGCCATTTCGCTGCTGCTCGCCGTGGGCGCGGCCTGGGTCGCCAATCGCTGGCTCGTCGCGCAAGCGGCGTCCAGTGGTGCCGGCCCGAGCACAGTGCCCGTGCTGACCGCCGCCATCGACATTCCGCTCGGCACCAAGATCGAGGCCCGCCACGTCGCCGCCATCCAGATGCTGGCGGATTCGGCGCCCGACAGCGCCTTTCGCGACCTGAAGGCGATCGAGGGCAAGGTCGCGCTCGCGGAGATCATGAAGGGCGAGATGCTGATCGCCCCGCGCTTCGCCGCCCAGGGCGGCGGCAGCGCGCTCGCCGCAGTGGTCGCAGACAACATGCGGGCGGTCAGCGTGCGCGTCAACGACGTGGTGGGGGTGGCCGGCTTCCTGCTGCCGGGCAACCGGGTGGACGTGGTCGCGGCCTACCGCGAGCGCACGGACACGCATTCCGAGACGGTCGTGCAGAACGTCAAGGTGCTCGCCGTAGACCAGTCGGCTTCCAGCGACAAGAACGAGCCGATCGTGGTCCGCGCCGTGACGCTCGAGGTCTCGCCCGCAGATGCGGAGAAACTCATCCTCGCGGAGCAGCGCGGGTCGATCCAGCTCGCCTTGCGCAATCCGCTGGACGAATCGATCACGAAGAAGGCCGTCGCCGCCGCGCCGGTCGTCAGGACCAAGGCGCCGCCGCCGGCACCGACGGTCGCAGTCATTCGCGGCACCGAGATGGCAAAGGAAGCCACGAAGTCGCCGGTTCGCTGAACAGTTACAGGGGATGCGCTAGGGGACAGGGGGAGTCAGGGAAAATGAGCAACAACCAGAAGTCCATTGCCACGCGGGCCGTCGCTTCGGCCCTCGTGGCTCTTCTTGCCGCAGCCGGTTTTGCCGGCGCGGCCCGGGCCCAGACGGCGGCGTTCCAGACGCTGCCCACGGGCTCGTCCATCAACATGGCCATCCCGCTGTTCAAGTCGCGGGTCGTCGTGGTGGACCAGGCGACCGGTCGCGTCGCGGTCGGCAACCCCGACGTCGCCGACATCGTGGTCATCAGCCCGACGCAGCTGTACGTGCTCGCCAAGGACATCGGCACGACCAACGTGCTCTTCTGGAGCCGCGATAACAGCCTGATCGGATCGATCAACCTCGAAGTGGGCCACGATCTCGACGGTCTCAAGGCGAAGCTGCATCAGCTGATGCCGACGGAGCCGGTCGAGGTGTACTCCGCGCAGCGCTCCATCATATTGCGCGGGCGCGCCTCCAACGTCAGCGCCATGAATGCGGCCGTGCGGATCGCCGAGGGCTATCTCGCCCAGATCCAGACGGCCAACAAGGCCGAGGAGTTCGAGCAAAAGTCGGGCTCGCGCCGCGAGGACCGGTCTGTCGGCCAGGTCATCAACCTGATCGAGGTCGGCGGCTCGCAGCAGGTGATGCTCGAAGTGAAGGTCGCCGAAATCTCGCGCACCGAGATGAAGCGCCTGCACGCGCGGTTCAATGCCATTTCCAAGGGCGCCGATGGCGCCATCGGCGGCGTGAACGGCGGGGCGTCGTTTCCCGACGTCCTCTTCGGCCAAAGCGGACTGCGCGCGCCGACCCTTCCCGGCAACTTTCCCTGGGGTCCGGCCATCGACGAGTTCGCCCCGAACGACATGACGATCGTGAACCAGGGCCTGTTCGGTACTTTCATCAACGACAACTTCCTGTTCAACCTGGCGGTGGATGCGGCCAAGGAAAAGGGCCTCGCCAAGGTGCTGGCCGAGCCGACGCTGACGACCCTGACCGGCCAGGAAGCGGAATTCCTGTCAGGCGGACAGTTCCCGATCCCGATCAGCAACGGCCTGAACGGCGTCACGGTCGAGTTCAAGAAGTTCGGCGTCGGGCTCAAGTTCCTGCCCGTCGTGCTGTCAGATAACCGAATCAACCTGAAGATCAACATCAGCGTGAGCGAGCTCGTCGACACCGCAAGCCTCGTCCTCGAGTCGGAAGACGTCTCGCGCCGGACGTTCGTGCCCTCGCTGCGCGAGCGCAGCGCCAGCGCCACGGTCGAGCTGGGCGACGGCCAGTCGATGGGCCTCGCGGGCCTGCTGGACGACAACCTGCGCGAGCTCGTCACCAAGTTCCCGGGCCTGGGCGACATCCCGGTTCTCGGCGCACTGTTCCGCAGCAACCAGTTCCAGAAGGGGCAGACGGAGCTCGTGATCATGGTGACACCGCGCCTCGCGAAGCCCGTCGCGCCGGGCAGCGTGACGCTGCCGACCGACAAGTTCGTCGAACCGACGGATGCGGAGTTTTACTGGAAGGGCCAGATCGAAGGCAGCGCTTCGGGTGGCGGACACCAGACGAAATAACCTGGGGACACACACATGAACAAGTACTTCATCGCTTTGACCGTCTCCGCTGCCGCTTTCACGGGCTGCACGAACAGCAAGACTGCGACAGAGGCGGACTTCGGCAACTCCAAGGCCTCGCTCATCCGCGCGCAGGCCGCCGATCCGGCGCGCAGCTCGAACCCGAGCACCGAGCCGGTGACCGGCGTCGACCCGGATTACGCCAACAACGTCATCGGGGCGATGCGCGAAACCGTGTCGAAGCCCGAGCAGGTCAGGGAACCGATCGAGATCCGGGTCGGCGAGCAGAGCGGAGGGAACTGACATGAACCCGCTCGGCGGCCGTCAACGGGGCGTCGTCGCGATCCTGGTCGCGATCGGCCTGCTCGGACTCCTGGCGATGGTCGGCATGGCCCTCGACAGCGGCCACGCCGTGCTCAACAAGTCGCGTCTCCAGAACACGGTGGACGCCTCGGCTCTGGCCGCCGCCAAGGTGCTGGACTCGACGGGTTCGGAGGCCGACGCGGACACCGCCGCCCGCGACATCTTCGACCTCAACGCGGCGAGCCAGCCGGAGCTCAGCCAGGTCATGAGCGGGGCAGATCTCACCATCCAGTTCTCGAATACGCTGAACCCGTGGGCGGCAGGCACGGCGCCGGCGAACTACGTGCGCGTGATCGCCGACGACTTCACCATGTGGACGAGCTTCACTTCTCTCGTGGGGATCACCGAAACGCGCATGGCGGCGTCTGCCGTGGCCGGCCCGAGCGCGCCGATCGGCATGGAGGAAGGCAACGAGGCCTGCGACCTCGCTCCCATGTTGGTGTGTGCGGATACGGCCGCCGGAGCCGAGAACGACTGGGGTTACACGGGTGACAACGTCTCCGTGCTGAAACTAGCTGGCGGCGACGAAAGCGAAGTAGGACCAGGCAATTTCCATTTGGTCCAGCTCGGTGGTCCCGGCGCCAACATCGTTCGCACGAACCTGGCGGGCGCCTACAACCAGTGTCTCGACCCAGGCGAGAATGTGGAGACACAAACCGGCGTCGAGAATGGCCCCGTGGCTCAGGGCCTCAACACGCGTTTTGGTCAGTACCAGGGTGGGATGAGCCAGAGCCTGTATCCGCCGGACACGGTCACGACGGCAACGAGTCCACGACTCTCGCTCGCCGACGACGGCACCGTGACATTCCAGAACGGCGACCCGGTCAACAGCATCAATGATGTTGGTTTCAGCTTCGACGATTACACCAGCCGCCAGGAGAGCGGCCAGTTCGACTTCGAGAACGGAGTTCCCCAACGTCGCGTCCTGGCTGTGCCATTCGTCGACTGCTCCGGGTTCAACCCGGGCCAATCGTCGCTTCCACTCGTCGGACTGGGCTGCTTCTTCCTGCTGCAGCCCTTGCAGCAAGGAGGACCTGCTGGAGGCGGTAACGACAGCAACGTCTTCGCCGAGTTCATCGGCGACTGCGGCGCCGGCGGCACGCCGGGCCCGGACCCGAACCCGAATCCGACCGAGAACACCGGCATCTACAAGATCGTCCTGCACAACGACCCGTTGAGCCCCGACTCATGAGGCGCGACCCCGGCAACATGCGCGGCGGACAGATGCGGCGACACCGTGGCCTTGCGACGGTCGAGTTCGTCGTGACCGCGCCCTTCGTCCTGTTCCTGCTGCTCGCCGGCGCCGAGATCGGGCGTGCCTTCATCCACTACTCCACCCTCAGCTACGGCGTGCGCGTCGCCGCCCGGTTCGTCTCGACCCACTCCATCAATGGCACGACGGGTGTCGTGGAGCTGACCGACACGACCATCACCGAGGCACAGAACCTCGCCGTCTACGGCCATACCGCCGGGACCGGAGACCCCAGGCTCCCGAGCCTTCAGCCGACCCATGTCGGCGTAGCCGACGTCGGCGACAGCAACATCCGCGTCACGGCAACCTACCCGTATCAGCCGATGCTGGGCGCCGTGCTGCCGGGGCTCGTCGGCAATTCGATCAATCTCGGATTCACCATGGCGATCGCCGTCACCATGCGGTCGATCTCGTGAGGGCCGCATGAGCGCCAGGAAGCAGCGCGGAACGACGACGGTGGAATTCGCGATCGTAGGCGCGGTGACGCTGATGATGCTTTTTACCGTGATCGAGTTCAGCCGCATCCTGTTCACCCTGAACATGCTGGATGAAGGCGCGCGCCGCGGGGCGCGCGTCGCGGCGGTGTGCGCCGTCAACGACGCGGCGATCGCCGAGGCGGCGGCCTTTCTGACGCTGCCGGAATTTACGACCGCCAATGTCACCACTGAATACCTGGGGGACGCCGGCAACACGCTCGCGGACCCCGCCGGGGCGAACTACGGCGAAATCTCGTTCGTGCGGGTGCGGATCGTCGATTACAGCTTCCCCATAGCGATCCCGTTCCTGTCCGCGACGTTCGCCTCGCCGGTGATCTCCGCCACCCTCCCCCGTGAAAGCCTCGGCGTGCCCTACTGGGGCGCGCCCCCCGCCTGCTGAAGGAACAGCTTAGCCATGGCGCACAAACTGAAGGTCCTGCTGGCCAGCCGCTCCGCCGAGGCTTTGAAGCGCCTCGAGGCGGGCCTAGCCGGCGCACCCGGCCTCGCGGTCACCTCGCGCCTAATCAGCAACGGGCACACCGACCCCTTGCACGGCCTGCAATCGAATCCGGACGTGCTCGTCCTGCGCTTCGATGCTGACAGCCTGGCGGAGCTCGCAACGCTCGCGCAGTCGGGCCCGGATAACCGCCCGCCCCTCATCGTGGTGGGTCCCGCGGGAAGCCCCGAGGCCATGCGCCTCGCGATCCGGAGCGGCGCGCGCGACTTCCTGGCCGAACCGCTGAACGCGGAAGAATTCGTGGCCGCCCTGGAACGGCTGCGGCACGAGCCGCGCCGCCCCGATGCGCCGCGGCAACCTGCCGATGTCATGGTCGTGCTGGGCGCCGCCGGCGGCGTCGGCACCTCGTTCGTCGCCTGCAACCTGGCCCAGGCCTTCGCCGTGCAGGCAGGCGCGCCGACGCTGCTCATGGACATGGACTTCAATTGCGCGCCGCTGACAGGCTTGCTCGACCTCAATCCCGAGCGCGGCCTGCCGGCCGCGCTGGCCGAGGTCGAGTACCTCGACCAGCACGCCCTCGCCGGCTACGTGACGCGCCACCGCAGCGGCTTGCACCTGATGGGTGCGCCAAGCAAGACCACGCTGTTTGCCCGCGACCTCGACCAGAACCGTTTCGCGTCGCTGATGGCAATAGTCTGCGAGCGCTACCGCTGGGTCGTCGTGGACGGCTCCCATGCGCTCACCGAGCTGAGCGCAACCACCCTCGGCATGTCGAAGGCCGTCGTCCTCGTCGTGCAGCAGTCCGTCATCCAGCTTCGGCAAGCCGCCCGGATGATGCGCATCCTGTTCTCGGAGTTCGGCATCCCGGATGATCGCGTGACGGTCGTGGTCAACCGCCATAGCAAGCGCTCGGAAGTGACGCTGGAGGACATCCAGCGGACACTCGCGCGCGAGAAGCTGGTGGTGCTGCCGAATGCCTACAAGAGCGTCGCCGCCAGCATCGACGGCGGGATGCCACTCCTCGATTTAGAGCCCGCCTCGCCAGTGGCGAAAGCGATCGTAGACCTCCACAAGGATCTCTGCGGTACGCCACGCGCGGAGAAGACGGGCCTTCTTCGTCGTGCGCTGCCGATGTTCTCAGGGGACAAGACATGATGAAACCGCTCATGGAACGACGACCATCCGCTCCCGCACCCGCCGCGAAGACTGAGCCGGAGCAGATGCGGCAGCTCAGCCCGACGGAACGCGAATGGAAGCAGCGCATCTACGAGCGCCTGCTTAAGATCCTGGATCTGTCGCTGCTCGGCTCCCTGGAGGAACACGCCGCACGCAGCCAGATCCGCGAGATCACGACGCGGCTGCTGCTCGAGGAATCCGCGCCGCTCAGCCTCGCCCAGCGCCAGTTCGTCACCCGGCGCATCGAAGACGAGGTCATGGGTCATGGTCCGCTGGAGCCGCTCCTGGCGGACCCCACCGTCTCGGACATCCTGGTGAACGGCTCGCGGCAGGTCTATGTCGAGCGGCACGGAAAGCTCGAGCTGACCGAGGTGCGGTTCAACGACGACGCGCACCTGATGAACATCATCGACCGCATCGTCTCGGCGGTCGGCCGCCGCGTCGACGAGTCATCGCCGATGGTGGACGCCCGCCTTCGGGACGGATCTCGCGTCAACGTGATCATCCCGCCGCTCGCGCTGGACGGGCCGATGATGTCGATTCGCCGGTTTGCCGTCGAGCTCTTGAAGGCCGACGACCTGATCCGGCTCGGCACGATCAACGAGCCGATGGCCATGGTGCTGAAGGCCATCGTGCACGGTCGCCTGAACGTCGTCATTTCGGGCGGCACCGGCGCCGGCAAGACGACCCTGCTCAACATCGTGTCCGGCTTCGTGCCGCTCACGGAACGGGTGGTAACGATCGAGGACTCGGCCGAGCTCCAGCTCCAGCAGCCCCACGTCGTCCGCCTCGAGACGCGCCCGCCGAACATCGAGGGAAAGGGCCAGGTCGCGCAGCGCGACCTGGTGCGAAACGCGCTGCGCATGCGCCCGGAGCGCATCATCGTCGGCGAGGTCCGCGGCGCCGAGGCGCTGGATATGCTCCAGGCCATGAACACCGGCCACGACGGCTCGCTGACGACCGTCCACGCCAACTCGCCGCGCGACGCCCTGAGCCGCATCGAGACGATGGTCTCGATGAGCGGAATCACCTTCCCGATGCGCGCGCTCCGCGCCCAGATGGCCTCGGCTATCAACGTCGTCATCCAGGTGGCGCGCGACGAGGACGGCAAGCGGCGCCTCGTCAGTCTCCAGGAGATCAACGGCATGGAGGGCGACGTCATCACCATGTCCGAGATCTTCGGGTTCGAGCGCCGCGGTGTGGATGCGAACGGCAATGTGCTCGGCGAGCTGAAGGCGACGGGCGTCGTGCCCGCCTTCCAGCGCCGCCTTGCGGGCCGCGGCATCGAACTGCCTATGTCCCTGTTCGCGGTGCCGAGCGGCAAGCGCTAGGAGTTCCAATGACCAGCGGCTACGTCATCTTCCTGTGCCTCCTGGGCGGAGCGGTCTTCCTGCTTTCGCAGGTGCTGATCGTGCCGGCCTTCGGCTCGGACGCAAAGGCGCGCAAGCTCCTGCGCCGCAGGCTTGCCGAGATCGATTCGGTGGATGCTCAGCGAGAGGCGGCCTCCCTGCTCCGGCAGAAGTACCTCCGCGACCTGTCGCCGCTCGCGCGCCGGCTCGAGGACTCGGCGCAGATGGAAGCGCTCGGCCGCTACATCGAGCAGTCCGGCGTCGACATCCTCGCCCATCGCCTGGTCGCGCTCGCCATCCTGTGCGCCGCGGCCGGCGGATTGCTGGGCGTGTTCTTCACGGACAGCCCCGTGCTGACCCTGCTCATGGTGGCCGGCGGTGGTGCCGCACCCTTCATGTACGTTTCCCGGAAGCGGCGCGCACGGCTCGAGAAGTTCGAGGAGCAGCTGCCTGATGCCGTCGACGTGATGAAGCGGGCGCTGCGCGCCGGGCACCCGTTCAACGCCTGCTTGAAGCTCGTTTCCGAGGACATGGACGAGCCGGTTGCCCGCGAGTTCGAGCTGGCTTTCGCGGACGTGAACTACGGCAACGACCTGCGGCGGGCGCTTCTGGGCCTCCTGATGCGCGTGCCGAGCACGAGTCTCATGGCGGTCGTGACTGCCGTGCTGATCCAGAAGGAAACCGGCGGCAACCTTGCCGAGATTTTCGAGCGCATCTCGCAGGTGATCCGCAGCCGCTTCCGCTTCGGCCGCCGCGTGCGCACCCTCTCGGCCGAGGGGCGCCTCTCGGCCTGGATCCTGACGCTCGTGCCCATCATCCTGTTCGGCGTCCTCTGGTTCACGACGCCTGACTATCTGCCGCCGCTGCTGGAGAACCCCACGGGGCAGAAGATGCTGGTCTTCGCCGTCGTGATGCTGGTCGTGGCGGTGTTCTGGATGCGCAAGATCATACGGATCGACCTGTAAAGCCATGGAAACCATATTTGCGTTCTTTCAGTCCCTGACCGCCGGCAGCGAAGCGCAGTCCACGCTGTTCGTCCTGACGACGGGCGCCACCGTCTTCCTGTTCGCGCTCGGTATCGCCTTCCTCGTGCTCGCGGCACTCGATCCGGTCCGGCGCCGGCTCAATGCCATGGCCGGCGACGCCAGGCCCGACAGCGAGTTCGCCGCACGCCTGCTGCAGATCCTGGAACCCGTCAACCGGTTCCTGATGCCGACCAAGGGGCGGGATCGCACTCAGATGGAAAGGAAGCTCATGTACGCGGGCCTGCGCTCGCCCAATGCGCTTCCGCTCTTCTACGCGATCAAGACCGGGCTCGCGCTGGGCCTGCTCCTGGCCGTGCTGGCGTCTTCCGCCTGGCTACCGCAGTGGTCCGCACAGAAGATCATCTTCTACGCGATGCTGGCGGCGTTCCTGGGGCTGGTCATTCCGAATTACGTCCTGAACCACATGGTCGAGCGGCGCCAGAAGCGACTGCGTGACGGGTTCCCAGACGCGCTCGACCTGCTCGTCGTCTGCGTCGAAGCCGGGCTCGGCCTTACGGCGGCGATCCAGCGCGTCTCCGACGAGCTCAGGTTCAGCCACCCGGATCTCGGCACCGAATTCGCCCGCGTGACCGCGGAGATGCGCGCCGGCATCGAGCGCGAGGCAGCACTGAAGGCACTGGCCTATCGCACCGGGCTGGAGGACATCCGCGGGCTCGTGAGCCTCCTCGTCCAGACGCTCAAGTTCGGCACGAGCATCGGCGATACCCTGCGCGTCTATGCCGAGGAGTTCCGCGACAAGCGGATGCAGCGCGCCGAGGAACTGGCCGCAAAGATCGGCACCAAGCTCATCTTCCCGCTGGTCTTCTGCCTGTTCCCGTCGTTCTTCATCGTGGCCATCGGGCCCGCCGTCGTGCGCATCATCGACGTGTTCCGGTTCCTCGGCGAGAAAGTTCCCAATTGAGGGAGAGCGGTCCGTGAACGCAATTTCCGACCATGCTTTCAAGTCCGTCGCCTGCGCGGGCGCCCTGTCGCTTGCGTTGCTCGCCGGCTGTGCCGGCCCGTCCGAGCTCGCGACCGACACCGGAGCCGCGCGCGGCGACAGGAACGCGGGCCGGCAGCTCTACGCGGGTCAGCCCTCGGTCGTGCATGCGACCGAGTTTCCAGTCGCCTCGGCCGCAGAAGGGCTGGCGCGCGGCGACGATGCCTGGCGCCAGGGGAAGCTCGATCTTGCCGTTTACTTGTACGTTCAGGCGCTTGCCTTCGACGCGACATCGGCCGAGCCGTTCCTGAAGATTGCCGCGATCCACGAGCGGCTCGGTCACCCCGCCCTTGCGGAAAAGGCGTTCGAGCTCGCGCTCGAGCGCGATCCGGGCAATGCCGGCGCCAACGAGCGTCTCGGGCTCCTTTACATCGAGTCGCGCAAGGACGAGGAAGCCGAGCGGCTGCTCAATGCCGCCGTGCGCAGCGACGCCGGCCGCTGGCGCGCGCACAACGGCCTCGGCATCCTCGCGGATCGCCGCGCCGACTACGCCCTGGCCAAGAAGCACTATGACGAGGCACAGCTTCTTCAGCCGGACAACGCCGGCGTCATCAACAACCGCGGGTACTCGCGCTACCTGGCAGGGGATCTGGCCGGGGCCGAAGCCGACCTGCGGCTTGCCATCAGCCTGGGCGCGCCAGCGGGCGCCTGGACCAACCTGGCGCGTGTGCAGGCGGCCCAGTCGCGTTACGCGGAGGCACTGGAAAACCTGCTCCGCGAACACGACGAAGCGGCCGCCTACAATCACCTGGGCATGGCCGCCCTGGAGGGCGGAGACCTGCTCAAGGCGCAGGGCTACTTCAACGAGGCCATCCGGATTTCACCGCGCTACTTCGCGGCCGCCCAGGAGAACCTGACCCAGGTGAACGAGCGCATCGAGGCGGCGGGCAAACATCCGACTCGCGTGACGACCTCGGACGCGAAGGTTTACGTAAAGGGCTCGTACGTCGGCCAGGTCGAGCGCGGCCGCGAGGTTGCCGTCATGTTCACCCAGGGGCCGTACTCCCTGGTCCGGTACCAGGGAGAGGACGGCCTGGACCGCACCGGCTGGGTGACGTCGGCGATCCTGGCCGAGCAGCGCTCGCTGCACTGAGCGAGCCGGTCATCCTGCGGGCAGAGCGGCGGCCGATCCCTGGATGAATGTCTGGGCGCGACCCAATCGCGCGAGCGTCGCCTCGCGCCCCAGGATGGCGAGCGTCTGATCGATCGGAGGTGAAACGCTGCCACCGGATACTGCGACCCGGATCGGCTGTGCAACCTTTCCGAGGCTCAGGCTCGAGGCCTGCGCGAGCGCGGCGACGGCCTCGTGCAGCGCCGGCGCAGTCCAGTCGGGCAGCGCGGCGAAGACGGTCACGGCCCCGGCAATCACCGGCGCCGCCTCGGCCGTCAGGTGCTTGCCTGCCGCCTTGGCGTCATATGACGCAGGGGCGGAGAAAAAGAACCGGCTCGCCTCGGCCATATCCTTCAACGTCTTCGAGCGCTCGCGCTGGGCCAGCACGACGGCCTCGAGCATCGCGTCGTCCGCGCCCGGGATGCCGAGACGCTCAAGCTGCCAGCGCAGCTCCGGCACGATTTCGGCGGGCGACAGCCGCATCAGGTGCTGCTGGTTGATCCAGGCGAGCTTGTCCGGGTTGATGGCGGATGCCGACTTGTTGACGTCGGCGATGTCGAAGAGTGTCGTCATCTCCTCGAGCGTGAAGATTTCCTGGTCGCCGTGCGACCAGCCGAGCCGGGCGAGGTAGTTCAGGAGCGCCTCCGGGAGGTATCCCTCCTCGCGGTACGCGAGCACCGAGACCGCGCCGTGGCGCTTGGAAAGCTTGGTGCCGTCAGGCCCGAGGATCATCGGCAGGTGCGCGTAGACCGGCGGCTCGACGCCCATCGCGCGCAGCATGTTCATCTGGCGCGGCGTGTTGTTCAGGTGGTCGTCGCCCCGGATCACGTGGGTCACCTTCATGTCGTAGTCGTCCACGACCACGCAGAAGTTGTAGGTCGGGTTGCCATCCGAGCGCTCGATGATGAGGTCGTCGAGTTCTGCGTTCCGGAACGTCACGTCCCCGTGCACGGCGTCGGCGACGACGACATCGCCATCTTGTGGGTTCTTGAAGCGCACGACGGGCGTCGCACCCGGCACCGGCGCGCGCCCGGCACGGCAGCGGCCGTCGTAGCGCGGCTTTTCCTTGCGGGCGAGCTGGGCGTTTCGCATGGCTTCCAGCTCTTCCTTGCTGCACCAGCAGTGATAAGCCTTGCCCTCCTGCAGCCACTGCTGGATGACTTCCCGATAACGCGGGTAGCGCTGCGACTGGTAGAACGGACCTTCGTCGGCGTCGAGGCCGAGCCAGCGCATGCCGTCGAGGATTACCTGCACCGCCTCGGGCGTCGATCGCTCCCGGTCGGTGTCCTCGACGCGCAGGATGAAGACACCGCCATGGCGGCGTGCGTACAGCCAGCAGAAGAGGGCGGTGCGTACGCCACCGATGTGCAGCAGGCCGGTCGGGCTGGGCGCGAAGCGCGTGCGTACTGTCATGGGGCGGCGATTCTACTGGAGGGGTCAGACCCCTTCACGAATATGAAGGGGTCCGACCCCTTCGTGTAAAATCGCCGCCTTGGCGGGCGGTTAGCTCAGCGGTAGAGCACTGCTTTCACACGGCAGGGGTCGCAGGTTCAAGCCCTGCACCGCCCACCAGTCAAATCAATCGGTTAAGCAGAAAACAGCCCCTCACCTTTTCCTGTACGGACCGCCATACGGACAAATGCTGGAGGCCATCGCAGGGTTGCTGAAGGACTGGGGCGCGCTGATCCTCGCGGTGGGCAGCCTCGTTCTTGGCATCGTCAACTTCATGCGCACAGCAGCCATTTCCCGCGCAGAGAAGCGCACACAGTTGACGGTCGAATTGCTGGCAGCCGCCCGCACTGCGCGCTTGCTCTCCGATGACTTCAAGAAACTCACTGACCGATGGGCGGCAGTCATCGATATAGCGCCAACCGAAAAGGCGCGTCTCGCATGGGTCGACGCTCGCGATGGCGTCCTCGCGTCTCAGGAAAAGGTCGATACAATCTCGGCCGAACTTTCTCGCCATATCGATTCGCTGGAAGGTGCTTCCACGCGACGCTTTACCAGCGAGCGAGTCGAAACAACGCGCCGCAAACTTCTTTTGCTCAAGGAGTCAGCGGACAAGATGCGCGAATCATTCCGCGAGGTCGAGCAAGGTTTCGAGACCATGCGCAGTGCATTTCTCGAAGCCCGAAAAGGTGAGTGACACCTCAACGCGGCTCGTGCAGGTCACCACAAACTAGTGCCGGCAGCGGCCCGAGTCTCCGCCAAGAGCACACGCCGCTGCGGCGAACTGGATCAAGCAGGTGAAGCCGGGCGTTAATCGGTTCGATAGCCGGGCCGGCAGCGGGCCGGCTAAAGCCGGCGCTGGGCAAGAGGACCGACCTCGGGCGGGCGGCCTCCCGAGGTTCCGCAGCCAGTGGCTCAAGCGCTCGCGGTGAAAAGACACCGGCAGCGGGCGTCGATGCACAGCACGCGCCGCTGCCGATGCTGCGACGGCACGCCAATCGGAGACTGCGCCCGGCGCTGGGTGGGTAGTTTCCGGCCGGGGCACTCCACGCTTGTTCCTGACGCGCTATGAAAGCGCGTGCCGGGTTGCGCTCTGATCAGGCGGCCGCAGCAGTCTGGGCAGCCACCACAGGCGCTTCGCTGAACAGGCGTCTAGGCTCGGCCATCCTTGGCCGGCGACTAGAGTATGTTAGATCTGATTCGCATCAGCCTATTCAGGCACTTACTGCATCGCAGCGTGATAAACGGCTGGAAATGACGTAAAACATCACGTCACTTTCAGACCCAATAGTAGTTAGATGGCGCTATGCGCAGGCGGTTTTTGACGGTATACGACTACGGAACAGGCGGCATCTGGCAATACATCACCGCGGACTCGCCCGAACAGCTTGCTGCGAAGTATCCAAAGTTAACAGTGCTAATTGATCCACCTCCATGGTGGAAAGAACGCCCGCTTCGAGACTTGAAGACTTGCGACATTGACGCCGAGCCAACAGAGTTTCTGAGGACAATGATGGGGTCTCCCACATAGTCGCAATGGTATGCGACGGGCGCCACCTAACTATGCGTTGGAGCGGTCCGTGAGAGGGTTTAGCGAGCGCGCCGCAGGCGCGCGGACCATTATCGCGCCTGCGGCGCGCTGGCCGCGCATCGCGCGGCCCGCTCAACGCGGACGTTAGATGGCAGCCAAGCTCACAGTGGAAATGTCGCGTGACACCAAGGAAGCCATCGCGGCCGCAGGAGCGACCTTTGTCTCCTGGGCAACTTTCGGAATCGGTCTGGTTGCGCCGCTCACGCCCTCCGAAGGACTACCGTCCCTCAGCGTGATTCTCCTCTTCTACGTGTTCCCGCTTGCCTTGTTTGTAATCGTCGCAACCATGGCGGTTGAAAGCATTGTCCGGTGGTTCGCTGGTTTGCAGTTGCTTCTAATGGTCGCCGCCGGGATATGGCTTGCACGGATCATGCTCTAGGTATGCTGCCATCTAACTATGCGTTGGAGCGGTCCGTGTCACCGTTGAGCGTGCGCGCCGCAGGCGCGCAGAGGATTATCGCGCCTGCGGCGCGTGGCCCGGGCTCCGCCCGGCCCGCTCAACGCGGACGTTAGATGTCACAGGTCGGTCGTCGCGTCTTTTGCCCGGCATGCGGCGAGTTGCTGCAGTGGCAGCACGAGGAGATGTGGGAGCGTCAGGTGCTTTATGTCCGCACGCCAGAGTCCAATTTCCACTGAAAGCTACTGAGCTCATCGAGTCGGCTCTGAGCACGGTCCAGCCTCCCACGGATGCATCGTCGGTCGACTCTCAGTTAGGCCCGTGGCACTGCCCAAACTGCCGCAATCATCTTGAAGCTAGAGATGGCGGGGTTTTTATGTGTAATGGCTGCGGCTTAGTAATCGGCGGGGTGCTACAACTCTTCATGCAAAAGCGGGTGGGTCATACCGGGCGTGACATCTAACTATGCGTTGGAGCGGGCCGTGAGAGGTTTGGCGGTGGGCGCCGCGAGCGCCCGAAAAAGCATAGCGCCCGCGGCGCCTGGCCAGGCTGTACCGCGGCCCGCTCAACGCGGACGTTAGGCGTCACAAGAACCGCATGTCAGCTAACTTCAAACTGTTGCTTCTGCTGCTGATCGTGTTGACTGTAGTCGCCGGCCTATACCTCCTGATTCGGTTGCTTGTGCGACGCCTATTCAAAGTAAAGCCTAGCTCCGCCGCATCGATATCGGTTACACCAGCCGGGCTCATCTGGGCTGCACTTCAGGTCTTGGTCATGGTTGCCATTGCGATCCTCTTCAATGTTTACCCCGACAGTGCTGTTGCTCGTTGGGTAGCTTCGCCGCTCGGACTAGCCGCTGCGGTCCTAGGATTCGTTGTTCTCTGCGCGGTCATTGGTGCGCTGCTTGGTCGCCGCGGCATTACACTAGTAAGGCGAGGATGAGTCGTGACGCCTAACTATGCGTTGGAGCGGGCCGGGAAAGGTTGCGGGTGGCGCGCCGCAGGCGCGCGGAGAGATTTTACGCCTGCGGCGCGCTGCAACTGTTTCGTGCGGCCCGCTCAACGCGGACGTTAGCTGGCTAAGAAGCATGGGCGCCATTGCCGAGGTTCTTTTTCCTCTGCTCAAGGAGAGCTTTCCCGGACGCTCTTTACGACTCGATTTTGCACCAAGTGTGTGTGCAGTATTCCCAGCTGCACATCCAGAAGTTGGCGATTTGATCATCTCAGATGACGGCAATGAGGCTACGGTTACCATTGGCTCTATAACTCACTGCCATTTCAATCCATACGATGAATCTTTGTCACCAGAGCAACTGGCTAAACGTGTATCCAACGACGTGATCGCTTTTCTGAGAGAGCTTTTTGCCGACCGGGTGCTTATCTGGCGGTCCGGCCGATTGGGTTCCGGTGGGTGGCAACGCCTACCCGCCGAGAAGCCGGCGCACTTCCTGTCCGAGAAGGCAACAACCTATCTCTGGTCAGGGCCGACTCCCAATCCTTTGCTGAATACAGAAGCCAGCTAACAATGCGTTGGAGCGGGCCGTGAGAGGTCTGACGAAGGGCGCCGCGGGCGCTTGGGAACAGTTTGCGCCCGCGGCGCCTGGTTCGGTTGTGCCGCGGCCCGCTCAACGCGGACGTTAGACATCGTTCGGGGGGAAACAAATGTGGCCGTAACACTTCAGCTCGAGGACGACGAAGCACTTGTGCTCTTTGAGTTCCTGGCATCCCGAGAGAATCTGCGCGGAGAACTCAACCTCGAGGCTCCTGAATCTCACGCCCTTGATTGCCTACACGCTGCGCTTGAGCGCGTCCTGGTGGTCCCATTTAAGCCAGACTATTCGACGCTCCTGTCCTCTGCCCGAACCTCACTGATTGAGCGTTTTGGTAAGGACTGATCCCAGTTGATATGAGAACGATGTCTAACTATGCGTTGGAGCGGTCCGTGAAAGGCTTACGCGAGCGCGCCGCAGGCGCGCTGGCCCATGACCCAATAAACGTCCAGCGCTGCGTGCGGTTGCTTCCGGCGAGGTTACTCACACGCTAGAACTTTTCCGCCCGCTCGTGGATGGGCGGCGGGGATGCATTCAGGCGGCAGTCGCCTCGCGGGCCGGCGAGGGTCGCACGGCGAGCGCGGCGCGCCAGTCAACATCGACGCGGCGCTCAACGATGATGCCCTTCGCGGCCGCCGCTCGGATCAGCGCCTCTTCGCGGCGTTCCGCTGAAAGTTTTTTCGCCTGCAACTGATGCGTGCGCTCCTGCTTCTCGCGCAAGTTCATGCCCTCCTCACGCGGCAGTTGCGCCAGCAATCGCGCCGTCAACGCTGCCGGGTCGAGCCACGCCAGCAACTCCTCGCCGCTTGGCTTGTGCAGCCCGCGCTCGGTGCCCTCGATCTTGAAATCGAACGACGCCTCGCCACGCAAGCCGAGAAAGGCGACGCGGCACGATGCGCGCAGTTCCTGCACGCGCTTTTCGACCAGCACTTTCAGCGACGCGGAATCAAGCGGCAGCATTGCGATGCGTGACAACTCGGCGTCGCAGTCGGCGATCGTGCGCCGCTCAGTTTCCATTGCTTCTGGTGTGAACGCTGCCACGCGAGCGGCCGCCAGTAACCACGGCCGACCGGGCGGCAACGCTTTCACCGCGCCCTCGATGCGTGCGACCACTTGTGCTCGCTGGCGATGCAGCGCGTCGAACGCGGCACGCTCGCGCACTTGCTCCGCGTGAATGAATCGCAGCGTCTCTAGGTCGCGCTGCGCGGCTTCACGCTGCTGATCGCCGCCAGCCGAGCGCGCCCGATGCGCCGCCTGCCGGCACTGTTCCTCGTTCGCCAAAATGCCTTTGTGTGCCGCCTCAGTTTGTGCTCGCGCCATGTCGGCCAGCTGCCGGAGCCTCGCGAGGTCGATGTATGCCGACTCTGGGAGCGGTTTCATGGCGTCATCCACCTGTTGCCGAGGCGCCGCACGTAGTCGTCGTAAGCATCTTTTGCGGCGTCGCCTGAAGCCGGCGCGGACTGCGGCGGCGCGGGCGGCGTCGCCTCGCGGCGTTGCCATGTGTTGCAGGTTTCCTCGATCCACTTGGCGCGGGCCATCGCGCCGGCCGACAGGCCGCCGGCAATGTCGCGCTGCATGCCGTCCATCATCGTCACCGGCACGCGGAACGTGCCGTTCTTTCTCATGATGTCGTCCGCGTCGAAATTGCCGTCGTCATCTTCATCCTCATATCGCGCTTTCATGTTCCGCTCCTCCGTACTTTCCGTTGAGTCACCGCGTCAGGCCGCGCCGGGGTGCGCCACATCCAATCCACCGGCGGTTCCCGGCGCTCGTCGCCGAGTGCGTCGAGCATTGCGAATAGCTTGGCGTCCATCGCCATGAATTCCTCCACGACCGGCAGCAGGCAGCGGCGGCGGCGATTGATCGGAAATTTAGTCAGCACCCATTCGCCCACGATCTCGGCTATGACCGCCTGACGCGCTACGAGGCCCACCTTCAGGCGCAGGACTTCGGACAGGTCGCCGCCGAGGTGCGCGGTCAACGCCGTCTCATAGGCCTCCAGCGTTCGTGCTGCGACCGTTCTCCCGTCGAGTCGCTCGCTTTCCGCGAGAAAGTTCAGCGCGGCTCGCGCATCGCGCACTCGCTGGCGACTCACGCGGCGGCGGCGCGGTTTCGCGCTGGCTTCGGGTGTCGATTCCGGTGGTATCTGCCCGTTCGCGTCGTTCATGTGCTGCCTTCCTGCGCGGTCCCGCGCCAGTTCGGTAATCCGTACTCCGGTCCGTATGTGCGAAAAACCCCGGCGTTGCTGCGGCTTTTCGCATTTTTCCCCTGCCCGGTCAGGGCAACCGTGCGGTGATTGCAGCACGAAACGCCGGCTCGCCGCGCTCGGCCGGGCGGTTATTTTCTCGCGCTGCTCCGCCCGCCCACTCACGCGGCGACGCCTTCGCGGTGAAGCTTGATGATCTGCGTCAGCAATCTGGGCAGTTCCCGTTCCTCGTTGGACTGCCCGAGCCGCTGCCAGCCGCCCAAGCGTCGGATGACTTCCGCAACATCCGGATGCTCATTGTCGAAGTCGGCTCGCAGGCTCGACGTGCGCGCCGCCGCCTCGATCTTGGCTCGCAGGTTCGGCGGGCGCTTTTTGCGCGGCGCGCCAGCGCCTCTGTGAGTAGAAGGGGAGTCAGAAGGGGAATACGTCCCCATCTGCCGGACACAGCCGTTCAGGAATAGGGACACAGGCTGCGGTGAATGGGGACACGGCCCCTTGTCCTTGTGTCCCCGTTCTTGGGACACAGGTGCTTGTGGCGGCGCATCGTCAGGTGCTTGCGGCGGGGCATCGTTGTGTCCGCTTTCGACGGACACAGCAGGAATCGCTAGCGAGTACGTGAAGCCGTGCCTCTCGCCTTTCACGGCGCGAGTCGTACGCATCAACCAACCCGCGTTGACCGCTTTCGTGAGGTGCCTCGTCACCGTGTTCTTACCGCAGTTGGCCCGCTTACCCAGCGAGCGTGCCGCCTCGAAATATCCACGTCCCGATTCCCAGTCGATGCGCACGAAAATTCCGCAGAGCACGCCTTTGGTCGCAATCGGCAGCGCGCACCTATCCGAGTACAGCGCGTTGAGCCAGCGGATGGCGAGCGGCGCGTTCATGACGGCCACGCGAGCGGCAAGTCAGGCTGGACTTCGGCGAGCCGGGCGGCCCGCACGTCCCGCCAGCACGGCGAGCACAACATCTGAGTGTCGAAGCGGCGGAGAAAGCGCCGGTCGCATCGATTGCAGCGCGGGCGCTTCATGGCTATCGTGCGGCTGATCCCGTAACCCTGCCGCTGTCCCCGGACTGGCATCCGGGGCGCGGCGTTTTTCGCGTTCACGCGGCGCTCGACTCGGGCGGAGCGGATGCGCGAACGATGGAAGCGCCGGTGACGAACGTCCTGCGACCGTCTTTGAAAGTGGTAAGGCGGCCTGCGCGAATCAGGCCGTAGACGCTGGGTTTCGACGTGCGCAGCAGCCAGCACACGTCTTTGATGCTGTACCGCAGGCGTTCATCGAACGGGGGCGGCGGCGCGCTGTTTGGCTTCGACTGTCGGCGGACTTCTGACTTCATGGGGCACCTCGTTTTTTGGGTGCCCTCTATTTACTACGCCTAACCGATCAGCGGTTCATGAATAAATCGGGACGGCTACACGCTGGCCTTCGGCAGCAGGCCCATCAGCACGGCGCTGCGGATCAGTTCGACGGTTTCGCGGAAATCCTCGTCGGACTCGGCGAGCCTGCGCGCCGCCTGTAACTGCGACAGCACGGCGGACGTGCCGCGCCACTGGTGATCGGGCTTGTCGACGCTCGCCTCACCCTTACGGATAGCCTCGCACTGCGCGATGCTCGACCAGCGGGGCTTGTACGTCTTGCAGAACTGCAATTCCGACACGTCCGCCGCCTCCGCGTCGAGCCACGCGGCCAGCAGCCCGGCGCGGCTCAACCGCGTGATCTCATTCGGGCGACCGCGCTTCAAAACATCTTCACCTTGTCGAGCCGCTCGCGGACGGACGCCAGCGCAACGCTGCCGTAGTGACGGTCGACCATCGCCAGCGACGTGCCGCATTGCCGCGCAATTTCCAGCGTATTCATGCCGTCAGCGATGGCCTGACTGATGTACGTGTGCCTGCACACGTACAAGCACGTTTCCGCTGGCAATCCCGCCTCGCGTGCGGCCTGTTTGATGTACTTGTCCCATCCGCTATGCGGCCACCGCGAGCCGTCGTCGCGCACAAACAGGTAAGCGTTCGGCAGCTTGCTGCGAGCGAGTTTCGCGAAAAGCGCATTTGCCTGCGCGGACAGCGCCACGACGCGGCGGCCCGTCTTGCCGCAAAACATCATGGTTTTCTGCTTGGCGTCATACTGCCCGCGCACCGCGTTGACCAGTTCACCGGGCCTTGCGCCGGTTAGCAGCGCGCCTTCGACCAAATCGCGCACCGCCGCGCTCCCGCACGCGGCCAACAGCGCACGGCGCTGCTCAACGTCGAGGAAAATCGTGCGACGATTATCGCTGCCCTTGAGCGGCCGCACGCTGCGCCATTCAATCGCCCGCGCCGCATCCACGCGTCGATTCTGCACGCACAAATTCAGCGCGGCTTTGAGCGTCGTCAACGTGCGATTGCTCGCGGCCGGTGAAAGCCCCAAGCCCTCGCGCCATTGCTTGATGTGCTCCGTGCCCAACTTGTCGAGCGGGCGGCGGCCGAACGGCGTCCCGAACACGCAGCGCTCGAATCGCTTCATGGCGTCGTGCGCGCACGCCTCGCCTTTCTCGCGGCGGCGGTCGTTCACGTACTCGGCGCAAGCCTGCTCCACGGTCACGACTTCATCCGTGACGCCCGACTCGCGCATCTTGAACCACGACTCCGCCGCCGCCTTCGCGGCGTCAAAGTCGAGCGTGTCGGACACGTAGCCGAGCGAGCGGTAGTTCTTGCTGCGGTCCGCGTGCTGCACGCGAGCAACCCACGCTCCGCTGTCGCCGTCGATCTTGCGAAAGCCGAGGTATAGGCCGCGACGGATGCGCGACCAGTACGGCTCGCGGCGCGGCCTGAGCGCCTTGCGAATCGAGGTCTTGTGGATGGCTGGCATCGCGTTTTCCCCTCTAACTTCTCGTACGGACCACGTACGGACATCCTACCATTTACAGGGGTTTACGCTAATTGTTAGTTTCAGGCCGAAATACGGGGTTTCCTGCGCGACTGCTTACGGCCATTTACAGATTTATTGCCTTCACACGGCAGGGGTCGCAGGTTCAAGCCCTGCACCGCCCACCAATCGAATCAACGACTTACGAGTGTCAGATCCGCTCCATCGCGGTTGCTCATCCCTTTAAAAATCGACATGCATGCGTCGCCGAAGTGCGAACCCGGCCAGCAGCGACGTAACGAACAACGACCAGGAGACTAGAGACAATCCGCCGTACACGCCCGCAGACGCTTGATAGTCGATGAATGTTTCCTCCACATGAGCGTGCGGATCGATCGCCGACTCACCCGGGCTTCCCAACGACCGCCAATCCGTCGTGCGATAGGTATTCGGCACCACCAGCTCGGGCCCGGAATCACCGACCCAAAGCCTGCGGCGGATGATGTCGTCGCCCACATGAATTTCCATTTCATGGGAGCCTGGTCGCGTCGCCGACACGCGCCAGGCAATCATCCGTTCGGCGTCGCGCCGAAATGCGGGCGTCTCTACCCGTAAGGTATCCGTTGCCTGCAGGCTGGCTGGGGTCTCGGTCGGAAGTGCGGAATTGTTCAGTTTGATGACGACGTTGGTTGCCTCGCCCACCTGAACAGGCCTATGACCGTGGCGTGCCTCCACCTGCACCAGCAACAGCAGGACAGGCACGATCAGGATCGCGAGTGGTATGAGTCCCAGCCGGAGGTAGCGCCCGACAAGCCGGAAAATCGTCCCTTGGGTGCGCAGCAGGACGCGGAGATCATCGCGGAACAGCTGCAGCGCCAGCAAGTTCGCCTTGATTCCGTCCTTGGTCCGTGTGATATCGGCCTGGTCGGACGTGAGCCGATAGATGAGGAGCGCCAGCACTCCGATTGGCACGCCGAGCACGGCGCCCTGCCACACGGGATGCAACGGCGCGATGAGGCTCAGCACCGGACCCAGCAGGGTGCTCAGGAACTCAGTCGTATCAGCCCACACGGTGTG
>Ga0307416_100000311_pt1 | contig 25164 bp, 23 predicted proteins | sample DK1Cmetagenome_2_FD_203821 | JGI IMG/M metagenome (GOLD analysis project Ga0307416, IMG submission 203821) | Maize rhizosphere microbial communities from greenhouse at UC Davis, California, United States - DK15-C-3 | ecosystem: Host-associated > Plants > Roots > Rhizosphere > Soil | place...
CTGCGCTGGATGCCGTTCGCGGCCGGGCGCCACATCTCGCCCTTCGCCAGCGACTACCTCAACCACCCCGACGGCATCAACCTCATGTGGAACACCTGGATGCCGCTGCCGGGGCTGCTGCTGTCGCCGCTGACCCTGCTCTTCGGCCCCGTGCTGACCTTCAACGTGCTCGTCACCCTCGCCTACGGCCTCTCGGCCTGGAGCGCCTACCTGGCGATCCACCGCTACGTGCCCAGCCACGGCGCGGCAGCCTGCGGCGGGCTGGTCTACGGCTTCTCGCCGGCGATGGTCGGCCACTCCCACCACCCCAACCTGATCCTGATCCTCCTCCTGCCATGGCTGTTCGTCCTGCTCGACGAGATCCTGGACCGCCAGCGCGGGTCGCCGGTCTGGCTCGGGGTGGGCCTTGGCGCGGTCGCGGCCGCCCAGCTACTGACCGGCGCCGAGGTGTTCGCCGGAATGGTCCTGCTCGGCCTGGTCCTGTTCGTCCTGCTGGTGGCGGCCAACCGGCACGCGCTGCGGGACAAGGGGCGCTACGCCGCCACCGCCCTGGCCGTGAGCGTTGTCGTGTTCGAGGTGCTGGTCGTGTTGCCGCTGCGGGCGCAGATCGCCGGCCCGGCACGGGTCCACGCCGACCTCACCGAGGAGGTGCGCGGTTCCAGCGACCTGCTCGCCCTGGCCACGCCGAACCGGCTACTGGCGATCGCCCCCGAGGCGGCGGTCCGCCTCGGGGACCAGTTCGCCGGCACCAGGGAGACCTACCTTGGCATCCCCCTGCTGCTCGTGGTCGCCCTGGTCGCCGCCCGGCGGCGGAGCCCGGTGGTGCGGGTCGGCGCGGCCATGCTGGTGGTCTGCATGGTCCTCTCGCTCGGGTCGCGACTGCGGGTCGGCGGACTCGTCACCCTCGTACCGCTGCCCTGGGCGGCGGTCGAGTCACTGCCGGTGCTGTGGCACATGGTGCCGGCCCGCCTCGCCCTGTTCACCGCCCTGTTCGCCGGGCTGCTGCTGGCGGTGGCGCTGGAGGAGCTGTGGGCCGGCGGCGGGCGGCGGCGCGTCCTGGCCGTCGTCGCCGCCGTGCTGGCGCTCGCCTTCCTGGTCCCGTCGGCGCCCCTCGCGTCCGCGCCCGTGGCCACGCCGCCGTTCTTCACCGGCGCGGCCGTGACCGCGCTCCCCCGGGACGAGGTCGCCCTCGTGGTCCCGTTTCCCCAGAAGGGCCGGGCCAACCGGGCCATGCTGTGGCAGACCGAGGCCGGCATGTGGTTCAAGATGCCCGGTGGCTACTTCGTCGGCCCCGGCCCCGACGGCGACGCGGTCCGCGAGGCGCCGCCGAGCACCACCTCGCTCGCCCTCGACCGGATCCAGCGGGGCGGGCGCCCTCCCGAGCTGACCCCGGCACTGCGCGGCCAGATGGCCCGCGACTTCGCCAGATGGCGCGTCCGTTCGGTGGTCCTCGGCCCGATGCCGCACCGCCGGGCCATGGCCGGGTTCCTGAGCGACCTGCTCGGCCGCGCTCCCCGGCGCCTGGCCGGGGTCGAGCTGTGGGGCGACGCCTCGGTGGCGCCCTAGTCGGGCCCGCTGCCGTAGGGGCGGGTGATGATCTCCAGGAAGTGGCCGCTCGGGTCCTCCCAGTAGACGCCGCGGCCGCCGTCGTTGGTGTTGATCTGGCCGGGGCGCCGCCGTCCCGGGTCGGCCCAGTAGGGCAGGCCCCGTTCGCGGATGCGGCCGAAGATCTGGTCGAACTCGTCCTCGGCGACCAGGAAGGCGTAGTGCTGGGGGTGCACCGGGCCGTGGTCGTCGGCGAAGTCGAGGGAGACGTCGTTGTCCACCTCCACGACCAGGAACGGCCCGAACGCGACCGGCGGCCCGACCCCGAGGAGCTCGGCCAGGAAGGTGGCCGACTCCTGCTTGTCACGGACCCGCACGATGGTGTGGTTGAGCTGGACGGCCATCGCCGCTCCTTCCTCCCCCTCAGTCGCGCCCGCGCAGGAACCCCACCCGGTAGGGCCGGAGCTCGGCCCGGGCGAACCCACCCTGGTTCACCGGGTCCTGGGCGATGAGCTCGCGGGCGGTCTCCTCGTCGGGCGCCTCGAAGATCGCGATGCCGGTGTTGACCGGCCCGAGCGTCGGCCCGGCCACGATCAGCACCCCGTCGGCCAGCAGGCCCCCGAGCCACCGCGAATGGGCGGCGAACGCCGCCTGCTCTTCCTCGGTCATGGTGGCCGCGAACTCGTCTCGCGGGGAGTGCAGGAAGTAGATCCACTCGGCCATCGGCCAAGGATCCTCGACGCTCCGCCCGGGGTCAACCGCCCGCCGTCGTGTCCCGCAGTACCCTGGCCGTCCGACAACGAGGTCGAACGAGAGGACTCCCCATGCCTCAGGGTGCGGTTCGCGAGCTGCGGTTGGCGTTGACGGTCGAGGACTACGACCAGGCGGTCGCCTTCTACCGGGACGGGCTCGGTCTGCCGGTGGTCGAGTCGTTCGAGGGGCCCGACGGCGGCGGGGTCGTGCTGGACGCTGGGCAGGCCACGCTCGAGCTGCTCTCGCTGGGGCAGGCCGAGATGGTCGACCGGGTCGAGGTCGGATCCCGGGTCGCCGGGTCGGTCCGGGTGGCGCTCGAGGTGGCGGACTCGGCCGAGGCGGCCCGGCGGCTGGTCGCCGGGGGCGCCGAGGCGCTGGCCGAGCCGGTGGTCACCCCCTGGCGGCACCGCAACGTCCGGGTCCGGGCCCCAGACGGGATGCAGCTCACCCTGTTCACCGTGCTCGACGACGCCGGCGCATCCGGGGAGGGCGGAACATGACGGCGATGATCAGCTCCTATGTCCGTGACGCCTGGCACACCGCGACCGACGAGGGCGCCACCGTGCTGGACGCGTCCACCGGGGAGCCGGTCGGGCGGGTGTCGAGCACCGGGGTGGACGTGGGCGGCATGGTCGAGCACGCGCGGCGGGTCGGGGGGCCGGGGCTGGCGGAGCTGACCTTCCACCAGCGGGCGGCGGCGCTGAAGCGGCTGGCCGTCTACCTGCGTGAGCGCCGCGACGGCCTGTACGAGCAGTCGGCCAGGACCGGGGCCACCGTCGGCGACGCCATGGTGGATGTCGACGGGGGGATCGGGGCCCTGTTCGTGTACTCGAGCAAGGGGCGGCGCGAGCTGCCCAACGACGTCCTGTACGTCGACGGGCAGCCGGAGCCCCTCGGCCGGGGTGGGACCTTTGTCGGCCAGCACGTCTACACCTCCCGGCCGGGTGTCGCAGTGTTCATCGACGCCTTCAACTTCCCGGTCTGGGGGATGCTGGAGAAGCTGGCCCCGGCAGTGCTCGCCGGTGTGCCGGCGATCGTCAAGCCGGCCACCCAGACGGCATACGTCACCGAGCTGGCCTTCCGGCACCTGGTCGAGTCGGGCGCGCTCCCGCCGGGGTCGGTCCAGCTGCTCTGCGGCGCCGTCGGTGACCTGCTCGACCACCTGACCGGGCAGGACACCATCGCCTTCACCGGGTCGGCGGCCACGGCCCGGCGCCTGCGCGGCCACCCCACCGTGATCGGGGAGGCGGTCCGCTTCAACGCCGAGGCCGACTCGCTCAACTGCTCGATCCTCGGCCCCGACGCGGCCCCCGGCACCGAGGAGTTCGACCTGTTCGTGGGCGAGGTGGTCCGGGAGCTGACCCAGAAGACCGGACAGAAGTGCACCGCCATCCGCCGCTCGCTGGTCCCGGCCACCCACGTCGGCGCGGTCGTTGACGCGCTCGGCGAACGGCTGGCCGAGGTCCGGGTCGGCGACCCGCGGGACGCCGCCACCACCATGGGCCCGCTGGTCAGCCGCGACCAGCTGGCCGAGGTCGAGGAGGCGGTCGCAGAGCTCAGCCGGGGGGCCGAGGTCGTCCTTGGTGGCCAAGGCAAGCTCCAGCTGACCTCGGGCGACCCGGACCGGGGCGCCTTCCTGGCCCCGACGGTGCTGCGGGCCTCCTCGCCGGAGGCGCCGGTGCTCCACACCGTTGAGGCGTTCGGGCCGGTCACCGCCGTGCTCGGCTACCGGGACGCCGGCCACGCGGTCGAGCTGGCCGCCCTCGGCCGGGGGAGCCTGGTCGGGTCGGTGGTCACCCACGACCCCGGCTTCGCCCGCCAGGTCGTGAGTGGCCTCGCCCCCTGGCACGGCCGCCTGCTGGTCCTCGACCGCGACAACGCCGGCGAGTCGACCGGCCACGGCGCCCCGCTGCCCCACCTGGTCCACGGCGGGCCCGGCCGGGCCGGGGGCGGCGAGGAGCTGGGCGGGATCCGCGCGGTCCTGCACCTCATGCAGGTCACCAGCGTGTCGGCCTCCCCGGCGATGGTCACCGCCGTCACCGGCAGGTGGGCCCCGGGCGCCCCCACGACCGGCGACACCACCCATCCGTTCCGCCGCCACTTCGAGGAGCTGCGCATCGGCGAGACCCTGCGCACCCCGTCCCGGACGGTGACCCTCGAGGACATCGAACGGTTCGCCGACCTCTCCGGCGACCGCTTCTACGCCCACATGGACGAGACCGCGGCCAAGGCCAACCCGTTCTTCGACGGCCGGGTGGCCCATGGCTACTTCGTGGTCTCGGCGGCCGCCGGGCTGTTCGTGGACCCCGACCCGGGCCCGTGCCTGGCCAACTACGGCCTGGAGCGGCTGCGCTTCCTCAAGCCGGTGTACCCCGGCGACACCCTGACGGTGTCGCTGACCTGCAAGCAGAAGACGGCCAGGGACGGCGAGGCCTACGGCGAGGTCCGCTGGGACGTCGCCGTCGAGAACCAGGACGGCGAGCAGGTCGCCACCTACGACGTCCTCACCCTGGTCGCCACCCGACCCACCGCCTGAACGGCGGCGCGGCGGCGACCTGTCGGCCAGCCTGGTCGCCCGGGCGGGCGGTATCCCGGTTTCGGCAAGCTCGGCTGCCGCGACCGGGTGCAGGCCGTGATCCACGCCTGCGAGCACGTGGTGGTGCGCCCCGGCGGCTGGAGGGTCGGTCAGGGGCGGCTCAGGCGGCGTGGCGGACGGTGCCGGCGAGCAGCAGCCGGGCGCCGCGGACCTGGGCGTGGTCGCGGAGGCGCCAGCGGCCGTCGTCCCAGCGGGCGATGCCCTCGCGCTCGAGGCGGCGGGCGGCCCGGGCGGCGTGCTTGCAGGGGATGGGCAGGGCCCGGCGGTACTCGCCCGACCGGCAGGTACAGCCCAGCCGGAGGATGCCGTCATCGACGGCCCGGACGGTCACGCGGTAGCTCCCGGGGGCGGACTCGGCCTTGACCAGGACCGAGCCGTCGGGGAGGACGCGGGCGTTGTGTCCCTCCTCGACCGCGCGGACCTCGGCGGCCAGCCCGTAGGCCCGGTGGTCGTGGGACGCGGGAGCCTCCGGTTCGCGCTCTTGAAGGTGTTCGACAAGCAGTTTCTCCATGTCATCATTGTACCCCTTTGCGGGTATTTCCGCAGGTCAGCGGCTGGATTGCCGTGGCCTCTCGTTCGCCTGGGCGGCGCGGGCTATGCTGGGCGGACACGACCGGGGAGGTGTCGCCGATGCGGGTCACCAAGTGTCCCAGCAGGCGGTCCACCACGCCCGGGGGGAGGCCGGCCGGCTCGGGCACGACCGCATCGGGACCGAGCACCTACTGCTGGCCCTGCTCCGCGACCAGGGATGCCTGGCCACGGTCGTCCTCGGCGAGCGGGGGGTCGAGGTCGAGGCCCTCCGGCGGCGGGTCGAGGAGACCGCCGGTCCTGGGCAGCCCGGCCAGCTGGCCACCGAGGACCCCCTCGAAGCCGGCCGCGACCTGCGCATGACCAAGCCGGTCACCGAAGTCCTGGGGCTGGCCGCGCGCGAGGCCAGGGAGCTGGAGCAGGACCGCGTCGGCACCGAGCACCTGCTGCTGGGGCTGGCCCGGGAAGACGGCGGCGTGGCCGCCAGAGCCCTCGAGGACGCCGGGGCTGGCCTCCTGCAGCTCCGCGAAGCGGTGCTCTCGGTGTACTCGGCCGGGGCCGACCTCGAGCCGCTCCCGGCCGACCAGCGGCCGGGCTGGGAGCCGCCCGCCGGTGCCCACCTGGAGCGGGTCCTCCCGCTGGTCAGCGAGCACCCGCTGCCATCGGGCGACCTGCTGGTCCTGCTGTCGCTGGAGATCTGGTCGGACTGGTTCGACCTGCGCTACGCGATCGCCTACGCCACCCCGGAGCCGGAGGGCGACCTGCCCCGGCCGCCGGTCCTTGGCCGCTGCGAGGTGTCCGACCGGGCCGGCACCAGCTACAAGAACTGGATCAGCCCCTCCCCGGCCTTCGGCATGGTCCGCAGCCACCAGCACACCTTCGTGCCGGCCCCGCCGCCGGGCACCGAGGTGCTGGAGCTGCGCTTCAACGCCCCCTCGGCCGCCCCCGATGACGGCCCGCCCCTGGTCGTCAGCACCGTCGTGCTGTAGGGACGCCGCCACCTTGAGCGACCTGGTCCCGATCACCCATCCGGAGAAGGTGCTGTTCCCGGCCGACGGCATCACCAAGGGCGACCTGGTCGCCTACTACCGGACGGTCGCGCCGAGGATGCTCCCGCTGGTCAGCGGCCGCCCGGTCACCCTGCAGCGGTTCCCGGACGGGATCGGCCGCGGGGGCTTCCTCCAGAAGCAGGTCGGGCGTCACTTTCCCGACTGGATCGAGCGGGTGACCGCGCCCAACCGCCGCACCCGGCAGGCCACCGTCCGCGACGAGGTCACCTACGCCGTCTGCCGGACCGCCGACGACCTCGCCTACCTGGCCAACCAGGGCTGCGTCACCCCGCACGTGTGGCTGAGCCGAGCGCCCGACATCCACCACCCCGACCAGATGGTCTTCGACCTCGACCCGGCGTCCGAGGACCTGAGGGTCCTGCGGCTGGCCGCGGCCAGCCTGCGCGGCCTGCTCGAGGAGCTCGGGCTGGCCCCGTTCCTCAAGTCCAGCGGGTCGCGGGGCCTGCACGTGGTCGTGCCGCTGGTCCCGGCGGCCGACACCGACACCGTCAAGGTGTTCAGCATCGCCGTCGCCGAGGCCCTGGCCGCCCGCCACCCCGACGACTTCACCACCGAGGGGCGCATCGCCAACCGGCACGGCCGGCTGTACCTGGACATCGGCCGCAACGGCTACGCCCAGACGATGGCCGCCCCCTACGCCGTCCGGGCCCTGCCCGGGGCGCCCGTCTCGGTCCCGCTCGACTGGTCGGAGCTGGACGACTTCGTCCCCGGCCGGCACACCCTGGCCACCATCGCCGAGCGGCTGGCCAGGCCCGACCCGTGGGCCGGCCTGGAGCAGGCCGCGACCCGGCTCGACCAGGCCGGGGTCCGCCTCAGCGGGCTCAGCTGACCGCCGCCGGGACCCGGGTCGCCTCCAGCCGCCAGGCCGGGCGGCTGGCGCCGGCGCCGAGGCGCTTGCCCCAGGTGGACCGGCTGGCGGCGACGTCGGCCGGGGTCGCCGGCCGCACCCTGGTCAAGGCCAGCCCGTGACGGCCGTAGGGGCCGGCCAGCGCGTCAAGGGCCCGCCGGTCGATCGGCTCGACCCCGGCGGCGGCGTCGCGGGCGGTCGAGGACACCAGCATCGAAAGGGTGCCGCCAGCGGCCAGCACCCGAGCCAGCCCGCCAAGGACCGCCGGGTCGGCCGCCAGCAGGCCGCGCAGCAGCGAGCCCCACGGGAAGTGGACGGTCACCAGACCGGCCAGGCCGTCCAGCTCCGGCGGGAGGGCCTCGGCGGCGGCCACCACGAACAGCGCGTTGGGCAGGCCGCCCCGCTCGGGCCGGCGCCCGGCCCGCCGCGACGCCTCGGCCATGGCGGCCGCGCTGGCGTCGACGCCGACGACCAGCCGGTCCGGCTCGGCGGCCGCGGCGGCCAGCACGAAGCGGCCGTCGCCGGTCCCGAGGTCGATGGTCGCCGCCCGGTGCCGGGCGGCACGGTCATGGAGTTAGCCGACGTCCACGTCCTGCACGCGCCGGCCGCTGACGGTTCGCATCGTCCGCCCCTCTCGTCGCCAGGTCCTGTCCCGCTTCAGTCCCGGGAGCGGCGCCGACGTTACAGTCGGCGGGAGCTAGGGACGCTGGCGGCGGTCGTGCGGGGGCTCTTCGCGGGGTAGCCGGCCTCCCCAGACGCGCAAGCCCTGGATGGTGGAGACGGTGGCCCCGATCAGCCCCACGAGCAGGCCGATGAAGGTGAGGAGGATGACGTCGGTGTTGCCGGTCATCCGCATCCAGTTCGACAGGATGATGGAGGCCGCGGCCAGCCCGAGGAACAGCAGGGTGCGGATCCCCCACTTTCGCTGCGGCGCAGGTCTGGACATCAAGCCTCCTCTCCTCGACCCGCAGTCTAGCCGCAGACGCCGAGCAGCCCCGGGTGTGAGCCCGGGGCTGCTCGGCGCGGACTGCCTAGGAGGTCTCGATCCGCACGTAGTCGATGTCACCGGAGAAGTAGTCGCAGGTGATCTCGACCTGGTCGCAGTTGCCCTTGCCGCCGATCGTCACCGGGCGGGTGTTGGCGATCGTGCCGGTGGCGTTGCGGTTCCGGCCGGTGACGACGCCGTCGATGATCATCGTCACCATCGAGGCGGTGCGCTCGCAGCGGACCGTGTGCCAGTTGCCGTCGTTGACCCTGACCGTCGACCCGGCGGAGGCGGCGCTGCTCCCGGCCGAGCCCCGGAACAGGCAGACGATCTTGCCCTTGGGCTGCTCGAACTTCCAGTACCCGCCCTTGGAGCCGGCCTGGCCCTTCTGGACCACGTTGCCGAAGGAGTGGGTGGTGCGCATCCGGAACTCGATCGCGTAGTCGCCGGTGCCCGGGTTGAGGGCGTTGCTGTGGGGCACAACGGCCAGGTGCTCGGGGTCGGACGGCGGGGTGTTGGGCCGGAGGTAGGGGAAGCGGTAGCCGGTGCCGCCGCCCGGAAGTGCGGTCCCCTCCTGCACGTTGGCGCCGATGACGCCGTTGAGCCCGTTCCCGCTCGAGTCGACCATGACCTGGGACCCGGCGGGCTCGTTCATCTGCCAGATGGCCACCGGCCGGTTGATGGCGGCGTTGGCGGGCGCGGCCATCAACAGCACGCCGGCCAGTGCCATCGAGACGGTGAGCGTTCTCCGACGCAACTGTGTTCCCCCCTGAGCGTAGACGTCGTATGTCGCCCGGCGTCGTCACCAGGCCCCTCGACTGTCGCACCAACCCGCCGCCCGGAACCGATGCAGTCGCACGATCCCGCTACGGCACCGCACGTACTTGGGGGACGCTAGAGCTCGACCGGCCGGCCGTCGTCCAGCACCTGGAAGCTCGTGCCTGGCCCGCCGAGCTGCTCCAGCTGCCCGTAGTGGGAGCGGATGCCGATCTCCGACAGCACCTTCTCGTGCACCGGGACGGCCACCTTGGGCCCGACCCGGCGCAGGTAGTCGACCGCGTCGGCCAGCTTCAGCCACGGCGCCCCGGCCGGCACGGCCAGCAGCTCGACGGGCGCGCCGGGCTCGGTCAGCGCGTCGCCGGGGTGGAACAGCCGCCCGCCGACCAGGTAGCCGACGTTGGGGACCACCGGGAGGTCGGGGTGGACGGCGGCGTGGTCGCGCCCGAACACCGCAACGCCAAGGCCGCCGAGGCCCAGCTCGTCACCGTCGTGGACGACCTCGACGTCGGCGCCGGCCTCGCCGAGTGAGCCGGCGCTGCCCTCGTCGCTGACCACCCGGACCCCGGGGTTGCGGTCCAGCACCAGCCGCAGCCGCTCGGCGTCGAGGTGGTCGACGTGCTGGTGGGTGAGGCAGACCGCGGTCAGCCCCTCCAGGCCCTCGAAGCCCTCGGAGAACGAGCCCGGGTCCAGCAGCACCCGGGCCCCGCCCTCCTCGACCAGCAGGCACGAGTGTCCGAACTTGGTCAGGCGCATTGCGCCACCTCCAGTGGGTCAGATCTCCAGCCGGGTGTCCTCGAGGTCGAGCTCGCGCTCGATGCGGTGCATCACGTCGTTGCTGATCCGGCCCTGGTTGCGGAGCTGGACGATGGCCTGGCGCTGGGCCTGGAGGAGCTCGCGGAGCAGGCGCTGGTAGGCCAGCGAGCGGTCCTCGGCGCCGTCGTTCTCCAGGTACCCGCCGCGCTCCTTCAGCCGCCGGCGGCGGAACTCGTACATCGCGTGCAGCCGCTCCACCGTGTCGTCGCGCGTCCAGTCGGCCCCGGCCAGCTCGTCCAGCCGCTCGAGGGCGGCGTAGGTCGCGGCCAGGCGGGCCTTCAGCTCCTCCCGCTCCTCGGCGTCGTCCTGGTCGAAGCGCAGCCGCCGGATCAGGGCGGGCAGGGTCAGCCCCTGCACGACCAGGGTGGCGAAGATCACCGCGAAGGTCAGGAACAGGATCAGGTTCCGCATCGGGAAGTCCAGGGGCAGGGCCAGGGCGGCGGCCAGCGACACCGCCCCCCGCATCCCGCTCCAGCCGAGCATCAGGCGATCCTTGGCCCCGACCCGGCGCATCCGCTGGGAGGGGCGCCGGTCGACCAGCCGGACCAGGTAGGGGACGCTGAACGCCCAGCCGAGCCGCACCGCCACCACCATGGCGCTGACCAGCACCCCCTGGCCGACCAGGACGGCCACCGCGGTCCCGTCGAGGTCCTCGAGGATCGGCCGGAGCTGGAGGCCGACGAGGATGAACAGCACCGCGTTGGCCAGGTAGACCAGCACCTCCCAGAAGGAGAAGCCGAGCAGCCGGGTCGAGGCCGAGGCCAGCTCCGGGGCCCGCCAGCCGACGTACAGGCCGGCGGTCACGGCGGCCAGGACCCCGGAGACGCCGAGCAGCTCGGCCGGCAGGTAGGCGGCGTAGCCGGTGACCACCGAGATCACGATCTCGACCACCGGGTCGTCGAGCCGGCGCCGCAGCTCGGCCACCAGCCAGCCGGCCAGCAGCCCCACGACCACCCCCCCGGCCGCCGTGACCACGAACCGCAGCCCGGCCTGCCAGGCGACGAAGCTCCCGCTGACCGCGGCCGCGACCGCGACCCGGTAGGCGACCAGGGCGGTGGCGTCGTTGACCAGGCTCTCACCCTCGAGCACGGTGAGCAGGCGGCGGGGCACGCCAAGGCGGCGGCCGATGGCGCTGGCGGCCAGGGGGTCGGTGGGCGAGACGATCGCGCCGAGGGCGAACGCCGCCGGCCAGGTCATCGCGTCGACCATGGCGTGGGCGGTCACGGCCACCGCGACCATGGTCGCCAGGACCAGCCCGACCGCCAGCATCGAGATCGCCCGGGCGTCGGCCCGCAGGTCGCGGGGAGAGGAAAAGAAGCCGGCCCAGTACAGCAGCGGCGGCAGGAACGCCACCAGGACCAGCTCCGGCGGCAGCTCGACGGCCGGCATGCCGGGCACGAAGCCGAGCACCAGCCCGCCGAGGACGAGCAGGATCGGATAGGGCACGCGAACCACCCGGGCCAGGACGCTCAGCCCGGCCACGGCGACCATCAATGCCAGCAGCAGCGGTTCGATCTCGTGCAACGAGCCCTCCGGCTCACGCGCTCGCTGCCACCTTAGCGGGCTTGCGCCCGGCGATCTCGTTGACGACATGCTCGGCGTCGTGGCCGACCCCGCCGACCAGCGGCGAGATGATCGAGGTGAGGAAGTGCAATCCGACGAAGTAGAGGCCGGGCTGGGAGGCGACCACGCCGCGGTCCTGCCGTGGCTCGTCGCCGGCGTCGAAGACGGGCAGGTCGACCCAGGCGAAGTCGTGCCGGAACCCGGTGCACCAGACGACATTGGCCACCTCAAGGGCCCGCCCGTCCTCCAGCAGGGGCAGGCCGTCGCGGGCTCCGACCGTCCTCGGGACCAGCTCGACCCCGGCGGCGGCCAGGTCCTTGCGCCGCACCCGGGCCAGCGGGGCCGCCGCCGTCAGCAGCTTCGGCCGCAGCCGGCGGCCGACCGGGTTGCCGACCGAGAGCACCTTGGAGAAGGCGAACCACAGGGCCGGCGTGGTCAGCCGGTCGGCCCGGCCGCCGGCCCGGGCCGGCTCGTTGCCCGGGTGGGGCCCGGACAGCCAGGTCGGCCGGCCGGCCGACAGCTCGAGGGCGATCTCGGCCCCGGAGTTGGCCGCGCCGACCACCAGGGCCCCGCCGTCACGGAGCTGGGACGGGCGCCGGTAGCCGGTGGAGTGGAGCTGGAGGATGCCGCGGTCCAGCTCGGGAGCGAAGCCGGGGATCCTCGGGTGGTGGAAGGCGCCCGAGGCCACGACCACGTTGGCGGCCTCGAACCGGCGCCCTGTCGCCGTGACCAGGTACCGGTCGCCCTGGCGGGTGAGCCCGTCGACCCGCACGCCGGTGCGGACTGGGAGCTGGAAGCGGGCCGCGTAGGTCTCCAGGTACCCGGCCACCTCGTCCTTGGTCGGGTAGTGCCAGGCCGCCGCGGGAAAGCCCATGCCCGGCAGGCCGCTGTAGCGGGCCGGGGTGAACAGGCGCAGCGAGTCCCAGCGGTCGCGCCAGGCGTCGCCGATCCGCTGGCCGGCGTCCAGGATCACGAACGGCCGGCCCAGCCGGGCCAGGTGGTAGCCGGTGGCCAGCCCGGCCTGGCCGCCGCCCACGACCACCGTGTCGAACCGCTCCGGTTCCAGGTGCTGGCTGCCCATCGTCGCCCTCCTCCTCGGGATTGGCCTGAGGCTATGGCGGCGGCGGCCGGCCGGCATCGGGAGAACCCCGCCTCCGGGACGGTGCGGGGATGGGTAGTTCTCCCGCCGCTAGACCAGGTGGTGCTGGTAGGCGTAGGCGGTGGCGGCGGCCCGGGAGGAGACCCCGAGCTTGGCGTAGATGTTGCTGACGTGGCGGTGGACCGTCTTGTCGGCCAGATGCAGGCGGCTGGCGATGGCGTGGTTGGTCGCGCCGGCGGCCACCAGCCGCAGCACCTCCAGCTCGCGCCCGGTCAGCCCGCCGGCCGAGGGGGCGGCCCCGGCCAGCCTGTCGAGGCGGTCAAGGTCGGGACCGGCCCCAAGTCCGGCCAGCACGGTCCGGGCGGCGTCCAGCTCCATGGCGGCGGCGTCCTCGTCGCCCAGCTCCCGGCAGGCCAGGCCGATGAGCAGCCGGGCCCGGGCCGCCTCGTACGGCGCCTCCAGCTCGCGCCAGGCCCGCCAGGCGCCGCGCAGGGCGGCCACGGCGCCGGCGGCGTCGCCGTCGGCCAGGCACACGGCCCCTCGGGCGTGGTCGGCCGTCGCGAGCAGGGCCAGGGTCCGGTAGCCGTCGGCGATCCCGGCCAGCTCGGCCGCGGCCTCGCGGGCGGCGCCGAGGTCGCCGGTGGCGAGCAGGATCTCCACGGCGGCCGGGAGCAGCCGGGCCCGCTCCAGCCGGTCGCCGGTCTCGGCGAGCACCCGGCGGATCGCCGCCGCGGCGGCGTCGGTCCGCCCCTGGGCCAGCCGGAGCAGGGCCAGCCCGGGCTGCGGCTCCCGGCCCCAGCGGCTCGCCAGCTGGTAGGCCGCCTCGGCCGCCTGGACCTGGCCGAGGACCCGGTGGGCCTCGGCCTGCTGGTAGCTGGCCGCCCCGATGGCCAGGTCGTCGGAGGCCTCGGCCAGCCGCTCGGCGGCCCGCCGGGCCGCCTCGACCGCCTCCGGCCAGGCCCCGCCCAGCCGCAGGATCTCGGCCCGGTGGACCAGGCACTGGCCGGTGAAGGTGACAAGGCCGGGCTGGCTGTCGCACCACGCGCTCAGGGCCGCGGTCCACTCGCGGGCCCGGCGCAGCTCGGCCACCTGCTGGCAGACCTCGATCACCCCGCAGTAGATCGTGCCCGTCACCGGGGGCGTGAGCTCGCCGGCCACGGCCGCCACCATGGCCTCGTCGAGCATGGCCAGGCCAGCGGGGACGTCGCCGCCGGTCACCGCGGCCGCACCCTGGAGGAACTGGGCCATGGCGACCAGGTCGGCCTCGCCGGCCCGCCGGCCGATCCCGGCCGAGCGCGCCGCCGTCACCTGGGCGGCGGCGTGGTCCCCGGCCTGGAGCTGCTCCATGGCGGCCGGGATCAGCAGGTAGCCCTGCTCGGGGCAGTCCGGCGGCTCGTCCTCCAGCAGCCGCCTGGACCGGGCCAGCCAGCCGCTGCCCTGGGCCAGCTCGCCCCGGCCGAGCAGCAGGAAGCCCAGCCAGAAGGCGCTGCGGGCGGCCCGCCGGTGGTCGCCCGCGCTGGCGTGGGCCTGCTCGGCCCGCTGCAGGGCGGCCATCGCCTCGGCGACCCGGCCACCGAGGTAGGCCGTGGTCACCGCCAGCTCCAGGTCGTCGCCGTCCAGGCAGCTCACCACCTCGGGTGAAGGCGTCTCACCACATCATGACAGCCGTCTCGCCCGAGCCCTGGCTGAAGTAGAGGCGGACCCGGACGACGTACTCGCGGCCCTGGAAGAGCTTGAGCTGGAGGGTGGCGTTGCGGTCCTCGCCGCTGTCGTCGTCGCCGGCCTGGTAGCGCAGCTGCCCGTCGGCCCGCTCGAACAGCACCATGACGGTGTCCGCGGCCCCGAAGGTCTGCAGGGTGTACTGGCGGGTGGCGGTCGGGCGGAGCACGAAGTCGCGCTGCTGGCCGGGAAGGATGGCCAGCTCGCGGGACTGGAACGGGAGCAGCTCGGGCAGCTCCTGCGCCTGCTCTCCCGGGTAGAAGGCCCTGACCCAGGACAGGTCGCGGGCTGACAGCCCGCCGCCCGGCCGCAGCGGCTGGGTCCGGTACCTCTCCGGCTGCAGGATCAGGCCGGCCGGGAACGGGTACTCCATGATCGAGTCGGGATCCCAGTTGGAGCCCTGGACGGTGTCGGGCTCGATCTTGCGCAGGATGTTCCACTGGGTCTTGTCCCGGGACCAGTTGTTGGGCGGGCCACCGAGGGTGGTGTAGACCTTCTCCTCGTCCCAGACGATGCCGGCGTTGGGGTTCTGGTGCTCGTGGGGCAGCCCGAGCGTGTGGCCGATCTCGTGCAGGGCGGTGTCGGCCTCCCGGGGCGCCCGCAGCAGGTCCCAGCCGAAGTTCATGGTCCGCTCGTTGACCCCCCGGTCGAGGATCTGGCGGCCCAGGTACGACCAGGCGCCGTCGCCCTCCATGAACCCGACCCGGATCTCGGCCTCGTCCCTCGAGGTCACCTCCACGAACTCCAGCCCGATGCCCTGGGCCTTCCAGTGGTCGAAGGCGCTGCGGACGACGTCCTGGTGCGCCTTGTCGGTCGTCCAGGGCCGCCACTGGCTGGTCCCGTCGGCACCGAACACGTGCTCGCCGTCGGTCTCGCGGTCGAAGAAGTAGTAGTGCAGGACGGTGTGGTTCACCCACTTGGACTCGTTGACCAGGATCGCCTCGACCCGCGCCGGGTCCATCCCGGCGGGGAGCTCCCGCGGCGCGACCGGCGGCAGCGAGCAGTAGGAGTAGGTCTCGTCCACAGATGGCACAGGAGGCTCCCTTCCTCGGTGGGCTCGTGGTAGAAGCGGCCCAGACGGCAAGCCAACAGCAATCCAGCGGGACGGGCAGTGACATGGGGCACGGACCGGAGGTGACAGGCGGCACAGGGCCAAGGCGGCGGGCGCTGGTCGACGGGATGAACCTGATCGGGTCGCGGCCCGACCGGTGGTGGAACGACCGTGACGGGGCCGTGCACCGGCTGGTCGGGGAGCTGGACCGGTTCGCAGCGGCCACCGGGGAGGACGTGACCGTGGTGTTCGACCGGCGTCCGCCCGACCTGGAGCCGGGGCGCCACGGCTCGGTCGAGGTCGCCTTCGCCTCCCGGCGGGGCCGGGACGCGGCCGACCACGAGATCGTGGTCATGGTCGGCGCCGACCCCGACCCGGCCGGCGTCCAGGTGGTCACCTCGGACCGGCGGCTGGCCGAGCGGGTCCGCGACCTGGGTGCCGCGGTCGAGCCCTCGTCGCGGTTCCGGCGCCGGGTCGACCGGGCCCTGGAAACCGACCCGTATCGGTAGGGACCGGTCGAACGCCTGTTGTTGTATGGGCAACCTCGTCCTGATCGCCGACGACGACCGCGACATCGTCTGTTTCGTGGCCCTCAACCTGCGTCTTGAGGGCTTCGAGGTGGTCGTGGCCAACGACGGCCAGGACGCCCTCGACATGGCCCTCGACGTGCGGCCCAGCCTGATCCTGCTGGACACGATGATGCCGCGCATGGACGGCTATGAGGTCTGCTCCCGGCTACGGGACCAGCGGCCGGACGCCCAGATCCCGGTGATCATGCTGACGGCCAAGTCGATGGACGCCGACCGGAGCATGGCCTACACCGCCGGTGCCGACGACTGGGTCACCAAGCCGTTCGACCCCGCCGACCTGGTCTCCAAGGTCAAGGACCACCTGCGCGACCACGAGGCGGCGAGCTAGCGGCTCCGCCTCCCGGGTGCTTGAGCCGGGTGCGGGTCTGGTCGATACGGTACCCATGACCGTGATCGGCGTTGGCAGGCGGGCGCCCCGACGCGACCGGGCCGATCGCTGGTCGGCCCCGCTCCGGGTCGCGGCCGTTGCCGTTGTGCTGGTCGGGGCGGTCGGGTCGGCGCTGCTCGCGCAGGGCTGGAAGTCCACCGTGGACCACCAGCGCGACGAGCGGCTGGACCGCACGGCGACCTCGCGGACGGTCACCATCAGCGGCGCCCTGGCCAACTACGAGAGCGCGCTGCAGGCCGCCCGTTCCATGCGGCTGGCCTCGAACGCGGTGAGCCGGGCGGAGTTCAACGCCTTCGCCCGCAGCCTCGACCTGCGGGACCGCTACCCAGGCCTCCAGGCCATCGGGTGGCGCACGGTGGTCACCGACGACGAGGTGGACGAGTTCGTGGCCCGGAACCGTGCCGACGGCGAGCCCAGCTTCGCCATCAGGCCGCCGGGCCGGCGGCCGGTGTACTACGTCACCACCCTCAGCTACCGCGGATCCCGTCCAGCTCCTCCCTCGGAACCGACGCCCGTGCCAGCCCCAGCATCCTGGCCACCCTCGAGCGGGCCCGCGACACCGGCGAGACGACCATCAGCAACCAGACCGCTCTTCCCGGCGACATCGACCTGCCGGCGGGCCAGCGGCCGGTCGCCTTCGAGCTGTTCGTGCCGGTCTACGGAGGAGAGGAGCTCGGTGCCGACGCCACCGTCACCCAGCGACGCAGGCAGTTCCTCGGCTGGGCGATCGGGCAGTTCCGGGTCAGCGACTTCCTCGACGCGGCGATGACGACGGCGCCGCCGTTCACCGGGGTCGAGCTGCACGACGAGGACGTCGGCGGGGACAGCCCGGTGGCCAGCTACCCGCGCGGGTTCCGGGCCGCCGGGCCGTACGTGCGCGACAAGCAGTTCACCCTCGGCGGGCGCAACTTCCTGTTGCGCTACGCCCCCCTGCCGGGCAACGCGATCGTGACCGAGCGCACCATCCCGGCCTCGCTGGTGCTGGCCATGGGTGTCGCCGCCAGCGTCCTGCTCGGGGCCCTGCTGTGGCTGCTGGCCCAGGTCGGGGCCCTCTACCGGGAGGTCGGCCGGCTGGCCCGGACCGACAGCCTCACCGGGGTGGCCAACCGGCGCGCCTGGGACGAGGAGCTGCCGCGCGAGCTTGCCAGGGCGGCCCGCACCGGCCAGACCGTGTGCGTCGCCCTGCTCGACCTGGACCATTTCAAGGCCTACAACGACGAGCACGGCCACCAGGCCGGGGACCGGCTGCTCAAGGCGACGTCGGCCGCCTGGGAGGGCCTGCTTCGCAAGACCGACCTGCTGGCCCGCTACGGCGGGGAGGAGTTCGCCGTCCTGCTGCCCGACTGCCAGCTCGGCGACGCCATGGAGATCGCCGAGCTGCTCCGGACCGTCCAGCCCGAGGGCACCTGCTCGATCGGGGTGGCCGACTGGGACGGACGCCAGGACGAGGAGGAGCTGGTCGAGCGGGCCGACCGGGCCCTGTACGCCGCCAAGGCCGACGGCCGGAACCAGTGCCGCTTCGACGCCGTCCCCCGCCCCGCCGCCAGCGCACGCGTCCCGTAGCCGCCACAGGGCGGCCGCGGGAGGATGGCGTCGGGCGGACCGCCGGTACATGAAGCCTTCACCACCTCGGTGCGGTGCTGTGCGCGCATTCATCCACCCGGTGCGGTGGTGCTCGCGCCGCATTCGCCCACCCGGCTCGGTGGTGTTTGCGCCGCATTCGCCCACCCGGCTCGGTGGTGTTTGCGCCGCATTCGCCCACCCGGCTCGGTGGTGTCAGCACGGCCCTCACCCACCCGGTCCGGTCCCAGGTCCCCCGGTGGGGGAGGCTAACCCAGCAGCGGAAGTGGATGCGCTGGGTTGTCCACAGCCCGTGCCTCAGGTCCGGCGCTGCCCATGGCTCCGGCGCTGCCCACGGGCTCTCGCGCTGCCCACGACCACTGCCTCGTCGCCTAGAATCGCGGTGGTGGGTGGCGCTGACGTGGGGTTTCTGCTGGTTGCCGGGGTCCTGGCCGGGGTTGCCGGCTCGGTCGCTGGTCTGGCGTCGTTGGTGTCGTACCCGGCGCTGCTGGCGCTGGGGCTGCCCGCGCTGACCGCGAACGTCACCAACACCGTCGCGCTGGTGCTGTACTCGGTCGGGGCGGCCAGCTTCTCCCGGCAGGAGCTGGCCGGGCAGGCGGGGCGGCTGCGCCGGCTGGCCATGGTCACGGTGACTGGAGGGGCGACCGGGGCGGCGCTGCTGCTGTCGACCCCGGCGGAGGTGTTCGAGCTGCTGGTGCCGGTGCTGATCGGCGGCGCCTCGCTGGTGCTGCTGCTGCAGCCGGGTATCACCCGGCTGGCTGGGGGGATGGTCGACGAGCGCAGCCCGGCGCTGCTGGCCGGGGTGTTCGGGGTCGGGGTGTACGGCGGCTACTTCGGGGCCGCGGCCGGGGTGGTGCTGCTGGCCCTGCTGACGGTGTCGGTGGCCGAGCCGCTGGCCCGGCTGGTGGCCGCGCGCAACGTCGCGCTCGGGCTGGCCAACGTGGTCGCCGCGGCCGGGTTCGCCCTGTTCGGGCCCGTCCGCTGGGCGGCGGCGGCGCCGCTGGCGGCGGGGTTCCTCATCGGCGGCGGGATCGGCCCCGGGCTGGTCCGCCGGCTGCCCGGGGGCCGGCTGCGGGTGGGGATCGCCCTGCTCGGCCTCGGCCTGGCCGTCAAGCTCGGGATCGACACCTTCGGCCAGGCCGGAGGCCCCGGGTAAACTGCCGCCCGTGGCCGAGCGCGTGCTGGAGACCCGAGAGCTCAACCGGGCCCTGCTGGCCCGCCAGCTCCTCCTCGAGCGCTCGGCCCTGCCGCTCCCCGAGGCCCTCGAACAGGTCGCCGGGCTCCAGGCCCAGTACGCCCCCTCGCCGTATGTCGGCCTCTGGTCGCGGCTGCGCGACTTCCGCCGCGACGACCTCACGAGGGCGCTCGAGGACCGGACGGCGGTCCAGGCGACCCTGCTGCGGGTCACCATCCACATCGTCTCGGCCGCCGACTACCCGCCCTTCACCGAGGCCATCCGGGACGCCCGCCGCGAGTGGTGGGCTCGGGCGGTGCGCCGCGAGCTGGACGGCGTCGACGTCGAGGCGGCCGCCGCCCTGGTCCGGGAGCGGCTCGCCGACGGCCCGGCCCGTCAGGCCGAGCTGGCCCGGCTGCTCGCCGACCACGGCTACCCCAAGGCGGTCTGGGCCGGGGTCGGGCTCTGGGTCGACCTGGTCCGGGTCCCGCCGTCGGGCACCTGGGAGCGGCGCCGGGCCGACCTGTACGGCCTGGCCGGCGACTGGCTCGGCCCCTGGCGGGTCGACCCTGGCGAGGCCCTCGAGCACCTGGTCCGCCGCTACCTGGCCGGGTTCGGGCCGGCGTCCCTGGCCGACCTGGGCGCCTGGGCCGGCCTGCCCCTGACGCCGCTGCGGCCGGTGCTGGAGCGGGTCGGGACCCGCCGGTTCCGCGACGGGCGGGGCGGGGAGCTGTTCGACCTGCCGGACGCGCCCCTGCCCGACCCGGGCACCCCGGCCCCGCCACGCTTCCTGTCCACCTGGGACGCCAACCTGCTGGTCCACGCCCGCCGGACCCAGCTCCTGCCCGAGCGGCACCGCGGCCGCATCTTCCACACCAGGGCCCCCCACTCGTTCCCGACCTTCCTGGTCGACGGGGCGGTGGCCGGGACCTGGCGCCACGAGCGGGGCGAGGTGCGGCTGGAGCCGTTCGAGCCCCTGGCCAAGGCGGCCCGCCGCGAGCTGGAGGACGAGGCCGAGCGCCTGGCCGCCTTCCACGACGGCTGAAGCGACCGCGTAGGTCCGGCCGATTTGGCCTTTGCGGCAGGTCGGAGATACGCTGTCGCTCTCCCCAATACCGTCGCAGACCGCCATCCGTTCCCCCCAACGGAAGGACGTTGCATCACATGCGCCGAATTGTCTTCGGCCTTGCTCTGCTTGGGCTGCTGCTGGCCGGCGTCCCGGAGCTGCAGGCGGCGCCCCTCGATGACGCCCGCCGTCGCCAGCGCGCCCTCAGGGCCGAGCTCCAGGAGGCCACCGCCGAGCTCCAGGCCGCCGAGGCCGCCCTGGCCCGGGCCACCGACCAGCTCGACTACGACAAGGGCCAGCTCGAGGCGGCCGACCGCCAGCACCGCGGAGCCAGGGCGGCCCTGGCCGGCCAGGCCGCGGCCATGTACCGCTCGGGCGGCCTGGCCATCGCCGACGCCCTGCTCGACCGCGACCCGTCGCTCGTCCCCGGCCGGGTCGAGATGGCCACCGTGCTGGTGTCGCGCAACGCCGAGCTGATCGAGGACGCCCAGGTGACCGGGGACGCCTACCGGTCGGTGCTCGGCCGGGTCACCCGGGGCCACGAGCGGGCCACGGCCCTGCGCGACCGGGCCCGGGCGTCGGTGGCCAAGCTGGCGGCCGGCCTGGAGGAGGCCAAGGCCCTCGAGGCCCGCCTGGTCCGGCTAGAGCAGCGCCGCAAGGCGGCCACCAAGGTCGCCCCGACCCCGCCCCCCGGCGGTGGCGGCGGGGGCAGTGTCAGCGCCTCCGGGAAGGCCTGCATCCTGGAGCGCCCCTACTCCTACATCGACAGCTGGGGCGCGGCCCGCTCCGGCGGCCGCCGCCACCAGGGCACCGACGTGATGGCCCCCCATGGGGCGCGGGTGTTCGCCTTCGTCAACGGCGTGGTCAGCCGGGAGTCGAGCAGCACCAACGGCGGCATCCAGCTGTACCTCCAGGGCGACAACGGGGTCGAGTACTTCTACGCCCACCTCTCCGGCTACGCCGTCTCCACCGGCACCCGGGTCCGGGCCGGCCAGCTGGTCGCCTACAACGGCCAGACCGGCAACGCCCGGTACACCGCCCCCCACACCCACTTCGAGGTCCACATCGGCGGCAGCCCCGTCAATCCCTATCCCCACCTCAAGCCGGTCTGCGGCTGAGCGTCAGGCCCGCCTGGCCTCCAGCACCCGGACCGGGGCGGAGAAGCCCTTGAGCTGGAGGGTGCCCAGGTCGGCATACACAACGCCGTCGGGCGACGGCGCCTCGGCCACGGTGGCCGTGACCAGGACCTGGCCGGCGTCGGCGCGGGCAGCGACCCTGGAGGCCAGGTTGACCGTGCGGCCGAAGTAGTCGCCGCCCTGGACGACCACCGGGCCGGCGGCCACCCCAACGTGGGCCGGGGGAAGCCCGGCCTCGGGGACCTGGACGGCCATGCCAAGGGCGGCCTCGACGGCCCCGGCCGGCTCGCGGAAATGGAGCATGACGCCGTCGCCGAGCCACTTCACCGGGGTGCCCCCGTACGCCCGCGACGAGCGCTCGACCAGCACGGCCAGGTCGCCGGCGAGCTCGGCGGCCGCCTGGTCGCCCCGCTCCTCGGTGAGCCGGGTGTAGCCGGCCAGGTCGAGGAAGCACATCGCCGGCACCCGCTCCGGGCGGACCACGGCGCCGGCCTCCTCGAGCGCGGCCTCGACGTTCAGCACCTGGTGCTCGGTCCAGACCAGCTCCTGCTGGCGGCGGTAGATGCCCATGACGGCCCGGTCGACCAGCGGCAGGAACTCGGCAGCCAGCTCCGAGGCCAGCTCCATGGCCCGGCGCTGGCCCAGCCCGGCCCGCAGCACCGGCTCCTCGAACCGGGCCAGGTAGGCCTCGTTCTCGACCTGGGCGGCCAGGCGCAGCCCCTCGGTGTAGGCCCGGCCGACCCTGGCCATCCAGACCGGATCCAGCAGCCCGCTGGAGATGCCGAGGCGCACCACCGGGACCACCTCGAGCTCGTCCTCGCGCATCGTCTCGTCCGGCGAGGTCGGGGGGAACCCCATCGACTCCAGCATCCCCCGCAGGTCGTCGAGGGGGATCCCGGTCTCGGTGCTCACCTGCCGGTAGGTGCGGTCCGACGGCACCGCCCAGCGGTGGTAGGGGGCGGCCTCCAGGAACGCGAACGACAGACGGCCCGCCCGGATGGCTGCGGCGATCCCGTCCATCGGCAGCCCAGCCCGCTCACAGGCCGTTGCCAGGCGGAGCTTGTGCAGGTCACGAGCCAGGAACGGGGCCGGCCCTTCCCTCGGGACCAGGACGCCGAGGTCCACCATCCGGCCGATCTCGGCCTCGCTGGTGCCGGCCAGCCCGGCCAGGCCGGCCGCGGTGAGCGCGTCCCCGGCAGCCTCCATGCCGCCATCCTACGGCGGCGCCCCGGCTAGGAGACCAGGGTGGTCCGGGCGCCCCGGCGGGCGCCCTGCTCGCGCGGCCGGTCACGCTGGTCGCGCTGCTCTCGCAGGTGCAGGTCGAGGTCGAGAGCCTCGAGCAGGCCGAGCAGCTCGGCCGGCTGCCAGCCGCGGACGCCGGTGGCCCGCTCCACCACCATGGCCACCCGGCGCAGGTTCCAGTGGTCGGAGGCGAACCCGTGGGCCCGTGGTGGCTGCTGGAGGGAGCACCTGACCGTGTACAGCTCGTCCGAGGACAGCCGGCCGCCGGGCATGGTCAGGTCGGGACCGGCGGCGATGGCGCCGTGGCCGCCCACCTCCGGCTGGTCGGGCACGGCGACCAGCACGGTGGCCTCGCGCTGGCGGGCGCCGGCCCAGTCCTCGTCACGGTCATGACGGTCGCGACGGTCCCGGGCCGGGCGCCGGCGGCGGCCCACCGGTGGCAGCCAGCGGGCGGTCAGCCCGCCGAGGACGGCCCCGTAGACCCAGTGGCCGGCCATGCCGCCGGCCGCGGTCGCCGGGGTCAGGGCAAAGAAGTGCTGCTGGGAGACGGGCCAGAAGTAGAGCAGGCCGACCAGGCCGAGGCAGACGGCCGAGCCGTAGGCGATGCCGAGCTTGACGCCCCGCCAGGGCAGCATGGCGAAGGCGATGCCCATGCCGCCGCCATTGCCGACGAACCGCCAGACATAGCCCCAGTACCACGGGGTGCTGGGGTCGTTCAGGGCGAGCCGGCCGATGCTGGGGATCGGGTCGCCCCAGAGCCCGGCGAACATCAGCCCGATCCGCAGGATGTCGTAGACGCCGGTGGCGATCATCCCCGCCAGCAGGCCGAGCAGGGCCCGCTTGCCCCAGGCCGGGTAGCGCAGGCCGAGCAGCGCCATCACCGCATACGCCGGGATCACGGCGTAGTGGAACCCGTAGGGCAACGGCACCGCCCCGGTGAGCGCAACCCCCAGCGAGGTGATGGCCGCGAACCCGAAGGCCACATAGACGGCCCGTGGGAACAGTGACGGGTTGGACAGCAGCACCCGGATGGCGGCCAGCAGCTTGGCGTCCTCAGTGGCCGCCCGCCGAGCCGTCCGGCTGAGCGGCTTGGCCGGCGCCACCGCGCCCGTGGCGACCTCCCGGCCCTCGCGCTCCCGTGTCGACTGCCGGGCCTCCCGCGACCGCTCGGCCTCATGGGGCCGTTGGGGCCGTTGGGCCTGGGGGCGCTGGGCCTGCCTGGGGCGCTGCGCCTGCTGGGAACGTTGGGGCCGCCCCGGCCCGGGGGCCGGCTGTCGGACCTCCAGCCTGGTGACGGTCACGCTCGTTCGCTCCTTTGCCGGCCGAGGCTCGTGGTTCGCCTCACTGTCGGAGAATCCACCTGGGCCGTCCCCGATTCCCACCGGCTCATCCGCCCGCCGGCCTGCCGGGTGACCCAGGTCAGGGACAAGATCCGCAGCGCCGTCTAGAGGCGGGGGCCGGCCAGGAGCCGGTGCACGAGCTGCTCGATGCGGAGCACGCCCAGGTAGTGGCCCCGGTCGTCGACGCAGACCAGCGGGTCGAAGCGGTCGGCGGCCGCGGCCACGGCGTCCCCAGCCCGGACCGCCGGGGCGTCGACCGTGAGCCGACCACGCTGTCCTCGAACGTCTGGGCGGTCTGCCTGTCGGGGATGGCGCCGGCCAGCCCGTCGGGCAGCGCGGCCCACGGCTCGGCCGGGCGCCCCAGCAGGTAGCCCTGGGCGAGCGGGACCGGGAGCCGGATGAGCGACTCCAGCTCGGCCATGCGCTCGACCCCCTCGGCCAGCACCCAGGCGTCGAGCTGGCCGGTGAAGCGGCCCAGCATCTCGATCAGGGCCGCCTTGGCCGGGTCGCGGTCGCAGCTGGCGAGCAGCGCCCGGTCCAGCTTGACGAGGTCGGGGCGGCCGCCAGGGCCCGCTGGACCGGCTCGGTGACCAGGTGGTTGGGATCCAGGTTGACGGTCAGGAGCAGTTCGGGGGCAGTTCGGGGCGCAGCCCGACGACCCGCTCCAGGACCCGGGCGTCCAGCTCGGCGCCGAGCCCGAGCCGCCCCGCGGCCTCGAACCAGACGTCCGGCCCGGCGTCGGGCGGCCCGGCGAAGCGCGAGAGGGCCTCGTAGCCGGCACCGTCCCGCGCTGCAGGTCGGCCACCGGCTGGAAGGCCAGCCGGTGGCGTGACGGGTCGTCAAGGACCCCGGCGACGGCCTGGGCCCAGCCGGGGTCCAGCGCACCGGGCGGGGCCACGGTGACGGTCGGGTCGGCCGGTCGGTTGCCTGGGGAACATGGGCGCTCGGAGTACAGGTCGGCGCCTGCCCCCGGCACCTGGATCCCCGGGCGGTCAGCCTACCCGGACGATGTCGTAGCGGGCGCTGGCCGGGTCGGGGTTGCCGAAGCGGGCGTTCACCGCGTACAGGCGCCCGGCCTGGAAGGCGACCGTGGTCGGGATGTCGAAGTCGGGATCGGTGAGGGTGGTCACCACCCGGCCCCGGTCGAGCGACCTGGACAGCAGGACCACGGCGATCTGGTTCGACCGGTTCTGGACCACGAACAGGGCCCGTCCCGCCAGCAGCAGGCCGTCGCCGTTCTCCAGGGTGGCCCCGCCCAGGTCGACCTCGCGGGTCACGCCGCTGCGGGGGTTGATCCA
>Ga0307416_100000312_pt1 | contig 25157 bp, 26 predicted proteins | sample DK1Cmetagenome_2_FD_203821 | JGI IMG/M metagenome (GOLD analysis project Ga0307416, IMG submission 203821) | Maize rhizosphere microbial communities from greenhouse at UC Davis, California, United States - DK15-C-3 | ecosystem: Host-associated > Plants > Roots > Rhizosphere > Soil | place...
CGGCGCGCTATGGCCTCGGTTTCATAGATTGATTATTGGAAATCAAACAAGGAATCAAAGGTGCCTAGAGGGGGACGTCGAGTCGGGGCCGGGCGCAAGCGGAAGTCGGCCGCTGAGCACTGGTTAAGCGGGGACGCTGGGAAGCGAGGTCTGGCCCTTGTGCCGTCGCGGCAGGAGTCCGGCGATGTCGAGACGGCAGAGCCGACGAAGGCCGAAGTCATTCCGATCGGCGATGCGCCAGCGGTGCTGACGGCGGCCGAGCGCCCGTTCTGGGATTGGTACTCGCCGCAGGCACTGGCCAAGGGCACGCTGACGACGGAGACGGCCCCTGGATTTGTGCTGCTCTGCCAGGTGGCCGCGCGCCGGGCGCGGTTGTGGGCGCAGGTCGACGCCGATGGCGACAAATACGAGGCGGTAGTCGTGGACGGCGCCGGGCAGGAGCGGGTCTCTCTGAAGGCACATCCGCTGCTCACACACGCGCGGGGGCTGGACATGCGGCTAGAACAGCACCTGGCACGCTTCGGCATCACCTCGGGTGGGAAGGCCGTCGAGGACAAGAAGCCGAAGAAGGACGATGAGCGAGCCGAACTCCGACGCCTCTTGGCCGTCCGCTGACGACGATCCCGCGACGTTTTATGCGTTGCAGGTAGTTCATGGGCAGCAACTGGCTGGTAAGTGGGTCAGGCTCGCGTGTGAACGGCACCTGCGGGACAAGGCTGCCGCCGAGCGTGGCGAGACGAAGTGGCGGTGGCGCCCGGAACTTGGAAATCGGGCGATCGGATTGTTCAAGCTATTTCGCCACTACAAGGGGAAGTGGGGCGGGCAGCCGGTCATTCTTGAGTTGTGGCAGAAGTTTATCGTCTCGAGCATCTTCTCGTGGGTGCATAGAGACACTGGATTGCGGCGGTTTCGGAATGCGTTCGTGGAGATGCCACGCGGGCAGGGGAAGTCGACGCTGGCTGCCGGCATCCTGATCATCCTGACGTTCTTTGACAACGAAAGCGGCGCAGAGGGGTACAGCTTCGCGACCAAGAAAGACCAGGCGCGCATCGTCTTTAAAACGGCGCGGCAGATGATCATGCGGTCGCCGGCGCTCCGTGACCTGATCACAGTGCAACGGCACAACCTGCACGACGAAGACACGGAATCGAAGCTCGAGGCGCTTGGCGCGAACGAAGATACCCTCGACGGTCTGCGGCCTCATTGCGCAGTGGGTGATGAGATCCACAAGCACAAGACGCCAGACCTCGTGGAAGTGATCGAGTCTGGTATGGGGACCAGAGAGCAGCCGTTGTTATTCAACATCACGACGGCCGGCGAAGCGGATGGACTTGAAAGCGTCTACGGTCAGCAGGTCAGCATCAGCGCCCAGGTGCTCGATGGGCACGCGAACGGCTTCGATCTGCCAGAGTGGTTCGCCTACATGGCGGCGGCGGACCCCGAAGATGATTGGACGCTTGAGACGACGCACATCAAGGCGAACCCGAACTGGGGGATCAGCGTCAATCCTGAGTTTGTGCGGAAGGAACTGCGGAAGGCGCTAGCGAATCCGGCCGAGCAGCCGAAGTTTCGGCGGCTCTATCTCGGGCAGCGGGTACAGGCGGTTGATGCCTACTTTTCGCTCGCGGACTGGGATGCGTGCCCGGAACTTCCGCCTGATGAGGAGTTGCGGAAGTACCCGTCGTGGATTGGATTGGACCTCTCGAGTTCGGTGGACGTGACGGCCGCGGTGCAGGTCTGGAAGCTGGGGGCTGACGAGATCGCCATCCGCCCGATGCTGTGGATTCCCGAAGACGGGCTCGAGGAGCGGCGCCGCAAAGATAAGGTGCCGTATCCACAATGGGTTGAACAGAAGTGGCTGAGGACGACCCCTGGGAACACAATTGACCGCGGCCAGATTCGCCGGGAAGTGGTGGCCGTCGCGAAGGACTGGAAGGTCAAAGCCGTCTGTTATGACCCGTGGCACGCGGACGAGATGACGCAATTGATGCAGGACGAGGACAAGCTAACCATGATCCAAGTCCCACAGCGGTTCGCGATGTTGAGCGAGCCGACGAAAGCATCACAGGTGCTGATCCTTCGGCGTCGGGTACGGCACGACAAGAATCCGGCGATGCGTAACCACATCGGCAATGCGAAGCCTCGAATCGATGATCGCGAGAACGTGATGCTCTGCAAGAAACGGTCACGTGGACGGATCGACGGGGCGCAGGCGTGGCAGACGGCGATGAATCAGGTGAAGGTGCTCACGAAGAAGAAGTGGTCAGTCGAGGCCGGGATGATCATCGGGGCCGATGGCGTCATGCGGAATGCAATCACGGGAGAAGCGCTGAATGCGTCAAGCGGTGCGTAGCGGTTGGGACGTGGTGCGTGCGACGGTCGACGCGCAGGATGTGTGTCTCGTGGCTGGGGTCGCTTTGCTGGGGATCGGGTTGCAGCAGGTCTATCCGCCGCTCGGGTGGATCGTGCCTGGGGCGGCGCTTACGGCGCTGGCGTGGCCGAAGTCGCCGAAGGTCATCGTGAAGCGGCAGCCGCCGCAGGAGTCGTAACGTGGGGCTGTTCGCGAACATGCAACGTCCAGCACTGATGGCCAACAAGGGCGGGACACCGGCGCCATGGTCGGATTTCTGGTACGACCCGATCAGCGGCTTCATGATGGAAGGCGGGATGCGGATCAACGCCGATCGCATCCTGACGATCCCGCCATTCTGGCGAGGCGTGCGGATGTATCACGACAACATGGCGTCGTTCCCTCCGTCGATCTATGAACGGCTGGGGCGCGGGATTCGCCTCGCTCCTGAACATCCGGACCACTACACGCTAAGTTTTCGTCCCAATCCGAACAATGACCGTTTCCAGTTCTGGGGCACGGTCATGATCCACGCCTTGATCGCCAAGGGGCACTTTTCGAAGAAGGAGTACGTGCCTGCCGTCAGAGGTGGGAAGGGCGTCAGACGGTTGGAGCTCTGGCCGCTGCATCCTGACCGCGTGACGCCGAAGCGCCGGCCGGATCGCGTGATTGACTTCGAAGTCCGGAATGAGAATGGCGGGACTACGACGTTCGGGAAGGACGAGATCTTTCACGTGCGCGGGATGTCGATGGATGGACTGAACGCACTCGTGATGCCATCCTACGCGTCGAGTAGCGCAGGGAACATGCTGGCGGCGGAACGCTTCACGACCATGTTCTACAAGTCGGGTGTGACATCGGCCGTGCAGGCGGTGCTGAAGGAAGACCTGGACTTCGGGGATACCGGTCTCGAGAACCTTCGGCAGTCGATTCAAGCCTATCTGACCGGGCTCGACAATGCCTATGGCGTGTTCGTGGCTCCGCAGAGTGGTATTGAGCTGAAGCCGATCGGTGTGGACCCCGACAAAGCGCAACTCAACGCGACGCGCGAGATGTCCGCCGTGCAAGCGTGTCAGTGGCTCTGTCTCCCGCCTGGCACGCTTGGCGATTCGAAGACGCCGACGTATGCCAGTTCGAAGCAGTTCCGCGAAGACCTCGTTGATCTCTCGTTCCGGACGTGGGCCGAGTGCTTTGAGGCGGCGGTCGATACCCAGATTCTTGAGGTGACCGATCCTGATCCGATGCGCTACTTCGTGGCGTTCGACATGGACTCCTTGTCCCGTGGTGACCAGGAGACGCGTTCAAAGAACTGGGAGCGCGACATCCGAGCTGGATGGCGCACGCCGAACGAAGTCCGCATCAAAGAAGACGAAGAGCCGATAGACGGCATCCTGGACGAGCCTGTCGATCCGCGATCCACGGCTCGCGCGCCCAGTGAAGAGAAGCGCGGACCAGGGGCGCGACCAGATCGCAGATTCCAACGTAGCGAGTTGGTGACGCTGCAGGTCGCGACACAACTCGTGCGGAAGGAAGTCACGGCAGCGACGAAGGCGGCGACGAAGTTCGCCTCTGACGGTCCTGGGTGGCAAGGCTGGCTGCGTGAGTTCTATGGCACGCACGCGGGCGAGGTGGCCGAACGTCTGCGACTGCCGGCGCCGGTCGCGAAGGAATATGCGAGCCGTCAAGGTCTGAGGCTGGCGGAGCGAGGCATCGAGACTGCGGCGGATTGGGAATGGACCGTCGCACCTGAATTGTGTGAGCTGGCCTTGAAGGATTACGCCGACGCGGCGTGAGGAGAGAGAGTATGGATCGATACGCACACGTCATTCAGTATGCGCTCAGCACGCCGTGGGCGATTCGGCCAGAGTACGCCGCGATCATTCAGGACATTCTGGCGATGCGTCGCGCTGGCCACAAGTTCACGGCCGAGGAAGTCCAGGCGCGCATTGGGGCGGCACCGACTCGCACACAGACGAAGTCATCGGCCAACATCGCCGTGATTCCGATCGTCGGCGTGATCGAGCATCGCATGGAGGCGATGGGCAACATCTCGGGCGGGATGTCGCCAGATACGATTGCACGGTCGTTCCGATCGGCGATGGACGATCCGTCCGTGACGTCCATTGTGCTGGACATCGATTCGCCCGGGGGCACGGTGTTCGGCCTTTCCGAGCTCGGTGACGAGATTCGCGCCGCGCGCGGCAAGAAGCCGGTTGTCGCCGTGGCCAATAGCGTGGCGGCGAGCGCGGCCTATTGGCTCGGCTCGCAGGCGGAAGAGTTCGTGGTGACGCCGAGCGGGCAGGTTGGCAGCATCGGCGTGCTTTCCATGCATCAGGACATCACTGGCATGCTGGAGCAGGAAGGCGTCAAGATCAACCTGATCCACTTCGGCAAATACAAGGTCGAAGGCAACCCGTTCGAAGTGCTCGGCGAGGAAGCACGAGCCTCCATTCAGGCGGACGTCGATGCCTACGGCGGCATGTTCCATCGCGCCGTGTCGAAGGGGCGTAGTGTGCCGGTCGAGAAGGTGCGAAGCGAGTTCGGGCAGGGCCGCATGGTGATGGCCTCGGATGCGCTCGCGCGCGGCATGGTCGACGCCGTGGAGACGTTCGACGACGTGATCGCGCGGCTGTCGAAGCCGAAGAAGGCCGCCTATGCCGGCACGGCCGCCGAGACGCAGCCGCTTGCGCCGGTTGCGGAAACGTCCGAGGACGCGCCGACACCGACGCGCAGTCCTGACTATTACCGGTCACGTGTGGCGATTGCCCAGCGGAGAGGAGCGGAACATGGTGTCCCCGCAGCCTGAGTTGGCTGTTTCTGCTGGGCGCCTCCTCAGGGTAAGCGAGGTGTCCGATGAGTTCGGAGTCGACCGTGTCACCGTCTGGCGTTGGGTCGAGAAGGGCGTGCTACCGCATGTGCGCTTCGGGCCAACAAAGCGAATTCGTGTATGGGAGTCTGACGCGGCCAGGGTCTGTGGTAGCGGAGGTCAAGCCGCTCCAGTTTCGAGCGGAGCTTACCGCCGCGTCGGCACCGTGGCGATGGATCCGGATGTTGCGGCGGCCGTCCGCTGTCTCGACAAGTTGATCTCTCCTGGAGAGGGATACATCTATTTCGTCCAGACGCACGATCGCAGGTTCCTGAAGATCGGCTGGTCGAGATTCTTGGCTTCAAGGCTCAGGGCTTTGCAAGGCGCGCATCCGGAGTCGCTATGGTTTATCGGCGTGATCAAGGCTCGTTCGTCTGACGAGAGACGATGGCATCGGGAGTGGCGCAGGCTCCGCTCGAATGGCGAATGGTTCCTCTGTGACGAGGCCCTGCTATCTGCTGTCGCTGTCGCCTTAGACGCTGTCGGCGGCACTCGACTAACGGCGACGAACTTTTGTTGCACTTCACAAGAACGCTCTACCGCTGCGTAGACATCGGTCGTAATCTGATCGGGAAAAGTTAGGCGCTGCGCTGGCGTCTGTCCTCTGTTGAGTGACGACGCAAGCAGTCAGCGACGAATCGAAGCCTCTGTAGAGCGCGCCGGTTCGTCATCAGCCTTCGGTGAGTCCGTTTCGTAGGACTTGCTGTTGTCGATGGCGAATGCTGCGCGCTCTTGTCACGTACGGAGCCCGCAGGCTGGTGCAAAGGACGACACCATGAGACTGCAGGCACTTCGCGCGCAGGCCGCACAGGCCGTAGCCGAGATGATGGCCCTCTCCGAGGCGGCCAAAGATCGCGCCTTCACAGAAGACGAAACCAAGACATTCGACGCGCTCGAAGCCAAGCACAAGGGCATCCTCGCCGACATCGCGCGTGAGGAAGGCTTGGAAGCGGCGAAGCGCGTCGGTCAGCAGCATGCCACCGCTGGCGCTGATCCTGATCAGGCGGCGGCGGCGGCCAGCGCGAAGGCCGCGGGCGTGCGCGTCGAGGTCGGCAAGGACAACGCTGACGACGATCCGAAGCGCGGCTTCAGGGACCATCGCGAATTCCTCGGCGCGGTCATGGCGGCTGGACGCAATCCGCTGCGCATCGACGGCCGTCTGCGTCGTCTGCAGGCGGCGCAGGGCAGCGACGAACAGGGCGCCTACTCCGACCCGCACGGCGGGTTCTTCGTGCCGCACGCGCTTGCGCCCGGCATCCTCTCGATCGCTCCGGAGGACGATCCGCTCCTGCCGCTCGTGACGCCTGTCCCCATGCAGGCGCCGACGGTCAGCTACAACGCCCGCGTCGACAAGAACCATTCCGCCAGCGTGTCTGGTGGGTTCGTCGTCACACGTCGGCCGGAAACGGTGGACGGGACGCCGAGCCGCACGCAGTTCGAACAGGTCACGCTCACCGCCAACGAGGAATTTGGTCTGGCCGTGGCGACCGAGCGTATCCTGACCGACTCGCCGCAGTCGTTCGTGGCCATCATTCAGGCCGGGTTCCGCGACGAGTTCGCGGCGAACGGGATGAACGAGCGTATCAACGGCCTCGGCACCGGCGAACGTCAGGGCTACATGAAGACCGGCTGCAAGATCGCCGTTGGGAAGCAGGGTGGTCAGTCGGCCGCGACGATCGTCAAGGAAAACATCGACAAGATGGCGGCGCGCTGCTGGCGGTACAGCCGTTCGGTGTGGATTGCGAATCACAACACGCGTCCGCAGCTCAAGAGCCTCGTGCAGGTCGTCGGCACGGGTGGCAACGCCGTGTCGTACTTCACGAACGAGGGCGGCCGGGAACTGCTCGACGGTCGGCCGATCTACTTCACGGAGTTCGCGCCGACCATCGGCACCGAAGGCGACCTCGCGCTGCTTGTCCCGTCGGAATACCTCGAAGGCACCTACCAGACGGAACAGTACGCCGAGTCCATGCACGTGCGGTTCGCCGCGGCCGAGCGCATGTTCCGGTTCTATCGCCGCAACGATGGTCAGTGGTGGTGGAAGACCGCGCTGACGCCGAAGAACGGGGACACGTTGTCGCCGGTCGTGACGTTGGCGACCAGAGCGTAAGGGAGACACGAGATCATGGCTTACACCGCCAACAAGATGAAGGCGCACTGCAATCGGCGCCTGGTGGATTTCGATCCTGATAGCGCGTCGGAGTCCATCGTCGTTCTCAATCCCGCCGCCAGCGAATCGTGCTTGGCGATCTCCGCGGGCTACGAAGGGTTCCTCGCCGGGTTCATGCACTCGGTTGGCACCGGTAGCGTGACGAGCTTCCGCATCTTCGTCGCGGACAACGCCGCTGGGACCACGAACGCGGCCAACGTCGTCTCGCACGCGATCGGTTCGGACCCCAACGCGGTCGGGGACACACTGTGGCTGGAAGCGACCGGCGAGCAGGTCAAGGCGGCCATGGGCACCGCGTCGGCCTACATCGGCGTCAAGCTGACGCTGGCGACGAGCACGGACGAGGGTGTGGTGTTCTTCGAGCGATCGCGCGGCGACAAGGGCGACGGTCAGACCGCTGACTACGTGAGCTAGGGACTACGGGCCGCTTCGGTGGCCCGTCAACACGCTCCGGCCTGTGAGGCCTAGAGCGGAAGGGGTGCATCGTGGCTGACGTCATCGGACAGCGGATCGCCGGCAATCTGGTCTATCTCGATCGCGGCGCGCACGGCAAGCGCGTGGTCGACGCCATCGGACCGGACGTCTTCAAATTCCAGCATGACTTCGTGCGCGGGCAGGGCTTGTCGGCGACAGCCTTGGGCGACGAAGCCACCGTCACAGCCACTGGCACGTCACCGGCCGTCTACACGGATGCGGCGGGAGGCGTGCTGTTGCTCACAACGGGCGGCACGGAGAACGACGGCCTGAACATCCAGTGGCTGGGCGAACAGTTCCACCTCGGAGCGACGGGGATCAGCGCGCTCTACTTCGGCTGCCGGTTCAAGATTTCCGACGCCACGCAGTCCGACTTCTTCATCGGGCTGTGTGACACGGATACGGACATCCTCGGCGGCGCCGACGACTCGATCGGCTTCCGCAAGGCGGACGGCTCCACGGCGGTCAGTTTCGTGACCGAAAAGGCCACCACTGAGACCACGGCGTCGGCGTTTACGGCCGATACCTCGTGGCACATCGTCGAGTTCTACTACGACGCTGGCGCCGGTACGCTCGAGCCGTTCGTCGACGGTGTGAGCATCGGCAATGTGGCGACGACGAACCTGCCCGACGAGGAACAGCGCGTGAGTGTGCATTTCCTGACCGGTGAGGGCGGCGCGAAGACCATGTCGATCGACTACATCAACGTCGTGCAGATTGGCGGAAGGAACGCGGCGTAAGACATGGCTGGCACGGTCACCGTCACGGAACGTTCGCATACGAGCGTGAAAAAGATCACGTGGGCGTGGACGTCTGACGCGTCTGGGAACGCGGACCTCGTGACCGGACAGGCGTATGACGGCGTGATTCAGCGGCTGGTCACGGTGCCGTCCGGTGGCGGGACCGCGCCGACCAACCTGTATGACGTCACGATCACGGACGCCGATGGGTTTGATGTGTTGCTCGGCGCAGGTGCGAATCGTGCCGCGGCGAGCACTGAACAAGTGGCGGCGTCCAGTCTGGGCGTGGTGGCCGGTGACAAGCTGACGTTGAACGTGTCAAACGCTGGCAACGCGAAGGCCGGTACGACGCACCTGTATATCCGCTGAGGTCCGACGGTGGCATCACTCACGCTTGTCACGCCACCAGACGTGGATGTTGAGCCGATCACGCTCGATGAGGCGAAGTCACACTGCCGCGTCGATATTGACCGAGACGATGCGCTCTTGACCGGGTTAATCGTGGCAGCTCGCGAGCAATTCGAGTTGCTGACCGGGCGACAGGTGTTCACGGCAGTATGGGCGTTGAAGTTGGATGGCTGGCCCTGCTGGATTGACGTACCGAAGGCTCCGCTCTTGAGTTCGCCGGCTGTGGCGATCACGTATTTGGATACGGCCGGGACGACACAGACGCTGGCAACAACTCAGTATCGTGTCGATGCGCCAGTCGGACCGACCGCAGCCAGAGGGATCATCGAGCCTGCCTACGGTGTGACGTGGCCATCCCTCTACTTGGTCAGCAACAACGTCACGGTGACATTCTCGGCCGGTTACGGCGCCACACGGGATGCGGTGCCAGCGATGGCGAAGCAGGCGATGCTGCTGTGGCTGCTGCCGGAATATCAACGTCGGACGATGACGGACGACGAACGGCGGGCGTTTCGGGCGCGCATCGCGATGTTCTCGACGTGGGCGAGGCAGCGGCAGTGAACGACGCTGAACGCAGAAATAGGCGCGTGCGTTTGCTGTCAGAGACGACGACTGATGACGGTCGGGGCGGACAGACGCTCGCGTGGACGCCGGTCGCTCAGGCGCCGGAATACTGGGCCGAGCATCGGGCGACGTCGTCACGGGAGTTTCTTCAGGCCGGAGCGTTGCAGAACGTGGGTTCGTGCTTCTTTGAGATGGATCGCGGGAACGGCGTGACGATCAAGCATCGCATTTACTGGCCGCTGCGCCTGAAGACGTTCGAGATCGTGGCCGTGCGTGATTCGGATCAGGACTACGGCGTGGAACTGGAATGCAACGAGGTCGATAGCTGATGGCGGGCTCTCGCATTCCCGACGTCTACAACGCAGGGATTGACGCGTTGAAGTCGGACGGCACGTTGATCAGTCAATCGTTGCTGAACGGTGCCAAGGTCTACGGTGTGGTCCCTGAAGACACTATTCCACCGTATCTCTGGGTGCTGGGCGGTCGAGAGGTCATCTGGGCTGAGGGCTTCAATCAAGACGACTCGCGCGAGATTGATCTTGATGCGGTCGTCGTCAGTAAGTACCGCGGCACGAAGGAAGCGGACGACATCATCAGTCAGGTCATGGTGGTGTGGGATACAGACGCCACGTGGGCAAGCGTGAGTGGCTACGCAGGACACACATTCGTCGAGAACCGGGAACCGGCGTTCACGGAGATTGCCGGCGAAGTCTGGATTGAGCGTGCGCTGAAGTGGCGAGTGTGGGTGAACTAGATGCATCGGCAAGCCTTTGACTTCATCGCCGCTCGGGCTCGCGACCTTGGTCGCGTCGGCTTCGTGCTGGAGATCGGTGCCCGCAACATCAACGGCACGATCAAGAACTGCTTCGATGCAGAGCGCTACGTCGGGCTGGACGTCTCCCCAGGGCCTGGTGTGGACATCGTGGCGAGCGGTGCCGACTACGTGCCCGACGCGCCGCCTGACGTGATCGTGTGCTGCGAGGTACTCGAGCACACGGAGGAAGCGGCAGCCATCTGTCGGCGATCGATCGACAACTTGGCGCCTGGTGGCGTGCTGCTGCTGACGATGGCGGGGACGGGCCGTGCGCCCCATTCTGCGATCGATGGCTGCGATCTGCGCGAAGGTGAGTTCTATCGCAACGTCTCAGCGGCCGACCTGCAGGAGTGGCTGGCAAACTCGGATTGCAGTCTGACCGTAGGAGAGAATCCAGCCGCTGGCGATACCTACGCCTTGGCTCAGAAGCATGGCCGTGGCGCCCGTCTCGCGCTGAAGGTCGAGAATCCACCAGCCCTCAAGTCCGTGCTGTTGTGGTATCCAGGCTCGGCCGTGTCCACGTCTGATGTTGCGGCGGGGTTGCAGTACGGACTCGAGCAGTACGGCGTCAAGGTGATTCCCTACAACGCTGAGGTCGAAATCGCGCTCGCGACGATCGGTCTCACAGTCCTCTGGCAGAAACAGGGATCGCCAGACGATCGGCGTCCGAATGAAGCCGACAAGATTTACCGTGCCGGTAAGGCCGTGGTCGCGGATGCGGTGCGGGCGCGTCTCGAGCACGGCGTCGAGTGGGTGTTTGTCGTTTCTGGGATGTACCAGCACCCTGATTTCTACATCTTCTTGCGCAATTGCGGGTTCAAGGTCGCGCTGATCTGCACGGAATCACCCTACGACATCGAGTACGAACTTCGTGCGTGCAAGCACGTCGATGCCGTGTTCACGAATGAACGTGCGGCGCTCGACGTCTTCAGGGCCGTACATTCGCGCGTGGAGTATCTGCCACATGCCTGGCACCCGGGCGTTCACGCGGTCATGGATCAGGGGGTTATCGAAGACGTTCCATGCCATGACGTCGTGTTCGTCGGCACGTATTTCCAGGAGCGGATCGACTTCTTGTCAGAGATCGACTGGTCTGGAATCGACCTCGGGCTCTACGGAGGGACGGAAGACTTTGACGGCCGGACGCGTGGTGGGCGGAAATTGAAGCCATTCGTGCGCGGTCAACTCGTGCGGAATGCGAAGACCGCAGCCCTCTACCGCAACGCGAAGGTTGGGCTGAACTTTCATCGGACCTCGAAGGGATATGGGCCGCACGTCCAGCGCATCACGCATGCCGAGTCTCTGAATCCACGGTGTTACGAACTGGCGGCGACGGGCTGCTACTTTGTGACCGATGCGCGGGCAGAGGCGAAGGATATCTTCGGTGATTCGCTCGATACGTTCTCGAGCCCAAAAGAATGCGAAGCGCTGATTCGCAAGGCGCTCGCCGATGACGCGTGGCGAGCGGATCGGGCGAAGCTGTGTCAGCAGGCGGTGCAGGCACATACGTGGGTGGCTCGCACGCAGATCGTGCTCGATGCGATTGCCCGCTGCGAGCGTCAGATGGAACGTGCCGCGTGAGCCCGGCAACCGTGCTGTTGTGTCGTCAGGTAATCAGGCAGATACGCGGAATTCTCGCGGCTTGTGAAGAGTGGTTGAAAAGTGCGAACGGCGACGGGTCGTCGAGAGAGATTAAGTAGACGCCTTGGACCAGCGAACGTCGGCGCCTTTGCGGCCAGCCGACTTTGCGTTTGCCGCTGCCGCTTCGGGGTTCTCCGATCGCCATCGGCGAAGGCCTTCACCGGCATGCAGTTGATGGTGGTCGCGTTTAGTGAGAACGACTAGGTTGCTCAGGCGGTTGTCGTCCTTGATGCCATTGATGTGATGAACATGTTCTGACCGCTCAAGACGACGACCGAGGTGACGTTCTACGACGAGTCGATGTTCCAACACGTAGCCGTCACGATCGGCCCCGGGATGGTCGGGCGCTGATGCCATGACGTAGCCGGACCTATGCACCCATCGGCCACCCTTCCACTTGTGGTTGGACGGGCCGCTGGCGACTTGATGACCAGGGAAGAAGCGTAGATGTTCGCCGGCGCGATAGCCGCGCTTAGTGCTGTCCTTCTTAGCGAGAGGAGTTAACTGACCGCAGCCACACTCACATAGACCCGACGGGTTCAGCGTAGTAAGACGAGCCCTCCGCTCTGTGTACATGACTCTGGCTTCGGGCGTGCGTGACCAGTGACCGCGTTTGAAGGATTTCCCTTCCGGTGCTGGTTCGCCACAACCACATGCGCAATTAGACATGAGTCTATTGTAGCGCATTAGACGGAGCCAGAGTCGTATGAAATACCATGGCAAGAAGGCGGTGGTCTACTTCAGTACTACTGGTACTGGTGCGGCGGTCAACGTTGCGAATCTGTCCTCGTGGTCGCTCAACTTCGCGACCGACAAGGCGGAGACGACATCGTTCGGAGAGACCAACAAGACCTACGTGCAGGGATTGAAGGACGTCTCTGGCGACTTCCAGGGATTCTTCGACGACGTCACGACGGCGGCGCTGTTCACGGCGGCTGATAGCGCGGACGGTATTAAGGCATACCTGTACGTTTCGTCCGATGCTGCGACGCGCTACTTCTACGGACCCGCGTGGATCGACGCGTCGATCTCGGTGCCTGTCGGTGGGGCGGTGACGATCAGCGGAACCATCGCGGCGAACGGGAGCTGGGGATTTAAATTGAGCTAGTTCGGGAGGGTCTTCCACGATGGGCGTGGCGTCTCCTCCCTTTTCACAGAGGAGAGAGAGATGCCACGCAATCGTGGAGTGAATCCGAACGAAACCACGCAACTGCCGTTGTCGGACGGCGACTGGATCGAAGTCAGGATGCGCCTGTCATCAGGCGAGGAGCGCATGATTCAGCGGCTCACCGCCAAGGGCTATCAGCGCGCCGACAGCGATGGTGGTGATTCGCAGATTCGCGTGGATCTCGACGTCACAAAGTTCGCATCCGTGCGAGCGGCCCAGTACCTCACGAACTGGTCACTGCGCAACTTCAAGGGCGAGCCGATTCCGCTGCCGGCGAACTTCAGTTTGGAAAAGCGCGCTGCGATCATCGAGACCCTCGACGAAGACACGGTGCGAGAAATCGACGAAGCCATCACCGCCCATGTGACCGCGCAGCAGGAGGCGCGCGACGCGGAAAAAAAGGCGCGGGCTGGCAGTTCTGGCGAGACGGTATCCGCAGTGACCTCGCCATCTGTCGCTTCCTAAAGGGTGGGCTGGACTTCGGGTGCAGCATCGACGATCTGGACCCTGACGAATACGCCGTGGCGGTTGAGTGGGTGCGTGAGGTGGCAGAGGCGCAGGGGCGCCGAGACGACGACGGACCGTCCATCGACATGGACGATCCGGGGTGGGAGCAGAAGATCGGGCGCTAATGGCTGAACCTGAATTCTCCACGCGTGCGCTCATCTCTGCTCTCAGCAAAGCGTCTGAGGACATCAAGGCGCGTGTGTATCAGCGGATGGACTGGGCGGCATCTAGCCTGGTCTCGGTCCTTCACTCGAAGTATCCACAAGGCAAGACCGGCAACCTTCGCAAAGGTGTCACCAAGCGCAAGGCGTCCACGTTTGGGTTCGTCGTGCGCTCGGCCGCGCCGCACGTCCACTTTATCGAGTCGGGCACGAAGGAACGGTTCGACAATACGCGCAAGAACGCGCGGCGTGGTCGCATGAAGGCGACGCCCATCTTCATCCCACAGGCGATCCGCGATCGGAAGTCCTTCCTCGCGAATGCACAGGCCATTCTCGACCAGCCACGGGAGTTGGTCTAAATGGCACTCCAGGCGACGTTCTCCGGCAACTGGAAGCAGTGGGACGAGGGGCTCGAAAACGCCAAGAAGAACATCGTGGCGTTTGAGATGCCCGTCAAGAACATGCAGCGCCAGCTCCAGCAGATGACGTCCTCGTTCGACGGCACGCGCATGGTGCGCGAGATGTCGTTGGCGTCGGCGGCGATCGAAAAGATCGGTGGCGTCGCCAAACTGACAGAATCCGAACAGCGTAAGTGGAATGCGACCGCTCAGGAGACCATTGAGAAGTATCGAGCGATGGGGGCGTCAGTCCCGGCGGATATTCAGAAGGTTTCTGACGAACTGAAGCAGGCTGTCAAAGCCGCGGACGATCTCGCCGAGAAGAACAAGAAGACCGGCGAATCAATGGTGTCGCTCAGTGGGATCGCGAAATCTGTTGGCGGCGTGCTGGCCGGGGCGTTTACTGTTCAGGCGTTGATCGGATTCGGCAAGGAACTGGTCGATCTCGGCGGGAAGATCACTGACCTGTCCGAACGGACCGGCATCAGCACGGACGGTATTCAGGAGCTGACGTACGCGGCGGAGCAGACCGGGTCCTCTATTGAATCGATCGTGGGCTCTATCGAGAAGATGAGCATCAAGCTCGTCGAGCAGAGCACTGAGACGAAGCGGGCCGTCGGCGACTTGGGCTTGTCGCTGTCGGAATTACAGCAGATGCGTCCAGAGGATGCGTTCACCGCGATTGCGGATGCTGTCGGTGCGATGCAAGACCCGATGCGTCAGGTCGAAGTCGGCGCTGAGCTCATGGGTAAAGGGTTCGCCCAAAACCTTCCAGCCATGAAGGCGGGGATCAAAGACCTTCGCGAAGAGGCGCGCGAACTCGGGCAGGTGCTGAGCAAGGACACGGTCAAGTCGCTGGATGAATTCGGCGACAAGTGGACGACCGTGATGACAAGTCTCAAGGTCGCCGCCGCAGAGGCCGTCCTTGATATCACGAAGACATTCGAGAGCCTGCCTAATGTGATCGATGCCGCGCTTGCGGCTGGACGTCTCGGTATGGGGCCGGGAGGCGTCGGAGCCGCGGTGGCGCTGACGGGGAATGCCGCGCGCATCAGGGACGGTCGTGAGCACAAATCCGACATTGCGCTGCCGCCAGAAGTGATAAAGGCCGCGACTGACTACGCCGAGCAACTAAAGAATGTGCGCGCCGAACTGGCTGGGCTCTCGGAAGCCACGAAGCGCCAAATCATCGCTGGGGACGCGCTCGGTCGCAGTGAGGAAGAAATCGGGAAGAAGATCGCCGATCAGTTGAAAAACCGAGAACTTGCGACGGACGTGGTCAAGGTCTACCTCGACGCGCTGAAGGAGATGGAGTCCCAACAGAAGAAGCTCGCTGGGATGTCGATGGTGGCGGACTTTCAGGAAACCATAGCCAAGGCACGCCAACTCGCCAAGGAGGTCGATAGCGGTCAAATCTCGATCAAGAACCTCGGCGAGAAGCAAGGGGAAGTCAATAAACTACTCCGTGAGGCCGAGCAGGCCATGAAGGCGGTCGGGGCGACTGGTGACCCGCTGTATCGACGCATCAGCGATCTGGCGAACGCGACGAGCGACTGGTCAGCCATGCTGCCGAAGGTGAAATCAGGGCTGGACGACATCCTCAAGACCGCAAGTGTGGCCGCCGCCACGAAGGTGCCGAGCGGCACGCTGCTAGACATCATGTTCGGTGACGCCGGCAAACTAGGCAGCGTCAAACTTGGCGACCTGCCCAATGCGGGTTTCAAAGTCGACAACGCGGACAAGCAGTGGGAAGACTTCTTTGGCAAGGCCAAGATCGAGGCGATGGGGTTCGGCAAATCGCTGGATGACGTGTCTCGTTCACTTTCCCAACTCGGTCAAATCAAGCCGCTTGAGGGCGCGCTCGCGGACTTCGCTGAGCTCATTAACTTGATGAACATCGGCGCACAGATGGGCGAGGGCTTGGCGAATGCGTTCCGCTCTCCGCGTATGGGACCGGACGGCAAGCCAATGAAGGATCCAGCGGGGAACGTTCTTTACAACAACTTCTCGTGGGACAACTTCAAGGGCGCGAACGGCACACAAGCACAAGTCGGCGCGTACATGCAGATCGCCCAGACGGCGCTGGCGGTCTCCTCGGGCAGTACTCCGGTTCTGCGCGCGACCGACACCATGGGCCGTGGCAATCGCGCGCTGCGTGGCGCGGCGGCAGGGGCGGCGGAAGGCGCGGCGTTTGGGCCGTACGGCGCGGCCGGTGGCGCGATATTCGGTGCGCTGATTGGGGCCTTCCGTAATCCGGCGCTTGAGGATGTCTACAAACGCGTGGCGCATGGCTTCGGCGTTGAACTTCAAGAAGAGACCGCGCGCGCCATTGGCGAACTCGCCAAGAACAAGTTCAACAAGAATCGCGACGCGGCGGAAATCTTCTCACTCGATACCATCATCAGCGAGGGCGGCGGCCTCAAGGACACGAATGCGAAGGCGCTGGAAGCACGGTTCCGCGACACCTTCTCCATGATCGAGACCGGCAATTTCACCATGCAACAGGGGCGCGAAGTTCTTGACAAGAATTTCGCGACGTTCGCGCAGCATGTGCGCGATACCGAAGGCATCGCGTCGAAGACGTTTCAGGAGATTATCGCGCTCAATCAGACGTTTCATACGAACAGCAAAGCAATCAAGCAGTTTGTCGAGGAACAGACCGGCGTCCTCGGCAACAGTGTGGCGACTCTCGCGGCGCCGCTGGTCGAGAAGAACGAATCATTCAAGGAGCGCATCACCAATGCCCAGAAGGCCGTGGCTGATGCGCAGCGTGGCGGTGATAGCCAGGAGCAGGAGCAGGCGTCTGGCCGTCTCAATGACATCCTTGTGCAGCAGCGTGAGTTCGCGGCCGGATCGGCGGATGAACTGGAACGCCTTGGCGTGATCGCACTCGGGTCCTTCAACGCCGCCGTCAGCGCGGGGAGTGATTGGCTGACGGCCGTGGAAGGGATGGGGCCGGCGCTCGATACGCTGATGGGGCTGCAGCGTGATCTCGGCCTCGAGTCACAGAATGCGGGGCTCTTGGAGGTACAGCGGTTCCGCGATCTCGTCACGAACAATCAGTCGTTGGTCCTTTCCACGCAAGCCCTCGGCGAGACGATGAAGGCACTATCGTCGATTGGCGGCCTCACCACGGAAACGCTGGCGGCGATGGAAGCGCAAGGCGGTACGACCTTCGATCGTCTGATTGCGGCAGGTTTCACCGAGAATCAGGCGTTGACGCAGATGAAGGGCTTCCTGCTCAACGTGATACACGCGCATGAGCAATTGGGTACGCCGATCGACGAGAACACACAACGTCTGATCAAGTTGGCACAGGAGCAGGGCCTGTTGAAGGATGACGGCAAGGATATGGCCAACATCCTGACCAAGGGCTTTGCAGACATGAAGGTCGGGACGGACAAGCTGGTGGGATCGATTGGCCTGATGGTGAAGGCGCTCGGCAAGGACGTCCCGGAGTCGGTCCAGGATGCCATCGATGCGCTCGACAAAATTCCGCGTGAGATCGACATCAACGCCCGTGTGATTTACGACGATCCTGGTGCGCCAGGTGGACCGAGTAACGGTGATAGCGGCAGTGGGCCTGAACACGGCGCGGCGCACGGCATCTATGCGACTGGTCCTACCGCGACATGGTTCGGGGAAGGTGGACAACCGGAGTTGGGCGGACCGGTCGATTTCATGGGCGATGTGCTGGCGCGCGCAATGAATCGGGCTGGGCGCGGCGGTCGTACTGGTGGCGGAACGACCGAGATTCACGTGCATTTAGAGGCAAACGGCCGTGAGTTCGCGCATGCCGTCGTCCCGTATATCCCTGGGGTGCTGGACTTCCACGGAGCCACTCGTTAAATGGGCGTGGTGACGATGGAGATCGACGGGACCAACGTGCTGCCGTACTTGCAATTCGGCTTGTCGTCTGATGCGTCGATCAACGGGCGGCCGCACCTTCGGTGTCGTCTGCGCGTACGCGACGGCGACAACTATCGACCGAGCATTCGCGATGAAGTGGAACTGACAGACGACGGCGAGATCGTCTTTGGTGGCATTGTCTGGAGCGTGCGGGAGACCGATGTCATCAACTACAGGCATCGCGATCTCGATCTGGAATGCACTGGTTACGAAGCATTGGCCGACGTCACAGTGTTCAACGGGACGACAGCGACGGACAACCTCAAGGACGTGGCGACGGCCGTGGCTGTAAGCCTCTCACCGCACGGGGTCACGGTGGATAGCGGGATGGCCTCCGGTCCATCGGTCGGCGCGTTGGCGTATCCGTATCAGACCGTGCGCGAGTCGTTCGACATGCTGGCGCTCGCGTCTGAATGGAACTGGAGGTTCGATCACGAAAAGCATGTGCTGTTCGAGGACCCAGGTACAGTCGGGGCACCATTCGCCCTAGACGACACAAACAGCACGCTGCTGGCGCTCGAGCACACGAGCACGTTGGCAGGCTACACGAACGACGTCTGGCTGTTGTTCGGGGATTCGTCGCAGCAGCCCGTCTCAGATGGCTGGACTGGGGACGGGAGCACGAAGACGTTCGCATTGCACTATATCCCAGCCGCAACGCCTGGGATCGTCTTTGAGAACGCCATCGCCTATCCCGTCGCCATCTGGGGTCAGACGGGCTACCGGTGGTACTACGACGCGTCGGTGAACTCGCTCAAGGTGGACGCTGGGGAAGCTGCGCCGACAAACGGTCACGTGATCACAAGCAACTTCACGGCGCAGTTTCCGGGACTCTACGTGAGCCAGAATCTGAGCGAATACGGGACATACGGACCGTGGACGACGGTTGTGCGGGCGCCGGAAATCTTCGAATGGACCCAGGCGCGCTACGCCGCTGATGGCGAGTTGGCGCGACGCCAAGGCGTGGTGCGCCGGCTCACCGCCAAGACGGCGACCGTGGGGTTGAAGCCAGGCATGACCGTGAATGTGACCGCCACGAAGCGTGGCCTGTCCTCGGTCAACTTCCTGATCGAGCGCGTGTCGATGCGGCATCAGACGAAGATGCCGAATGGCGAGCACCTGTTCTTTTACGAGATTGAGGCGGTTGAGGGGAACCAGTACCAGCAGAACTGGATCGAATACTTCCGTGGACTGTCTCGCGGCGCATCGGCTGGAGGCGGGGGCACGGTCGCTGGTGGGACTGGGCCATCATCCGGCACGGTCGTCGTCGACAAGCCGTACTGGGGTGGCTCTCGGCAGGTGGGGCGTGTTGCCAACAACACATGGGTGGACGCGGCTGAGTTCGTGCCAGTACGAATCGACGGCGGCGATGGGAGCGGAGCGCCTGTCACAGTGCGAGCGTATCAGCGCACGGCTAACGCCGCCACGAGCGTGCAGGTTCGTATTGTCAGAAGCGATACGACATCAGCGATGGCCACTGGGGCAACGAGTACGAGCACAAGTTTCGACGAAGAACTGTTGACGTTTACGCCAGCCGCCGGTGTGCTGGACTATCACTTGCAGGTCAAGGGGAGTAATGGGAGCAATCAAGTCTATGCGATCGCGACGACGCTGTAGCGCGCTGCTGTTGGCCCTGTTGTGTACGGCCGTGCCGGTCTTGGCGCAGACGGTCGCCACGTACGACAAGGCGACCATCGGTGGCGACACGCTGGGGGACGTCTTCCGGTTGATCGGCATTGGCAACGTGGGAAGTGGAAGCGGAACGATCAACCCGTTGACCCTCGATAACTTGGGGGATGTGCGCGAAGACACGAACACCACGGTTTCCACGGCTGGCGCGTGGACCTTCGGCGCGGCGGGCACGTTCTCCTCAACGCTCACCGCGACCGGCGCGGCTACGTTCAACGGCGGCGTGACGTCTCCGCTATTACTGTTCGGCACGTCCTCAACGCTGATGCTGTATGAGTCAGATGCGGGGACTGATGAGAAGAACTGGCATTTCCTCGCTGATGCCGACACGCTCTCACTCGACCTCGTGAATGACGCGCTCGGCTCGCGGAACTCGCTGTTCAAGACGCAGCGGACGGGGTTGGTCCCCGGTGATTGGCGCTGGGGATCGTTGCTCAGCACGATCCGTCCCGAGAACAACGGGTCGTCTCAATTGGGCTCGATCACCAAGCAATACTCCACGGCCTATATCTGGGACTTGGTAGTGGCGACGCTGACCGCCAAAGAGGTCATCGCGACGATCGGCGGCGAGGTCATCACGTGTCCGACGACCTCCCTCACGCGTGATGTGGGGACCGGCGACGGGTTCATTTTCGTCAAACACAACCAGCCACGCACGAACGACACCGTCTACCTGAAGGTGAACGGGTCAGGCGAGAAGATGCTCATCACGAGCAACTACATCGACTGCAACGTGTCGGGGAACTGTCTCGTCCCAGGGACGGACTTCGCCTATAGCGTGACGCGCAATCGTCAGGGGAGCGGCGCGAAGAGCTTCCTCGCCGGCGCTGCCGTCGTGAATGAGGGGAATGTTGGCGACGGGTGTATCGCGCAGTATGCGGACCGGTCCTCATCCATCTCTGACGGGTATGTCGGCGTAGTGGTCTCCGATGGTCCTGTCGTCTACTGGCGGATGCCCGCGACGACGAGCACGACGACCGTGGACATCATGGGGAATGTCGGAGTGGCGACCGAGACCGGGACGCAGAGTAACGGCCTCGGCGTGGGCGCGCTGGCTGTCGGCACAACGGGCGCTGATCCGGCGTGGCAGAACACGGGCGGGGCAGGGTCGCTGACTGTGGTGAACGACAGCGACCTGCAGATCACGGGCGACCTGACGATCGAGTTCATCGCGCTCTGGGAGCACACGATCAGTCGTGGCGAGCACATCCTGTCACGGGTGTTCAATGGCGAGTACTACGTCGATGTCGATGCGGCCGGTGTGCTGCGATTCTGTCAGGGGAACGGGACGACGTTCGAATGCGAAGTGACGACGTCAGCGGTGATGACCGTCGGCCAGTATCATCACTACGCGATTGTCCGCGATAGCCAGTCCTCGCCGAAGCGCGTCTTGTTCTACGTCGATGGGGCCTTGGTCACTACGGCGACGTATACACAGGCCGTGACGACGTCGACGAACACGCTGTATATCGGCGATACGCCTGGGGGAACGACCCAGTTCGATGGCTATATCGACGAGGTCGCGATCTATAACTACCAGCTCACCGCAGATCGAATTTTGCTGCACTCGCAGGCCCGTACGAACGACAGCATCAGCCGGTTCACGATTGGGCCGACACTCTCCGGGATTGTGCGCACCGGGACGGGCGCGTTCGACCTGTCCGAGCGCTGGACGCTCGGGAATCTCGCGGGGACGTTCGGCTACAGCTCGACGACGCCCGTCTATGGACTCGCGGCCGGTAATGGCTCCACGACGTGGATTAGCGCTGACGCGACGAACTGTTTCAGGGTCATGTACGGATCGACCGTGCTGACGCAGTTCGACTGCAGCGGCAATGGCTCGTTGACTGGTGACCTTGCGATCGGTACGTCAGGCAGCTTGCGGAGCGGCGCTACGGCCTACGACACGACGACTGGGTATTGGCTGGACTACAACGGCGGGACGCCGCGATTCCGCATTGGCACGACGAGCGCAGGCACGTCGTACTTGCGATGGACTGGGTCCGCGATCGACATGAAGAGCAACACGTTGGCGATCGATACGAACGGAATTCTCATGACGTCGAATACGACCGCCACATATAGCGCTCCGTACGGGTATCGGTTCAGTACTGGCTTGTCGAACTCACAGTTCGCGATCGGCTCCTACGAGGACGGAAGTAATCGCAATATGGCGCTGGTCAACACGACATCGACAGCATCTAGTCGAGCGATGGAAATTCGCTTGCAGGCTGGTCAAAATGCGTCGAACGCGAACATTGTAGGGTTTAACGACAATGCTGGCAATGTGGGCGTGACGTTGTCGAGTCCAAGTGCCACCGTCAACATCATCAATCAAGCGTTGTCCTTCTCCGGGATTACGTCGATGAACGTGAACGCTGGTCTCGGCGTGAGCGGTACCGTCGTCGTGCCGTGCGGCACGCTGACGTTTACGCATGGCTGGCTGACCAGCAAGGGGGCCTGTTGATGATGTCAGCGCGAGCCCGCATTGGCGCTCGTGCCGATAGGCTGCGGCACTGGTCCCAGCGTGAGGACGTGCTGCACTCTCCACGGGTCTGCGGCGGCTCTGGTGACCAGTTGTGCGGCGCAGCCTCGCTGACATCTGACGACGGTGCCGAACGTGACGATCGATCCGGTGGCCAGTTCGGCGTCGGTGTGAAGCTCGTAGGACACCCGGCCGTAGGCGGGGGCCTGCACCAGTCGCGTGATGGGCGTGATGCGGCCGCCGACGATGAACTCGATCTGGACGAATTGGGATCGGCCGTCTGGATTCAGGACGACGACCCAGCCGAGTTCGTGCGTGGGGGCGCCGAGCACACCCTCAGCGACAGCCAGCGTTACGCCAGCGCCGGTGGCAAACTCTGGGCAGTCCCACTTCATGGCGTAGGGATTGAAGTGGCACGTGGGCTCGCCAAACGGTGGATCGCGATACGGGTTGATCTCTTGGGCAGTGGCAGCGGACGCGAGCGCGACGAAACACAGGACGTGCAGGCCGAGACGCATATGTGAGGCTCCTCCTTGATAGGGCGTTGTCCAGCTTAGCACGGCGATCTAGACAGAGTGGGTGACGAAGAGTGGCGAAGGTAGCACGAAGTATGACGGTTCCTTTTGTGGTGATGCTATGCCTGACGGGCGTGGTGTTTACGCAATCACCACCCAAGAATACGGCTCCAGCCTCGGTGGCAAGTGATACATCCGCGCCGAAGCCTGATGACACCGCGCAATTGAAGGCGTCGGTCGATGATCTGAAGGCGCTGGTCTTTGCGCTACAAACCAAGCTTGTGGCCGTCGAGAAAGAACTCGGGGAAGAAAAGACACGACGTGCCACCCTTGAACAAGCGGAGCTGCAGCGGGCTCGTGAGACACTGGATCCCTCTGTGAAACGCAAGCTCGGATTACCGGTGCCTGACGCCCCGAAGTCTGAGCCGAAACCGGTGTCGCCGCAGACGCCACCGAAGCCGTAGTGCCACTGACAGGCGCCGCTCACCATGAGGGGACGGCGAGCGCGGAATGACCCTGGGGGCTGCATGACTGGTGAGACTGAGGAGATGGTGATTCCGACGAGTTGGCTGCAGCGGCTGACCAAGAGTCAGGTGAAGTGGTTGCTGGCCGCGTGCATCTCCGTCGGCAGTTTTGTCAGCGTGGAGGTCTATACCCATGCGGACACTCAGCGTCGACTGGCGGCACTGGAGCAGGAAATGCGCCAGCAGGTCAAAGAGCAAGGCGACCGCAACGAGCGTCAGCTTGTCACGCTCACGCAACTTACTGAGCGTATGTCGGCGATCTCGGATCGCTTCGCGACAGTCGATGCGCGACTGGCATCAATCGATCGCAGCGTGAAAGTTATGGCGCAGTAAACGAACCTGAAGACGATCGGACTAGGGGCTGCATCCACAGCCAATCCCTACGGCCTAAGCCACCGTAGGCCTCGAACCGGGAGGTGAGAGGAGCGTTCCGATCGACAAGGCTGACGAGACAAGGCCACTCTCGACTGACCGCGACAGTAATGCGCGGGCGGGTCGGGCGTGGCCTTTTTCGTTGGCGAGGTTAGTACCTGTTGGTATGGAGTTTGGGGCTGAGGTTGGTACAGAGATGCCGGACCTGAAAGAGATGACCGCTCGAATGCTGAAGCTGCATGAAGGTGTGCGGCTCAAGCCCTACACCGACAGCGTGGGGAAGATGACCATCGGCTCAGTCGATGTGTGCCCATCGTTGCCGATTCACAACAGACCAGATGCACGCCTTGGTCACGCCATATTTTGGCGCGAGCATCTTCGCGGTAACAACGCGCCATTTATAGGCCGCTCGAATCTCGCGGACTTGGTTGTCCGTCAGTTTGGCGGCATCTCCACGCGCCTCGCCCTTCGCTCGTTTTTGCAGTCCCGTCGCGTAGGCGTGTCGCATCTGTTCGCTCATCGTTGCAACTTCGAGATTGCATACGCGATTGTCGCTTTTGTCGCCGTTCTTGTGATTAATAGTCAGACCTTCCGGAATCGGACCAACAAAGTGCGCGTAGACAAGTCGATGCACGAGGCGCCTGTCGGCCTTTCGGCTCTTGTGCGTCAGCCGGACACGCAAGTAGCCGTGTTTCGACGCGTGTTGGCCAAGAAGCCGATACGTCTTGCACCAGAAACCAGGAATACGACGAACGAGACCTTCATCACTGACTTCATAGAAACGTTCGTATCCGATGACTGGTATCCACATGTCTGAACTCAAGGCTTACGTCGAGCGCCTATTGAAGTTGCATGAAGGCGTAAGATTGCGCCCGTATAGAGACTCTGTAGGTAAGCTTACCATAGGTTGTGGTCGCAATCTGGATGATCGCGGCATCACACTGGAGGAAGCGGACTACCTGTTGTCGAACGACATCAGCGATGTCTGGCTCCAGTTGGTCTCACGGTTGCCGTTCTTCTCTCGGCTGAATACGGTGCGGCAGGCGACCCTCATCGACATGGCGTTCAATTTGGGCACATCCGGGTTGCTGTCGTTTGGCGTGACGTTAGCGGCGGTTGAGCGAGGCCACTACGACGAGGCCGCCAAGGCGATGTTGGATTCGCGGTGGGCACAGCAAGTCGGACGACGGGCGATTCGGTTGAGCGAGATGCTACGCACTGGCGAGTGGCCGGAGGAGTTGCGTGATGCGTGGTGACGTTGTTCGCGATCCCGTCAGTGGTCGTGAGTTCATTGTGAGTTGGGACGGCAGCAAGGGGTCTGTCTCGCTGGCTGGGACCGATCCGCGCTACACACGTCAGCGTGCCGATGCTCGAGACCACATGACACGTGGCGCCACGATGA
>Ga0307416_100000315_pt1 | contig 25038 bp, 17 predicted proteins | sample DK1Cmetagenome_2_FD_203821 | JGI IMG/M metagenome (GOLD analysis project Ga0307416, IMG submission 203821) | Maize rhizosphere microbial communities from greenhouse at UC Davis, California, United States - DK15-C-3 | ecosystem: Host-associated > Plants > Roots > Rhizosphere > Soil | place...
GCGACCGGAACTGCTCGATCGACAGGTAATCGATGCCCACGAGCTCCACGCCCAGGTGCAGCAGGTACTCCGCGCCGTCCGGGGCGAGATAGGCGTAGTCGGTCACGAAGTCGGGGCGGCGCAGGAGCGCCGAGTTGCGCGTCTTGAGGAGCACGCGCATGTGCCCGTCGAGCGCGTGCGCGCGCAGCGCCGTCTCGCCCACGACCGTGACCCCGTCGTCGAATGTCACGACCAGAGCGCGGCCGATCAGCCGCTCGAGCGGCATCTCGTCCACCGCGGCGCCGCCCTCGATGAAGTGGCGGACGGCGTCGACGTGCGTGGCCGTGTGCGTGCCGATCGCCACCAGCGATACGTTGGCGGCGTCGCCGCGGGCGATCGCCTCGACTGACGAGACGCGGGTCGGTGGGTTCCCCGGGTAGCGGATCCCGCCGTCGACCACGGGCAGCGAGATATCGTAGATGCGACGCATGGCGATCGGGCGGTGGGGGAGTGAGCGGGCGTGCGCGCTGCCGCAAGTTTGCGACCCCCCACGTCCGACCGCTATCGTTGCGCGGGTCCGCGCCCGGGCCGGCCCGCGCCGGTGAGCGGCCCCGGAGCGAACGCGTGGGGACAGTGGAGCGCCGGATCAGCGGGCAAGGCGGCAAGGCCGAGCGCCGGGCGTGGCCCGGAGGTGACGCGTGAGTGACGACCCGACACCGCTCGTGCTCGCCCTCGACGTCGGCACGTCCTCCGTGCGGGCGTACCTGTACGACCGGATGGGGCGACGGCGGTGCGGAGCGCAGGCCCACTATGCGTGGACCACCACACCGGATGGCGGCGCCGAGATCGACCCCGACGAGATCGTACGCCACGTGGTGGCCGTTGTCGACGCCGCCCTGCGCGACGCCGGCACGCTCGCCGGAGCAATCGCGGCCGTCGGCGTGGCCGCGCTCTGGCACAGTGTCGTCGGAGTCGACGCGGACGGGAAGCCGGTCACGCCGGCGTACTCCTGGAGCGACAGCCGGCCGGCGGCGGCCGCGGCGGCGCTCCGCCGCCGGCTCGACGAGCCCGCCGTTCATGCGCGCACCGGGGCGGTGCTCCACGCGAGCTACCTGCCGGCCAAGCTGCTCTGGCTCAGCCAGGCCCGCCCTCACGACTTCGTGCGTGCCCGGTACTGGATGTCGATTGGCGAGTACCTCGCCCTCCGGTTGTTCGGCGAGCGGCGCGTGAGCCTGTCGATGGCGTCCGGCACGGGGCTCCTCGACCAGCACGCGCTCGCGTGGGACGCCGGCGTGCTCGCCGCGCTGCCGATAGCGCCGGAGCAACTCTCGCCGCTCGTCGACGTCGACGCGCCACTCGCGGGGCTGCGGCCGGAGTTCGCCGGCCGCTGGCCGACGCTCCGGGCCGTGCCCTGGCTGCCGGCGCTGGGCGACGGTGCGTGCGCGAACGTCGGCACGGGTTGTACGACGGCGGAGCGCGTCGCGCTGTCGCTCGGCACCTCTGGCGCGCTCCGGGTGCTCTTCCCCGCCGAGCAGGTGCGCATCCCGCCGGGCCTTTGGTGCTACCGGCTGGACCGGCGGCGCGCCGTAATGGGCGGCGCCGTGTCGAACGGCGGCAACGTCTACGCGTGGCTTCGCGGAACGCTCCGGCTGCCGGAGCCCGCCGCGCTCGAGGCGGCGCTCGACGCGATGCCGCCCGACGGCCACGGGCTCACGGTACTCCCTTTCCTGGCCGGCGAGCGGAGCCCCGACTGGCCCGCTGCCGCGCGCGCCGCGATCACCGGGCTGACCCTCGACACCACTCCCCCGCAAATCGTGCGCGCCGCACTCGAGGGCGTCGCGTACCGGCTCGCGCTCGTGCGGCGGCTGCTGCGCGGCGCCTTCCCGAGCGGCGGGCTCGTAATCGCGAGTGGGTCGGCGCTGCGCCACTCGCCCGCGTGGGCCCGCATCATCGCCGACGTGTTCGGGGAGCCGCTCGTGCTCGCGGCTGACGACGAGGCGTCGAGCCGCGGCACGGCGCTCCTCGCGCTCGAGGCGATCGGCGCCCTGCGCGACATCACCGACGCGCCGGACGCGCTGAATGGTACGGTGGAGCCCGACCCCACGCGTCACGCCCGCTACGTGGACGCGATCGCCCGATACGAGGCGCTCGACGAGCTCCTGGTCGAGCGAGCGCGGCTCGGCCGCGGATGAACTCGGATGCACGCGGATGCACGCGGATGCACGCGGATGCACGCGGATGCACGCGGATGCACGCGGATGCACGATGCACGCGGACCGCTCCACGCGCAGGTCAAGGCTCCTCTTCTGGCATCCAAAAGAGGCGCCTTGGTGCACGGGGCGAATCCGCGAAGGGCAGGCGAGGCGATCCGTGCGACGCACCCCGACGCACCCCACCGTCGCCGTATGGTGCGGGGTGAGCCCACATCCAGTAGAATGCATCGAACATCATGGGCTGCCCCGGTACTCGGGGGCCCGGCCGGTCGGCCCGCCGGTGGAGCTCACCAGCCACGCCACGCCCGACCTGAGGCCTCGTAGTCCTGGCCGGCAAGATGCCGGACGCTCGACGGCTATCGAGCGTACGGACGCGGTCCGCGGCCCGACACGTGTTGTGTTGGTTTGTCGGTTGAAATCACCCCGGAGTGAGGCGCTCGAACGCGACGCCCTTGACTACATCACGATCACCCGGAGCGGAGAGCCCCTCGCGCCAGGCAGGCCGCAGCCCCCGGAACCGGATTCTCGCGGCGCTCCCCGAGGCCGAATACGCGCGCCTCGCGCCCGCGCTCGAGCTCGTCACCCTCGAGTTGCGGCAGGTGATGTTCGACGTCGACCGCCCGATCGAGTACGTCTACTTCCCTGAAGACGCCGTAGTCTCGGTGGTCAGTGTCATGACCGACGGGAGTGGGGTCGAGACGGCGACGATCGGCGACGAGGGGCTGGTGGGGCTGCCTGTGTTCCTCGGCACGGGCCGCACACCCGCCCAGGCGTTCTGCCAGGTCCCGGGCGAGGCGCACCGCATCGAGAGTGGCGCCTTCCGACAGGAGATCGGGCGCGCGGGGGACCTGCGCGACGTCCTCAGCCGGTACACGCAGGCGCTCTTCACGCAGGTTGCTCAGTCGTCGGCGTGCAACCGGCTGCACACGATGCGCGAGCGCTGCGCCCGGTGGCTCCCGCAGATCCACGACCGCGTCGGCCGCGACGAGTTCCCGCTCACCCAGCAGTTCCTCTCGCAGATGCTGGGCGTCCGCCGCGCCACCGTCACGGAGACGGCGAGCAAGCTGCAAGAGGATGGACTCATCACCTATGACTACGGCCGCATCACGGTCACGGATCGCCGGGGACTCGAGGCCGCCTCGTGCGAATGCTACGAGATCATCAGGCGCGAGTTCGCGCGCCTTCTCGACGGGCATGAAGCACCGAGCGTGCTCGAGGGTGTTCAGACCGAGGAGGACGGCAGAACGGCCATCGGCGACGGCACGCCCAGGGGTGCAGGGGCCGACGCGACAGGCGCGTAGCGACAGGCGCGTAGCGACAGGCGCGTAGCGACAGGCGCGTAGCGACAGGCGCGTAGCGACAGGCGCGTAGCGACAGGCGCGTAGCGACAGGCGCGTAGCGACAGGCTACAGGGAGCTCGCCGACGCTACGCTGACTGGCCTTCCGCGGCGCGCCGCAGCGCACGGCGAGCGGTCGCGGCGGCCCGAGCGACCAGCCGGCGCATGACCTCGATCGCCGCCGCGGAGTCGTCACCGCTCTGCGGCACGTGGCGCCGCGCGACCGCTTCGAGCTCCTCGGCGAGGATCGCGTACTCCCGCGTCAATTGCTCTTCAGTCCAGCCCTGCCGGTGCCGCGCCCGACCGTGGAGCTCCGCCACGACGCGCTGGATGGTGCTCCCGTCGCGGAGCAGGTCGGAGGCGAGCCCGCCGGTCTCATCGATCGCGACGAGCCATTGCGCGAGGTCGGCCAGAAAGGCGAGCTGGTGGTCTTCGAGGTCGGACTTGCGCAGCGCCGCCGCGCGGGCGAGGCCCGGGTCGCTGCGCAGGCGCTCGGCGTGCGCCCGCAGCACCTCGTCGATTCGCTCCTGGAGGTGCTCGCCGATCTCGGCGAGTCCCTGGACCCGGTGGCCGGCGGCCTCGCGCGGCCGCGCCCCGCGCTCGGTCGCCGCCTCGTCCGAGTCGGTCGCCGAAAGCCAGACGGTGAAGGTCGCCCCCTGCCCGAGCACGCTCTCGACGGTGAGCTCACCGCCCATGAGCCGCGCCAATCGCCGGCTGATCGCCAGGCCGAGGCCCGTGCCTCCCTGGGTGCGGAGGTACGGACCGCGCTCGTTCCCTTCCACCTGCATGAACGGCTCGAACACCGACGCCTGGTGTTCCGGCGCGATGCCGATGCCAGTGTCCGAGACGCGGATGAAGGCCCACGGGCCGCCGCCGAGGCGCACGCCGGCCGGCGGCTCCGCCAGGCTGCCGCACTCGAGGGTAACGGTGCCGCCCGGATGCGTGAACTTGACCGCGTTCGACAAGAGGTTGACCACGATCTGACGCACCCGGTTCTCGTCGCCGACGTACGCCACGCCGGGCGCCTGTGCGCTCGCGTCCACCAGGCGGACCCCTTTGGCCTCCGCTTGCGGGAGTGTGAGGGCGACCGCGGCCTCGAGCACGCGCGGGGTGGTCGCCCGCTCCCGCGCCACTCGCAACCGCCCCGCCTCGAGCTTCGCGAAGTCGAGCACGTCGTTCACGAGCGCGAGCAGGTGCTCGCTGGACGCGTTGAGGCGCCGGAGGTAGTCGCGTTGCTGCTCGGTGATGGAGCCCGCGAGCCCGAGCTCGAGCAGTTGGGTGTACCCCATGATCGCGTTGATAGGCGTGCGAAGCTCGTGACTCATCGTCGCGAGCAGGTCCGACTTGCCTTGACTCGCCAACTCCGCCTCGGCGGTCCGCTCCGCGAGCTCGCGGGTGCGCTCGGCCACCCGCGCCTCGAGCTCGGCGTTGGCGCGGCGCAGCGCCTCCTCGGCTCGCACCCGCTCCGTGACGTCGCGGAAGAGCCACCGCACGCCGACCACCGCACCGGTGTTCGGATCGCGGACGGCCGCGGTCGTCACCGCCACCGGCACCGCGGCGCCTCGGCGCGGAGTGAGTCGCAACGTCTGCTCGTCGACCGAGCTCGAATTCTCCATGTCGTTGAGCAGCCCCCGCAACCGGGCACGGTCTTCGGCCGCGACGTAGAGGGGGAGCGGCTTCTGAGTGAGTGTGTCGGATTCGATGCCGAGGAGCTCGGCGGCCGCCCGGTTCGCCTCGACGATCCGCCCGTCGAGGCGCGTCACGACGTACGCGCCGGGCGCGAACTCGAAGAGATCCTGGAAGCGCTGGCGCTCGTGGTCCAACGCCAGGCGCGCCTGGGCGAGCTCGTGGTGCTGGTGGAGGAGCTCCTCCTCGGCCACCTGCAGCTCCTCGAGCGCGCAGAGGAGATCGCTGGCGGCGTCGCCCGGCACGTCGGCGGGCCGGTCGAGCTGGCCGCCCTCGGCGCGCTGGCGGAGGGCTGCCGCGCTCCGACGCATGGCGGTCACTCGCCGGGCGAGCGCGTCGATACGGCGGGCAAACTCCGCATCCTCTTCGTGCTCTTCGGACGCCGAGTCCCGGGCGGCTGCGGCGGGCGCGGCCGAGGGAGCCGAGCGGGGTGCGTCAGTGCGCTGGCCGGCGGCCGGCGTGGCGCCTAGATCGACCGTGTCGGCCCCCGACCCGTGGACCTCTCGGGCGTCAGGCATGGACATCAGGTCACACTCGTGGTTCAGACGCGCGTTGTACGCAGGCAGCCCCAGTGACGAGCTCCCGGGGCGTGTGGGCGACGCGCTGCAATTCCGCTGCGGGCTTCACAGGACTTCTCAGGACGTCACAGGGGTAATCGACGTAGACGTAATAGACATGACGGTCGTGGTCATTTGCCGTCGGCCGTGCGGTCCCCACCTCGCCGCGCCGTGGCGCGGGACCATGGCGCGGACACCACCAAAGCGCACAGGGTGTGCCCGGCGGGTCCTCTACCCCGCCCTAATGGCCTCCTGCACCCCGGAACGCTCGGGGCCGGGGTTATCTTTCGGCATCGCCGCGCATTCTGGCCCAGCACCGTCTCGATCTCGAGGTCATCGCGTCATGTCCGCTCCCGTCGCCAATCCTCCGCGCACTTCCCCCCACGGGTCGGGCGCGGACGCTACCACTCAGGGTGGCACCGCCACCGACCAGCCGCAGCCCGTGCCCGAGATGGGCGGGGTGCCCGGGTTCAACGGCAACCGCCGCGTCCCGCCGCCGGTCAACGAGCCGGTGAAGGCCTACGCGCCGGGCTCCGGCGAGAAGGCCGCGCTCAAGGCGCGCCTGGCGGCGATGGCCGGCGAGCGCGTCGAGATCCCGGTGATCATCGGCGGCAAGGAGATCCGGACCGGGAACACGGCGCAGGCCGTGATGCCGCACGACCACCGCCACGTCCTCGCCGACTGGCACAAGGCGTCGCGCGAGCACGTGCTGCAGGCGGTCGACGCGGCGAACGCGGCGCACCGGGAGTGGGCGAACTGGAGCTGGGAGGACCGAGCCGCGGTGTTCCTCAAGGCGGCCGAGCTCCTCGCCACCACGTGGCGCGCCACGCTCAACGCCTCGACCATGCTCGGCCAGTCGAAGACCGTGTTTCAGGCCGAGATCGACGCCGCCGCGGAGCTCATCGACTTCTGGCGCTTCAACCCGCACTACGCCCAGGAGCTCTACGACGAGCAGCCGCTGAGCAACCAGACGATGTGGAACCAGCTCGACTACCGGCCGCTCGAGGGGTTCGTGTACGCCGTCACACCGTTCAACTTCACGTCGATCGCCGGCAACCTCCCCACGGCGCCGGCGCTGATGGGGAACACGGTGATCTGGAAGCCGGCGAGCACCGCCATGCTCTCGGCCTACTACATCATGAAGCTGCTCCAGGAGGCCGGGCTCCCGCCGGGCGTCATCAACTTCGTGCCCGGCGACGCGCCAGCGGTGAGCGAGGTGCTGCTCTCGCACCGCGACCTGGCCGGCGTCCACTTCACCGGCTCCACGGGCGTCTTCAACAGCATGTGGGAGACGATCGGGCGCAACATGACGCGGTACCGCTCGTACCCGCGCATCGTCGGCGAGACGGGCGGCAAGGACTTCATCGTCGCCCACGCGTCCGCCGACGCGGACGCGTTGGCGGTGGCGATGGTTCGCGGCGCCTTCGAGTACCAGGGGCAGAAGTGCTCGGCGGCGAGTCGCGTCTACGTGCCCGAGAGCCTGTGGCCGCGGGTTGAGGAGCGCGCGGTCGCGATGATCGAGAGCGTCCGCATGGGCGACGTCCAGGACTTCCGCAACTTCATGGGCGCCGTAATCGACGAGAAGGCGTTCAAGAAGATCTCGGAGTACCTCGACGGCGCCAAGAAGAACGGCGACCGCGTGCTCACCGGCGGCACGGCGCGCGGCGACACCGGCTACTTCATCGAGCCCACCCTCGTGCGCACCACCGACCCGGGCAATCGGCTGCTGTGCGAGGAGATCTTCGGCCCCGTGCTCGCGGCGTACGTGTATCCGGACGCGAAGTGGGACGACACGCTCGCGCTCATCGACCGCACGTCACCGTACGCGCTCACGGGCGCCGTGTTCTCGCGCGACCGCAAGGCGGTGAAGCAGGCGAGCGTCGCGCTCCGCAACTCGGCGGGCAACTTCTACATCAACGACAAGCCGACCGGCGCGGTGGTGGGGCAGCAGCCGTTCGGCGGCGCCCGCGGGTCGGGCACGAACGACAAGGCCGGCTCGAAGCTGAACCTCGTCCGCTGGGTGAGCGCGCGCGCCATCAAGGAAACCTTCAGCCCGCCGACGGACTACCGGTATCCGTTCATGGCGGAGGAGTAGACCGGCGAGCGGCCAGTGGCGAGTGGAGAGTGGCGAGCAACCGCAGGTCACTCGCCACTCTCCACCCGCCACTGGCCACTAGAGTAGTAGATCCGACCGCACCCGCTTCCGCACGCCCCACCAGAGAGCGCCGAGCAGGTTGGAGCGGCCGACGACGACGCTCGCTTCGCCGGTGAGGCCGGGCCGCCAGGCGGCGTCCGCCGGGAGCCGCACGCGCGCTTCGACGCCCGCCGCGACGTTGCCTGCTGCGGCATTGCCCGTCGCGGCGCCGAGCGTACGGCCGGTGCCGCTCGACACGCTGGCGATCGTCGCGCGGAGGGGGTGCTCCGCATCGGCGTATGGGAACAGGGTGACCGGCTGTCCGCTCCGGACGAGCGACGCGCCACCACCGTGCAGCGCGATCCGCACCTCTACCGAGTCGAGATCGCTGACGGCGAGCAGAGTGTCGCTGGCCTCGACGCGCCGGCCGAGCAGCACCTCGGGCCTCGGTGTGGTGACCACGCCCCGCGCTGGCGCCCGGACGGTCATCGCCTCCGAGCGGCTGCGGAGCGCGGCGGAGCGCGCGGCGGCGGCGGTACGCTCCGCAACGAGGCGCTCGGCGACGGCGTCCGACCCGCGCGCCCGCGCCCGACGCTCGTCGAGGGCGAGGGAGTCCGCCGCCCGCTCGCCCGCCGCCCGCGCGCGTTCGAGGCCGTAGTCGACTAGGCGCACGAGCGGAGCGCCGGCGTCCACCCGGGTGCCCTCGCGCACGAGCACCTGCGACACCACGCCGCTATCCGGCGCCGTGAGCGCGAGCGTCAGCGCCGGCGCGGAGGCGAACGCGCCCGACGCGGTCAGCGGCCAGGGAACGACTGCGGCGACGAGCACCGCGACCAGCAGCGCGGCACCGATCCGCCGGCCGGCGGGGCTCCCGCGCCAATCGACGCGGCGGGCGCGCAGCGACAACGCGGCCGCCTGCCACCACTCGCGGAGCGGGTGCCGCACCATCGCGAACACCGCGACCGCCACGAGGAGGGCGCCGAGCGCGCCGAGTACCTGCTGCGCCCATCCGAACACCAGTCCGGCGATGACGAGAAAGATCGTGCTGACGTAGACGGCGGCGAGGACGGCGTACACCAGAAAGATCCGGCGCTCCCGGTCGGTGGCGCGCGGCTCCGGGATCTCGAGCCGAAGGACGTGCCGCATGATCCACCACTTGAGGTGCGCGAACGCGCGCACGCGCAGGTTCGGGACGTCCAGGTAATCGCTCAGGGCGAAGTACCCGTCGAGCGGGATGAGCGGGTTGAGGTTCGTGATCACGGTCGTCATGCCGCCGACAAGCATAGCCGCCACCGCGACCTCGGACGCCAGTGTGCCGGGCACGGCCACCCACCAGAGGATCGCCGCGAGCCCCGCGAGCACGAACTGGATCCACGACCCCGCCGCCGTTACCCAGAGGCGCGCCCGCAGCTCCGGAAAGCTCCAGGCGTCGTTCACGTTGCAGTAGAACGCCAGCTGGAAGTACAGCAGCATGACCCCGAGCTCGTGCACCTCGCCCCCGAAGTACTTGCAGGTGAAGCCATGCCCGAGCTCGTGCACCCCGATCACCGTGAGCGCCGTGATCCAGAGGACGACGAACGTGCTGAGGGTGAGCGTACTCGGCGAATAGAGCGCGGCGACGGTGCGCGTGAAGTCCCCCCAGGTCGCCGCGAGCACGACGAAGTACGCGGCGAACAAGAGTACGGACACCACGAGGAAGGTGCGGGTGAAGCACCACCGAACCGCCGGAAGCAGCCGATTGAAGAGGCGGTCGGGATCTCCGACCGACCAGCGCATCCGAAGCAGCTCGCCCCGGAACAGCGCCGGCCGCCGGCGCTGCCGGCGCTCGGCTCGGAGGCGCTCGAGCTGCAGCGTCGTCCGCTCGTCGAGCGACCGCTCCATGAGCCCCAGCGAGCCCAGCTTGCGGGCGAAACCGTCGACGGTGGCCGCGGAGACGCGGAGGCCGTGCTCCGCCAGTCCCGCCACGATCTGAGCCGCCGTTCTCGTCCCGTCGAAGCAGCGGATGACCATCGCTTCGACCGGCCGGAAGCGAAAGTACTTCTTGCTCGCACGGTCCTTGAGAATGAAGCTCTGCTCGCCGCGATACGTCTGCTCGATGACGGCGATGTCGGGGCGAAGGCGGGGGCAGGCGGTGCTCACCGCTCCGCTCTCAGTGCGCCACGCGCGTGACCCGCTCGCCTGGCGCGAGCCCGCTCACGACCTCGACCCGCCCGTCCTCCAGTTCGGCGCCGAGCGTCACGGGCCGGAGTGTGGTACGGCCTTGGTCGAGCACCAACGCGTAGCCGTCGGTCACCGCCTCGCGCGGCACCATCACCACGCGGCGCCGCTCGGCGCCGAGCCGGACGACGACGCTCGCGCCCGGCAGGAGCGATGCGCCAGCGTCGAGCCGGACCACCACCTCGCGTGTTCCGCTGCCCGGGTCGATCGCCGGCGCCACGCGCTGCACGCGCGCCGGCGCGCTCGCCCCGCGCACGCCCACCGCGAGTGCGGCGTCGCCCGGCCGGATCCCGTCGGCCGAGGCCTCGGGCACGCGCAGGCGCGCGAAGAGCGGGGCCGTCTCGGTGAGGCGGTAGAGCGAGTCGCCCGCCGCGACGAGGCGCCACGGGCGGGCGTAGCGGGCGGTGATGACGCCCGCGAACGGCGCGACGGCGCGCGTGAGCTCCAGGTTGCGCTGTGCCTCGCGGAGCGCGAGGGCCGCCTGCCGGTGGTCGAGCTCCACCTGCTCCGAGTCGGCGACGGTCACTCCGCCCGCCTTGGTCATCGCCCGCGCGCGCTGCACCAGCCGCTCGCTGTTGTCGTAAGCCGCCTGGGCCCGCGCCAGCGCGATCTCCTGCTCCGCGCTCTCCACGCGCGCGAGGAGCTGCCCCGCGCCGACGCGCCCCCCGAGGTCGACGAGCAGTGCCTCCACCCGACCGGCCGATCGCGCGGCCACCACTACGTCCCGCTCGGCGTAGAGCTGCGCGGGCAGGGCGAGGGGCACGCGTACTGTGCCAGTGTCGACCACCATGCCGCCGGCCGCGGGCGGCGCGCCGGCCGGCGGCGCGGGCGCGGCCTGCCCGCCGCACGCGAGCAGGGCGGCGAGGCAGACCGCGGCGAGGCTCGGGGGAGCCGAGAGGACCGGCTCGCCCGCGAGCTGGCGGCCAGGCATTGGCGAATGCGCCCGCGCGTGCGTCATGACCACATTCTCCACCAGAGAAGTCGCGCCGTGCGGAGCGGCGTCCGCAGCAGCCTGCCCGCCAGCGACGCCGGCGCGGTGAGCACGCGAGCGTGCGCGGTCATCCCGGGCCGAAGCAGGCCGGCGTCGTTGGGCACGAGCGCGCGCACGGGAAACCACACGCCGTCGTCGGCGCTCGCGCCGTCGGCCGGAAGACTGCCGACGGCGGTCACCCGGCCGACGAACGTCCGCTGCGGAAGCGCGTCGACCCGGAGGCGGATTTCGTCGCCGACGCCTACGCGGGGGAGGTCGCGCTGGTCGACGCCGAACTCCAACTCGAGCGTGTCGGTGCGGCCGACGTCCACCAGCACGTCCCCGGCGTCCACACTGGCGCCGACCCGCTCCTCGGGTCGCGCGGTGAGCACCGTGCCGCTCACCGGGGTGCGGATCACCGTGGCCCCCACCTGCTCGTCGAGCACCTGCAGCTCGCGGCGGAGGCTCGCCGCCCGCGCGTGCTGCAACTGCTCGTCCCCGGCATCGCCGCGCGCCGCCGACAGTGCCGCCTCGCGGTCGGCGGCGGCGGCGGCGGCAGCCAGGGCGTCGCGCTCGGCCCGCAGCTCGGCGGCGCGGAGCTGGGCCACCGGGTCTCCGCGCACCACCGGCATGCCCTCGCGCACGAGCACGCGCTCAACGACGCCGGGGACGAGAGCGTGCACCTGGGCGTTGCTCGTGGCGCGGAACACGGGGTAGGCGGCGGGGACGCGCAGCGGCCAGCGCACGAGCGTGACGGCCGCGACGGCCGCGACGGCGGCCGCGGCGTAGGCCAGCCGCCGTTGTCGCGGGACGGCCAGGAACGCCCGCTTCTTCGCGCTGAAGGCGCCGAGCACGTCGGCCAGCGGCACCTGGCTGTAGAGCTGCGCGTTCCGCACGGCGACCGTCGTCTGACTGGCGAGGATCGCCGCCAGCTCGCGCTGCCGCTCGCTCGCGAAGTCCGGCCGGGCCGCCTCGAAGACGAGGATCCCGACGACCCCTTCCTCGTCGCGGAGCGGCAGGTACAGGCCGCTGCTCACGCCGTCGGCCTCGAGGTCGCCGCCGAAGATCTGCAGGAAGATGCGCTCCTCGTCCGACGCCGGGGCGCTCCGATCGGAGAGGTAGAAGCTCTCGCCCTGACCGGCCGCCCACGCTGCGCGAACGGCCAGATCCTGGAGCTTGGGATCGGTGGGGTCGGTCTCGTCGGCCCCCGCCACCGCCCGGATGTCGCACTGCCCGTGCTCGTACAGGGCCACCGCCCCTCGATCGAACGCGAGCGCACGCGTCGCGAGGTTCGCGACCGCGCGAAGCACCCGGTCCAGGTCGAGCGTAGCGGTGATCTCGCGCCCCAGCTCGGCGAGCAGGGCGAGGTCGCGCGTGCGGTCCGCGGCTTGGACGCGCGCCGCGTTGCGGAGCGCCACCGCCCCGGCGGCGGCCAGGCCGCGAAGCAGGTCGCGCTCTCCGGCACTGAAGGGCGTGGCCGGCGGCACGCGCGACACCCGGAGCGCGCCGATCGTGGCGTCCGGCACGACCATCGCCGCCGCGATCGTGATCGCCTCGTTGGCGTCCTGCTCGTCGGCGGGCGCCTCATCGCCCGGCGCATCGTCGGCGCCCGCCCCGTCGCCGGCGCCGTCGGAGTCCATGGCCGACTCCAGTGGCATCTCCGCGCCGACGAGCTCGTCGCCGTCCGGGCCGTGGGCGAGCCGGCAGACCAGCCGCTCGTCGTCGGCGAGCCAGAGGGAGCCGCCGTCGGCGCGCAGGGCGGTGACGGCGGCGCGAAGCAGTCGCGCGGCGAGCTCGCTGGCATCGAGCGTCGCCGCGACGTCGAGTGTGAGCGTCTGGAGCAGCCGCAGCCGGTCCAGCTCGGCGCGGAGCTCACCGTACTCACCGTACTCTCCGTACGCTTCGACGCGGCGGTCGGCGGGGGGCCCGCTCAGATCGGGGGCGGCATACGATCCGGGCAGAGCAGCGGACGGCGCGCCATCCGCCAGTCCAGTGCCCTGCACTCCTCGCTGGAGTTCAATCTCTCGATCCGCCACCGATACCCCGCCGGCGCGCAGGGAAGCTAAGGTGAGACGGAATGGCGCAGACCGCAACCCTCAGCCGTGCGGGCGGCGGTCCACACGCGACGGGGGCCGGGGTGAGATCACCCCGGCCCCCGTCGCGTGCGAGCGCCTGGTTAGTTGGCTACGCGCGGCCAGGTGGCCGGCGCGATGCGCTCCTCGAGCTCCTCGACGTTCAGCTCGATCGCCTCGGCTTCCTTGCCAGTCTGCTTCTTGACCTGCTCCTTCTGCTCGGGCGTAAGATCGAAGCGGACGGTCTCGGGGTTCTTCTTCATAACTACCTCCGGAGGCGGTGTCGGATCGGCTGTTCGTGGGATCCAGTCTAGGCGCGCTCCGTGAACGGAGCGTGAATCTCTGTCGCGGATCGTGAAACGCTCGTTCAGCGCGACGTGTAATTCCGGGCGAGTTCCGAGCGGGGCGTCGGGGACGATGGCCCCTCGCGCTCCGCGTGCCCCATCAATTGCCGGCCAGGAATCGATTAGCGCCGGTAATCGGGGCGATCCGCTCCTCGAGTTCCTCGACGTTCAGCTCGAGAGCCGCCGCGTCCTTCCCGGTCTGCCGCTTGACCTGCTCCTTCTGCTCGGGCGTGAGGTCGATGCGGATGGTCTCGCTCTCTTTCTTCATAACTCCTCCTCGAATGGCGGTCGGCGCTGCAGAGCGTTCGGTCGCGCTTTGTGCGGGAGAGTATAGGAGGGCACCGTGAGTCGATCGTGAAATCCCTGTCGCGAATCGTGAAGAGGCCCTACCTTGCCGCGTTCCCCTTCGGGAGCGACCGTGTCAGGCCTCGCCCTCACGCTTTGCGGTCGTGTCATCGCCACCGTTGATGGCCAGTCCCCGCCGGGCGAGCCCCTCGGTGGGAAGGCTCTCGCCTTGCTCGCCTACCTCGCGCTCGAGCCCGGCGTGCACACCCGCGACGAGCTCACCGCCCTCCTCTGGGGCGAGTTCCCGGAGCAGCAGGCGAAGGCGTCGCTTCGCCAGGCGCTCACGCATCTGCGTCACGCCGTCGGGGATTCGCTGCGCGCGGACCGGACCTCCGTGGAGCTCGCCGGCCCGGTCGAGTGCGACGTGCTCACCTTCCTGCGTACCGTGACGGACGACCCACGCGCCGCACTGGGGGTCGACGTCTCGCGGTTCCTCGCCGGCCTTCCGGCGCGGCACTGTCCGGCGTTCGACGAGTGGGTGGAGACGACGCGCGCGACGCTGCTGCGCCACTCCGAGGCCGCCCTGGCCGCGCTCGTCCGCGAGGCCATGGCGCGGCATGCCTGGCGGGAGGCGCTCGACTTGACGGCTCGCTGGCTCGCCGCCGACCCGCTCTCCGACGCCGCCACGCGCGCGGCCATCGAGGCGCACTACATGGCCGGCCAGCGCGGGGCTGCCCTCGCGACGTTTGCCGACTACCGAAAGCGGCTCGGCGCCGAGACCGGCGCCGAGCCGAGCCGCACGCTCCGCGAGCTCGTGGCGAGAGTCGAGGAAGACGGCCTCCGCCGGGCCGATCGGCCCGTTGCCACCGAGGAGTGGTACGCGAGCGCTCCGTCGTTCGACACCAGCCTGTGGGGGCGCAGTCGGGAGTGGGCGGTGCTCGAGCGCGCGTGGCGCAAGACGGTGCGCGGACAGGGGCACGTCGTGCTGATCGAGGGGGAGGCCGGCCTCGGGAAGTCGCGCCTCGCGAGCGACTTCCTGCGCTGGGTCACATCCGGCGGGGGCACGGTACTCCGCGCGTGCGGCTACGAGGCGTCGGCCGGCGTGCCCTTCGGGACGATCGTCGAGGCGCTCGGCTCCGGGATCGACGCGCCCGGCCTTGGCGGCACCGACCCACAGTGGCTGGCCGAAGTCGCGCACGTGCTGCCCGAGCTCCGGCGCCGCTTTCCAAACCTGCCCGGCGTGTCGCCGTCGGCCTCGGGCGACAGGCGGCGGCTGTTCGAGGGCGTCGCCCAATGTCTGCTCGCGGCGGCCGAGGAGAGCCCGGTCGCCGTCTTCGTGGACGACCTCCAGTGGTGCGACGCCGATAGCTGCAATCTGCTCCACTTCCTCGTGCGCCGGCTGGAGCAGGCGCCGGTCCTCTGGTGCGGCACGCTCACGCTCGGCGTGCTCGCGCGAGACGCGCCCGCCGCGCGGCTCTGTCGCGCGCTCCGCGCCGGTCCTCACTCCGCGGTGGTGTCGCTCGCGCCGCTCACCCAGGACGACGTCTGGGAGATGATCCACGAGCTGGGGCGCGTCAGTGCGCCGACCGGCGCGCGGCGGCTCGCCGCCCGCATCCACGAGGTCACAGCCGGCAATCCATTCTACGTCATCGAGCTGCTGAAGACGCTGTTCGCGCAAGGATGGCTGACGGTGGACCCGGAGACCGGCGAGTGGGTGGTGCCGCCATCGGCTGAGGGCGACGGACACGAGGTGGCCCTCTCGCCGACCGTGCACGACGCCATCTCGGAGCGCATCGAGTGCCTGCGGGACGATCTGCACGCCACCCTCATCACCATCGCCGTCTCGGGCCGGGGGTGCCGCGCCGAGGTGATCTCATACGTTCAGGGCATCTCCAGGCTGCACGCCGCGGCACTCAGCGATGCCCTGCTCGAGCGTCACCTCGTGGTCGAGGATGGTGGCATGTACCGGTGCGCCCATCCCGTCATCGCCCGCGTGGTGCGCGACAGTCTGAGCACGGCGCGCCGCCGGGAGGTGCACCGGAGCGTGGCACTCACGCTCGAGCTGACCGCCACGCCGAGTGCCGAGCCGATGGAGCTCGGTGAGATCGCGCGGCACGCCGAGGCCGCCGGCGAGCGGGCGACGGCCTACAAGTACGCGCTCATGGCCAGCCGCGCCAGCGTCACCCGCTACGCCTACGATGAGGCGCTCGCCTGGCTCGACCTCGCCGCCGAGATGGCGTCCACGCCGGAGGAATCGAAGGTGGTCGACCGCGTGACCGCCGAACTGCTTGACACGTCGGGGGGGCGCGACGCCTCGCCGCCGTTCAAGATGCCGAGCCGCCCGCTCGGCCAGCTCGAGCGCGCCGACCTCGACCTCCCGGCCCGCGCGTGAGAGAGTGGCGAGTTAAAAGTGGGGTGTGGCGAGCGGTACGTATGCTCGCCACTCCCCGCTTTTCACTCGCCACTGTCAGTTCGGCCGCGGCACCACGGTGAGGATCGAGTGCGGGCGGCCGCTGTCGGCGTCGGCGCGCGGCGCCGCCGGGTCGGCCACCCACTGCGTGTCGTCGATGACGAACGCGTAGCGGTGGCGGCCGGGCGCGAGCGCCACGGCCACACGCCACACGCCGCCCGACTCGGCCGCGATCAGCGGGGTCGCCCTCGCGTCCCACCGATTGAAGTCGCCGGCCAGGGCGACGCGCGACGCTCCCGGCGCGACGAGCATGAAGCGTACGAGCCGCACGGTATCCCGGATCGTCGCCACGACCGTGTCGCCGAGCACCGACGCGGCGACCACCGACGCGTCGCCGGTGTGCGGTTCGAGTGGCAACAGGTGGGCGGGGCGCAGCCCCCGCAGCGTCATGACGCCGCACACCCCGGCGGCGAGCGCAAACCCCACGACCGGCGACGCCCAACCGGCGCGCGCGCCGCGGCCGGGCCGTGGGCGGCGGCCGCGCCGCGACGGCGGCCCGGCCGAGCGCACCAGCTCCATGATGCGTGCCTTCCGCACGGGGTCGGTCGCGACGGGGCGGCGCAGCTCGCGGGCGACCCACGCCTCCAACCCGTCGGCCCCGTTCACGGGATCAAACACAATACACCTCCTGAAGCAGCTCGCGGAGGCGGACGAAGGCCCGCTTCACGCGCATCTTGAGCGCCGACACGCCGGCGCCGGTGACCGCCGCCATGTCCTCGTAGCTCAGGTCCTCCGCGTACTTGAGCACCACCGCCTCGCGCTGGTCGGGCGGGAGCTGCGCGAGCGCGCGCTCGAGTCGGTCGCGCAGGTCGTGCTGCTCCGACCCGCCAGCGTCGACCAGCGTGTCGACCAGCGTCAGCTCACCCGGGTCTACGTCCGGGAAGGTGCGCTCCCGCCGCCGGCGCCCGGCCGCCACCGTCCGGCATTGGTTCACGAGGATGCGGAACAGCCACCCGGCGAAGCGCTCCCGCTCCTCGTACTGCCCGAGCGACCGGTAGGCGCGGACGAAGGCGTCCTGCAGCGCCTCCTCGGCGTCCTCACGGTTCCCGACCATGTGCACGGCGTAGCGCGCGAACCGGTCGTAATACCGGTCCACGAGGATCGCGAAGGCCTCCGCGTCGCCCGCGAGCACCCGCTCCACCACCGCCGCGTCAGTCATGTGCACAGTCGAATAACTTGTGCATTGGCAGAAATCGTCACAAAAAGGGCGGCGCTCGGCCCTCTTAGCGGCGGCTCTCGGCGCTCGGCGCTCGGCGCTCGGCTGGGGCGGTGGTCAGGAACGGCTCGGCGCGAGGGACGTCCTCCTGAGCTTCCCGCCCTCACCGAGCGCCGAGAGCCGAGAACTGTACCTCCACTCTCCACTCTCCACTCTCCACTCGCCGTGGCCACCCACCGCTTCCTCACCGCCGACATCTTCACCGACCGCCGGTTCGGTGGCAACCAGCTCGCCGTCTTCCCCGACGCCCGTGGCATCGCCGAGGAGTACTTGCTGCCTATGGCGCGCGAGTTCAACTACAGCGAGGTCACCTTCGTCTACCCGCCCGCGGACGCGCGCCACACCCGGCGGGTCCGCATCTTCACGCCGGGCGGGGAGATACCCTTCGCCGGCCACCCGACGGTAGGCACCGCCCACGTGCTCGTGGCCACCGGCGAGGTCCCACTGAGCGGCGACACCGCGCACCTCGTGCTCGAGGAAGGCGTGGGCCCGGTGCCGGTGACAGTGCGCGGCGAGGGCGGGGAGCCCACGTTCGCCCAGCTCTCCGTAGCGAAACTTCCGGCCGTGGGCGTCACGACGCCGTCGGTCGATGCGCTCGCCCCCGTCCTGTCGCTCGAGGCCGGCGACTTCGTCGGCGGCGACTACGCACCGCAGGTAGTGTCGGCCGGCCTCGCCTTCCTCCTCGTCCCGTTGCGCACGCGCGACGCCGTGCGCCGGGCACGCGTGCGCCTCGACGCCTGGGAGCGCGTGCTCCGAGGCACCGACGGAGCAGAGGTCATGGTGTTCGCACTCGACGCCGAGGGCCCCGGAGCCGACGTGCGGGCGCGCGTCTTCGTGCCCGGCCTCAACGTCCCGGAGGATCCCGCGACGGGCTCCGCGTGTGCGGCGCTCGGCGGCTATCTCGCCGCCCGCACCCCACGCAACGACGCGACGCTGCGGTGGATCGTCGAGCAGGGGGTGGAGATGGGTCGGCCGAGCGCGCTGCACGTCGAGGCGGACAAAGCCGCCGGCACAATCACCGCCGTCCGCGTCGGCGGCCGGAGCGTGCTGGTGAGCGAGGGGAGAATGTACGCGTAGAGCTGCTCGCGACTCTTCCCGCCAACAGCGGTGATGCGGGGATCCGTCCCCCTACTCGCTCCGGAGCGCCACCATCGGGTCCACCCGCGTGGCCCGCCGCGCCGGGATCAGGCAGGCGGCCACACCGGTCAGGAAGAGCGTGAGGATGACGCCGCCGAAGACCGAGGGATCGCGCGGGTCGACCTGGAAGAGGAGGAGGGCCAGCAAGCGCGAGAGGCCGGCCGCGAGCGAGAGGCCGAGGAATAGGCCGACGGCGATCTGGATGAACCCTTGGCGCAGGATGAGCCCGAGCACATCGCGCCCCTGCGCGCCGAGGGCCATGCGGATCCCCACCTCGCGAGTGCGGCGGCTCACCGAGAACGCCATGACGCCGTAGAGCCCCACGGACGCCAGGAAGAGGGCCACGAAGCCGAAGATCATGAACACGACGCCGAATACGTCGTAGAACCAGGTCTGGTCGTGGATGGCTTCCGGCAGCGACTTCACGTTGTAGATGGGCAGGTCGGCGTCGATGGCAGTGACAGTCTCCCGGACGGTGGCGGTCAGCGCCATTGGGTCGCACCCGCCCGCTGGGTGCCCTCTGGGCGCGTGCGGGCACCCGGTGCGTAGGGCCACGCTGAGGAAGCGCTGCGGCGACTGCGCCATGGGGATGTAGATGCCGTCCGGCTCGTTGTTGTCCGGGCCGCTCACGTAGAGGTCCGGCGCCACGCCAACGATCGTGCGCCACGGCTCCTTCGTCCCGGGGCCGCCCATGCGGATGCGCTGGCCGACGGGGTCGCGGTCCGGGAAGAAGCGGCGGGCGAAGCTCTCGTTCACGATCGCCACCGGGAGCGTGCCCTCGCGGTCGCCTGACGAGAAGTCCCGGCCCCGCCGCGGCGCCACCCCGAAGGCGGCGAAGTAGCCGGGCGCCACCACGCCCGCGCCGGTGAGCGGGTAGTCGCGCTCCGTCGCGTAGGCGCGCCCGTCAAGCGCCAGGCGGTCACGCCGCAGGCTGGCCGCGGCCGGGAGGGCGGAGCCGAGCGATGCGGCCTCCACGCCGGGGAGCGCGGCGAGCCGCGACTGCAGCTCCTCGTAGAAGCGGAGCTGGCTCGCGCTGTCCGCGTACTTGCCCTCCGGCAGCCCGATGCGCGCCGTGAACACGCTCGTCATCTCGAAGCCGAAGTCGACGGTGCGCAGCTTCGTCACGCTCTTGATCATGAGCCCGGCGCCCACCAGGAGGCCGCAGGAGAGGGCGATCTCCAGCACCACGATCGCCTTGCTGACCCGGCCGAGGCGGAAGCTGGAGCTGCCGCGCGCGTCGTCCTTGAGCACCTCACCCACGCCCGCGCGCGAGGCCTGGAGCGCCGGCAGCAGACCGGCGGCGAGGGTGGCCACGAGGGTCGTCGCCAGCACGAAGAGCAGCGCGACGCCGTCCAGCCTGATGTCGACGAAGAAGGGGATCCCCTCGCGCGTCATGGCGTCGTCGAGGAGGCGCACGCCCACCCACGCCACGCCGGTGCCGAGCACGCCGCCGACGACCGCGAGCGCGAGCGCCTCGCTGAGGAACTGGGCCGCGACGCGGAAGCGGCTCGCGCCGAGGGCCGTGCGGATCGCCACCTCCTTGCTGCGCGCCGCCCCGCGGCTGAGCAGCAGGTTGGCCACGTTGGCGCAGGCCACGAGGAGCACCAGGAAGACGGCGCCCAGCATCACGTAGAGGATCTCGACCCCCTCGTCGACGAGCACTTCCTTCACGAACGGCCCCACCACCGCACCGATCCCCTCGTTGGTCGCGGGGTGCTCGAGCTCGAGTCGCCGGGCGATGGCGCTCAGCTGCGCCGCCGCCTCACCAATGGACACGCCCGGCCGGAGCCGTCCGAACACGTGCATCGTCTGCCCCTCGCCGCGCGGAATGGCGACCGGGTCCAGCCGCAGCGGGAGCCAGACCTGCTGCATGAACGGGAAGGCGAAGCGGTCCGGCATCACCCCGATCACCGTGACCGGCTCGCCGTTGGCGCGGATCATCCGCCCCACGATGTTCGGGTCCGCGCCGAAGCGGTCCCGCCAGACGCTGTACCCGAGCACGATCACCGGCTCCGCGCCCGGCCGGTCCTCCCCGTCGCGGAAGGTGCGGCCGAGGACCGGCCGGACGCGCAGCACGCGGAACGCGTTGGCCGACATGTACCCGCCGGAGAAGCGCTCCGGCTTCTCGGTGCCGCTGACGTTCACCGTGCCGGTGTAGAACGCCGCCAGGTCGCCGAACGCCTTCTGCTGCGCGCGCCAGTCGTGGAAGTCGTGGATGGTGACCTCCATCCGCTTGACGTCACGCTTCAGGTTGCTGCGTGACAGGTGCATGATCTCTTGCGGCTCCTCGAAGGGGAGGCCGCGCAGGATCACGCCGTACACGAGGCTGAAGATCGTCGTCGTCAGGCCGATCCCGAGCGTGAGCGCGATGCCGGCGATGAGGGTGAGCGCCGGATTCCTGCGCAGCAGGCGCGCGGCGTAGCGGAGGTCGTGGCGGAGGAAGTCCATGGCCGGCCTCATGACTTCACCGCCTTCTTCGCTTCCTGGTTTCGCGGATCGAGGGCGACCGCCTGCTCGATGGCGCTGCGCGCCTCCGCGCGCTTCCCCTGATGCTCCAGCACCTGTCCGAGCCGCAGGTATGCGCGCGCGAGCACTGGCGGAGCTGCATCCTTCGGCGGCTTCGCCAGGAACGCCCTGATTCCCTGCTCCCCTCGTGCGAGCTGCTGGCCGCACAGCGCGGCGATCCGGCCGATGGCATTCGGCCCGTATGGATCGTCGGGGCGCCGCGCGATGTACCGGTCCACCGTCGCGAAGGCTTGCGGCCACTTCGCCACTCTCGCGTACCAGTTGGCGAGCGCGGAATAGGCGCGCAGGCTGTCCGGTGCCGCCGCGATCGCCGCATCCATCTCTCGCTCCACGGCGGCGGGATCGTTCTCGATCAGCGCCAGCCGGCCGACGTAGTAGTGCGCGCGGGCATCGCGATCGTTCAGCTGGACGGCGGCGGAGAGCTTCGCCTTCGCTGCCGCTCGCTCGTGGGACTCGAAGAGCTGCACGCCGCGGCTGGTATTCTGGGCGGGGATGCTGGGCGCGGCGACGCCGAGCGGCAGAAGAACGAGACGCAGGCGCATCGCGGATAGCTTCGGTGGGGAGGCGGACTCCGCACGCTGGCGGGGCCGACTGCGCCGCCAGGTGCCGTCCTATGGGGTCCCCATACGGAGCCGGCAACTGGCCGGTTTCACCGGTCTCACAAGCTTCGCGGGCCTCACGGGCTTGATCGAAGCGCCTAGGCGACTTCGCCACGCCCTCGCGTCCCTGCTCCTCTTGACAATCTAGAGGAGCGGCCGCAGCTTCCTCTCGACTGTCGAAAGGAGGGCGGGTGGGGGACAAGGAGAAGGGCGACCTGCTGCAGGGGACGCTCGACATGCTCGTGCTCAAGGCCCTCCAGCTCGGGCCCATGCACGGGTGGGGGATCACCGAGCGCATCCAGCAATGGTCGCAGCACGTGCTGCAGATCAACCAGGGCTCGCTGTACCCGGCGCTCTACCGGCTGCAGCGGCGCGGCTGGGTGGCGTCGCGGTGGGAGACCACCGAGAACAATCGGCGCGCCCGCTACTACACGCTCACCCCCGCCGGGCGCGCGCAGCTCGCCGAGGAGCAGCGGAGCTGGGAGCGGCTCTCCCAGGCCGTCAACCTCGTGCTGCGAACGACTACTGCCTAAGGGGCCGCGGCCGGTTTGGCTCTTATCCGCGGCCCGACACAACGAGGAGCCCAACGTAATGGCAACGCTACGTGATCGGTGGCAGCGGGTGGCCGGCTTGTTCCGCAAGGACGTGGACGAGCGCGCGCTAGACGAGGAGGTCCGCTTCCACATCGATATGCAGACCGAGAAGAACGTCCGCCTCGGCATGCCGGCCGACGAGGCGCGGCGCGCCGCGCTCCTGAGCTTCGGCGGCACGGAGCGCTTCAAGGAGGAGGCGCGCGACGAGCAGCGGAGCCGCACCCTCGACGATCTGCGGCAGGACCTGCGCTACGGGCTGCGCATGCTGCGCAACGCGCCGGCGTTCACCGCCGTGGCCGTGACGTCGCTGGCCCTCGGCATCGGCGCCAACACGGCCGTGTTCAGCGTCGTCAACGCCGTCCTCCTCCGCCCGCTCCCCTACCCCGGGGCCGAGCGGCTCGTGGCCGTGGAGGTCAAGCGCGACGTCGACGATCGCGGAGACGTCCTCTCGGTCGCCGACGTCCGGGCGCTCGAGGAGCGCGCGCGGAGCTATGCCGCCTTCGGGGCGTACTGGCACGAGAGGGCCGGGATCGCGCTCACCACGCGCGGCGAGGCGGAGCAGATCGACGGCACGCGTGTCACGGCGGGCGTCCTCCGCGCGCTCGGTGTCGCGCCCCTGCTCGGACGCACGCCGCTGCCCGCCGAAGATCGAGCGGGCGGGGATCGGGTGGTGGTGTTGAGCCACTCGTTCTGGCGCGACCGCTACGGCGCCTCCCCGAGCGCGCTCGGGCAGCCGATCGTTCTCGACGGCCAGCAGTTCACGATCGTCGGGGTCATGCCGCCTGGCTTCGCCCTGCCCAACCTCCCCGACGACGACGTGTGGCCCGTACTCCAGCTCGACCCGCCCACGTACCGCGCCCCGTACTGGCTGGGGACGGTCGCCAGGCTCGCGCCCGGCGTGTCGGTCGAGCGGGCACGCGCCGAGCTGGCCGGCGTCGCGAAGTCGGTGAAGGCGCAGTACCCCGACTCGCCGCCGCAGTGGTCCTACACGGTCACCGACCTCAAGTCGTTGCTCGTGCGCGACGCCCGCACGACGGTGCTCGTGCTGTACGGCGCGGTGGCGCTCATCCTCCTCATGGCCGCCGCCAACGTCGCCAACCTCTTTCTCGCGAGGGCGAGCAGCCGCGGCCCGGAGCTGGCGGTGCGCACCGCCCTCGGCGCCGGGCGGGCGCGCCTCGCCCAGCAGCTCGTGACCGAGAGCGTGCTCGTCGCGCTCGTCGGCGGCGCGCTCGGCCTCGTGCTGGCCGTGTGGGGCGTGCGCCTGCTCGGGGCGCTCACCTCGGTCAACCTACCGCGCCTGCACGAGGTGTCGCTCGACGGCACGGTGCTGCTGTTCACCGCCGGCACCGCCCTGGCGACCGGCCTCCTGATCGGCGTCGCGCCGGCGCTCCAGGTGCCGCACCACAACCTGGACACTCAACTGCGCGAGGGCGGCCGCAGCGGCGCGGTGAGCGCTGAGCGCCGGCGGCTCCGGGCGGCGCTCGTCGTCGCCGAGTTCGCGATCGCCGTGACGGTGCTCATCGGCGCCGGGCTGGCCGTCAACAGCCTGCTGCACCTGCAGCGCGTGGACCCCGGGCCCGGCGTGGGCGCCGCGCGCATACTCGCCGTCCGCCTGACGATCCCGGAGGCTCGGTACCCCCAACCCGAGCAGGCAGAGGCGTTCTACGACGAGGTGCTGCGCCGCGTCACCGCGCAGCCGGGCGTGCAGGCGGCGAGCGTCACCATGGCGCTCCCGCCGAACCGGCTGGTCATGACCAACCCGTTCACCCCGGAAGGAAAGGTCTACGCCTCCGGCGAGTCGGCTCCGCTGGCCGAGGAGCTGCTCGTGGGACCGAGCTACTTCGCGGCGTTCGGCATTCCGGTGCGGCGCGGCCGCGCCTTCACCGACGCCGACCGCGAGGGCGCCCCGCCGGTGGCCATCGTGAACGAGACACTGGCGCGCCGCTTCTTCCCGGGGCGGGACGCGGTGGGCCGGTGGCTCCAGACGGGCGACCCCGACCCGGACGCCACCAAGCTCACGATCGTCGGCGTCGTGCCGGACGTGAAGTACGCCGGCCTCGACGCCCCGCCGGAGCCCACGATCTACGTCGCCTACAAGCAGAACCGCTGGTGGCGCTCGATGTACCTGGTGGTCCGGGCGGCGGGGGACCCACTCGCCCAGCTTCCCGCCGTGCGCGCCGCCGTGTCGGCCGCCGACCCGCAGGTGCCGCTGCGGGACGTGCTGACCATGGACCAGCTCCTCGTGGAGTCGGTCGCGCAGCCGCGGTTCCGCGCCGCGCTCCTCTCGGGCTTCGGCCTCGTCGCCCTGCTGCTCGCGAGCGCCGGGATCTACGGCGTGATGACCTACACCGTGAACCAGCGGCGCCGCGAGACGGGCGTGCGGCTCGCCCTCGGTGCCCCGCGCGGCGACATCGTGCGCATGATGATCGGACACGGGATGCGCCTGGCCGCCGCGGGCGTAGCGCTCGGCGTCGGGCTCGCGCTGCTCCTGACGCGCCTGATCACGGGCGTGCTCTTCGAGGTGAGCCCGGTGGATCCGGCCACCTTCGCGCTCGCCGCCCTGTTCCTGGTGTCGGTCGGCCTCGTCGCCTGCGCCCTTCCGGCCCACCGCGCGAGCAGGACCGATCCGATGGTGGCGCTGAGAGGCGAGTGACGAGTGAGAAGTGGCGAGTGGCGAGTGGCGAGTGGCGAGTGCTGCGAACT
>Ga0307416_100000317_pt1 | contig 24951 bp, 19 predicted proteins | sample DK1Cmetagenome_2_FD_203821 | JGI IMG/M metagenome (GOLD analysis project Ga0307416, IMG submission 203821) | Maize rhizosphere microbial communities from greenhouse at UC Davis, California, United States - DK15-C-3 | ecosystem: Host-associated > Plants > Roots > Rhizosphere > Soil | place...
AGCTCGAGGTCTGGGACTCACCCAACTCGGCCGGCATCATCATCGACGCGATCCGCGCGGCGAAGATCGCCCTGGACCGGGGGCTCGGGGGCCCGATCGTCTCGGCGTCGTCGTACCTCATGAAGTCGCCGCCGGTGCAGCTGCCGGACGACGAGGGCCGTCGCCGGGTGGAGGCCTTCATCCGCGGCGAGGAGTGACCCGCTAGATCCCGCACCACCGCAGCGACCCGTCGTGAGTTCACGGCGGGTCGCTGTGCTTTTCGGTGAACAGACGACGGGTCGGCGCGTTCTCGCGTGAACGAACGACGGGTTCGTTGCCGGCCGCGTAACCGCGGCACCCTCCGGTCGTTGGCGTGTCACCGCGTCGCAGCACCGCTGTGACCTCACGCCCCGAGGATGCCCATGTCTGTCCCTCACCTGCGACGCCTGCGGGCCGCGACGGTCGTCACCGTCCTGGCCACCGGTCTCGCCACCCTCTCCGTCGTGCTGCTGCCGTCGGCCGCCCCGGCCGTCCCCGGTGGCGCGGCCGCCGTCACGCCCTCCGCCCCCGCCGACAGCACCGTCAGCGTCGGTGGCCTCGAGGTCGAGAACAGCTTCGTCTCCTCGGTCGGCTGGGTGAAGCCGGGCGACGCCTACCCGTCGCGGATCATCGTCACGAACCCCGCCGACCCGGCCGTCGCGACCAACCTGCCGATCACCGGCGCGACGGTGACCGTCACCGCCCCCGAGGGCTCGACGATCACCGCGGCCGGCTCCGGCGCCACCGTGGCCCCGGGCGGTGGGACCGTCACCTGGCCGGTGCCGCCGGTCGCGGCGGGCCGGAGCCAGACCCTGGTGCTGGACAGCCGGGCCGACACCACGCGGGAGAACCCCGAGATCGTCTGGCGCGACATCTCGACCACCGCGCGGGTGACCGTCGCCGGCGCGTCGAGGACCGCCACCAGCCACGGCCCGCGGGTTATCCCGCCGTCGGAGACCTTCGACACGGCGCGGTACGGCGACCGCCCCTTCCCGATCGTCCCGGTGCAGTACACCGACCGCACGTACCAGGACGACCACTCGGGCCGGGATCTCGACGCCGTCGTGAACGACCCGGCCACGGAGGGCTCGACGTTCAACCTCTTCCAGGAGATGTCGCTCGGCCAGCTCTTCCCGCACGGCACCGTGCCCTCGGAGACGCCCGGCGCGGACGGCTTCGACTATGCCCCCGGCTTCGACTTCACCTCGACGCAACCCGGCCAGACCTGCCACGGCGTGACCTTCGGCGACTCCCCCGTCCCCGCCCAGGGCACCCCGCTCTACCCGGAGCGGATCACCAACGGCATCTACAACCTGCCCGGCAGCACCGACTACTACGGGGACGACGCGAACGGCTCCGCGCTCCTCGGCGCGCTCGCCGGCGTCGGCACCCTCCAGAACATCGACTCGGGCTGCGGCCCCGCCGGCAAGCTCGCGTACGACGCCGCGGCGATCGCCGACCCGGACATCGACTACTCCGACTACGACACCGACAAGGACGGCGTGGTCGACTTCTTCATGGCCGTCTTCGCCGGCTGCGGCGGCAACGGCTCCTCGCAGCTGTCGGTCGCCGGGTGCGACCTGCCGAACCCGGCCACCGGCACCCCGGACGCGCCGTACGACAACGTGTGGCCGCACTCCTCGTCGCTCGAGTACTACTACACCGACCCGGCCACCGGGCTCGCCGGCTACACGACCGACGACCAGCTCAAGGACCTCGAGGGCCGGCCGCTCTGGTACACCGACGACACCCGCAGGGAGATGACGACCGCCGACCGGGGAGACGCACTCAAGGTCTTCGTCCGCGTGGGCCCGTACAACGTGAACCCCGAGACCGCGATCGACAAGGCCTCGGTGATCTCCCACGAGTACGGCCACTCCCTCGGCCTGCCCGACTTCTACTCCACCGGCAGCCGCGAGACCTACGGCGACTGGAACCTGATGGCGACCGACAAGTCGCAGAACATGGACGCCTTCTCCCGCCAGGAGATCGGCTGGGTGGTCCCGCAGGTGCTCGAGCCGGGCTCGACGCAGACCGTCGAGGGCTGGACCGACTCCAAGCAGGACACCGGCACGATCACGTGGCGCCGCCCGGACGGCACGCCGTACACCCTGACGAACGGGGTGGACGGCACCGTGCACAACTCGGAGATGTACGTCGCCAAGCTCCCCGGTCGCCGGCTCCTCGACCCGGGGAAGTTCGACAGCGGCGCCGGGGCCAGCAAGACCCACGCCTGGTGGTCGGGCTCGGGCAACGACTTCGGGTGCGCTCCCGAGGCCGGGCACAACCTCGACGTGGCGATCCCCGCGCTGGCGTCGCTGCCCGCCGGCAGCACGGTCAACCTGTCGTTCAAGTCCAGCTGGGACATCGAGTGGGACTACGACTACGGCTACGTGCTGACCACGACCGACGGCGGCAAGACCTACACCTCGCACGCCTCGGAGAACGGCTACACGACGTCGAACACCGACCCGCTGGCCGGCAACCCCAACCAGAACACCTGCCAGGCGACGTACGACAACGGCCTCACCGGCACCAGCGGGTCGTACGACGCCGGCACTGAGGCGACCGACCGCAAGCTCGGCAACACCCCCGAGGCGGTCTTCGTCCAGGACAGCTACGACATCAGCGACCTCGCCGGGGAGCCGGGCGGCGCCCTGCGGTTCAGCTACGCCACCGACCCGGGCCTGGCCCGGCCGGGCTGGTTTCTCGACGACCTCACGGTCACCGCGACCACCCCCGCCGGTGAGCGGGTCCTGCTGCAGACCGACCTCGAGGCCGACGGCGGTCCCGACGACGACCGGTTCTTCAACGGCGGCTGCCGCGAGGACCTCACCACCGCCCAGCGGTGCACCCAGGGCTGGAAGTTCCTCCAGGCCGGTGCGGAGTCCGAGCAGGACCACGGCTACTACCTCGAGATGCGCGACCGTTCCGGCTTCGACCTCGACGGCCGGGGCCAGATCGACCGGGACCCGATCGGCTGGGAGCCGGGCCTCTACCTCGCCTACACCGACGAGGCCCACGGCTACGGCAACGCCGGCACCGACGACCCGCCGGCGCAGTCGCCGCTGGACTCGACCCCCGAGCCCGGCTCCGCGACACCGAACCTGAACGACGCCGCCTTCACCCCGGCCGCGGGCCGGAGCTCGTTCTCCGACGCGGCGGCCAGCCCGCACGTGGACAACTACAGCGACCCCTCCAGCGCGTCGGGCAACTGGGAGTTCGGCTACGGCTGCCTCGGGTTCGACGTGCTCTCGATGAGCGGCAACACCGACGGGCCAGCCACGTCCGACGGCGACCTGACCGGCAGCGTGAGGTTCAGCCTGGGCGACGGGTGCGGCACCTTCGACTACGGCTACACGACGGTGTCCGGCACGCCGAACACCGCCCCGACCGCCGCGGCCTCGGCCACCCCGGCCACGGCGGCCCCGGGCGAGACGATCGCGTTCAGCGGCACCGGCAGTGACGACGCCGAGACGCCGGACGACCTGGAGTACACCTGGGACTTCGACGACGGCGGCACCGCCAAGGACGCCTCCGGTGAGGACGTCTCGCACGCCTTCGACGAGGAGGGCGCGTACGACGTCGAGCTCACGGTCACCGACCCGCAGGGCGGCACCGCCACCGACACGGTCCGGGTGGTCGTCGCCGGCGACGCCCCGGGCGACGGGGCGCCGACGGCCCGCGCCGAGGTGACACCGGGCTCGCCGTACGCCGGGCAGCGCGTGACGCTGTCGGGAGCGGGCTCCACCGACGCCGAGACGGCGTCGCGCGACCTGGTCTACCGCTGGAACTTCGGCGACGGCGGCAACCGGGTCGACGCGGTCGGCCGGACGGTGACCACCCGGTTCACCGAGGCGGGCCCGCGCGACGTCACGCTGACCGTCGTCGACGAGTCCGGCCGGGCCGACTCGGCCACCCGGCGGGTGACGGTCCGGCGTACCACCGGCTGCGGCACCGCCGCGGTCACCCGGCGCGGAAGCTGGCGGATGGTGAAGGCGGACGTCCGGGGTGGCAGCTACTGCGACAACGCGGGCAGGGGCCGGGGCAAGGACACGATGACGATGTCGTTCCGCGGCCCGCAGCTCGACGTGTGGTTCGGTCGGGCCGCGAAGGGGGGCGCCGCGGAGGTCCTGGTCGACGGCGTCCGGGTCGACACCGTGTCGTTCCGGGGCCGTGGCAGCACGCCGCGGCTCACCCGGCACGCGGTGACGGACGGACTCGGCAAGGGCCGGCACACGATGCGCCTCGTCGTGCTCCGGGGGCGCGCCTACCTGGAGGGCTTCACCACGCTGCGCTGACCCGTCGTCGATTCACGCAGCAAGCACAGCGACCCGTCGTGTCTTCACGGCGGGTCGCTGTGCAGGTCGGTGGACGAACGACGGGTCGGCGTCGTTGCGCGTGAACGAACAACGGGTCGGCGTCCTTGCGCGTGAAGAAGCGACGGGTCAGGCCTCGGCCTCGGCCTTGATCCGGGCGAGCGTCTGCCGCATGCCCTCGCGGAGCTCGGCGGTGAACGTCTCCTGGCCGCCGAGGACGGCGTCGGTCAGCCTGAGCGACACGGCCGAGATGCCCTGCGGGGTCTCGCGACGCTGGGTGATCCGGGTTCCGCCCGCGTCGGTGGGCTCGAGCGTGAACGACCAGACCGTGAGGTTCTCCCTGATCCGCAGCGCGAACTCGCGGTGCGGGTCGAAGCGGACGACCTCGGCCTGGGTGGGCCAGACCAGCAGGCCGCGGCGGTTCACGTTGAGCGTCCGGGTGCCGAGCCGGACCGCTCCGCCGCCGCGCACGAACGTCCTGACGACCTGCGGGCTCCACCGGGCCATCCGGCGCACGTCGGAGACGAGTGCCCACACCTGCGCCGGTGTGGCGTCGACCTCGACGGTCTCTTCGAGCAGGGGTTCGATCTGGGTCGGCATGGCACGCTCCGTGGGCTGGGATGGGCGGGGTCACCCGCGAAGATACTGTCGGTATGCCGCTCGTGCACTGTGACCCGCGCCACCCGGTGCGGCCGTCAGGCGCCTGTCGCGGAGCGGTGCCGCCACCACTCCAGCAGCGCGGCCGTGGCTTCCTCGGGGCTCATCGGCCCGCGGTCCATCCGCAGCTCGAGCAGGTGGTGGTAGGCCTCGCCCACCTCCCGGCCGGGCCGGATCCCGAGGATCTCCATGATCTGGTTGCCGTCGAGGTCGGGCCGGATCGACGCCAGCTCCTCCTCCTCCGACAGCCGGGCGATCCGCTCCTCGAGCTCGTCGTACGTCCGTCGCAGCCGGTCGGCCTTGCGCTGGTTGCGGGTCGTGCAGTCGGCGCGGGTCAGGATGTGCAGCCGCTCGAGCTGGTCGCCGGCGTCGCGCACGTAGCGGCGCACGGCGGAGTCAGTCCACTCCCCCGACCCGTAGCCGTGGAAGCGCAGGTGCAGCTCGACCAGCTTGGTCACGTCGTCGATCTCGTCGTTGGAGAAGCGCAGCGCCTTCATCCGCTTGCGGGTCAGCTTGGCGCCCACGACGTCGTGGTGGTGGAAGGTCACGGTGCCGTCGTCGAGGAAGCGCCGGGTGCGCGGCTTGCCGACGTCGTGCATGAGCGCGGCGAACCGGGACACGAAGTCGGGGCCGCCGCCGGGCAGCCGCGACTCCAGGTCCATCGACTGCTCCAGCACCGTGAGCGTGTGCTGGTAGACGTCCTTGTGCCGGAAGTGCTCGTCGCGCTCCAGCGCCAGCGCCGGCAGCTCCGGGAGCACCCGCTCGGCGAGCCCGGTTTCGACGAGCAGGGTCAGGCCGAGGCGGGGGTACGGCGCGCAGATCAGCTTGACCAGCTCGTCGCGCACCCGCTCCGCGGAGATGATCTCGATCCGCTCGGCCATGGCGGTCATCGCGGAGACCACCGACGGGTCGACCGTGAAGCCGAGCTGGGCCGCGAAGCGGGCGGCCCGCATCATCCGCAGCGGGTCGTCGGAGAACGAGTCCTCCGGACTTCCCGGCGTGCGCAGCACCCGGTGCGCCAGGTCGACGACCCCTCCGTAGGGGTCCTCGACCTCGCGGCCCGGCACCCGCACCGCCATCGCGTTGACCGTGAAGTCGCGCCGGCCCAGGTCGCCCGCGAGCGTGTCACCGAAGTCGACGTCGGGCTTGCGCGAGGAGGGGTCGTAGGAGTCCGACCGGTACGTCGTGATCTCGACCTGCCACTGCCCCTTGCGGCTGCCGATGGTCCCGAACGCCCGGCCCATGTCCCAGATCGCGTCGGCCCAGCCCTTGAGCAGTGCCTCGGTCTGCTCGGGTCGCGCCGAGGTCGTGAAGTCGAGGTCGTTGTGGTGGCGGCCGAGCATCGCGTCGCGCACGGGCCCCCCGACCAGGGCCAGCTCGTGGCCGGCGTCCCGGAAGCGGCGACCGAGGTCGTCGAGCACCGGGGCGATCCGGTCCAGCTCGCGTGCGACCGAGCGCTGGACGTCGGTCAGCCGGAGCGGCGGGAGCGGGGCGTCGGACACGGGAGTCCACTCTAGGCCGTCCCCTTCGGCGACCGGCCGCAGCACCACCCGGGCCGGGCGGGCTCCGGCGGCTAGAGTCGTCGCCGTGCTCCGCCCTCTGTCGCTGCTGCCTGCCCTCGTGGCGGTGACGGCGACGCTCGTCGCCCCCGGGAGCGCCCAGGCACGACCGGCCGCCGCGGACGAGACGCCGCTGGCGGTGACGATCGACGCCCTCGCGCCGTCGTACATCCCGAACCGCGGCCGGATCCGGATCACCGGGTCCGTCACCAACAACGACACCGCGCCCTGGACGACGATCAACGTCTACGCGTTCCTCGGCCGGGACCCCATCACGACCTCCGCTCAGCTGGCCGACGCCGCGGCGCAGGAGCCCAGCGCCGACGTCGGGGAGCGGATCACCACCCCCGACACCTACGACACGATCGACCGGATCGACCCCGGGGAGAGCGCCCAGTTCTCGGTGCGGGTGCCGCGCTCGGCGCTCGACCGGACCGAGGCCGGGGTCTACTGGTTCGGCGTGCACGCGCTCGGCGCCGGCCCGGAGGGCCGCGTCGGCGGCGCCGACGGCCGGGCCCGCACGTTCGTGCCGCTGGTGCCCCGGACCAACCGCACCGTGGACACCGCGCTGGTCGTCCCCCTGCGCCAGCGGATCGCGTTCCTGCCCGACGGGCGCCTCGCCGACGTCCCCGGCTGGACCCGGACGCTCTCGGCGGGCGGGCGGCTGCGCTCGGTCGTCGACTTCGGCGCCTCCGCCGGCTCCCGCCCGATCACCTGGCTGGTCGATCCGGCCCTCCCGGACGCCGTACGCCGGCTGGCGGCCGGCAACCCGCCACGCTCCCTGGACGCGGACGACCAGGAGGAGCCCGGGCCCGAGGGCGCCGAGACCCCCAGCGCCAGCCCCGAGGCGTCCCCCGACTCCTCCGCGTCCGTCTCGCCGGCAGACGAGGCGGTCCCCCCGGCGACCGTCGAGGCCGCCAACGCCTGGCTCGAGCGGCTCCAGGTGGCGCTGCAGTCGAGCCAGATCCTGACCCTGCCCTACGGAGACCTCGACGTCGCCGCGGCCGCGAAGCGGGCCCGCGCGACGTACGACCGGGCCCGCAACCGCAGCGACGCGTCCACCGAGCCCGGCGCGCTGAGGTCGCCGGCGGTCGCCCCGCCACGGGGTTTCCTCGACGGGCCCGGCCTGCGGCTGGTCGAGAGGGACGCCACCGTGCTGCTCAGTGACCGGGCGTTCGCGGACAGCCCGCCCTCGGTGGCGCGGACCCTGCGCCACCGGATCGTTCCCACCTCCTCGGGCGCTGCCTCCGGAGGCCCCGGTCCGGACGACCGCAACGCGCCGGTCGCGGTCCGCCAGCGGATCGTGAGCGAGGCGGCGCTGCGCCTGCTTGCGCCCGGTCGCCGGCCGCTGGTCGTGCAGCTGCCCTCCGCCTGGGTCCCGACCGCGACCACCGGCTTCTTCGAGGGGCTCGACCCCGACTGGCTGAACCTGACCTCGGTGGGGGGCGCCACGAGCGTGCACCGGGGCCGACGGGTGCCGGCGGCCGGGATCGAGTACCCCGACGCCCAGGCCGGGCGCGAGCTCCGGCCCGGCCTGTTCGCCGCCGTCGACGCACTGGTCCGCGCCGGCGAGACCCTGGACGCCGTCCTGACCCGCAACGACTCGGTCGGGCGGACCGTCGCCGACCAGGGGCTGGTCAGCCTCTCCTACGCCAACCGCCGCCGGCCGGGCGCCACCCGGGTCTCGGTCGACCGGTCCCGCGAGTGGATCGAGGACCAGCTCGCCTCGGTCCGGATCGAGGCCCCGCGGCGGGTGACCCTCTCCAGCGCCAGCGGCCGGTTCTCGGCGACGCTGGTCAACGGCCTCGACCAGCCGGTGACGGTCGGCATCCAGGCGGTCTCGGACGAGCCGATGTCGATCTCCGGGCCGGACACGGTGGACATCCCGGCCGGGGGCCGCACCACGGTGCTGCTCAACGCGCGCACGCAGCTGCTCGGCATCCACAACGTCAGGCTGGTGGTCACCGACGTCAACGGGACCCCGCTCGGCTCGTCCGACCAGGTCCCGATCCGCGCCGCCCAGGTCAGCGCGGTGATCTGGCTGATCCTCGGCACCGGCGTGGCCCTGCTCTTCGGCGCGATCGTCGTACGCCTGGTCCGGCGGCTGCGCGCGTCGACGCGGGACGCGCGCGCCGGCGCCCCGACCCCGGGACATCCGTGAGCGCCACCGACGACGAGAAGGTCCTCGCGTCCAGCGCGCTGATGGCCGCCGGCACCGTGGTGTCCCGGCTCAGCGGCTACGTGCGGTCCACCCTGCTCGCGGCGGCCCTGGGCCAGCAGCTGCACGCCGACCTGTTCACGATCGGCAACACGATCCCGAACATGCTCTACATCCTGCTGGCCGGCGGCGTGTTCAACGCGGTGCTCGTGCCCCAGCTGGTCCGGGCCATGAAGCACGACGAGGACGGCGGCGAGGCGTACACCAACCGCATCGTCACGCTCGCCGCGCTCTTCCTGGGCGGCGTCACCGTCCTGCTCGTGGTCGCGGCGCCCTGGGTGATGTCGATCTACCTCGACGACTCGTTCAGCTGTGCCGACCTCGCGCCCCAGCGCGAGTCGGTCATCGACTTCGCCCGCTACTGCCTGCCGCAGGTCTTCTTCTACGGCATGTTCGTGCTGGTCGGGCAGATCCTGAACTCCCGTGGCCGGTTCGGGCCGATGATGTGGGCGCCGATCGCGAACAACGTCATCTCCGTGGCCGTGCTGGTCGTCTACCTGCTGGTCTTCGGCCCCACGTCCGAGGCGCTGCTGAACGGGCCGTTCACCTCGCAGCAGGAGCTGCTGATCGGGCTCGGCTCGACGCTCGGCATCGCCGCGCAGTTCCTGATCCTCGTGCCGTACCTCCGGCGGGCCGGCTTCACCTACCGGCCCCGGTTCGACTTCCGGGGCACCGGGGTCGGCCACACGCTGCGGCTCGGCATCTGGACCGTGCTGTTCGTCGTCGTCAACCAGATCGCCTACCTGGTCGTCGTCCGGCTCGCCTCGAGCGGCACCGCCGCCGCGGCCGGTGGCTGCGGCGCGGCGCCCGCCGGCGAGGGCACCGGCTACACGGTCTACTCCTCGGCCTTCCTGATCATGATGGTCCCGCACTCGATCATCACGGTGTCGCTGGCCACCGCGATCCTGCCGCGGCTCTCGGCCCGGGCCGCGGACGGCGACCTGGCGGGCCTGGCCCGCTCGCTCTCCTCCACGCTGCGCACCGCCCTGGTCGTCGTCGTGCCGTTCGCGCTGCTGCTGCCGCTGATCGCCTCCGACCTGGCGAACGTCACCTGGGGGTACGGCGCCGCCCGGGACCGGTTCGAGCTCTACACGCTGTCGCTGGCGCTGTTCGGGCCCGGCCTGGTGTTCTTCACCGTCCATTACCTGATGCTGCGGGGGTTCTACGCCCTCGAGCGCACCCGCACGGTCTTCTACATCCAGTGCGCGGTCGCCGCGGCCAACGTGCTGGCGGCCGTGCTCCTCGTCGGCCGCACCGACCCCGTGCACACCTCGCCCGCGCTGGTCGTGGCCTACGCGGTGTCGTACGCCGTGGGCTCGGTGGCGTCGTACGCCGTGCTGCGGGGCCAGCTCGGCGGCCTGGACACCCGGCGGCTGGTCCGCTTCCTGGTCCGGATGGGGATCGCGGTGGCCGTCTCGACCGCCGTGGCGTACCTGGTGGCGCGCGGGTTGGGCGGACTCGCCGAGCGGCCGAACCAGCTCGTGGCGGCCGGCCGCGCCCTCGCCGTCACCCTGACCGACGCGGTGGTGTTCGTGGCGGCCGCGCGGATGCTGCGGCTGACGGAGGTGACGTCCGTTCTCGACACCGTGATGCGGCGCCGACCGGCCACGAAGGACCGCTGAGTCGGCCTACGATGGCCAGTAGTCAGCCCTGGGCAGGGACCTCGAGCAGGGACGGAGGAGCAGCTGCGTGCCGAACTCCATCCGGCCCGGTGACGTCCTCGCCGACCGCTACCGGCTGGTCGACCTGCTGACCGAGAGCGGGTCCGGGCGGTTCTGGCGGGCGCACGACCGGGTGCTGCAGCGCCACGTCGCCGTCCACGTGGTCGACGCCGACGACGAGCGCGCCTCGGCGCTGCTCGAGGCGGCCCGGATGTCGGCCACCGTCCCCGACCGGCGGCTGCTGCGGGTCCTGGACGCCGACCAGTCCGACGGCTTCTGCTTCGTGGTGAACGAGTGGGGCTCGGGCAGCTCGCTCGACATCATGCTCGCCAACGAGGGCCCGCTGGGCCCGCGCCGGGCGGCGTGGCTGGTCTCGGAGGTGGCCGCGTCGATGGCGGTGGCCCACGACGCCGGCGTGGCCCACGGCCGGCTGGTCCCCGAGAACGTGCTGGTCGACCGGGCCGGCTCCGTGCGCGTGATCGGCTTCTCGGTCGACGCCGCGCTGCACGGGCTGCCGCCGGGCCGGATCGCCACCGACGTGGCGGACCTCGGCGGGCTGCTCTACTGCGCGCTGACCGGCAAGTGGCCGGGCGCCTCCCGCTCCAGGGTCCCCGCCGCGCCGCACGAGCACGGCCGGGTGCTGCGCCCCCGCCAGGTGCGCGCCGGCATCCCCCGGCCGCTCGACGCCCTCTGCGACCAGGTCGTGAACCCGTACGCCGCCCAGGCCGTCGGGCACACCCGGCACGGCTACGACCTCGGGACCGCCCGCGGCATCGGCGACTACCTGAGCCAGTTCGTCGGCGACCCGACCGGCCTGGCCGAGGCCGAGGCGGCCGTGCTCGCGGCCGCCCCGCGCGGGGACTCGACCGTGGTGCTGCCGATGGTGCCGCACTCCTCGCCGGCCGGCGGCCGCAACGGCCGGGTGCGCGCGGACGAGGACGAGCTCGACCCCGAGCCCGACACGCAGCCCGACACCGTGCCGGACTCCGAACCCGAGGCCGACACCGAACCCGAGCCCCGGGCCGACACCGAGCCCCGGGTCGACACCGAGCCCCGGGTCGACCGGCGCCCGGTCGAGCAGCCCACCGAGGCCGGGCTGCCGGTCTTCGACGACATCACCGACGACGTCTCGTGGCTGGAGCGCCGGCCCACGCCGCCCCCGCCGCCGCCGTTCGAGGAGCCGCCGGAGCGGCCGCTGTTCGCGCCCGCGCCGGTGGCCGGCCAGCCGGCGCGCCGGCCGCGCCCGCAGCCCGCCGCCGCCACCGGCTCGTCCGCGGGGTTCTGGCCGTGGGACACCGACACCGACACCGGGGCTGGCACCGGGGCGGGCACCACCCCGGTCCCGCCGGACGAGGAGGACGACGAGGTCCCCGGCCGGCGCTGGCTGCACCTGGCGGCCGGGCTCGGCGCCAGCCTGCTCCTGCTGCTGGCCGTCGTGGTCGCGTTCAACCTGGGCCGGGGCCGCACCCCTCTGGGCGCGGTGCCCGAGCCCGAGCCGACCCGCACCACCCAGACCGCCTCGGGGGCTCCCCGGCCGCTCACCGGGGTCACCGCCCGTGACTTCGACCCGGAGGGCGACCCGCCGGAGGAGAACCGCGAGCTGGCGCCGCTGGCGGTCGACGGCGACCCGGGCACGGCCTGGCGGAGCATGACGTACAACCAGAACTTCGGGCCGGCGGGCCTGAAGAGCGGGGTCGGCCTCACCCTGGACCTCGGCCGCGTGCACGACGTCGCGGCCGCGGACCTCGTCCTGGTGGGGGCACCCACCGAGCTGTCGCTCTACGTCACGGAGAAGGCCCCGACCTCGGTCGACGGGCTGACCGTGGCCGCCACCGTCGACGCGAGGACCCGCCAGCGGGTCACCCTGGACCAGCCGTCCTCGGGACGGTTCGTGACCGTCTGGCTGACCTCGATCCCCCTCAGCGACGGTGGCTACCGGGGCGAGATCGCCGAGGTCACGGTCCGCGGATGAGCGGAGCCGACCAGCCCCACGCGGGACCCGACCGCAGCGACGCCGAGCTGCTGCACGCCCACGTCGCCGGGGACGCCGACGCGTTCGGCGTGCTGTTCTCCCGGCACCGGGACCGGCTCTGGGCGGTAGCTCTGCGGACGATGGGCAACCCCGAGGACGCCGCCGACGGCCTCCAGGACGGCCTGGTCGCGGCGTACCGCCGGGCCGGGTCGTTCCGCGGCGAGGCCGCCGTCACCACCTGGCTGCACCGCGTGGTGGTCAACGCCTGCCTCGACCGGCTGCGGGCCGCCAAGGTCCGCCGCACCGAGGTGCTGCCCGACGACCTCGAGGAGTACGCCGCCCGGGGCTCCCTCTCCTCGGCGGCTCCCGATGCCGACCCCGCCGAGCACGCGCTGGTCGCGGAGCGGCGTCGTGCCGTCCTCGGGGCGCTCGCCACGCTGCCGGCCGACCAGCGAGCGGCGCTCGTGCTCGTCGACATGGAGGGCTACCCCGTCGCCGAGGCCGCCAGGATCCTCGACTGCCCCGTGGGTACCGTGAAGTCACGCTGCTCGCGCGGCCGGGACCGGCTCGCCGAGCTCCTCGGCGTGCCCGACCACGGCTCCGGCGCGGACGGGGACGCGCCGGGCCCGGGCGAGGAGCGCCACCACGACCGGCGGAACCCCACCCCGCCGGGCGCCGTCCCACCAGCGAGAGGAGGTGCACCACGATGGCCGATGGTTCCCCCGCAGGTCCCGCCGACGGGCTGACGCCCCGGCAGGAGGAGGTACGCCGCCTGCTCGCCGACGCCCGACACACCGAACCGATGCCCGACGACGTGGCCGCCCGCCTCGACCACGTCCTGGCCCGGCTCCCGGCGGGCGCCGGCGACGAGCCCGCCGCCGTCCCCGCCACCCCGGTGGTGTCACTGGCCTCCCGCCGTCGTCGCCGCGCGACCACCGCGCTCGTGGCCGCCGCCGCGGTGGTGGCCGTCGGCATCGGAATCGGCCAGGTGACCGGGAACGGCCTGGGCGGCAGCGGCGGGGACAGCTCCGTGGCCAGCAGCGCCCAGGGGGGTGGGAGCAGCGCCGATCGCGACCTGGCCCCGGAAGCCGCCGCCGGCGACTCCCGAGGAGAGCACCAGCTCGTCGTCACCCCACCCCTCCGGGTCAGCCCGGGGCACTTCTCGAGCGACGTGCAGAGGATCCGGGCGGACCTGGGGTCCCTGCCCGTGGACCAGACGTCGGAGGACCCCTCCGCCCCCCAGAGCGAGCAGCGCGCCGACCGCGTGTGCTCGCCGGACCGCTGGGGGGCGGGCACGCTCGTCCCGGTCACCTACGGCCGGCAGCGGGCGGTGCTGGCGTTCCGTCCGGCGCAGGGCGACGCGCAGGTCGTGGAGCTGTTCGCCTGCGGCAGCCCCGAGGTGCTGCGTTCGGTCACCCTGCCGACCCCGTGAGGCGGCCCGGGTGCGGGAATGTCCCTCGCCTACGATCGGTTCCACTGACGTCCATCGATCGAAGAGAGAGCGACTCCATGTCCGAGTCCAGCGAGACCCGCAACGTCATCATCATCGGTTCGGGCCCGGCGGGGTACACCGCCGCCGTCTACGCCGCGCGAGCGAACCTGGTGCCCCTCGTCTTCGAGGGTTCGGTGACCGCTGGTGGCGCCCTGATGAACACGACCGAGGTCGAGAACTTCCCCGGCTTCCGCGACGGCATCATGGGCCCGGCGCTGATGGACGAGATGCGTGGGCAGGCCGAGCGCTTCGGCGCCCAGCTGGTGCCCGACGACGTGGTCGAGGTCGACCTCACCGGTGACGTCAAGGTCGTGAAGACCGCCACCGACACCTACACCGCCCGGGCCGTGATCCTCGCGATGGGCTCCGGCTACCGCAAGCTCGGGCTGCCCCGGGAGCTGGAGCTGTCCGGCCGCGGGGTCTCCTGGTGCGCGACCTGTGACGGCTTCTTCTTCCGCGAGCAGCACATCGCGGTCGTCGGCGGGGGCGACTCCGCGGTGGAGGAGGCGACGTTCCTCACCCGCTTCGGCTCCAAGGTCAGCCTGATCGTGCGCCGCGACGAGCTGCGTGCCTCCAAGATCATGCAGGAGCGGGCGTTCGCGGACCCGAAGCTCGAGATCGTCTGGAACAAGGTGGTCGAGGAGATCCGCGGGGACGACCGCCTCGAGGGCGTGGTCCTCCGCGACACGGTGACCGGGGAGACCAGCCCGCTGGACGTGACCGGGCTCTTCATCGCCATCGGGCACGACCCCCGCTCCGAGCTGTTGCACGGCCAGGTGGACCTCGACGACGAGGGCTACGTGCTCGTCGAGCAGCCGTCGACCGCGACCAACCTGCCCGGCGTCTTCGCCGCCGGCGACCTGGTGGACCACCACTACCGCCAGGCGGTCACCGCCGCTGGCACGGGCTGCGCCGCGGCCCTCGACGCCGAGCGCTACCTGGCCACCCTCGACCACGCGGCCGCGACCGGCGAGGAGGCCCGGGTGGCGGTCGCCACCGAGGCCGTCTCCGAGACCGTGCAGACCGCCGGTCTCTGAGCCCCACAGTCCGCCGCGCCGGGGAACAACAGTCCCCGGCCTGGTGTTCACTGAGCACAGGAAACATCTCCAGAAAGGGAGTACCCGTGGCGAACATCGCTGCCGTGACCGATGCCGAGTTCGAGGCGCAGGTTCTCAAGTCCGACAAGCCCGTCCTGGTCGACTTCTGGGCGGAGTGGTGTGGCCCCTGCCGCCAGGTCGCCCCGATCCTGGACGAGATCGCGACCGCGCACGGCGACAAGATCACGTTCCTCAAGATGAACGTCGACGAGAACCCCGTCACGCCGTCGTCGTACCGCGTCACCGGTATCCCGACGATCAACGTGTACCACCAGGGCGAGGTCGTGAAGTCGATCGTGGGCGCCCGCCCCAAGGCGACGCTGCTCAACGAGCTCGCCGACTACATCGCCTGAGCTACCGCACGGCCCCCGGGGTCCGCGTCGCCTCCGGTGACGGACCCCGGGTGGCCTTCGGTCCCGGCACCTTCGCGGGCTTCCGCAGCGGTCGCACCGCCCCCAGCAGGCGTTCCAGGGCGGCCTCCACCTCGTCCTTCCAGGTGAGCGCCGAGCGGAGCTCCATCCGCATGCGTGGCGTGGTGCTGTGCGCACGGTGGGTCTTGAACCCCACACTGCCGAGGAAGTCCACCGGCACGACGCACCGCCCGCCGCCGCGGGTGTCCCCGAACGCCTCCACGGCCCGGATGCCACCGCGCTCGATCAGGTCGCGCGCCATCCCCTGCACCAGCATCCGGCCCAGCCCGCCGCCCGCCGCGTCCGGCTCGACGTACGCGTTGGTGAGCAGGACCGCGTCCGCGGACACCGGCGCGGTCGGGAACGCCGCCGCCCCCGGCACGAACGCCGCGGGCGCGTAGATCAGGTAGCCCACCGCGACGTCGTCCACCATCGCGACCCGGCCGCACGAGCCCCACTCCCGCAGCACCTCCGAGACCCAGGCGTCCTTCTCGGCGCAGGGATCCTCGACGCGTTCGCGGCGGACGGGGTCGAGCTCCCAGAACAGGCACGAGCGGCACGGCGAGGGCAGGGCGTCCAGATGGTCCAGCGTGAGCCGGACGATCTTGCGTGACATCGGACCTCCAGGAGGGTTCCGCGCTCGGTGTGAGCGGGCCGACGCGCCCATTCCCGGGGCTGCGCGTGCGGCACCGTGCTCCATCGTTCATGCTAGACGGGTCATGGACAACACCCCCGCGCCACGCGTCAACCCTGGATCCACCACGCGCCTCGACTCCTACGTCGACCGCTACGCCGCGCGGACGGCCGGCATGACCGCCTCCGAGATCCGCGCGCTCTTCGCGGTCGCCTCCCGACCCGAGGTGGTCTCGCTGGCCGGCGGCATGCCGAACATCTCCGGCCTGCCCCTCGACGTGGTCGGCAACGCGATCGGCGAGCTGATCGCGAGCAACGGCCCGGTGGCCCTGCAGTACGGCTCCGGGCAGGGCGACCCGCGGCTGCGCGAGCAGATCTGCGACGTGATGCGGCTCGAGGGGATCGAGGCCCATCCCGACGACGTCGTGGTCACCGTCGGCTCCCAGCAGGCGGTCGACCTGGTGACCCGCATCTTCTGCGACCCCGGCGACGTCGTGATCTGCGAGGCGCCGTCGTACGTCGGTGCGCTCGGCGTCTTCAAGTCCTTCCAGTGCGAGGTCGTGCACGCCGAGATGGACGCCCACGGGCTGGTGCCCGAGGCGCTGGAGCAGGCCATCCGGGCGGTCAAGGCGGCCGGCCGGACGATCAAGTTCCTCTACACGATCCCCAACTTCCACAACCCGGCCGGCGTGACGCTCGCCCCGGAGCGTCGCCCCGAGATCCTGCGGATCTGCCGCGAGCACGACATCCTCGTGCTCGAGGACAACCCCTACGGCCTGCTCGGCTTCGACACCGAGCCGATGCGCGCCCTGCGGGCGGACGAGGCCGAGGGCGTCATCTACCTCGGGTCGTTCTCGAAGACGTTCTCGCCCGGCATGCGCGTGGGCTGGGCGCTCGCCCCGCACGCGGTCCGCGAGAAGCTGGTGCTGGCCCAGGAGTCGGCCACGCTCTGCCCGCCGTCGTTCAACCAGATGGCGGTCTCGGCGTACCTCACCCAGCACGACTGGCAGGGCCAGATCAAGCAGATGCGCGAGATGTACCGCGAGCGCCGCGACGCGATGATGGACGCGCTGCACGACTTCATGCCCGCCGCCTGCTCCTGGAACCGCCCCGACGGCGGCTTCTTCGTGTGGCTGACGCTCCCGCCGGGAATCGACGCCAAGGCGATGCTGCCCCGCGCCGTCACCGCGCGGGTGGCCTACGTCCCCGGCACCGCGTTCTTCGCGGACGGCTTCGGCTCGGGCTCGATGCGCCTGTCGTTCTGCTACCCCACTCCGGAGCGGATCCGCGAGGGCGTACGCCGCCTGGCCGGCGTGCTCGAGGCCGAGATGGAGCTCCGGGCCACGTTCGGGGCCACCGCCCCGGCCCGCGGCCTGGAGGCCCGCAGCGGCTACAACAGTCCCGGGACCGACCTGAGCTGACCCGCGGGCGACCGACGGGTCACGACCCACCCCCTGACCTCTGACGAACACCTGAAGAGCACCGAGAAGCGGAGAACACGTGGCCACGACTAGCCCGAGCGGGCAGGTCCTCGTCCTCGCCGGAGGACTCTCACACGAGCGGGACGTCTCGCTGCGCTCCGGGAGGCGCGTCGCCGAGGCGCTGCGCGGCACCGGGCTGGAGGTCATCGAGCGCGACGTCGACGCCACCCTGCTCACCACGCTGCGCGAGGAGCGCCCGCTGTGCGTGGTCCCGATGCTGCACGGGGAGACTGGGGAGGACGGCGCGATCCGGGAGGTGTTCGAGCTGCTCGGGGTCGCCTACGTGGGCGCGCCGCCCGCGTCGTGCCGCACGGCGTTCGACAAGCCGGTGGCCAAGGCCGTCGCGGCCCGGGCCGGCATCCTGACGCCGGAGTCGGTCTGCCTGCCCCACGAGACGTTCCGCGAGCTCGGCGCCGCCGAGGTGATGGCGGCCCTCGTGGCCCGCCTGGGCCTGCCGATGATGGTCAAGCCGGCCAAGAGCGGGTCAGCGCTGGGCTGCTCGGTGGTGCGGACCGCGGAGGAGCTGCCGTCGGCGATGGTGAACGCCTTCGCGTACGGCGACGTGGCGCTGCTCGAGCAGTTCGTGGAGGGGCTCGAGGTCGCCGTACCCGTCATCGACGACGGCTCGGGACCCCGGGTGCTGCCCGCCGTGGCGATCCACGCCGACGGCGGCGTCTACGACTACACGGCCCGCTACACCGCGGGGTCCACCGAGTTCGTCACCCCCGCACCGCTGAGCCCCGCGCTCGCGGAGGAGGTGGCCCGGGTGGCCCTGACCGCGCACCAGGCGCTCGGCCTGCGCGACGTCTCCCGCTCGGACCTCATCGTGGACGCCGAGGGACGGGTATGGTTCCTCGAGGTCAACGTGGCACCGGGCTTCACCGAGACCTCGACCGTGCCACTCGCGATCCAGGCCGCCGGGCTGGATCTCGGCAAGGTCTGCGCTTCCCTCGTCCAGGCCGCCGCCGCGCGGAGCCCGCAGGAGTAGTCGTGCGCGACCTGACCTATCCCCCGATCATCGTCACGGCCAAGACCGCCTTCCGCCTGCTCGGGCAGCGGTTCCAGATGACCGGCACCGAGCACGTGCCGCGCTCCGGGGGCGTGCTGCTGGCCTACAACCACGTCAGCTACGTCGACTTCGTGTACGGCGGGCTCGCCGCCCAGCCGTCGAGGCGCCTGGTGCGGTTCATGGCCAAGCGGGAGATCTTCGACCATCCGGTCGGGGGACCGGTCATGCGCTCGCTGCACCACATCGAGGTGGACCGCGGTGAGGGGCTGGCGTCGTTCCGTCGGGCGGTGGAGTACCTCCGCGCCGGCGAGGCGGTCGGGATCTTCCCCGAGGCGACGATCTCGCGGGCCATGGAGCTCAAGGAGTTCAAGAACGGCGCCATGCGCATCGCGGCCGAGGCGGGCGTGCCGGTCGTGCCGGTCATCCTGTGGGGAACCCAGCGGATGATGACCAAGGACCACCCGCGCGACTTCTCGCGCGGCAAGACGATTGCGATCAAGGTCGGCGAGCCGCTCCACCCCGCGGGGGAGAACCCCCTCGCGGACACCCTGCAGCTGCACGCGGTGATGTCGGCGATGCTCGACGAGGCGATCGCGGAGTACCCCGCCGACGAGCAGCCCCCCGGCGCCTGGTGGGTCCCCGCCCGCCACGGCGGAAGCGCCCCCACACTCGAGGAGGCGGCGCAGCTCGACGCCGAGGAGGGCCGCGCCCGCGCCGCCCGCCGGGCCGCGAAGCGCAAGGCCGCCCGGAAGTAGCCGCCCTGCTGGCCTGGTTGCGTGCGTGATTGCGCCGCGCCGGCTCGCTGTAACGCGGGGTTATGGTCGCTGAACACGCCTCAGGCGACCGGGGAACCGTCAACGACCCCGCGGGAGAGCCAGGACGGGCGCCCCTCCTTGCTGTAACGCGGGGTTATGGTCGTTGGACACGCCGCCCGAGCCTCAGAGAACCGTCGACAGCGCCGCAGGAGACCCGTGGATCGGCCCAGGCGACCGAGACTCACGCGTACGCAGCCCGGCGGGGGACCCAGGCGGACGCACCGGGTTGGGCGCGCCCCCAGCACCTCGGCCGACGGCCGCAGGATCCAAACTCACAAGTGCCTGAATCGCTTTGTCGACATATTGCTTTATCGATCAAGCGACATAGCGCTGAGTTGATCTGCCGCCCCTCAGATCGGTCGGTCGTCGCGGTTGCGCGGGTCCATGACGTCCACGATCCGCTGCAGGTCCTCCAGCGACGCGAACTCGACGGTGATCCGGCCCCTGCTCTTGCCCAGGTCGACCTTCACCCGGGTCTCCAGCCGGTCGGAGAGCCGGTCGGCGAGGTCCGCGAGACCCGGAGCGGTGGGCCGGCGTCGGGTGACTCGCGGCTTGTTCGAGCCGATGTCGCCGACGGCGACGATCTCCTCGAGGCCGCGCACGCTGATGCCCTCTGCGACCACGCGCTGGGCCAGCCGGTCCTGCAACTCGGGGTCGTCGACGGCGAGCAGCGAGCGCGCATGGCCCGCCGAGAGCACGCCGGCCGCGACCCGGCGCTGGACGGCCGGGCTCAGCTTGAGCAGGCGCAGGGTGTTGCTGATCTGCGGCCGGGAGCGTCCGATCCGCGAGGCGAGGTCCTCGTGGGTGCAGTCGAAGTCCTCGAGCAGCTGGCTGTAGGCAGAGGCTTCCTCCAACGGGTTCAGCTGCGCCCGGTGCAGGTTCTCCAGCAGCGCATCCCGGAGCATGTCGTTGTCGTCGGTGCCGCGAACGATCGCGGGGATCGTCTCCAGGCCGGCCTCCTGCGACGCCCGCCAACGGCGCTCACCCATGACGAGCTCGTAGGACGCGTCGTCAGTACGCCGCACCACGACCGGCTGCAGCAGCCCGACCTCACGAATGGAGTGGACGAGCTCCGCCATGGCCTCCTCGTCGAACACCTGACGTGGCTGCACCCGGTTCGGAGTGATCTGGCCGAGCGGGAGCTCGACGAAGTAGGCGCCGGCGACCGAGCCCGCTGCAGCCTCCGGCACGGACCCCGGAGCGCCTTCCGGAGCGCGCTCCGGCGCCGACTCGGGCGCACCCGCGTCCGCCGACGGCGCCCGCCCGTCGTGAGAGCCATCCTGCGCCGGATCGACGTCGAAAGGGGGGATCTCCGCCCCCGGCGTGTCCGCCACCTCGTCCCGGGGGAGGTCAGCACTGGGCGCGGTGGGGATCAGCGAGCCCAGCCCTCGGCCGAGCCCCCGTCGCTGCGGCGGCCGGGCGTTGTTGCTGGCGTTCATGACGGTGCTCCCTTGCTGGCGATCTCCCGGGCGGCCTCCAGGTAGCTCAGGGCCCCCGGCGAGCCCGGATCGTAGGTCATCACCGTCTGGCCGTACGACGGCGCCTCGGAGACCCGCACCGAGCGGGGGATCGAGGTCTTGAGCACCGTGTCGCCGAAGTGCTCGCGCACCTCGGCGGCCACTCCGGCGGCCAGCCGGGTGCGGGCGTCGTACATCGTGACGAGGATCGTGGAGACGTTCAGCCGGGGATTGAGGTGCGCACGCACCATCTCCACCGTCTCGAGCAGCTGGCCCAGCCCCTCCAGCGCGTAGTACTCCGCCTGGATCGGGATCAGCATCTCCGCCCCCGCAACCAGTGCGTTCAGCGTGAGCAGGCCCAAGGAGGGCGGACAGTCGATGAGGACGTAGTCGAACCGCTCCTCGCCGACCTCCGCGGCCGATCCCACCAGCGGATGACCCTGGACCGCCTTGTGCAGCCGGTTCTCCCGGGCCACGACACTCACCAGCTCGATCTCGGCCCCGGCCAGGTCGATCGTCGCGGGCACCACGAAGAGGTTCTCGATGTCGGGACTCGGGCTGACCACCTCGGCCAGCGGCACGCCGTCGACGAGCGCGTCGTACGTCGACGCGACGCCCCGCTGGTGCTCGACCCCGAGCGCGGTGGACGCGTTGCCCTGCGGGTCGAGGTCGATGACCAGCACCCGCTGCCCGAGCTGGGCCAGCGCGGCAGCGACGTTCACGGTGGACGTGGTCTTGCCCACCCCACCCTTCTGGTTCGCCACCACGAACACCCGGGTCACATCCGGACGGGGAAGGCCGGCGCCGAACCGGATGCCCGACCGAGCCAGCACCGTGTGCTCGGCCGCCCGGGCCAGGGGGGTGGCTTGGTCGTCGAAGCTGGGCCCCGAATCGGCCACATCGGCCGCCGTCCGGACCGTGAACGGCCTCACGGGCGATGTTTCACGTGAAACCACGTCGACGTCCTCTTCATGCGGCTGCTGTGGATGAACCGGGTGGGGTTGTGGATAACCACGCTCAGCGGGCCACCCCAGACCGGTGGAAAACTCGGATCGAGGGTCGGCCGGCCACCCCAGGCCGGCTCGGTCGTCGTCTCGAAGTTCCTCGGTCACGTTGCCCCACGCCTTCCGGTCGAGTACCGCCACATCACCTGGCGCGCTTGCGGCGAGCACGCGCACCGGGCCTCTTGGCCGGGGTCACCGCAAGCGGCCAAGATACCCGGGCCGGATCCGCCCAAGCCACCCGGAGGGCCACCGTGGTGGATTCCAGCAGGTCCACGCCCAGCACCGTCACGGAGGGGGAAGCGCAGCCCAGTCGCCGCAGGGTGGGGCCGGCCGCGGCGATCTCCTCGTGCACCGAGGAACCCTTCATGGCGACGAGCGCGCCGGTCGGCTCGACCAACGGCATCGACCAGCCCAGCAACCGTTCCAACGGGGCGACCGCGCGCGAGGTGACCACGTCGAACCGGCGTTCGCCGTGCAGCGCCTCGGCTCGTCCCCGAACCACCTCCACGTCGTCGAGGGCGAGCTCCGCCACGACCTCCTCGAGGAAGGTCGTGCGACGCAGCAACGGCTCCACGAGGGTGATCCGCAGGTCCGGCCGGGCGATGGCCAGGACCAGGCCGGGCAGGCCGGCCCCGGAGCCGATGTCACAGACGGTCGCCCCCTCGGGAACCAGCTCGCCGAGCACCGCACAGTTCAGGAGGTGACGTTCCCACAGGCGGGACGCCTCGCGCGGCCCGATCAGGCCGCGTACGACTCCCTCCGTGGCGAGCAGGTCCGCGTAGCGCTGGGCGAGCGGCAGGCGCTCGGAACCAAACACCCTCCGCGCCACGGGGGGCGCGGAGGGCGCTCTCGCCGCGGGCGTGGAAGCCCCCGCTACGTCCGCGGTTTCACGTGAAACCTCGTCGTTCATGCCATCAACCCGGCAGGACCACCACATGGCGACGGGGCTCGACGCCCTCGGACTCCGAGGTGAGGCCGGCGGCCGCCACCGCGTCGTGGACGACCTTCCGCTCGAACGGACTCATCGGCTCGAGGGACACGGGCTCGCCGGTCTCCCGCACCTGGGCGATCGTCTCGTCGGCCAGCCGGACGAGCTGGTCGCGCTTCTGCGCGCGGTAGCCCGAGATGTCGAGCATCAGGCGGGACCGCTCGCCGGTCTCGCGGTAGACCGCGAGCCGGGTCAGCTCCTGCAGCGCCTCGAGCACCTCTCCATTGCGGCCGATGAGCTGGCTCAGGTCGGCCCCGACGATGGACACGGCCGCCCGGTCGCCCTCGACGTCCATGTCCAGGTCGCCGTCGAGGTCGGCGATGTCGAGCAGCTCCTCGAGGTAGTCGGCGGCGATGTCACCCTCGTTCTCGAGCCGCTGAAGGCGGTCGACGGTCGACGGTGCATCCTCCGACGCCGACGTGTCGGGGGACTCCTCCGCCGGGGATGCGTCGGTCGCGTCGGTCTCGGTCTCCGTCACTTCTTCGCTCATTTCTGCTCTCCCTCAGGGGTCGTCGGCTTGTTCGCGGGGCGGGCTCCACCCGACTTCTTGCGCTTCTCACGCGACTGCTTCTTCGGCTGCTGTCGCGGCGCGACACGGCGCTCCGGCTCCGGCTCGACCACGGCCTCGGTCGCGACCGGCACGCCGTGCCGCTTCGCCCTCGCGGCGTCACGGTCGGCCTTCGCCTTCGCCGCGGGGGTGCCGGGGGCCGGGTTGTTGCGGATGACGTAGAACTGCTGGCCCATGGTCCACAGGTTCGAGGTGGTCCAGTAGAAGAGGACACCGATCGGGAACGCCACGCCGCCCACCGCGAAGACCACGGGCAGCACGTAGAGCAGCATCTTCTGCTGCTGCGCGTAGGGACCGGTCAGGGCGTCCGCCGGCATGTTCTTGCTCATCAGCTGACGCTGGGTGAGGAAGGTGGTGGCCGTCATCGCGATGACCAGGAAGGCCGCCAGCAGCATGATCCCCACGTCGCCGCCGGCCTTCATGAACGTCGCGGAGATCGGGATGCGACCGAACAGCTCGGCCTCGCCGAACTGGAGGGCGAGCTTCTGGGTCAGCACCCCGTGCGCCTTGCCGTGGGCCGCCTGGTCGAGCAGCCGGAAGAGCGCGAGGAAGATCGGCATCTGCAGGAGGATCGGCAGGCACGAGGCGAACGGGTTGGTCCCGCTGTCCTTGTACAGCTTCATCGTCTCCTGGGCCAGCTTCTCCCGGTCGTGGCCGTACTTCTTCTGCAGCTCCTTGACCTTCGGCTGGATCAGCTGCATGTTCCGGCTGGACTTGATCTGCTTGACGAACAGCGGGATCAGCGCGGTGCGGATGACCAGGGTGAGCCCGATGATCGACAACGCCCACGAGGCGCCGCCGTCCGCGTCGAGGAAGGTGCTGAACAGCTGGTGGAAGCCGACCAGGACGACCGAGATCGCGTAGTACAGCGGCGTCATGATGAAACTGCCGATGTCGCCGAAGATTCCCACGGGTCAGGCTCCTTGCTGGGGGGTCGGGCCCGCACTCGCGCGGGGAGGAACGGGGTCGTAGCCGCCGGCGGCCCACGGGTGACAGCGGGCCAGCCGGCGTACGGCGAGCCAGCTGCCGCGTCCGCTGCCGTGCTCGCGCACCGCGTCGAGGGCGTACGCCGAGCAGGAGGGGTGGTAGCGGCACACCTGGCCGTAGAGCGGACTGATCAGCGCGCGGTAGGCCCGCAGCAGACCGATCAGGAGGTACTTCACGACATCACCCGCTGGAGGCAACGCGCGAGATCGGTCCCGAGTTCCTCGTAGCTCGCCCGCGCGGCCGCCGGGAGCGCCCTGACCACGAGCACAGCAGAGCCCGGGAGCGTCGGAACGTGCTCCCGGGCCTGGTGTCGAAGACGGCGCTTCACGCGGTTGCGGACCGCTGCATTCCCGACCGCCTTGCTCACCACGAAGCCGACCCGCGGCGGAGTCGTCGACTCCGCGTCGGGGGCGGCCAGGTGGACGACCAAGGTCCGTGAACCGGCCCTGCGACCGCCACGGACAGCGGTCCGGAAGGACTCGGAGTCGCGGAGCCGATGGGGCGCGGACAGCACGGGGTGATGCCGGCCTGCAGAGGCTGGCCTCAGACGGCCAGGCTCTTGCGCCCCTTGCGGCGACGCTGGGAAAGGATGGCGCGACCGGCGCG
>Ga0307416_100000318_pt1 | contig 24948 bp, 26 predicted proteins | sample DK1Cmetagenome_2_FD_203821 | JGI IMG/M metagenome (GOLD analysis project Ga0307416, IMG submission 203821) | Maize rhizosphere microbial communities from greenhouse at UC Davis, California, United States - DK15-C-3 | ecosystem: Host-associated > Plants > Roots > Rhizosphere > Soil | place...
GGTGGACGTGCGGGAGCCGGCCGAGTGGCAGATCAACCGCCTCCCCGGGGCGACCCTGATCCCGCTCGACAACCTGCCCGACCACCTGGCCGAGCTGCCCCAGACCGAGCCGGTGGTCGTCTACTGCAAGACCGGGGTCCGCTCGGCCGAGGCCCTGGCCCTGCTCAAGCAGTCGGGGTTCTCCACCGCCAGGCACCTGGGCGGCGGGATCACGGCGTGGGCCAAGACCGTCGACCCGAGCGTCCCGGTCTACTGAGCCGGCCGGTCCTGTGAGGCCGGTCTACTGAGCCTCCCCGGGCGGGTGGGTCCCGCGGGGTAAGCTCCGGCGCGTTCCGGCCGATCCAGTCACTGGATCGGACCCCGACGCGAACAAGGACGCGACCCATGGGTTTGCCCGGTCGGACCTCGCTCGCCCGCATCCTGCTGCTCTCGGTGGTGCTGTCCGGCCTGCCGCTGGCGGCGGCCGCCGCCGAGCCGACCCGGGCCCAGGCCCATGGGACCAAGGCCGCCGCGGCGACCCCGACGGCCCGCCGCGCCCCGGCCCGGCACGTCCGCCGGGACGGGTTCGTGCCCGGGCGGGTGCTGGTGCGGTTCGCGGCCCGGGCGGGGGAGCCGGACCGGCGGGCGGCCGTGGCCACGGTCGACGGCACGGTCATGGCCGGGTCCGGCCGGACCCGGGTGGTCCGGCTCGAGCGGGGCGCCGACGTCCGGGCCGCCGCGCGGCGGCTGGCCGACCGGCCCGGGGTGGCGTCGGCCGAGCCGGACTGGCTGCGCCGGGTGGACGACTGCGACCCCGACGTCTGCTGGCACCTCCAGCCCAACCAGGGCGCCGAGCACGGCGCCAACGTGGTCGCGGCCCACGACGACGGGGCCATCGGAACCGGCCAGACCGTGGCCGTGGTCGACACCGGGGTGGTGACCGGGGTCGCCGACCTGGCCGGCCGGGTCGCCGCCCGCTGGCGCTGCCGCGACATCTGTGAGCCCGCCGTGGCCACCCCGACCAGCTCCCACGGCACCGAGGTGGCCAGCGTGGTCGCCGCCCTCGACAACACCACCGGCACCACCGGGGTCGCCCCCGGCGCGACCGTCGCCTCCTACCGGGTCGACAGCTCCGGCGGCGGCATCCCCATCTCGTATCTGCGCCAGGCGCTGCTCCACATCGCCGCCGACGACGTCATCGACGTGGTCAACCTCAGCCTCGGCGGCTCCCAGTGGTCCGCGGCCGAGCAGGAGGGGATCGACGCCGTCCTCGCCGCCGGCAAGACCGTGGTCGCCTCGGCCGGCAACACCGGCGACCGCATCCCCCAGTACCCGGCCGCCTTCCCGGGCGTGATCTCGGTCGGGGCCACCGACGACGGCGGCCAGATCGCCGGCTTCTCCTCTACGGCAAGGTCGACGTGGTCGCCCCCGGCGACTGCGTGGCCGTGGCCGAGGTCCCCGGCTTCCTCCAGGACCGCGGCTGCCCCGGCGACAACCTCGCGGGCGTGGCCTTCAACAGCGGCACCTCGTTCTCGGCCCCGATCGTCTCCGGGCTGCTGGCCCTGGCCCACAGCCGCAGCCCGCTGGTGGCCCGCCTCGCCCTGGAGGCGACCGCCGACCCCGGCCACCCGGGCGGCGACGACGACGCCAAGGCGTGGGCCCACGGGCTGGTCGACGCCGCCGCCTTCGTCGATGCCCACGACCCCGGCGCCCCGCCCGGGCTTGTCCTGGAAGTGAGCGGGGGGGTGGGGAGCAGCCACCGCTTCGGGTCGGGCGACGGCCAGCTGCCCCACCCCGACACCACCTATGTCGCCTACGCCTTCAAGGCCGACGACGACGGGCTGGCCATCAGCCCGGGCCCGGCCAGCCTCTCCGGCGCCATCCCGGCCTGCGCCGGCTTCTCGGCCGTCGACGGCGACAGCGGCACCTTCAAGGCCACCCTGGCCTCGGGCCCGCTCGACCCCGGCCTGCGCGAGGAGCAGGCCAGCGCCACCATCGGCGGCCAGGCGGCCGCCGACTCGGTCCCGGTGCTCGCCCTCGAGGACGACGACCAGGCCCCCGGAGTCGACCTGGTCGGGAGCGGCAACGACGCCTGGCGGCGGCTGGACAGCGTCGATGGCGAGGACCTGGACGACGTGTACGCCGTGACCCTCGGCCGCGGCGATCGCCTGGACGTGTCCATCGCCAGCCTGTCGGCCGACCCGGTGGCCGCCCTGCTGTTCGACGGCGACACCGAGGACGTCTTCGGCCAGCTCAACCACGCCCTGGCCTGCGGCGGCGGCGAAGAGGTGGGCTGCCCGACACCCGGGCTCCACTTCGAGGCCTCCGAGCGCGCCACCTACCTGCTCGACGTCTATTCCACCGCCGCCAGCGGCGACTACCGGCTCACCTGGACGGTCCGGAACGCCGCCGGCCTGCCCATCGAGGTCACCACCGCGGCCTGCAGCCCCGACGGCGACGGCGTCCAGGACCGTTGCGCCTGGTCGGCGGGGGCGATCTCCGGCTGGACGATCCGCTCGTTCGTGACCAGCGGGGCCTCGCTGGTCGCCCAGCGCGACGGCGCCGGCGCCAAGACCTGGGACGGTGGCGACAGCGACCCCGCCACCTACACCCTGCGGGTCCTCTACACCGAGGCCGGCGGCCGGGCGCTGCTGCGCGCCTTCACCCTCACCCTGGACGAGCGGCGGCCGCGGATCGCCGACGCCAACGCCGCCCCCAACCCGTTCGAGCCGCGGCCCCACGACGGCGACCGGGACACCACCACCTTCGCCATGACCTCCTCCGAGCGGGGCCGGCTCCGGGTCGTGATCTACCGCTACGCCAGCACCGAGGTGGTCCGGGTCCTGGTCAGCGGCGAGCTGGCGGCCGGGCGGCAGCGGATCCCCTGGACCGGGACGACGTCGGCGGGCGCCTGGCTCAAGGGAACCTTCTCGTACGTGCTCGAGGCGACCGACCTCGCCGGCAACACCTCACGGTCCCAGCGCCACCACGTGCGGGTGCTGTGAGCGGGCCCGGGGGACGTTCCGCGCCGGCCAGAAGCAATTCCGGATAATCCCTTGACCGGCCTTTCGGGACCTGCCAGGGTTTCCCTGCACCTGGCGGAAGGTCCGTCGAGTGCTGGCCGGGTCTCTCCGAGACCAGCTTCGGCCGAGGAGGTGTCCATTGTGATCGACCGGCAGCTCATCACCCTGGATCTGGCCCACATCGGGCCCAAGGGTGACGTGCGCCCGGAGCCGGACACGATCGGCACCCGACTGCGCACCCTCGGCAGGAGCGCCACGGCAGCCCCCGTCGCCGTCTTCGGCGGCCAGGGCGGCCGCCCGGCCTTCGCGGTGGATGAACGGGAGGTACCAACCTGACGGAACCTCCCCGGAGCAGACCTCAACGGTCCCTCCGAATCCGCGAAGGCCGTGGGCGAACCCCACGGCCTTTCTTATTGCCCGCGTCCGCCGCCTGACCTTCGTCCGCCACGATCCGCCGCCCGTCAACGATGACGACAAGGAGCGACCCGACCATGCAGACCCTGGAGCTGTTCCCGCCCGGGCGAGCGTTGCCATGCGTGCAGGCGGGACCCGACCTCTACTTCTCCGAGTCACCCCGCGAGCTGGAGCTGGCCAAGCAGCTCTGCCGCCCCTGCCCGCTGCGAACCAGGTGCCTGGAGGGCGCCAAGGAGCGCGGCGAGCCCTGGGGCGTCTGGGGCGGGGAGGTGTTCGTCGACGGCCAACCCGTTCCGTTCAAGCGATCCCGGGGGCGTCCCCGGAAGCACCCGATCCCTCCGCTCCCAGCCGAGCTCCCGGCTGCCCGGGCCGAGGCCTGCTGATGCGCGACACCGGTGGAGGAGGTGAACACGACATGCACGTGCAGATGAAGCAGCAGCTGGTCGCCGACCACCTGGCCGAGATGCGGGCGGACGCCCACCGGGCCCGGCACCAGCGGGCACGCCGCGCCGAACGGTCCTCGGAGGCGAGCAAGGCCCTGGCCCGGCGCGAGTGGCGGGTCCTGGTCCACGCCCTCCTGGCCCGATGACCGGCCCGGCAGTCCCAGCCCCGACAACGATCGTCCCCGACCCCCGGCGCCCGTGCGAACGTCACGGCGCCGGGGGTTGGTTCGTCTCCAGGGTCGGCAGCCGCGGTTGGCTCGTCGGCCTGGTGGCCAGCCACGACCCGGCCAGGATGGCGACCAGCCCGGCGACCGCCGTCGGCCCGAACCGCTCGTCCAGCACGAGCACGCCGAGGATCACGGCGACCAGCGGGTTGACGTAGGTGATGACCGCCGCCCGGCTCGCCCCCGCCTCCACCACCAGCCGGAAGAACAGCCACAGCCCGAGGGCGGTGCAGACCACCCCGAGCACGGCCAGCGACCCGAGGGCGTCGGCCGGCGGCAGCCCGTCCGGCGGGGCCAGCAGCGCCACCGGGGCCAGCACCAGGGTGGCCAGCCCCAGGCTGGCCGCGATCGGCCCCATCGGGTCGAGATCGGCCAGCCCGCGGTCGACGATGATCGACGCGGTCGCGTAGCAGAGGGTGGCGACCAGGATGAGCAGGGCCCCGAGCAGCTCCCCGGGCCGCCCGGCGACGTCGATCCCGAGCAGGGCGACCACCCCGCCGAAGCCCAGGAACAGCCCCACCAGCCGCAGCCCGGCCGGCCGGTCGGCCGCGGACAGCCGCGTCGAGATCAGCGCCACCATCAGCGGCATGCTGGAGATCAGGATCGCCGCCAGCGACGATGCGACGTGCTGCTCGCCGGTGGCGATGAGCACGAACGGCAGCACCACCTCGCAGGCGGCGTAGGCGACCACGGCGGGCCAGTGGCCGCCCAGCCCCCGCAGCGACCCCCGCCGCCAGGCCGCCGGCACCAGCAGCAGCGCCCCCAGGGCGACCCGGGACCAGGCCACGAACCCGGGCGGGACGCCGGCGTCGACCGCCACCTTGATGAAGAAGTACGGCACCCCCCACACCACCGAGACCGCCCCGAACAGCAGCCAGGCGCGGGCGCTCACCGGCGCACCCTCCCGCCCGCCGGCCTCCCGTATGCGCCCGCCCTCATCACTCGGACGCCTCGCCGCGCAGCCACTGGATGTAGCGCTCGGCCGAGCGCTCCACCACCGCCTTGGCGTCGCGGCGCAGCACCGGCTCCCACCAGCCGCCGTAGATGCGGTCGAACCGGTAGGGCCGCACCGCCTCGACCACCCGCCGGACGTCCCGCTCGGGCAGGGGCAGCCGGTTGGGGGCGCTGCGGACGAAGGTGACCCGGTCCTCGCCCGGGGTGACGAAGATGGTGTCGCCGCTGAGCAGCACCCCGGCCCCGCCGGCCCCCGCGGCCCAGTGCGCGACCGCGCTGCCCGCGAAGTGGCCGCCACACTGGACCAGGCTGACGCCGCCCAGGACCTCCCGCGTGCCCGACCAGGTCACCGGCGGCCGCTCCGGCGGGCAGGTCAGCCAGCCGGCGTCGGCCGCCGGGACCAGCACCTCGGCGTCGAAGGCCCGGCTCCACTCCGCGATCGCCCCGTAGAAGTGGGGGTGGCTGGCGGTGACGGCCCGCAGCCCGCCGGCGTCGGCGACCGCCGCCACGGCCGCCTCGTCCAGGTAGCCGGGTGGGTCCCAGAGCAGGTTGCCCTCGTCGGTCCGGACGAGCAGCGCCCGCTGGCCGATGGCCACCGGCGGGTCGACCCCGATCCCGAGCAGGCCCGGTTCGACCTCGCGGACGTCGCTCCGGTGGCCGGCCGCGGCCAGCTCGGCGGCCGTGGTCCAGCGCTGGCCGGAGGCGGGCACCCACTGGCGCTCGTCGGCGCAGATGACACACGCCGCGGGTGGCGAGCCCGCATCGGGGTAGTGGTTGGCGCAGGTGGCGCAGATCCAGACCGGCACGATCGGTCCCCTCGCTTCGGCGTCGGAGCCAGGCGTCACGTGCCACCTTAGTAGAATCCCCCGACGGCCCCCGAAGCACTGGAGCAGCGTGCAGCCCGAGACGACCTACGCCCGGGTGGGTGACGACCGGGTCGCCTACCAGGTGCTCGGCGACGGACCCGATCTGGTGCTGACCCTTGGCGCCTTCGGGCACGTCGACCTCCAGTGGGAGGAACCGGCGACCGCCCTGTTCCTGCGCCGGCTGGCCTCGTTCTCGCGGCTCATCCTGTTCGACCGCCGCGGCACCGGCGCCTCCGACCCGCTCCCCGAGAGCCTGCCGCCGCCCTGGGAGGCGTACGCCGAGGAGGTGGCGGCGGTCATGGACGCCGCCGGCTCGGAGCGGGCGGCCCTCATGGCCACCACCGCCGAGGCCGGCCCGATGGCGCTGTTCTTCGCCGCCACCCGGCCGGAGCGGACCAGCGCCCTGGTCCTGGGCAACGCGAGCGCCCGCTACGTGGCCGCCGACGACTACCCGATCGGGTTCCCGCCCGAGCGGGCCGAGGCGATCATCTCCCGGGTCGAGGACACCTGGGGCACGGCCGAGCCCGTCGCCACCGCCATCCCCAGCCGCGCCGGCGACGAGCGGTTCCGCCGCTGGGTGGCCAGGATGCAGCGCTCCATGGCCAGCCCCCGGACCGCCCACACCTTCCTGCGGGCCCTGTTCGAGGTCGACATGCGGTCCCTGCTGCCCCTGATCCAGGCACCCACCCTTGTCCTGCACCGCCGCGACTTCGCCCTGCTGCCCATCGAGCACGGCCGCTACCTGGCCGAGCACATCCCCAACGCCCGGCTGTTCGTCCTGCCCGGCGCCGACGGGCCCCTGACCTGGGAGACGCCCGAGCTCACCCTCAACCTGGTCGAGGAGTTCCTGACCGGGGTCGGCCACACCGTCCCGGCGACCCGGGTGCTGGCCACGGTCCTGTTCACCGACATCGTGGCCTCGACCGAGCGGGCCAGCGAGCTCGGCGACCGCCGCTGGCGGGAGCTGCTCGAGGTCCACGACGACCAGGGCCGCCGCCTGGTCGAGCAGTGGGGCGGCCGGTTGGTCAAGTCGACCGGCGACGGCCTCCTGGCCACCTTCGACGGCCCCGGACGGGCCATCGCCTGCGCGGTCGCCCTCCGCGAGCAGCTCGGCGACATCGACCTCCAGATCCGGGCCGGGCTGCACGCCGGCGAGGTCGAGGTCCGCGGCGACGACGTCGGCGGGATCGCCGTCCACATCGCCGCCCGCATCCTGGGCGAGGCGGCACCGGGCGAGATCCTCGTCTCCCGGACCGTGCGCGACCTGGTCGCCGGCTCGGACCGCACCCTCACCGACCGCGGCCCCCGCCGGCTCAAGGGCGTCGAGGGCGACTGGCAGCTGTTCGCCGTGGCCGACGCCTGAGCGGCGTCCCGATCAACCGTTGACTCCCGGGGGTGCGGTTGCGATCCTGCCGTGGGCATTCATTTCGGAATGCACCCTTTGGGGGAGGTTGCCATGGTAGGTCGCCTGCGGGCCCTGTCCCTGCTCACGCTCCTGGCGCTGGTCGCGGTGACGGCGATGGGCGGAACGGCCGCCTTCGCCGGAGGCTCCGACCGCCTCAGCAAGATCGACCACATCGTGGTCATCTACCAGGAGAACCACAGCTTCGACAACCTGTACGGGATGTGGGAGGGCGTGCGCGGCCTGCGTGACGCCCCGCGGTCCAGGACCATCCAGGTCAACCAGGCCGGCACGCCGTACCAGTGCCTGCTCCAGAACGACGTCAACCTGACCTCGCCGCCCCTGTCGGCCCGGTGCACCGACACCACCACCGGGACGACCTTCACCAGTCACTTCCGCAACCGTCCGTTCACCATCGACGACTACATCCCGCCGGAGGCGACCACCTGCCCGCCGCCGGGTGTGTTCGCTCCCAACGGCGTCCCCAACGGCACCGGCCTGCCTGGCGGCTGCACCCGCGACCTGGTCCACCGCTTCTACCAGGAGCAGTACCAGCTCAACGACGGCCACCAGAACCGCTACGTGACCGGCAGCGACGCCGTCGGCCTGACCATGGGCGTCTACGACACCCGGGCCCTGCCCATCTACCAGTACCTGCACCAGCATGGCCACCCGAACTACGCGATCGCCGACAACTTCTTCCAGGCCGCCTTCGGGGGCTCGTTCCTGAACCACCAGTGGCTGATCGCCGCCAGCAATCCCGTGTGGCCGGGGGCGGTCAACGACGGCGGGGCCGACGACCTGCACTCGGTCGTGGACGAGAACGGCATGCCGAACAACTACCCGCTGTACGCCTCGCCGCTCGACGGGGCGGTCAAGGACTTCGCCCTGACCGCCTCCTGCAACCCGGGCCCGGGCCGGCCCCCGACCCCGCCGGGCGTGCTCTGCGGCGACTACGCGGTCAACACCATCCAGCCGGCCTACCAGCCGTACGCGCCCGGGACGCCGGAGTCGCGCCGGCTCCCGCCACAGACCGCCCCGACCATCGGCGACCGCCTGAGCGGCGCCGGGATCGACTGGGCCTGGTACTCGGGCGGCTGGTCCAACGCCAATGGCGACATCGACGCCCCCGGCTGGACCAACGGTGCCGGCCCGGCCTGCTCGGACCCGGAGACGATCACCGGGGCGACCTTCCCCAACTGCCCCGACAAGCTGTTCCAGTTCCACCACCAGCCGTTCAACTACTACGCCTCGCTGGCCCCGGGGACGGCCGCCCGGGCCGCCCACCTGCGTGACGAGGCGGAGTTCCTCGACCTGGCCAGGTCGTCGGACAAGTCCTGCAACCTCAAGCCGGTGAGCTTCATCAAGCCGGTCGGGGCCGAGAACGAGCACCCCGGGTACGCCAGCGCGACCGCCGGCAGCATGCACCTGGTCGACCTGCTGGAGGCGGTCGGGAACAGCCGCTGCGCCAAGAACACCATGGTGGTCGTGACCTATGACGAGTTCGGCGGCCAGTGGGACCACGTCACCCCGCCCGGCCAGGGCGGCAAGCGCGGCCCCCACGACGTCTTCGGCCCCTCGACCCGCATCCCGGCCCTGGTCATCACCCCGCACCTGCGCGGCCACTTCGTGGTCGACCGCACCCAGCACGACACCACCTCGGTCGTGGCCACGATCGAGCGCCGGTTCCACCTGAAGCCGCTGAGCAGCCGGGACGCCGCCGTTCGCGACCTGTCGAGCGTGTTCGAGGCGAGTCGGCCGCGGCACTAGCCGTCGGCCGGCCGTCGGGCCGCCCGGGTGTGTCCCGGGCGGCCCGGCCCCGGCCGGTCAGCGGTCGGGGAGGGCCCTGTACCGGTCCATCGGCACCTCCCGGCCCGGGTAGGCGACCCGCCGGAACGGCCAGCGCTCCTCGATCCAGCGCCTGACGCTGTCGTACAGCTCGGCCTCCAGGCCGGTGCCGAGCTCGCTGGCCCGGACCCACAGCCAGACCTCGGCGTCGTAGCCAGCCTTCTTCGGCGGGTCGACGTAGACGCAGCCGAGCAGCCGGGTCTCGTCGGGCGACATGGCCGCGTAGGCGAAGGAGGAGCGCCACTGGAACTCCTTCTGGTGCGAGGCCAGGTCGATCAGGTCCTGCTCCAGGGTCAGGTCGGCCGACGGCGCGTTCGCATGCCCGGCTCGCCGTTCGTCCACAGATTGGCGCACCCCCCTTCTGAGGGCCCGGGTGGCGTGGCAGGCTGCGCCCGCCCCGCCCGCCACCACCGAAGGGAACCGCCGTGCTGTCTTCCGACAACGGGCTCCTGGCCCGCCTGGACGCCCTGGTCGAGGTCGTCGCCGACCGCCACGGGCTCGCACTGGCCCCCGGCGGCCGCCTGGCCGCCGCCGAGGCCCGGCTGGCCGCCCGGGCCGCCGGCATCGCCCCACCCCGGGGCCGGACGGCCCGCGGCCCGGTGGCCACCCAGCGCGACGCGGTCGAGCTGCTGCGCGCCGTCGCCGAAGGGGTCGGCCTGCTCCGCGTCCGCGCCGACCGCCTGGAGGCGACCAGCCTGCGCCACGCCTGGGCCCAGATCGACCCCGGCCTGCGCGCCGGCCTGGTCTACGCCGCCTGGTGCCACCGCGTCCCCTGGCCGGTCTTCCTCCGCGACGCCCCCGGCATCGAGACCCTGGTCGGCGCCCGCATCTGGGTCCTGCGCCTGCTCCTCGGCCTCCCCGCCGGCGTCGAGGTCGGCCTCCAGGGCCTGGTGGAGACCGTCGCCAACGGGCTCGAGCTCGACCTCGACGACTGGCTCCCACGCGCCCTGGCCGCCGCCTTCCTCGACCCCCTGGTCGCCCTCGGCGTCGCCGACATCCGTCCGCCCCCGCCCCACCCAGGGTCCGCCCTCCGCCTGGGCCCGCGGGCCTCCACGGTGATCGGGTCGGCCCTGGTCGCCGCCGGCGAGGAGGTGTCGCTGGCGTCGACGCCGGTCAACTGAGCGGCGGGTTCGGGGTCGGGGGGCGCCCGGGGGGCGCCGGTGGGGGTGGGGGCCTTTCTCCCGGTCCGAGTTCGCCGCCTACCCCGACTGGAACCCCTTCATCGTCCAGGCAGCCGGCGAGCCGGCCCCGGGCGGCCGCCTCCAGCTCCGGATGCGCCTCCCCGGCCGCCGCCCGATGACCTTCCGGCCGGAGGTCCTGGAAGCCACCTCCGCTCACCGGCTCCGCTGGCTGGGTCACCTGTTCGTGCCCGGCCTGTTCGACGGCGAGCACACCTTCACCATCGATCCCGTGGGCGCCGACCGGGTCCGCCTCACCCAGCAGGAGGAGTTCCGCGGCCTGCTCGTCCCGGTCATCCTCGCCTTCATCGGGAAGCCCACCGAGGGCTTCCGCCTGATGAACCAGGCCCTCAAGACCCGGGTCGAGCACCCCAGCCACGCCCCGGCCACCCAGTGACCGACCCCGGTGGGGGAGCGGCGGGGTCGACGGTGACGCCTCGGTCGGCGCGAGCCGAGGAGGTGGTCGCCGTGGCCAGGCGGCTGCTCGAGGACGAGGGGCGGCGGCCCTGACCATGCGGTGCCTGGCCGAGCGGGTCGGCATCCGCGCCCCCTCGCTCTACAAGCACTTCCCCGACAAGGCGGCGCTCCAGGCGGCCGTCATCGCGACCGGCCTGGAGGACGCGGCCGCCGTGTTCGAGGTGGCGGTCGATGGGGCGACCGAGGCCCTGACCGCCCTGGCGGCCGCCTACCGCCAGTTCGCCCTCGACCACCCCCACCTGTACCGCCTGATGAACACCGGCCCCCTTCCCCGCGAGCGCCTCCCTCCCGGCCTCGAGGACCGCACCACCGCCCCCCTCCTCCGCGTCGCCGGCACCCAGGCCCGCGCCCGTGCCACCTGGGCGTTCGCCCACGGCATGGTCATGCTCGAGTTCGACCGCCGGTTCCCCGACGACGCCGACCTCGGCGCCGCCTGGCACGCCGGCATCACCGCGTTCCAGCGGACCTGAACCGCGTTCGTACCCGGCCCCGACGGTGCTGGCCCGGGGTCTACCCAGTCGGGCCCCGGCCACAGGTCGACACCTGGAGCAGGTCCGACCCGGGTAGTGGCCCGACCAAGGGGGAGTGAGCTTGGTATGGTCGCCCTGTCCTGCTCGGATGTGGCGTTCAGGTGGGAGGTGTCCGGTGCGGCTGATCGTGCGGCTTGTGGCTGGGGCGGTGGCACTGGCCGTGGCGGCGTGGCTGATCGACGGGATCTCGATCGGGCCCGGCACCACCAGTGAGCGGGTCTTCACCCTGCTGCTCGTGGCGGTGATCTTCGGGCTGGTCAACATGATCGTCCGGCCGATCGCGCGGCTGATCTCGATCCCGCTGCTGATCCTCACCCTCGGGCTGTTCACCTTCGTCGTGAACGCGCTCATGCTGCTGCTCACGGCCTGGATCGCGGACCAGTTCGACCTCGCCTTCGAGGTCGACGGGTTCTGGTCGGCGCTGCTCGGGGCCCTGGTCATCAGCGTGGTGACGTTCGTGCTCAACGTCCTGCTGCCCGACAAGTACGAGGGCCGCTGACCGGTCCGGCCGCCGGCGCCGCGGGCTAGCCTGCCGGCGTCGGCCCGAGCGCGGCCGGGAGCGGCTTGGCGTGGACGATGGTCAGGCCGAGCACGGCCCGGGTCAGGGCGGTGTAGAGCCGCCGCAGGCCGGTCGCTCCGAGGCCCGGGTCGGCGATGTCGGCCGGTTCCACGAGTACGACCTGGTCGAACTCCAGCCCCTTGACCTCCGACGCGGGTACGAGCGCGAGCCGGGTGCCCGCATCGAACCGGTCCACCTCACGGAACTCGATGCCGCGCCCGGTCAGCTCGGCCCTGGCGGCAGGGACGGCCCGGTCGTCCACCACCAGCCCGACCGACCCGTCCTCGGCCAGCGCGTCCTCCAGCGCCCGGTGCCAGGCCGCCGCCACGTCGCCGGGCGTCACGGCCCGGACCCGCAGCGAACCGGGGACGCTGCGGACGGACCGGGCCGGCCGGACGCCCGGAGCGATCACCGGCAGCAGGCGGTTGGCGAAGTCGAGGACCTCGGCCGGCGCCCGGAACGCCCGCGGCAGGTGCTCGACCCGCATCGAGCGGCGGCCCAGGTGGTCGAGGGCGTCCTCCCACTGTTCGGCCGACCACGGCGTGGTCCGCTGGGCGAGGTCGCCGAGCAGGGTGGCCGACCCGAACCGGCAACGCCGCCCGATCGCCCGGAGCTGCATGGCCGAGAGGTCCTGGGCCTCGTCCAGCACCACATGGCCGAAGGTCGGGGTCCCGCCGATCACGCCGACGGCCTCGTCGACCAGGAACGCGTCGGTCACCGACCAGGCCGGCGCCTTGCGGCTCCGGGGCCGCCTGGTCCATCGCAGCTGCTCCTGCTCCTGGTCGCTGAGGATGCCGCCGGCCGCCTGGGCCAGGAGGTCCCGTTCGGTGAGCAGCCGGAAGACCAGCCGGACGGGGTCCACGACAGGCCAGGTGCGCTGGAGGAAGGCCCGGACCTCGGGTCGGGCCCCGAGGCTGCGCTGCACCTCGGCCGGGCTGTCGAGGGCGTTCAGGCCCTCGGTGTGCTCCAGGTGCCGGAGGCAGCGCTCGACCAGCCAATCCCGCAGGTGGTCGCGGGCGACCTGGTAGCGCAGGTCGCCGGTGACCAGCTCCTCCACCCGCTGGCGCAGGACCCTGGCCGGCAGCCGCACCACCCGGTGCCGCCAGTGGACCTCCATGGGCAGGACCGGCGGCCGCACGTGCGCGAAGGCGGCCCGGCGCACGACCTCGGCCATGCGCCTGTCGGCCTTGACCGCGGCCGCCTCCGGGGTGTCGGTCCCGGTCACCTCGACCTCGGCGACCAGGTCCTCGATCGAGCGCTGGGCGACGTCGACCTCGCCCAGCGCCGGCAGCACGTCCCGGATGAACGCGAGGTAGGCGGGCCCGGGGCCGACCACCAGGACGCCGTCCCTGGCCAGCCGGTCCCGGTGCTCGTAGAGCAGGAACGCGACCCGGTGCAGGCCGACCGCGGTCTTGCCGGTCCCAGGGCCGCCCTGGACGCAGATGGTGTCGGCCAGCGGCGCCCGGATCAGGTCGTCCTGCTCGGGCTGGATGGTGGCGACGATGTCCCGCATCGGCCCGATGCGCGGGCGCTCGATCTCGGCCACCAGCACCCGGTCGGCGGCGGCCAGTGCCTCGGCCTCGTCCAGCAGGTCGAGCACCTCGTCCTGGATCGAGGTCAACGTGCCGCCCCGGTACCCGAACCGGCGCCGGACCCGGACGCCGTAGCGGCGGGCCGGGCTGGCCCGGTAGAAGGGATGGGCGAGCCCGGCCCGCCAGTCGATGACCACCGGGTCGCCCTCGGCGTCGCTGACGTGCCGCCGCCCGACATAGAACCGCGCCTCGGGCGGGTCGGCGGTGGCGTCGTAGTCCAGCCGCCCGAAGAACAGCCCGGTCCGCCCGTCGTCGGCGAGCGAGGCGACCCGCTGCCGAAGCCGCCACTCCACCGACTCGACCGCGTACGGGTCAGCCCCGGTGGCCCGCAGGGACCGGGTCCGGCGCAGCATCGCCGCCAGGCACCGCCTGGCGTGCTCCAGCATCTCCCGCTCGGCCCGCAGCTCGGCGTCGGGCAACGGCTCCAGCGGTCGGCTCACGAGGTCACCACCGGTCGCGGTCGGCTCACGCGGTCACCACCTGGTTACGTGAGGGAGTGGGAGCGCCGCGGGCGACCCGCGACAGCAGCCCACCATCCTCCCCCGCCCCCGACGGGATCGGCAACGCGATTTTCCGCCAAGTCTGCCGCTGGGTCCGCGTCGCTCCGCCGCCGGGTCCGGCGAGCCCGGCACTGGGTCCGGCGCTGAGTCCGCCGGGCGTCCTTCAGGGGACCGCCGGTCCGGAACGGGATCTGGGGGTGCTCCCGGTCAGTGCCCCATGGCGTTATGGAAGCCGGACCAGGCCACGAGGGCAAGGAACGCCACCAAGCCGATCGCCAGGTAGATCAGCCAGCGGATGTCGTCGCCGGAAGGCTTCGGGCCGGGTCGCCGGTTGTCGGCAGGCGTCAGGTTGATTCCCTGGCTGTCGGGTGGTCTCGGGTCGAGCCCCCGGTTCTCGGGAGGCCTGGGATCCGGTCCCCGGTTCTCGGTCATGCGCCTCACCTCGCGACCGCGTCGGCCCCGGCCGGCACCGCCGGCCGCCGCGGGCCCTCCCGCATCTAAGCAGGCCAGACCGGGACGGTCCATACCTCTCGGTCGTCGATGGACGTAGGTCAGCCGAGGCCAAGGGTGAGCTGGACCGTGGGCCCGGGATCGAACCCCGGGGAGTCGCGAGACCGGGGGTCGGGAGCGGCGGAGTCGCCCGGCCGGCGGTCGGGGAGGCGGCGGGCGGTGGCCGGGGCAGGGGAGGCGAAGGTGCGGTGGCGGCGCTTCTCGGCCCGGACCCGCTCGCTGATCTGCCCGCGAACCGCCTTGGGGGCGTTGGAGCCCCGGTACAGACGCCGATAGCCGGCCACCAGCTCCGGATATGTCTCCTCCAGCCAGGGCATGAACTCCTCCTTCACCCCGGGCCGCAGGTGCAGGGTGAGCGGGGTGAGGTGGCTGGCCCCGGCCTCGGCGGCCGCCCGGACCACCGCCCGCAGCTGCTCGGGCGAGTCCGACAGCCCCGGCAGGATCGGCGCCATCAGGATCCCGCAGGGGATCCCGGCCGCGACCAGCTGCTTGACCGCGGCCATGCGCGCCTTGGGATGTGGCGTCCCCGGCTCGCTGCGCCGCCACACCTCCTCGTCCAGGGTGCCGATGGACAGGTTGGCCGAGAACCCGGCCGTCTCGGCCAGCTCCACGAACAGGTCCAGATCCCGCAGCAGCAACGGCGACTTGGTCAGCACCGAGCAGGGATTGGCGTAATCCCGCAGCACCTCCAGCACCCCCCGCGTCAGGCGGTAGCGCCCCTCGCAGCGCTGATACGGATCGGTGTTGGTCCCCATCGCCACGTGCGCCCCGGTCCAGCTCTTGCGCCGCAATTCCCGCCGCAGCACCTCGGGCGCATTGACCTTTACGACGATCCGCTGCTCAAAGTCGCGGCCGGCGTCAAAGTTCAGGTACTTGTGGCTGGGCCGAGCAAAGCAGTAGACACATGAGTGAGAACATCCTCTATACACATTGATGGTCCACTCGAACGGCATCCCGCTCGCGGCTGGGACCCGGTTGAGGATGGACTTGGCCTCCACCTCGTAGAAGGTGACGTCGCGGAACTCGGGCGAGTCGAAGGTGCGCACCGTTGCCGGGGCGTCGAAGAGGGGGAGGTCGCTGGGTGGCCGGGCCTGCCCCCGCAGGTCGGAGAAGGTCTGCACGAGCTCACCCTAGAACGTGTGTTCGACCGGTGCAAGCATGCCCGGGCAGCCTGTGGATACCGGAGGCTGTGGAAACCGCATGGCGGTTGCGGGCCGGCGCTCGCTAGCATTCGGGCGATCGTCACCCGTCGCTACCAGGAGCTCGACATGTCCGACCTGCGCATCACCGTCCGCGTCGATTCCGGCGAACGGGCGGTGGACGCGGGCACGACCGCCGGCGAGCTGTTCGACGGAGACCGGAATGTGGTCGCGGCCCGGGTCAACGGGATGCTCAGGGACCTCAGTCACGTGGTCGAGGAGGGCGACGAGGTCGCTCCGGTGGCGCTCGACGGCGACGACGGCCGGATGATCATGCGCCACTCGACCGCGCACATCCTGGCCCAGGCCGTGCAGGACCTGTTCCCCGAGGCCAGGCTGGGCATCGGCCCGCCGATCGAGAACGGCTTCTACTACGACTTCGACGTCAGCCAGCCGTTCCGGCCCGAGGACCTGGAGCGCATCGAGCAGCGCATGCGCCAGATCGTCAAGGAGGGCCAGCGGTTCGCCCGCCGGGCCGTCTCCGACGACGAGGCCCGGGCCGAGCTGAAGGACGAGCCCTACAAGCTCGAGATCATCGACCAGCGCGGCCGGGCCAGCGACGAGGAGGCCGTCGAGGTCGGCGACGGCCAGCTCACCATCTACGACAACCTCGACGCCAAGACCGGCGAGCGCCGCTGGCGCGACCTGTGCCGGGGGCCGCACGTCCCCTCCACCCGGGCCGTGCCCGCCTTCAAGCTGCTGCGCTCGGCCGGCGCCTACTGGCGTGGCAGCGAGAAGAACCCGCAGCTCCAGCGCATCTACGGCACCGCCTGGGAGTCCAGGGACGCCCTCGCCCAGCACCTCCACCTGCTCGAGGAGGTCGAGAAGCGGGACCACCGCCGGCTCGGGGTCGAGCTCGACCTGTTCTCGTTCCCGGACGAGATCGGCTCCGGCCTGGCCGTGTTCCATCCCAAGGGCAGCACCGTCCGCCGGACCATGGAGGAGTACTCGCGCCAGCGGCACGAGGAGGCCGGGTACCTGTTCGTGAACTCTCCCCACGTCACCAAGGAGGCGCTGTTCCAGGAGTCGGGGCACCTCGGCTGGTACGCCGAGAACATGTACCCGCCGATGGAGGGCGACGGCACCCGCTACTACGTCAAGCCCATGAACTGCCCGTTCCACATCCTCATCTACCGGTCGCGCAGCCGCAGCTACCGCGAGCTGCCGATGCCGCTGTTCGAGTTCGGCACCGTCTACCGGTACGAGAAGTCGGGGGTGCTGCACGGCCTGACCCGGGTCCGCGGCCTGACCATGGACGACGCCCACATCTTCTGCACCCATGACCAGGTCGAGCAGGAGATCAGGAAGCTGCTCCGGTTCGTGCTCGACCTGCTCGCCGACTTCGGGCTCAGCGACTTCTACCTCGAGCTGTCGACCCGGGACGAGGAGAAGGAGAAGTACGTCGGCTCCGAGGAGGAGTGGGCCGACGCCACCGACACCCTGCGCCGGGCCATGGTCGAGGAGGGCCTGGACTACGTGATGGACGAGGGCGGAGCCGCCTTCTACGGGCCCAAGATCTCGGTCCAGGGGCGGGACGCCATCGGCCGGACCTGGCAGCTGTCCACCATCCAGGTGGACTTCCAGCTCCCGCAGCGGTTCGGGCTCGAGTACCAGGCGTCGGACGGCTCAAGGCAGCGGCCGATCATGATCCACCGGGCGCTGTTCGGGTCGATCGAGCGGTTCTTCGGCATCCTGGTCGAGCATTACGCCGGGGCCTTTCCCGCCTGGCTGGCCCCGGTGCAGGTGGCGGCCATCCCGATCTCCTCGGACCAGGTGCCCTACCTGGAAAAGCTGGCCGGGCGCCTCCGGGGCGAGGGGGTCCGAGTGGAGGTCCACGACTCCGACGACCGCATGCAGCGCAAGATCCGCGACGCCCAGCGGGCCAAGGTGCCGTTCATGCTGCTGGCCGGGGAGAAGGACGTCGCCCAGCACAGCGTCTCGTTCCGGTACCGCAACGGCTCCCAGCGCAACTTCGTTCCCCTGGACGAGGCGGTGCGCCACGTCGTGGACATCATCCGGTCCCGCGACAACCGCGACCCGAGCGCGGACTGGGCCCCGGCCCAGGTCCCGGCGGCGGGGGCCTAGGGATACGGAGGCTGGGGAGGCGAAGGCCTAAGGAGGCAGAGGCAAGGAGGCGAGAGCTCCGGGCCGGGCCGGGGCCTAGCGGGGCGGAGGCCCGAGGTCGTTGGGGTTCGGTGCCGCGGGGTTCCATGCACCCGCGGAATCGGAGTTCCCGCTGCCCGCGGGGTCGGAGTTCCCGCTGCCCGCGGGGTCGGAGTTCCCGCTGCCCGCGGGATCCGGGTCCTCGTCGGCGGCATCCTCGCCGTTGGTTGCGTCCTCACCGTCGGCCAGCGCCCCATCCTCCCGGCGGCCCTTGGCCACCATGCGCTCCAGGCGGCGGATCGCCTGGAGCAGGACGGTGGTGGGGACCTTGACGTGGTCGGGGATGCAGCCGGCGTGGAGGACGCGGGCGTCGTTGGTCATGAAGACGACCCGGTGGTCGACCGGTTGGCCGCAGATCATGCAGCGGACGCGCTGGTGGACCATGGTCGAGGAGGCGATGATGGTGATCCGCCCAGCGTGGTTGTCCATGCGCGTCTCCTCGTTCCAGCCGGTACGCGCAGTTTGCCAGGTTCCGGCGGATCAGGCCCGGGGGACCGCCCCGGTGCCGGGGGCCATGGCGCGGAGGTGGGCGGCGGAGGCGATCCGCTCCTCGGCGATCCGGTCGGCGACCTCGGCGGTGGGGGCGCCCTCGGCCCTGGCGCGGCGGAAGATCAGCCGAAGGGCCTCGGCCACGCCCTGGACCGACACGTCCAGCCGTTCGGGCGAGTAGCGCAGCTCCCCGGCCCCGATCACCGCATAGGGGGCGGCCGAGTTGATCACGTAGTCGGGGGCGTAGAGGATCCCGCGCTCCAGCAGCCGGCGGCCGTCGGCGGCGCTGGCCAGCTGGTTGTTGGCCCCGCCGGCGACGATCCGGCAGCGCAGCCGGGGGATGGTGTGCTCGTTCAGGACCCCGCCGACGGCGCAGGGGCTGAACACGTCACAGTCGACCTCGTAGAGGGCGTCGGGGTCCTCGAGGGTGATGTCGAGCCGCTCGGCCAGCTCCTTGGCCCGGCCCGGGTCCAGGTCGGACCCGGATACCACGGCCCCGCCGGCCACCAGCAGCTCGGCCAGGTGCCCGCCGACCCCGCCGAGCCCCTGGATGGCGATCCGGCGCCCGGCCACGTCCGGGGTGCCGTAGACCTCGTCGAGGGCGGCGCCGATCCCGGCGAACACCCCCCGGGCGGTCAGCGGGGTCGAGTCGCCGGTGCCCCCGAACCGCTGGTCGATCGCCCACACGTAGTCGGTCTCGCGGGCGATGTCGACCATCTCCTGGGCCGAGGTGCCCAGATCGGGCCCGGTGCCGAACCGGCCGGCGAGCAGCTGCACGAACCGCCCGAACGACCGCAGCAGCACCCGCTTGTCGGCGGCGCCGTCCTGCTTGAGCAGCACCGCCTTGCCGCCGCCGCGGGGCAGGTCGGTGAAGGCGAACTTGTAGGTCATGCCCTTGGAGAGGCGCAGGGCGTCCTCGAGCGCCTCCTCCTCGGTGGCGTACGCCTTGTAGCGGGTGCCGCCGCGGGCCGGGCCGAGGGCGGTGTCGTGGATGGCGATGATCGCCCGCATCCCGGTCTGCCGGTCGAAGCAGAACACCACCTGCTCGTGGCCGTGCTCGGCCATCCTCTCGAAGACGCCCACATCGCCCTCCTGCGCTCGCGGTCACGCGGGGCAGGGGCAGACCCGCCCAGCGCCATTGCCGGGTCGAAGGCGGCGGGTCGCCCCGCCGTCCTCTCACGATACCCCTCGGGGGCGGCGACAGTCGGGCCCGGCCCGGATGGGTAGGATCGGAGCGGAACGGGATCGCATCCGGCCGGGAGGTCGACTGGTGAACACAGACACCATCTGGGACCCACAGGCCGAGCGGATGACGGCCGACGAGCGGGCCGCTCTCCAGGCCAGGCGCCTGGACGACCTGCTCGGGCGCCTCGCCGAGCGCAGCCCCATCTACCGGGAGCGCCTGGGCGCCGCCGGGATCGGCCCGGGGGTGAAGGTCGGCCTGGACGGCCTGGCCGACCTGCCCTTCACCACCAAGCAGGACCTGTGGGACGCCTACCCCTGGGGCCTGCTGGCCGTCCCCCGCGAGCAGGTCCTGCGCGTCCACGGCTCCTCGGGCACGGGCGGGCGGCCCACCCTGGTCGCCTACTCCCGCGCCGACCTGGAGCTGTGGGCCCAGGTGTGCGCCCGCGCCCTCGGCTGCGCCGGCGCCCGCCCGGGCAGCATCGTCCACAACGCCTACGGGTACGGGCTTTTCACCGGCGGGCTGGGCATGCACGCCGGGGCCGAACTGATGGGCTGCACCCTGGTCCCGGTCTCCGGGGGCCAGACCCAGCGCCAGGTCACCCTGCTCCGTGATCTCGAACCCCAGGTCCTGTGTTGCACCCCCTCGTACGCGGCCCGGCTGGGGGAGGCGCTGGGCGAGGCCGGCGTGGCCCGCAACGAGATCTCGCTGCGGGTCGGGATCTTCGGGGCCGAGCCGTGGAGCGAGGCCATGCGGGCTCAGATCGAGGCCCTGCTGCCGCTGAAGGCACTGGACATCTACGGCCTGTCCGAGATCATCGGCCCCGGGGTGGCCTGCGAGTGCGTCGAGGCCCAGGCGGGCCTGCACGTCAACGAGGACCACTTCCTGGTCGAGGTCGTCGACCCGGACTCGGGCCGGCCGCTCCCGCCGGGGGAGCGGGGCGAGCTGGTCTTCACCACCCTGACCAAGGAGGCGATGCCCCTGCTGCGTTACCGCACCGGCGACATCGCCTCCCTCGACCGCTCGGCGTGCCCGTGTGGCCGCACCCTGGCCCGGATGTCCAAGGTGACCGGCCGCCGCGACGACATGCTGGTCATCCGGGGCGTCAACGTCTACCCGAGCGAGGTCGAGGCGGTGCTGGTCGCCGAACGGGCCGTCGGGCCGCAGTACCTGCTGGTCGTCGACCGCACCGGGACCATGCCGCGGCTGGTGGTGGCCTGCGAGCTGGCCGCCGGCTGGGCGATCTGCGAGGAGACCGAGGCGGCCGAGCGCGACCGGGTGGCGGCCGAGGTCGGGGCCGCGCTCCTGGAGCGGCTCGGCCTGACCTGCGAGGTCCGGGTCCTGCCCGGCGGGACCGTCCCCCGGGTCGAGCTCGGCAAGGCGGTCCGGGTCGCCCACCGCACCCCCGACCACGACCCGCTGCCGGGCTGGCTCTAGCACCCCTGGCTGTGGATGACGGGCTGGAACCGTCGGGGGCGTATGGCAGACTCGGCAGCCGTGCATCCCAAGTTCCTCACCCATGACCTGAACCCGGCGCAACGGGAGGCGGTCGAGACGACCGCGGGGCCGCTGTGCATCCTGGCCGGGGCCGGGACGGGCAAGACCCGGGTGATCTCACGGCGGGTCGCCTACGCGATCGCCACCGGGGCCGTCCATCCCGGCCACGTGCTGGTGGTCACCTTCACCGACAAGGCGGCCAACGAGATGCGTGAGCGGCTGGCCGCCCTCGGGTTTCCCGGGGTCCAGGCCCAGACCTTCCACGCCGCCGCCTTCCGCCAGCTCCGCTACTTCTGGGGGCGGCTGTCCGAGGGCCGCCTGCCCGAGGTGCTCGCCTCCAAGGCCCCGCTGCTGGGCCCGCTCCAGCGCAGCCTCCCCGGCGGCTACAAGTTCACCGCCGTCAAGGACCTGGCCGACGAGCTCGAGTGGGCCAAGGCGCGCCGCCTCGACCCCTCCAGCTACCAGGAGGCGGTCGAGGCCATGGGCCGCACCCCGCCGATCCCCGGCGACCTGTTCGCCGGGCTGTTCCGGCGCTACGAGCGGGCCAAGGAGCGGGCGGCCAAGATCGACTTCGAGGACATGCTGGTCCGCATGCTGGAGGGGTTCGAGACCCGCGAGGACGTGGCCGAGGAGTTCCGCGGCCAGTACCGCTGGTTCTCGGTCGACGAGTACCAGGACACCAACCCGCTCCAGCAGGCCCTGCTGGAGGTGTGGCTGGGGGAGCGCCGCGACCTGGCCGTGGTCGGGGACGAGGACCAGACCATCTACACCTTCACCGGGGCCACCTCGGAGTACCTGACCGGGTTCGCCCGCCGGTTCCCCGAGGCCCGGGTGGTCCGGCTGGAGGACAACTACCGCTCCAGCCCCGAGGTCCTGGCCCTGGCCAACCGGCTCCTGGCCGCCACCCCCGGCCGCGGCCCGGACCGGGGCAAGCGGCTGGTCGCCACGAGGCCCTCGGGCCCCGAGCCGACCGTGGTCGCCTTCGAGAACGCCGAGCGGGAGGTCCGGGCCCTGGTCGCCGAGGTCGCCCGCCTGGCCAAGGGCGGGGTCGACACCGACGAGGTGGCCGTGCTGGTCCGGACCAATGCCCAGATCCCCCCCTTCGAGGAGGCGCTGGCCGCCGCCGGCATCCGCTACCAGGTCCGGGGCGAGCTGTTCTTCCGCCGGACCGAGGTGCTGCGGGCCCTCGGTGTGCTGCGCTCGCGGTCGGCCCGGGCCGCCGGCGGCGGCCTGGTCGACGCCCTGGAGGCGATCTGGTTCGAACGGTTCGGGTTCCGCCGCGACGAGGAGCCCGACGGTGAGGAGGCCCGCCAGCGCCACGCCAGCCTGGTCACCCTCCTGGGCATCGCCGAACGCCTGGAGGGGTCGGGGGCGTCCACCCCGGCTGTGGACGGGCTTGCCCCCCCCTCGGAACCAGGTGCCGCGGGCGACGGCTCGCCCACCGCAGGCTCCCGCGCCGACCCGGCTGGGGCGGTGGCCGGGATGGCTCTGTTCCTGGAGGAGGTGGGGCGGCGGGCGGCCCAGGAGGCGGAGGGCACCGGGGGCGGGGTGAACCTGCTCACCTACCACCGGGCCAAGGGGCTGGAGTTCGACGCCGTGCTCCTGCCGGCCCTCGAGGAGGGGCTGCTCCCGATCCGCCAGGCGAGCGAGCCCGCCGAGGTGGCCGAGGAGCGGCGGCTCCTGTACGTGGGGCTGACCAGGGCCCGGGTCCACCTGTGGCTGTCGTGGGCGGCCCGCCGGGCCGGGCCGTCCGGCCGCGAGCAGCCCCGCAAGCCCTCGCGGTTCCTGGACGACCTGGTCCCGCCGGGCGGCTCCCGGGTGCGGCCGCGGGCCGTGGCCACCGGGATGACCCGGACCGGCCGGGCCAGCCTGCGCGCCGAGGGCCCCCTGGCCGAGCAGCTCCGGGCCTGGCGGCGCAAGCGGGCCGAGGCCGACGGCGTCCCCGCCTATGTGGTCTTCAACGACCGCACCCTGGCCGCCCTGACCGAGCGGCGCCCCCGCAGCCGGGGCGAGCTCCTGGCCATCGAGGGGATCGGCCCCAGCAAGCTCGACCGCTACGGCGACGAACTGCTCGCCCTCCTCACTCCGGCCGAGGACGGCTAGCAGGCGAACGAGCAACACGGCAACATAGCCACATGGGACGGCAGAAGGAACGCGAGCGGGGTGCCCGGCCGCCGGTGTGCCAGTACTGCGCGGCCATCGCCGACACCACCGGGCCAGGGCTGCCGATGGGCTGGACCATCCAGTCGGGCGTTCGCGGCTGGACCTACCTGTGCGCGTCCTGCACCCGCTTCAACCTGCGCTCCATCGAGTCGCGGCTGTTCGAGCGGGACGCCCTGGGGTTCGGCACCGCCAACTGAACCTCGAGTGCAGGGTCCAGCCTCCTCCACAGTCCGCCGGCCCTCGATGACCGTCTGCTCGTGCTTCATGGGCGAGCTGGCGGGGTAGCACCTGTCCGACGGACGGCAAGGAGGCCGGCATGCCCAAGAACGCCAGACGCAAGGACGAGGACCTGCCGGGGACGCTGCAACGGTCACCGGCCAAGGCCAGGCGCACCTACCGCGAGGCCCATGACAGCGCGGTCGAGACCTACGGCGAGGGGGAGCGGGCCCACCGCACCGCCTTCGCGGCCGTGAAGCACTCGTTCGAGAAGGTGGGCGACCACTGGGAGCCCAAGAAGCGCAAGGGCCCGTCCGATCCGCAGGCGGCCAAGAGCGGCAAGGCGGCCCGCAAGGGCACGTCCAAGACCTACGGCGGCGTCGACGCCGCCGGCAACTCCAAGGAGGAGCTGTACGAGCGGGCCAGGAAGCTCGGGGTCAAGGGCCGTTCCCGCATGACCAAGGCCGAGCTGGCCGAGGCCATCGGCAGGAAGCAGTAGCCAACCGAGGAGCGACATCTTGGAGCGAGGAAGCGACAAGCACAGCCCCAGGGTCGACGAGGAGCTGGACCACGAGACCCGGTCCCTCCAGCAGGGGGCGCCAATCGAGAGCCGGGTCGAGGAGTTCCGCGAGCAGGAAGGGCCGGGCGAGGACCAGCCGGTCCCGCAGCCCCACCTCACCGAGGCGACCGCCTCGCTGGACCTCGACGACGCCGAGGCCAGGTCGGACATCGCCCGCTACCTCGACCCGAGCGCGTTCCCGGCCGACCGCGACGGCCTCCTGGACAACGCCGAGGCCAACAACGCCCCGGAGGTGGTGCTGGAACGGCTCCAGGCCCTCCCCGCCGGCCGCACCTACGAGCGCCTCCCCGATGTCTGGGCGGCCCTGGGCGGCACGGTGGAGCACCGGTTCTGACCGGGTCCTCCCCATGGACCAGGACGAAGCGGCGCGAGGGGCTGTGGACAGCCGCTCCCGGGAGCGGGCCGACGGCGATAGGGTTGGAGCCTGCGCGATGCGCATGCCCCAGCCGAAGCCGATGCTCGTCACGAGGAGGACGATCGATGACCGATGCCGTGCCCGAGGCTGACGCCCTGGAGCAGAGCCAGCCCCTGCTGGAGCGGGACGCCAACGAGCAGGTCCCCGAGATCGACGTCGAGGTCCCCGAGGGGGACGCCTTGGAGCAGGCCATGCCGGTCCCCTTCGACGAGGACGACGCGCCGCGCTGACCGGCCGTCCGGCAGGCTCAGCGATCGCGTGCCCAGGACGATGTTCCGGGACCGGGTTGAGGCCGGGGACGTCCTGGCCGAGCGGCTCCAGCAGTACGCCGGCCGCCGGGACGTGCTGGTGCTCGCCCTGCCCCGGGGCGGGGTGCCGGTGGCGGCCCGGGTCGCCGAGGCCCTCGGGGCGCCCCTGGACGTCTTCGTGGTCCGCAAGCTCGGTGTCCCCGGGCACGAGGAGCTGGCCATGGGGGCCATCGCCTCCGGCGGGGTCCGGGTCGTCAACGAGCAGGTCGTCGGCCGCCTCGGGCTTGGCGAGGACG